>JAAUYJ010100807.1_pt1 | contig 11099 bp, 13 predicted proteins | sample 7278031 | NCBI WGS metagenome assembly JAAUYJ01 (sample SAMN14350222, study PRJNA611818) | marine sediment metagenome | isolation source: surface marine sediment (1.8m) | place: French Polynesia: Moorea | collected 2018-08 | reverse complement strand
TTCACATTTAATGATACACTTCGCCACGTCGACCTCCTCCGCGTCCTCCGCGTTGACAGCCTCTTCTTCCGACCTCGACCTCATCGTGACCTTCACCATGAGTGTCTTTGGTGCTTCCTGTTCGTCTTCGGACAAGGAGGACCTTGCCCTGGGCGAGCTGGCCGCCCGGATCCGCTCCCGCCCTGACCGTGATTGCCTGGCCTGGATGGTGGCCGAGGGCAGGTCCACCCCTCCGGAGAGGGTCCTCCTGCTGGAGGAGGGCGCGGACCTGGCCGGGAGGGTCCTCCCCAAGTTCGAGTGCGGCCCGCTGTCCTCCACCCGCCGCCCGACCGACCCCTCCTCGGGCAGGCAGCTGCAGGGCGTGCAGGTGAGGAGGCAGGCCGTCGGAAAGCTCCTCTCGGGGCTGCTCTTCACGGAGAACAAGAAGGTGGAGGTGTATGCGTGGAGGGGAGGGGCAAGGGGCTTCGAGATGACACACTCGGGGTCGCCCGCGGAGCACTCTGGGTTGGGAGAGCTGGTGGAGAAGAGCGGGGAGGACGGGGCATCCGGTGGGTTCCTTGGCGACGGCGACGACTGCGTGGTGGACGACTACTCCAGACCGCTGGTTGCTTTAACTGTGGAGGAGTCCGGCGGCGTGCCCAGTGTGGCGCTATTCCTGGTGGACAGGGGCGCGAGAATGGCCCGGCTGTGCTGCTTCGCCGACAACGCAGAGTGCGACTTGCTGGAGAGCGTCCTGGAGGGGGTCGATCCGCTGGAGTGCAGGGTGGCAAAAAACTGGAACGCACAGAGCAAGGCAGGAAAGGTGGGAGGGAATTATTGTCGTCCTTTCAGGATTTTTTTAAAATTGTGTTCTCTTTCAGATCCTGTCGGACAAGGGCTTTGCCGTGGTGCTGTCGGATGCCAGGCCCAAGCGAGACTTTGACGATGCCCTTAAGTGCCTGGAGAAGTTCGTTGACTTCTCCAAGCACGACCTGAGCGTCCTGGAGAAGGACTCCTCTCAGGCGGTGAGGGCGGGCACCCTGCTGCTGCCCCTTCTGTCGGCTTCCCAGGCGGAGGAGGGGCCGCAGAAGAAGAGTGTGCTGCTGTCGCTGGAGCTGCTGAGGACGGACGCCTTCATGCGGGTGTCAGCCTCCACCCTGGAGGGGCTCCACATCTTCGAGGGAGCCAAGAGCGTCTTCTCCATCCTCAACCACACAAGGACCGCAGGAGGAGAGAGGATGCTTAGGTCGTGGCTCAGACAACCTCTCAGGCAGCCTCAGGCAATTCGGTGAGAAAATACGGATATTTTTAAGTTTCCAGCCTAATTTTGACTTTATGTTTAATTTTTGTAGAAATCGTCTGAACGTGGTTGAGGCCCTGCGTGAAGAGGCCGGCCTGAAGAAGAACCTCCACGAAAGGTCCCTGCGCCGCGTTCCGGATCTGCAGAAGATCTACAAGCGCCTGCAGACCAAGCGCCTAACGCTGGCGGACCTGTACAAGGCCTACTGCGCCGTCAAGGCCGCCGCCGCCATCCTCTCTGAGTTGCAGCGACACTTCGAGGACGAGCGAAGCGCCGTCGCCACCGAGGTCGCCTCCCCGCTGGCAGAGTGCCTCCCTAAGCTGAAGAAGTTCGAGAAGCTGTGCGAGAAGACCCTGGACGACGAGGCGCTGGCGGAGGGGGAGTACCGAGTCAGGCCAAGCTTCGACGAGACTCTCACGGAACTCAAGGGAAAGATCGATGCAGTCAAAAAAAGCATCAACCAGGTCAGATTACTCTTCCAGAAACGGCTGCTGATCGTTTTCTGCAGAGTTAAGGCTCCCTGGATCTTCCGATTTGAAAGTTCCTTCGATTATTGAAATAATTTTTTGCAGTCCGCCCGCAAGGAGGCCCAGAGGCTGAACCTTGAGCTGGACAAGGTGCTGAAGCTGGAGTCAAGCACCCAGCACGGCTACTACCTGCGAGTGACCCTGAAGGACGAGCGTCTGTTGCGCCAGAAAAAGGGCGTCCAGGTCTTTGACTCCACCAAGGCCGGAGTTAAGTTCCGCACCCCTCCCCTGGAGACGCTAAACTCGGAGTTCGAGGAGCTCACAAAGTCATACGAGATGCACCAGCAGTACATCGTAGAGGAGATCCTTCAGGTGCTGGAAAAGCTCAAGTCCTCTACTATCGTCGAGCTCAAGTGACAAATTGAAATATTGACACATCGCTGTTTTTACCTTTCAGATCGCAGAGGGCTACGGCGCCCATCTGGTGAACCTGTACTCGCTGGTGTCCCGCCTCGACTGCCTTGTGTCTTTCGCTGTGGCGGCAGACTCCGCCTCTCTGCCCTACGTCAAGCCGGAGATCCTGGACGACGACGAGGACCAGGTGCTGCAGCTGGAGCAGGCCAGGCACCCCATCCTGGAGCAGATGGGGGTTAACTTCATCCCCAACGACGTACTCCTGGATAGGAAGAAAAACTTCAAGATCATCACCGGACCAAACCTTGGTAGGTGACTTTTAGTCAGCGAGATAGATCTGCAATTAGTTGTTTAGCATCATTCCTATTTCAGGCGGCAAAAGCACTTACATGCGCACGGCTGGCGTGTGCGTGTACATGGCCCAGGTGGGCAGCTTGGTGCCCTGCTCCTCCGCCCGCCTCTCAGCCTGCGACGCGGTGTTGGTCCGCATGGGCGCGGGGGACTCCCAGCGTCGCGGCGTCTCCACCTTCATGGCCGAGATGCTTGACGCCGCCCGCATCCTCCGCGACGCCTCACACCGAAGTCTGGTCCTGATCGACGAGCTTGGTCGCGGCACCTCCACCTACGACGGCTTCGGGCTGGCCTGGGCCATCTCTAGCCGCATCGCCACCTCCACGCGGGAGGGGAGCGGGCCGGGGGCAATGGCCTTCTTCGCCACGCACTTCCACGAGATGACCCAGCTGGCGGAGGAGGCACCGGGCGTAGCAAACCTCTTCTGCGACGCCCTGGTCAAGGACGGCGAGTTCACGCTGCTCTACAGAGTCCAGCCGGGAGTGTGCCACAAGAGCTTCGGCATCGAGGTGGCAAAGATCGCGGGGTTCCCCGACAGAGTGGTTAAGGCGGCTCAGGAGTACCTCACCGAGAGCGAGCTGGAGCTCAAGGGCGCCTTCGTGTACAAAAAGGACATCAAGTGAGTGTGCAATTTCAAAAGTTTCACCTTCGCCATCATGCATTTCTTAATCCTCGTCCTTGTCAGGCGATTGTTGGACGAGTACGAGGCTGCCGGCAACGATGAGAACAGGAAGAGGAAGATAACGGAGGAGGCCAGAGAGCTGGCCAAGAAGATGCGGGAGGAGGTCATGACACCGGCCACTGGAACGTAAACAACACGCTTGTTCCCAACCGTTTCTTATAAAAAGTATTCTCGCGCGAAGTAAGAATTCGAAATGCAACAATCGTTTTCAAGCAAACCGTGGCTTTTTCTTTCGTGTTAATGCTCATGGTTATTATGAAAAAGTATAAAAAGTACATTAGACAGCGTCTAACAAAAGAATTCATAGAACAACTTGAACAAATAGAGCTTTTTTTCAGGTAATGAAAAAACATTAAAAACTTGTGTATGTGCGAAATCGCATAACATCTTCCTTCCCTTGATAGGTTGTTGGTGTATCATTGAAGGAGAGGAAATATTTTCTCTTCTTCTCGATTTCTACTACGTGGTACTGTGTGGTTGTTGGTTGCTGTTGGTACTTGTATGTCTGCGTGTGCCAGATTTTCAAAAATGTCTAAGAAATTAATTGATTTCTTGTTTCCATCGCAAATCGCAATCCTATACTTTGAAGAGTAAGGTACAGGCTATAACTGAAGGGGAGGGGGGCAGAGAGGTAAGGTAAGGAAACTTGCATGAAGTATGGTTACTGTATATGGCGGAGCGGCGGCTTGCGGGCGGAGAAAACTGCTTGGATTTCCGGTAGAAATTTGCGCTGGGAGGAGGGGGTTGTGGTTTCTTAATACAAAATGGCAGTGTGGTCCTTGCTTTCCGTTCCGTTTTTCCTTGTTTTTTTTTTAGTCACTATGGGAGAGGGGGGATTTCTTCGTTTCTTCTCATGGAGGCGATGCTAGTCGATGGATGAATTCAGGAGAAATGGCACGTAAAACATTTTGCTCTCTAGTAACAACGCGGCTGCCGTTTTCACCTAGGGGAAAAAAAGGAAATTTAACTAAATTATAGCATCATTAGCGAGAGGACTTTCTTACCTCTGGCAATCTGACTAGAAGTTCCTCGACCCTGTTGGGCTCATCGGGGAAGTGCTTCTGGGCGAAGAGCCGCAGACAGTTTAGATACCGCAAGTGGATGCTCTGCAGCGCAGGAGTCTGACAATCTTGAAAGAATGATTTGTTTATTTATTTATTTTGTCTGGAAAAAGGGGCTTTGAGTTGACATTTACCTTCTTGTGAGGCCATGGCGATGACTTTGAGGCACACGTACTCCTCCATTTTAAGCCTGCACTGCCTGAAGATGGCGATGACCTTTGTTATCTTCTCCACCATGTTGCCCACGTCCTGCCTGAGCTGGTCCATGGTGATGGGCTTGCCCATCATGGACGTCAGGCACGTCTGCAGCGTCACCAGGTTGGTGGCCACCTCCTGGTGCAGCTCAACCTTTTCCCCGTCCGTCCTCGTGGTGCCCATGCGCTTGGAGCCGTGGATGGCCTGGTAGGCGGAGGTGGTCAGCACAAGCAGCTCGTGCCACTTGTGGGTCAGCAGCTTGGTGTGGATGTCCACGGGGAGGTCAGAGTAGAAGGGCAATCGGCGGGTCCACTGGACCAGCTTGTACACGATGGAGTCGCCGATCTGGCACAGCTTCTGCTGGAGGTCCGAGCTGTTCTGGTTCAGCAGCTCGCCAATGTTCTGCGGAAAGAAAAGCGGGAAGCGTCAGTAAAATTGGTCTAGCACCGCCCTCACTAAATGTAGTGTAGGTGTACGTGTACCTTCAATGTTGCGATGTCCTCAAACTCGTCGCAGTCGATGAGCTCGTTGATGAGAATCATGTACTCCTCCGATGCCTCCCTGCTGCCAGGAGGGTGCAGGCGGTGGGAGTGGGGGGTCGACGAAGAGGACGAGGAGGACGGCTTGCTGCCGCTGCAGTAGTTGCGGTACTGACGAGGGATCTGGAAGAAATTCATAGTTTAGCCTTTGATATCTAGCTAGATAATTTATTTTTTGTCTCACCTCTCCTGATCCTGTAAGCGCCGCTCTGAGGATGTTGATCCCAGCCCCCATCGCAGCAGGGTTGTTGGCGACTGCAGCCGCTGCTGCCGCTGCTGCCGCCGCTGCTGCTGCCGCCGCCGCTGCTGCTGAAGAGCTGCTGTTGCCGCCAGACTTATCGCTTCCGCTACCCGTGGAGGATGACTCCACCTGCGGCTTGGGTGTCGAGGACGAAGAAGGTGGTGCCGATCCTCCCGACGCCGAAGACACCAGGTCAGTTGTGGACCCCGCTGCAGAAGAACCAGGATTGATTGACAGCCCAGGATGGTGCGGGTTGTGGTGGTGGTGGTGCTGGAGGTGCTGCAGTGCTCCGGCGGTCGTGGTGGTCGCTGGCGGAGATACCTTGCTGCCTCCACCTGCTCCGCCTATGCTGCCGTTGCTGCTCTTCTTGTGCTTCTTGTACTTGACCTTGTACATGTTGTAGACCGCCCCTGAGTTCCTTCCCCCCGGCATCCTGTCCTCCCTGACCGCCGCCAGCACCATCCCCTTGTGGAGGCACTTCTGGAAGCGGCAGTACTGGCACCGGTTCCTCTGCGCCTTGTTGATCTCGCAGTTGCCGTCGGCAACGCAGTTGTAGATCCGCTTGTTCTGCACCGTTCTCTTGAAGAAGCCCTTGCAGCCCTCGCAGGTGATGATGCCGTAGTGCAGCCCCGTCGCCTTGTCCTCGCAGATCATGCAGATGAGCGGCTCCTCGTCCTCGTCGGGAACGGCAAGGTTGGTGGGGCCGCCGTGGGTGTTGGTGCCGCCGCTCCCGCCGCCGTTTAAAGAGTCTGAGGCGTGGGAAGGGAGCTGGGACTTGTCCCCGGCCCACAGGCGCTCCATATTGATGGGGGAGCGCCTCTGACCGGTGGGGGGAGGACCGCCGCCGTTGCTGCCGCCGGGCAAAGGAGGGGGAGGCACGGACGTCGTCTGCGGAGGAGGAGGCAATCGGTGGTGGTGATGGTGTTGCGCGGCGGCAGCGGCGGCGGCTGCTGCTGCTACTGAGGATAATGATGTATAGGGTCCAGGAGGTGGACCTCCACCACCTCCACCGGCACCTGCTTGTCTTAGGCTTAAAAGTCCATCCACAGCACTCGACATTTTCCTTGCTTGGTCCACTGCTACAGAGGTCGGCGGCGGCCGGCCCAGGGGGAAAGGGGAGGACGAGGAGGTCACGGGGGATTGACTAGGGCGATGATGGAGCTGCTGCTGCTGTTGCTGCTGTTGTTGCATGTGGGGCAAGGGTGGTGCCCTCTGATGCAGCGCAGCAGCAGCAGCAGGCGATGGAGGTGGCGCTGTCGGAGGAGTGGTTGGACTGCCCGTCCCGTCCGTCCAAATCATGGTCTTGACTCCCCCGTGGTCGCTGAGGATGACGGAGGGGACGGGCTTGGTGTGGTGGGGGAGGGGGTTAGGGAGGCGGAGGCGGGGGGGAGGGTTAGGGAGCTGCGGCTGTTGAGCTGCAGGGTGGTGTTGAAAAGGGGAGCGAGGGGAAGGAGCTCCGTGGTGTCCGCCGGGGAAGTGTGGGGGAGGATGTTGAGACGGCGGAATCGTCATCGCCGGTCTTCCGTGCGAAGAGGAGGACGTGGGCCGCTCCATCACGGTGGAGGAGGTGGCCGTCGTGGACATCAGGGAGGGAGGGAGTGGTAATACTGGGCCACCGCCGTTGGAGGTAGTACTGCTGGCGGCGGAGTGCGGGGGCGGAGCCTGGTGAGCGCCTGCTGCTGCTGCTGCTGCTGCTCTGGCGGCGGCGGCGGCGGCAGCCGCTTTCGCCTGCGCCAGCTGCTGCACCTGCTGCATCTTAGCCTGCGCCATCATTGCCGCGGCCGCGTGCGTCATCACCACCATGGGAGAGGTGTGGGGAGGCGGCGCACCTCCTGCCGGCGGCGGCGGCGCTGCCGTCCTCAACGTCGCCGGCGTCGAGGATGACGCCACCGTCGGGGGAGGGGGCAGCGGCGTTGGCGGCGTCGAGGATGGCGGCGTTGTTGCGCTTGTTGGCGATGGTGGCGGCAGCACCGTCGCCCCCTCCTCCTTGACCAGCAGGGAGGTGGTGGGGGCGACCGAGGGGGAGGAGGGCGGAGGGGGAAGCAGGTCTCGCTTAGGGTTGGGGCATGGCGGAGTGTCTCTGAAAAGAAAACACATAAAAAACATTAGATGATGAGTTATACTTCCTTTCCCTGCCAGTTTCCGGCTGCATAAATCAAAGATACATGTGCTGCTGCTGCTATCCGGCCCCTTCCTTCTCTTCCTTTCTCTTTTCTCATGTGTTCTAACCTGAGGTCCGGCTCCAGATCCTGTCTGTCGGAGGCGGAGGAGGAGGAGTGTACCAAAGGCACGTCCGCTGCCGTCACGCTGTCGCCTGAACCAAAAAGACAGAAGGTTTTTAATTAGAAGAATATCCAAACACGTCTTTTCCCGACCAGTGTCAGGCCCGAATGAGTAAGTGAGCCTGTCGCTGCAATTCCATTTGGGGAATTCGACCCCCTGCCTCACTCTTTCGCGATCGCCGGCCGGCGCCTTGTCTCTTTCTCCTTCTCCTTTCTCTTACTACAACAGTGTGCTCCCATGAGTAAAAACTATGACGTCACAAGGTGTCGCATATCCCAGCGACGAGAAAATGCCAAACGTCTTGACAACGTGAATAATAAAGAGCCCTTTTCTCCATTGCCGAACAATATTCTTAAGGAAATATATACTTTTGGTGATTGCCTCTCTATTCATGCGGAAAGCAGTTACAAAATAAGCGGAAAAATAAACCTTAGTAATCAATGTACAGAAGAAAAAAGAAAAATATCTTACCGTCGCTGCTCGATCTGGAGCCGACCTTCCGCCTCTTGAGCTTCAGGTTGTGGAAGAGACTCATGTCTTCTTCGGTGGAGTCGCTTCCTTGTCGATTCCGATTCTTGGTAGCTGACCATCGGCCGAGGATGATCAGGGCATCTGCATAACAAAAGGAGAGAAAAACCATGCATAAAGTGATGTTTCAATCTTGTTTTCCTTGTTGACAGCATGTAGAAAAATGGGTTTACCGCGTCGCTGCGTAATCTTGGTGTTTCCAGCAGTTTTTCTTCATTTTCTACCCGTTCCACGGGAAGAGTTTTAACAATTTTGTTGGACCTGGGGAAGGGAAACTGCCGGCACTTTGAACGAACGCAGCAGTGTAGGAGAGAAGGGGGAGTGAAGCAGCAGCGACGACAACAACAAGATCCTCTTCTCCTTCCTGTTCATACTCCACTCCACCAAAAAAGCCCACCTCTCCTCTTCCCTCCCTCTCTCCAATCGTGGTACCCCATCTCTTTCCTCCCTCCCACCGGTTTTCTCCCCCCTTTCCCAGCCTTCCTCCTTCCTCCTTTCTCCTCTTGCTTGCCTGCAGCCAGGCGAAGGGAGGCGCTCCCCCCCTCCCCCCTCGCTGCCCCTGCCCTTGGCCACCACGGGCGCGGAGAGGACGATGACTCCTACTCCAAACTGCCTGGAATGGGGGAGGCAGGAGGAGGAGGAGAAAACCCGCCCGCCGTCCGTCCGTCCGTCCGTCCGTCCGCCTTGGGGCCGTCCCTCCCTCCGTCGGTCGGCCGGTCGGCTTTTACTACTCTCTCTCTCTCTCTCGGCCAAGATCACGGCCAGGAACCGACGGAGGGCGGCCACGGCCAACGGCCGCAGCAGCAACAACAACGACGGTGTCGCCGCCAGCAACAACAGCAGCAGCAGCAGTGGAGGGGGGGGAGGGGAAACCAGGAAGTGAGTGAGTGCAGCTCTCCTTTCGAGCGAACGGACGAACGGGGGAGGTACAGAGGGCAACGACCCCTCCTCCTCCTCCGTCTCTCGGAGAGAGGGTGCTGCACGCACACACACTCGCCAGAAAAGGGGAAGGGGGGAGACTATTGCACAGCATGAAAATGGGGAGGGAGGGAGGGTGGAGAAATGAGGCCGGGAAAATCGTCGTCGGGGGCCACCGGGGAAGGAGGAAGGGAGGGGAGGGAATAATGGATTCTGAGCCCATGTCATGGAGATGTCCATTCACTTACCATAAGCCTATTTGTAGGAAAATGTCTCTCCTCCCAGGACGAAGCTCGGAGATACTTCGAATGCGAAGGAGGGAAGCAACTATAAGCTGAAAAGACTGCACTATTTTCTCCCTCGTCTGTTTTTCACTATTTAGGATTTTTTTCACTGTCAACTCGTTCCCGTCCTCCTCCTGCTCAACCCCCTGGCTCGGGTGCTGCTTCCTCGTCGTCCGACATCGTTGTCACTCAGAAATTTCACCACTTTTATTCTTTACTTTTTGTTCAGCGCTGCACGTCTCACTCTCAGACCGTCCGGTGTCGACGACGGGCGGCCTCCTCTCCCTCTCACTCACTACTGTTCCTCTTCCTCCTCCACCTCCTCCTCCTCCTCCTCCTCCTCGACTTCTTTTCCTCCGTAGTCTTCGCCGTCGTCGTCGCAGGGCTGCAGCTTCTTCCTCTCTTCCTCCTCTGGCTGCCGCATACTTAGTCTTCGTCGGGGCTCCCCTCCTCCTCACAGAAAAGTGGTGGAGAAGGGGGGTCGCTTGTACAGTTCACTCACCCTGCCTCCCTCACAGAAAAAGGCAGGGGGGAGGGGGGGGGGGTGTTCTCCTCGCTGCCGTCGTCCAACTGTGGTGTGTGGCCCCACTCCTCCGTCTCCGTCTCCGCCGTCGCAGTAGGCCACCGCCGCCACCGCCTACACCACAATGCGCACGGCGGCCGCCCCCTTCTCCTTCGTGTGTGTGAGTTGAGAGAGATCTGAGGTGAATGAACTTCCACACTCCCCCCTCCCCCCCTCCCTGTATGTACCGCACACCCACCCAACAGCCTTTCTCCGTCTTCTCCGTCTGGCCCTCCGCCTCCCCCTCTGCGGCACAGACATTTCCCCCTCTGCGCCTTTCTCGAGTTGCGTTGCGCGCGCGTCCGTCCCCCTCCCCCCCCCTCCGACCGACAACGGTCTTTCTGTTCCGGCCAACGGGCGAAGGTTTCTCCATTCGCCGTTCGGAAACGGGGGAGGGAGGGAGGGGAGAAAACATCGCAGCAGCGGCAGCAGCATGAGCGAATAGGGGGCAAGCCTCTACTGCATGGAAATGTTGGGGGAAGTGGGATTGGAGAGCCCGCGCGTTGGTCTCTCCTCCTCTTCCCCCTCGCATAGGTCTTTTTTCTTGTTGCTTGGCGCTCCCTCCCTCCTTCCGTCCTCCCTCCCTCCCTCCAGGCTCCAGCCATGGCCCTGAACTTGAATCGCCGCCCTCGCCTTCAACAACGGCGGCGGCGGCGGCCCCTCGCCGCACTCGGCCGCCGCGGCCGCGGCCACATATGCGTGCCAGCCGCCGGAGACAACGACCAAGTCGTCTGCTACCTGGACCTAGGAGGAGGAAGGCTTGGCTTTGAGCTTTGGTTTCCCAGGCAGCCAGGGGGAGGGAGAGCTTCAAAGCCGCCAGCCATAAAAGGGCGCCATACCTCTCCTCCTCCTCCTCCCCCCTAGGTGACACGAAGCACCGTTATTTTCTCCTCCCTCTCCTCCTCCGAGGTGGTGTGCTGGCAGTGAATGTTGCCTCTGGCCGTTCCCCCCCTTCTCTTTTCGAAACTATCTGGGCAGCAGATGAGAACTATGGCCATGGATGATGGCCCTTCCCCCTTCTCTTTCCTTAGCACAACGTAGTGCTTTTGGTCCCATCCTCCTCCTTCTTTTGGCTTTGGTCCGTTTCGTCTCGCTTCCTCCCCCCTACACAGTTTGGCGCCCGTTTTCTCCTCCTCCATCCCAAACTCTCTCTATTTTTTTCCTCCCTGAATGTTGTACAGATGTGTACGTACGTACTAGAAATAGTTATCTTTTAATTGAAACTTTTTTCGCCGTCTAGCTTTTCGTGGGGGCCCAGACGTCTCTTCGTGCAACCTACATGCAAAAGTAGCTGA
>JAAUYJ010092352.1_pt1 | contig 11104 bp, 11 predicted proteins | sample 7278031 | NCBI WGS metagenome assembly JAAUYJ01 (sample SAMN14350222, study PRJNA611818) | marine sediment metagenome | isolation source: surface marine sediment (1.8m) | place: French Polynesia: Moorea | collected 2018-08 | reverse complement strand
CCCCAATTTCCCGAAGACCTTAAATTGGAAATTGGAATTTAGTTCTCCTCCTGCTGCATATTGAATCACTAGAAGAAACTTTAATTTCTTTTTTCATTTCCTGATCACAACTTAAGCAGAGGGAGAATAAGAATATTTCGGCCAAAATTCCCCAAGATAGTGTATCTTCATTGAGATAGGTATGGATGGACAATTTTGGGGTAATGGAAACATCACAAGTTATATTAGAGACAGCACAAAACTTATTCAATGGATTAGCTATTGGCAGTGTAATCGCCTTAGCTGCAGTTGGGTTAACCTTAACCTATGGTATTTTACGTCTTTCTAACTTTGCTCATGGAGACTTTATGACTTTAGGTGCTTACCTAACCTGGTTTATCAATAGTCAAGGGTTAAATTTAGGGATTTCGGCCATCATTGGAGCAATGGGAACTGTATTAGCCATGCTAGTCTCAGAATATTTATTGTGGAAACCCATGCGCGATCGCCGAGCAACTTCTACCACTCTGATTATTATTTCCATTGGTTTAGCCCTATTTATTCGCAACGGGATTTTAATGATCTGGGGGGCAAATAATCAACGTTTTGATGTTCCGATTATTCCGGCTCAAGAGATTTTGGGATTAAGGTTAGCGACTGACAGAATTTGGACGATCGCTTTAGCGGTGGTGGTGATCGTTATTTTACACTTAGTATTACAACGAACCAAAATCGGTAAAGCCATGCGTGCCGTGGCTGATAATATTGATTTAGCGAGGGTTTCAGGAATTAATGTTGAACAAGTAGTGCGTTGGACTTGGGTGATCACTGCTATTTTAACTACCCTAGGGGGTGTGATGTTTGGTTTGATTACCACCACCGTGAGGCCCAATATGGGCTGGTTTCTTATTTTACCTATGTTTGCCTCCGTTATTTTGGGAGGAATAGGCAACCCTTATGGAGCGATCGCAGGAGGTTTAGTGATTGGCATTGTCCAAGAGTTAAGTGTGCCTTGGTTGGGCTCTAATTATAAATTAGGGGTAGCGTTGTTGATTATGATTGTAATTCTGTTGATTCGTCCTCAAGGTATTTTCAAAGGAACCATGTAAACTACCCTACCCCGATCCAGTAGGTACGGGGTGGGCTTCCTACCCAGAGACAAGGGCAGTCGTAGATTTCTTGTGTCTCCCAAAATTGGTTTTAAACTGCTTCGAGGTCTTTTTCTCCAGTGCGAATGCGAATTATTTGCTCCACAGGAGAGACAAAAATTTTGCCGTCTCCAATTTCTCCTGTTCGGGCTGCCGCAATCAACTTTTCGATGACCATGTCAACCTGATGATCTTCAACAACAATTTCCACTTTTAATTTTTGGAGAAATTCTACGGTATATTCAGAACCGCGATACCTTTCGGTTTGTCCTTTTTGCCGTCCAAACCCTCTAACTTCTGAAACTGTCATCCCAACAATTCCCGCATTGACTAAAGCGATCTTAACTTCGTCTAATTTAAAGGGTCGGATAATCGCTTCTACTTTTTTCAAATTCGTAACTCCTCGTAAATTATTAGGTTTATTCGTTGTCTATTTTGACACTCTCATCCGTTGGCTCTTTGATTTTAGCATAAGCCTTGATTCCGAGGACACTAAGCTCAGTGTTAGTGTTGTGTCGCTATTTTGCTAAACTTTCAAGCACTTACCTTAATAAATGGCAATAGGATTACCAGGAGAACCTGTTGCACCTTTCATTTTTAAGGGGGCAAAAATAAACATAAATTCATAGACTTTATTCTTCACCAATCCGCTCACATCTAGATTTTCAATGTTCGTAATACCATGCTTAACCATCCATTCAATATGACAATCAAAAGGACGGTTGGGATCTTCTCCAGGAATGGCCTCAGTTCCCCAAGTATCTGATCCTACCATAGCGATTTTTTGCTGAGATAAATAACGACAAGCGGTCAGACCAGGACCGGGCTCTCCTGCGTTAAATAACTGTCGTTTTTTCGCTTTTTCTTCCTCACTTAAACTATCCCAATCTTGGCCCCAATAGTTACCGTGTCCTGTATAAAATAAAACTACATCCCCCTGTTTAATGGGCGCAATTTTTTGTTTTTTTATCGCTCCTTTAATATCATCAACTGTAATGATTCCAGGCTCATTTTTACTCTTTCCTGTAGGAATTGGTAGCCGCTCAACCCCTTTATAACTAGCAATATCTAATAAAACTCCTCTGGTCACATAACCTCGTTCACCTATTTTTTCAACCCCTAATTTATTTAACCCGTAGGCTGTACCAATCTCCTCCAAAAAATGACCGTTATAAAAATAATTTCCTTGAGATGTATTCACCCCAATATGACCTAAACCATCGAATTGTGTACCAGTTTGTCCCAATTCTCCGATCACATATTCATCATTATAAACAATACTATTATTCCCTATCGGTCCTCCAGTGGGTAAACCAGGAATGATTAGTTTCCAAGTGCGTTCACCAAACAGAGGCATCTCACTTTGATAAACTTTTCCCAAGGTAATAATTTTACCTTTTTTAACTAATTTAATAGCTTCTAAAACTTTTTTATCCGTAATCCAATTGACAGATCCTATTTGATCATTTTTACCAAATACAGAGGGATACCAACCCTGTTTTAAAGGAGTTTCATCAGCCATCGTTGATGATAAAAATGAGAAACTTAACAATAGTATGATAACTGAGAAAATTATAAAGTTCTTAAACCCATTTTTTAGTATTTTCATGATTAAGTATTGTTGCTATGATTGGAGTTAATAGTAGTTTTCATATCAATAGACTAAAGGTGAAAAGAAAAACTTTACCCCACACTCAATTTAAAACTTCTGTAAGTGCTGTTTGTAAATCATAAATATGTTCCAAAAACCAATAAAAAAGAGGTAAGTTCATGATAACCTACCTCTCATTTTTGTCTTGATTTGTTATCAAAACTTAAAGATACTTTTCCAAAGTAGAAGCCAAAGTTGTCTTAGGAACAGCCCCCACGACCATATCGACTCGTTGACCTCCCTTAAAAATCATCAGAGTAGGAATACTCCGAATACCGTATTGACTTGCAGTATTAGGATTTTCATCCGTGTTGAGCTTGAAAACCTTAATCTTACCTTCGTATTGTTGGGCTATTTCGTCAACGACGGGAGCTACCATACGGCAAGGTCCACACCAAGGAGCCCAAAAATCAACCAGAACGGGGAGTTCGCTCTCTAAAACTTCGTCTTTAAACTTGTCATCTGTAACTTGAGGTGTTGACATACTAAGAATTCCTTTGATTGCTGAGGTTTCTCTAGAATACTCTAGAATTCTACCATAGTGATGTTTTGCGTGAAGTTCTCCCCATAGCCAATCACAGATTATGCTTAGGGTTACATAAGCTTATGATAGAACATTCGACAGAATTTTATAAATTATTTAGGTTTTCACTGTTTTTGGTTCCATAAGAAACCGCTCGAACAATGTCCGAGCGGAGTGTGGTGTGAGGAGTGAACGGAAACGTTTGTCTCCGCTATCTCTATTGTAAGGGAGAATTTCCATTTTGATACACTAAATCTGTCATAAGTGAAAATTTTTTTTTTGCTTAATATGTTACCCTAGGTAGTTATACATAAAGCAATTACTGTCAATAAAATCGATATAGTTGAGATATGTTACTTTTTTTGTGAATCCTTTATGACCACTTCTATTAATTTTCTCTCGCAACTCAACCCCTCACAACGTATTGCTGTTGAACACTTTTGTGGACCTTTATTGGTGGTGGCTGGAGCCGGTTCAGGAAAAACCCGTGCCCTTACTTATAGAATTGCACATCTTATTACCCATTATCAAGTTGATCCTGAGTCTATTTTGGCGGTTACCTTTACCAATAAAGCCGCGCGGGAGATGAAAGATCGACTGGAGCGATTATTTGCCCAAGAAATGGCTTTAAAAAATCATGGCCAACCCTTTAATTCTCTACCAGAGTACGACCAAAAAAAGTTACTTTCTCAAGTTTATAAAAAAATAACTAAGAAATTGTGGATTGGTACATTTCATAGTTTATGTGCAAGAATTCTTCGCTACGATATTAACAAATATCAAGATGAGAAAAAACGACAATGGGAGCGTAATTTTTCTATTTTCGATGAATCAGATGCGCAGAGTTTGGTTAAAAATATTGTTCTCAAACAATTCAATTTAGATGACAAAAAGTTCAATCCTCGAAACGTTCGTTATACTATTAGCAATGCTAAAAATTTAGGATTTTCTCCTGATGATTATTTAAAAGAAAATTCCTATGCAAAAGGTCGTATAATTGGTGAAGTTTACAACGAATATCAAAATCAATTAGTTGCTAATAATGCACTAGATTTTGATGACTTAATTTTGATTCCTGTGCGTTTATTTCAACAAAATGAATCCATTCTTGGCTATTGGCATTCTCAATTTAAACATATTTTAGTCGATGAATATCAAGATACCAATCGTATTCAATATGATTTAATTCAACTCCTAACCACCAATGGAGAAATGAAAAAGAGTGAATGGAATTGGCAGAATCGTTCTATTTTTGTCGTTGGAGATGCCGATCAATCAATTTATAGTTTTCGTATGGCAGACTTTACGATTTTGCTCAATTTTCAAGCGGATTTTGGGGATGGTTTGCCAGATGAAGATACGAGAACAATGGTGAAGTTAGAAGAAAATTATCGCTCTACAGAAACCATATTACAAGCAGCCAATCAACTCATTGAAAATAATAGTCAACGCATTGATAAAATTCTTCGACCAACCAGAGGAGAAGGGGAAGAAATATACTGTTATAAAGCTGATGATGAAAGAATAGAAGCAGATTTTGTGATTAGTAAAATTCAAGAATTAGTAGAAAAAAACCCAGAATTAAACTGGGGAAATTTTGCCTTATTGTATCGGGTTAATGCTCAATCTCGTCCCTTTGAAGATAACTTAATTCGTAATAATATTCCCTATACCATTGTAGGTGGATTTAAGTTTTATGATCGTCAAGAAATCAAAGATTCATTGGCATATTTACGCTTAATTGTCAATCCTTTTGATACCGTTAGTTTACTGAGAGTTATTAATTCTCCTCGCCGAGGAATTGGCAAAACATCTATTGATTCTCTACTCAAAGCAGCACAAGAATTAGAAATACCTTTATGGGAAATTATTAGTGATGAAACCTCAGTAAAAACCTTAGCAGGAAGAGCAGCAAAATCTGTCAATAAGTTTGCAACCATGATTAAAGAAATACAAGAAAAATTGACCGAACTGTCAGCAACTGAAATATTTGATCAGATCATGGAACTCTCAGGCTATGTCGATGATTTAAAACAAAAAGGAACAGAAGAAGCCGATAATAGATTAGAAAATATTTATGAGTTGTACAGTGCGATCGCTCAATATCAAGAAGAAAATGAAGACACCAGTTTACAAGGCTATTTAACTAATGCCTCCCTCGCTTCAGATTTAGATAACCTGCAAGAAGAACCAGAAAAGGTATCTTTAATGACCTTGCATTCTGCTAAAGGTTTAGAATTTCCTATTGTATTTTTAGTTGGTTTAGAACAAGGAACATTACCCCATGTTCGCAGTTTAAACGATCCTTTATCCCTAGAAGAAGAACGACGACTCTGTTATGTGGGAATTACAAGGGCCCAAGAACAATTATTTATAACACACGCTAGAGAACGCTTTGTTTGGGGTTCAAAAGAAATGAAAACTGCTTCACAGTTTTTACAAGAAATTCCCCCAGATTTGCTCAACAGTAATATTCGTTCAACAGTGAGAAAAGTTCCCTATAAAAAAATAGCCAAGACTAAAACAAAGACAAACTGGGCTGTCGGTGATCGGGTTATTCATCATAGTTTTGGAGAAGGGGAAATTACTCATATATTAGGGTCAGGAAATACACCCAACTTAGCCGTCAAATTTACAGGGTTAGGACGTAAAATTGTTGATCCTAGAACTAACTCCCTGACCAAACTTGATTAACCCTGATCAGTTTTGTTGCTAGAATTAAAGAGCAATCACCTTAACATTCCTGAGAGTCATAACCTTGTCTTCTTCACAAGAGTCTCCACAACTTCCAACAACAGCTATTACAGCCAACAACACCCTCAAAGCAACCACAGAAAGGTGGTTTGAATATTCTGTGAGGGTACAACCCCATCATACAGACTATGCAGGGATCGTTTGGCATGGGACTTATCTAACTTGGATGGAAACTGCTAGAGTAGAATATTTACGATCAATCGGCATTGATTTTGCGGATTTGATTAGATTAGGATGCGATATTTATGTGGTTGACTTATCTCTGCATTATCATAGGGGACTCCAGTTAGGAGAGATTGCTATTGTCAAAACTCGTATGACAGAAATGACAGGCGTTCAAATGTACTGTGATTATCGCATCGAATCAAGCGATCGCCAACAAGTTTATGTAACGGGAAAAGTGACTTTAGTGGCAGTGGATCTCGAAAAAGGTAAAATTATGCGTCAACTTCCCCCTGCGGTGCAAGATGCTTTCATTAAAATGCTCGAATAACGATTAAAGCTTTGTTGACAAGATGTTTGCAAACGACAGGATTGGATTGCCTCCATAATAGGAACCATAAAATTGCTGTATTTGTCAAATAAAAATGAAAAAATCACTTGTTTTTATCTCACACATTACACAGATAGCAGAAATTGCAGTCGAAGTTCAGACATTAATTGAACAGCATTTCTTAAACATGATAGAGGTCTTTGTTTCTTCTGACAGCAATAGCATTAAACATTATGAAGTCTATTAGTGCGATCGCTGATTTAAAATAATCTTTGTAAAGTGGATAGCAGTTGATTCATTTGATGCTTATGATTTTGACGTATCCATTATGCAGATTTTAATCCTGTAATATATAATAATACAGTAACGTGAATTGAGGAACAGTTAACCGTGCCAAATTGCCCATACTGTGACACATTAATTAATGAACAATCTAACTTCTGCTTTAATTGTGGCAAGCCTGTCAAAGGCTCTCAATCTAATAATACCGTTATGAATACTTTTTCATTGGAAGAAGAACAGACAGAGAATAGTTACTCAAGAAAAGTGGATTTTTCTTTTAGTAATGAGGCAATTGATAAAGTTGCTTCCGTTTTTAATGATTATATTCCTCTAAAGTCAAATCATAGTTCAAAATCTGTTCAACCTGCTCAAAAACTTAACTTACCCCTGTTTGAAACATCAACAGAAAATAGCAATACAGATACAGTTAAAAAAGAAGATGGTGAAGTTGTCGAAACTACAACAAACAATATTTCAGATAATGAATTAGTATCAGAGTATTTTGAGGAAGATGAACAAGGTGTTTTGATTTCAAAACAACCTGATTACAAAGGAAAAAATAAGAAAGCGCAACAAGAAAGATTTATTTTACTTTATGTTTGGGCTTACAATACTTATTATCAAAAACCCGTACCACATACTAAACATCTCAATAAGGCAGCACGCACAAACAACATATATAGTAATAATATATCAACATATATAAAAGATATTTCACAACGTTATTGTATTAATTCTGATGGTACATTTAAGCTTAATCCTAATGGGCATAAACAAGCCCAAAAAATTAGATTAGAAATACAAGATTCAGGTTTAAAAGGAGTGGAGTATTGGAGTTCTACAAAAAAGCATTCCAGAAAAAGTTCTCGAATAACAGAAGAAGAAGGTGAAAAAATTAATCAATGGGTTGATATGGAATCTAAACTTGAGAACTTTGATATCAGAAAACTCACTAATAAAGGCCATATAGCTATTTTTGCTTTATACGATCTTACTAAAGAACTCAAGGTTGAAAATGCAGCCAAGCCGGCATTGGCTTATCAATATCTCAAAAAAAGACATGAAACAGTTTCCATAAGTCAAAAAAGTTTTAGTGACGCATTATGTTCCAAAGGTAATAAAAAATACTTTCAAAAAACCCCTGAAGGTTTGTATTATCTTACAGAAGAAGCTGAAAAAATTGCCCAAAATTGGATTTCTGAAACTTAATTGCAGATTAAAATTATCAAATATGAGTATTCAAAGATATCAACTTGAATCTGCTTTATCTACATCTATTCCACAAGAAATACTTACGTCACTTCTTGATGAATATCAATACATAAAACAACAGTTCTTTTTAAGAAAATTTCAGCCAGCAGAGTTAAATGCTGCACGTTTTAGTGAATGTATTTTACGTTTACTTGAATATGTAGATCAAGGTAATTATACACAATTCAAAGATAACCTAAAAAATACTGAAAATATTATCAATAAGGTGAATAATAATACTCAATTACCAGAGGGCATTCGTTTTTATATTCCTCAACTTATAAGAATTATCCTTAGAATTAGAAATAAAAGAGATGTAGCTCACGTTGGTGGGGAGGTTAGTCCTAATTACTCTGATTCTTTGTTAGTCTCTAATTGTGTGGACTGGATTTTAATCGAACTAATACGTAATTACCACGTAAATAGTATTGATGAAGCAAGAAAAATTGTTGAAAGTATTAATGAAACTAAAATACCCATCATAGTAGAAGTTGATGGTTTTATACGCATTCAAAATACAAAATTAAAAGTAGATCAAAAGACTTTAGTTATTCTTTACCACAAACAACCTAATAAAGTTAAGGATACAGATTTAATAGCATGGCTCAGATATAATAATGGAAGTAGATACAGAGCAAAAATTTTGAAATCATTAGACAATCAAGCCTTGATCGATTACGAACATCGTTTTTGTACAATTCTTCCTAAAGGTATTATTTACGTTGAGAGAAATATTGAGCTTGACTTAATAATATAGTATGATTACTATAATCACCTATCTCATAGTGTGATCGCTAATTTGTTTGATAGAGTAAGGGTTTTCTAGATTATTAACTCAAAATGTCAGTTAAGTTCAAAATAAATCCAGGTAACAAATTTTCTCCTGATAAAGTTGCAGGATTATTGAGAATTTCTACTGGTTTTTTGTATCTATAGATTTCCACTGTTTTTGTAGCTGGAGAGATTAACCAAGCCATTTGAACTTCATTATCTAAATATTCGAGCATCTTTGTTTGTAAATCAGAATATCTTTGATTTTCCATATCACTTGGACTCACTAATTCTATGACAAAATCAGGAGAAATGGGAGGAAAACCATCTTGTTGAGCTTTCGTTAATTGATGCCATCGATCTAACTTAATCCAACTAACATCAGGGCTTCTTCTCGCACCATTGGGTAAGATAAAGACGGTTGAAGAATCAAAAGCTTGTCCTAATTTAGTTTGACGATTCCAAATCCCTAAATCTAAATATAGGTTAAAGTTTTTACCTCCTGCGGTACCACCAGTAGGACTCATAATGATTAATTCTCCATCTTTAGTTAACTCCATTCGTACAATTTGATCAACCTGGGCAAGTTGATCAAATTGTTCTGGAGTTAGTTTAAATCCTTGAGGAATACTGATGGTTTCCATCGTTTTTATAGGAACTAATGTTTTCAAAGACAAACCCTATACAAAACATTCACAATCAATTCTGAATCGCAATTTTACCAGGGTTCATTAATCCATAGGGATCGACTTCTTTCTTGAAATCTAACTGTAAAGAATCGCTGGTTTTACGGCCACCTTGTTCTAATATATAGGTGTGAGGGTTAGCGATACCGGCACCATTTTCTTCATGATAACGAATAATTTCATTGACCCTTTCTTCTGTCGTAAAATGGAACAACTGTAATCCCCCAGGAATTACTTTACCCTGGAATTTAAGAAATTCTAAATGAATCATCACTTCATCGCCAAAATGATGATAGAAATGTTCCACATTATCTACAGTAAAGTAAAAGGTTTGTAAATAAGTAATCGTGGGATCAATACTGCGAGCGTGGAGGGTGGTATGATTCCAGGTAAATTCTAATAAACTAATTCCTTTACTCGCTTCTTCTGCATTTTTCAGATAAGTAACATTGCCATTGTATTCATTAACCAACTCATGAAATGCCTCTAAATCATATTCCGAAACCATCAATAGAGCAGCGTGTTTATGCTCAGGTAAATCGTCGTGTAAATGATGAAAATAACGACAGATAGAAGCATCATGAATGCTAATTAATTTTTTAGCAATACCATCACTATTCCCTAACTTTTGACCAAACCTTGCAGCTTGCATAAACTCATCAAAAACGACAATAATTTCAGCCCAAGGATAAGCAGGAGCTAAAGGTATTTCTAGCTGTGTAATAATACCATTGGTTCCATAAGCATGATTGACTTTTTGTACCTCATCTCCTCGTAATTCAATGACACGAGGTTCATCTTCCAAGGTAACAATGCGTAATGCAAGAAGATTACCACGATCCCGTAATTGCCCATAATTGACTGAGCCCATGCCTACACTACCCCCGCCAATAAACCCGCCAATGGTTGCAATACGGTAGGTAGAAGGGGCCATACGCAACTCCCAACCGATTTGTCTAGCTTGTTTATCAAAAGCAGCCATTTTCACCCCAGGTTCGACAGAAGCGACTCCTGGTTTTAACCAAAGAATTTGCTGCATTTTGGTCATATCGACAATTACACCCCCTTGCAAGGGAATACATTGACCATAATTACCGGTTCCGGCACCTCTGACTGTTAAGGGTACTTTGTATTTAACGCAGGTTTGAGCAATTTGTAGGACCTCTTCTTCTGTGCTAGGACGAACAACGATCTCTCCACGTTTATCTTTCAGTTTTTCGTGTAAAATTGGACTAAAATGATAATAATCAAGGGATAACTTAGTTATTTGATGAGTATCTGTAATAATTTCCAGATGGGATAAGGCTTGTTTAACTTTATCGATGGCTTGACTCATGATTATTTATAAAGTTGATGGGGTATTAGAATATATATTCTTAATCTAGCAAATAACTGACAATGATTAACGACCGAATTGAACTACCCCAACGCAAGGCGATGGGGATTCTTTACACGATAAAGTATCGTCTTGGAGCGTCCAAAAGCCCCTCTAATACCTCCCTCTTTTCAAAGAGATTGGCTTTACTTTTACGTCCAATGTTAGCAGAACCATTAATATCCGAGTTG
>JAAUYJ010201870.1_pt1 | contig 11106 bp, 9 predicted proteins | sample 7278031 | NCBI WGS metagenome assembly JAAUYJ01 (sample SAMN14350222, study PRJNA611818) | marine sediment metagenome | isolation source: surface marine sediment (1.8m) | place: French Polynesia: Moorea | collected 2018-08 | reverse complement strand
TGGGTGCATCCAGAGAAAACTTTTCTTCAAAATGGGTGTATCCAGAGAAACCTTTTTTTCAAAATAGGTGCATTCACAAAAAAAAACTTTGGCTGCAAAATTGATGCATCAATACAAAACTTACCGGTACTTCAAAATGGCTGCATCGAGTCCCTTTCTTTACAGAATTTAGAAAAAGAATTGTTCTATCTCTCTTCAGATCACAAGGCTTCTCTTTTGACGTGATTCAGTCTAAAGTCTGATAACATCCCAGTCAAAGTTAAGTCTGAACTCTGAAGCAAACGCCGCAGATCAGTGAAAGGATCCCTTTCTTGTTTACTTTGACGGACTACCGTACATTTCCACAATGTTCGTAGAAGAACGGATCAAGATATGAAAATCCCTCTGTCACCAGAAGAAGATGTCTGGGGGAAAACAAACTTTATTGAGGCCTTTACTTTCCACTTAGGGCCCGCTGCCGAGGGGACCAAGTGTTGGTCCTGCAGACCACCGGCCCTGCGCTGGACAAGGAGGAGTTCTCCTCCCTGAAGCCCGTGAGCGCCTTCGCGATGAAGCCCTTCACTCCGGACGAGGTCAACAGGGCGCACAAGGTCACCTTCCCCAGCGGGGAGACGTACAAGCTGTGAGGAGGGGAAATAGATTTTTTTTGAAAGCTGCTTGCTAAAGGAGGTGCTATGCTAAAGGCATCGTCATAAGTCCGTACTGAAAGGGGGGCTGAGGACCTTTCCGCGGGAACCTAAAACATCAAGTCAGTGGTGAATTTGAAAGAACTTTTTTATTTCTAAGAACAATGAGAGGCTAAGCATCTGGTACATCTGGGTTTTGAAATCCAAATTTCAATTTTAGCATTGAAAAAGTGCCAAAGAAATTAGTCATTTTTAAGGAGACATTAAGATCTTTTGACAACATTTTTAGTATAAGGCAAATATCTTCAGAAGTTAAAAGTAGGATGTACCGGCAGTTCAAGGTCTAAAATTATGGAAAATAACCAAAAATTATCAAACAAATCCCTCCACTAAGAGTTTTAGGTTCCCGCGGAAAGGTCCTCAGCCGCCCTTCCGGTACGGACTTATGACGACGACGATAGGTAAATTTTGGTCACCCTGTGACCAGAATTTTTGTCAAAAATGGCCAAAAACCAAAAAAGATATTTTTTTTCACCTCTGTAAATGCGGAGGAAAACGGAGGTCTCGTAATTGCTCCGTTTTTTTGACATTTTCAAAATAATTAAAACCTCCGTGAAATTTGAAAAAAACTCTCAAAATACGGAGGTTCTCAAAGGCAATTTCTCGTGGGGAATGGGAGAACGAAACCCAGAAAGACATGTACTGTACTACAATGACACATCCACACTGAATAGAAGGTAGGTGGTTCAACCAAGAGCATGAATGGCCTGTCATGAACAGAATCGTTGCATATACTACTACAACTTAGCACTGCAAGGAACCACATTTCCGGGTCTTTCTTTGTGTTTTCCAGACTTACTAATGAGGGGAATAGCGACGCTTTTTCGGTGTATCTTGTGTGCAGCACAGTAGTAACTGGATTGTGACACTCTTTGAAAGCGTACTTCTTCAACCCCCCCTGTACACTACAGTAGGCCTTTTGTGTGTAAAGTATGGCCTGTACATTGTCCGAGACATTCAAGCAAAGCTAAGGGCTGTCACTTCCAAGTACTGGATAGCCGATAATTCGGACGGACTGGGACTTCGGGATATGGGCGGCATATCGGAAAAATTGTGAGCGAAGGCCCGCCTTTTTTTCTTATGGGCATTGACAAGCCGAGCCCTCTTCAATCCTCCTCCTCCGATATTGCAGTGCCAAATTAGCAACAGGCGGAGGGGTAGTACCTTATGCATTTTTCAGCTTTTCATAAGAAACTCGGCTAGACCTGACAAAAAATTGCCTTCACGGCTATTTCCCCCTTGCCCAGGTAAAAAAATAAGGTGTACGGAACAACTTCGTGCAGCAAATATGCAACTAATGTTAAAAAGCTCAACACTGAGAATTCAGTGGAGTAGATAAACATTATATTTCAAATACTAACATTTTATCACACACAGTAAGTTTTTCTTGAAGTCGGAAAAAGAAAACACCACGAAAAAAAACATGTTAATAAAAAAGCAGGAAAAACCTGTGAGACTCACAGTTTCTTCATCATCACAACACTCGGTGCACTGGTTCCAAAAAAGTGGTTTTTTATGTCTTCTTCGTCCTAAGTTGTCTTCTCCTTCTCGTTTTTGTTTTTCTGTATCACAATTTCGATCTGACTGACTAGCAGGCCATTGCTCTCTCTTTTCTTGTGGTTTTATTTTATACGGGCGCCTCCAGCACTTGGTCCCCGTCCTCCCTCTCCCTCCTCCTCTCCCTGTTGATCGCCTCCGCCTCCTCCTCCGCGGCCTCCAGGGCCTCCCTCCGGCCCTCGTCCTCCTCGTCCTCAAGGGCAGTCTGACCTCCGCCCTCCTCCACCTCCTCGTTCTCATCTTGGTCGTCGGCGGCGTGCGCCATCTCCCTCGCTCCCTCCTCTGAAAAGAGGCGAAGGGGAAACATTTCATTTTCGAAATTTACTTGATCCACATGAGAAATACCCTGCAGTGGGAAATATTAGAGTCAAGTTCTGTAGTAGATTGGGGGAAAAGGAAAAATAGCAGAAAAAAGTCTTGTGATAGCAGCAGTAACAGCAGCAAAAACAACCATTACAAAAGTACTACGTCCTTGTTTCATAGGTTCAAAAATCATCATTGTTGGAAAAAGAAGCATCAAAACACTTTCCATTGTCGTCGTCCGCCGGCGGTATCTGCCCCGGGTCGGCCTCCATGGCCCTCCTGTCGTCAATGTCCTCCGCCCTCTCGTCCTCCAGCTCCAGCCTCGCCCTCCCCTCCTCCACCACCCGCTTCTCCTCCTCCATCTGCCTGCGCTCCTCGTCGTCGATCTCCTCCTCCTCCCTCCTGTCCAGCAGCGGCGGCGCCTGGTTCTCCTCCTCCCTGCCGGTGTCCTCCCGGGCGGCGTCGCGGTACTCCTCCCTCCTCTCGTCGGCGGCGGCCAAAGGATCCTCTGGAAATGCACAAAAAGAAAATTGTTAATATTTAACGGCTTTAACGCTTTTCCCACGCAAGTGTAGATACTCTTCTTTTCGCTGCCGCCTTTTGTGTCCTTTTCGTCCTTCTCCTCCTCCGCCTTGTCCTTGTTTTCCTTGTCCTTGCCCTTCTTCTTGTCCACCTCCTTGATTTCCCTCTGCTTGTGCAGGTCCTCCTTTGGCATGTCCACCACGCTGAACCTCGGCGGCGGCCGCGGCTTGCTGGGGTCGCCGCGCGGCAGCAGAGGAAGCATGCGGCCGTCGGGACCCAGGTGGCCAACCATGCCTGCTTTTTTCCGAGTTAGCAGAAAAGCACACGCAAATTCCCATACACAAGTACAACATAAGTATTATAACGGACGCCCGACCTTGCACCGCCTTCTCCCTGACGTGGACCGAACTGACCCGGACGTCCGGGAGCTGACCCGGGGGATCCGGGCCCGCCGGGTCGCCGGCCAACCGGTCTGCGGCATCAAATAAGGGAGGGAGAGAGAGGGAAAAAATGACATCTCGTAAAGTATTGACATTTCCCAGATGAAAATATGGAAATAAACGTGTGAAAGGAAACTCGATATAAGGAGGTGTGGGAAAGAAAATATGTGCACACACGAAGCCCCCCCCCCACCGGTTTTACAAAATCACGCCACTTGTGCTTGACAGTAGCCTGACTCACCCTGCACCCTCGGCCTCTGCTCCCTCCCCTCCGCCTCCTCCTCCGCCCTCCTCCTCAGCGTGGCGAGCTCCCCCTCCGCCTCGCTCAGCCTGGCGCTCGCCCTGTCCCTCTCCTGCTCCGCCCCCCTCAGGGCCGACTCCAGCTCGGCGATCCTCCGGTCCCGCTCCTCCGCCTCCGCCCTGGCGCGGCCGCCCAGCTCCGTGGCGCGGTTGTCGGCGGCCGCGCGGTCGCTGCGGCACGAGTCCAGGTCGGAGCGGGTCTCGCTCAGCTTGCCGTTGCAGCTCTCCTGGGGGGATCGAGGGAGAGAAAAAATGGATCGATGCGGGGTCCAGAGCCGAGAATTAAGGTGCGGCGGTGGGGAATTGCCTTCAATATTAAGTGTGTGTTGTCTATGTTTTTTTGGGGGAAGCGGTCACATCCAACTCCTACCTCCAAGTCCTTAACAGCAGCAACAACAACAAAATTAGCACAAACTACAACAGCAACAGCAGTCAAAATATACAAAACAGCAGCGGCATCCTCACCGTCTCGCCCCTGACAATGGCCATCTCCCTCTCCATCGCCCCGATCTTGTCCTCCTTGTCCCGGTACGCCCTCGCCTCCTCCTCGCGCCGACTCTTGCAATCCGAGAGCTTCTCGCCCTTGGAGTTTAGGTCCTCCAGCAGGGTCTTGCGGTCAAAGGTCCTTATAAGAGAAGAGAAAAAATAAATGATTTTTTTTTCTGCTGTGGGAAATGGAAAGATGTCCGTTCTTTACTCCTTCTTCAACTGCTGCTGCACCGTCTCCATCCGCTCCAGGATCTCGTCCCTCTCGGAGGAGAGCGAGAAGTACTTCACGCTGACGATCATGAGGACGAGGAGGGAGGCCGTCACGAAGTAGGGCGAGCACAGGAAGCGGCCGCCGCCGCCCATGCCGCCGCCGCCGCGCATCAGGGCACCGGCCGCCGCCGCAGACGCAGACGCCGCCTTGCTGTTGCCGCCGCTGGGACTCTTGGTGGGGTTGCCGCCGCCGCCGCCGCCGCTCTCCAGCAGAGAAGCTGTCATCAAACTAATAGGTAGAGTTGAGCAAAGAAGGGGGTAGTATTCGCGGACGCAGCAGCAGGAATACTTAGTGGTTTCGCGCTAATCCCTCGTGGACCTGCACTGCTTAACTGCTGGGGAATTCGTGTTCTCTCTTCTCGTCCTCACCTGTGCTTGGAATGTATGTAGTATGCCTGAGTGGCTGATTCTTTCACAGCCTTTACTCCCCAGGGCGTTTAGAGAGCCCGCTGCTGTGCCCGCTGTTCACAAACTCGAATCGAATTCGACGGCAGCAACGTCGACAAACTCGACAGCACGTCTCACCTGTCCTCTTTCTCTCTCTCTCTCTTTGCCCCTCTACCCCTGAACATGCCTTATTGCTTTTGATAGGAAAGAAAGCTGGTGGGGGGAGACAACAAGCAAACCAAAAACTCTCCCTTGGGCGCAGACCAGGGCGGGAAACAACAAATGTCAGTGCTTTGTTCTTTCCACACTTGTCTTGGTAGGGTAATTTGACAAGTCTTTCTCTCGAAGCAACACTTGACTTCACCAGCACTGCATGCAGCTTGCTCCGCTGCATATGAAGTAATGGGTTAGAGCTCTGGCAGAAACACCAACAGATCTACTGTACATGATACCCGTACGCAGGCCAAAACCAACCAACCAATGGCTACGATACCAAAGCGGCGCGCCGGCCAATAAAGAACCTTTCCACTCCCCCCATTTCAGCTCGCCCCCTCTGCTCAAAGGCGTCACCTAGTGGGGAGGAGAGGCATTTTTTGGTACCTCGGGTATTCCACAATCGCGAAAAGTAAAAATGTTTTTTCGACTATGCTCAACACATTTATTTCATCCTTTCTTTTGCTCCTATCGTACTCTGAGTCTGCATACGTAGTAGTATATAAGGGTAACACAACGCACCTTTGGTAACACGATGGTTTTGGGAGGGAGGAGGGGGGCGTACAATACATAAGTAATGTAAGTATGCTCGGAACAAAATAGTGTTTTGGCGCGAGAGGGAAATAGAAATAATTTATGGCGGCGAAGTATGACAACCGAATTCTGCGGGACGAAAGCAAAAAAATTCCTTCCTTCTTTTTGAGCTGTAGCTGCTTCCAATGATTGTTTCCCCCGGCGTAAAGAACGATGAGGGGAAAAAAGAGTTGGAAAAAGCGCTTCTCGCAGAATGCGCAAACCCAACCTTTTTCTTTACAAAAAAAACCGTCCTTTCCTTCTGGCGGTCGCAAATAGGCATACTTTTTTTGGATACACTTCTTTCTCTTCTTCTTCCGATAGTTGATAGGGGGCCTCTAACCCCCGTTCTTCCAAATCACAGAATATAAAAAACACTTTTCCCTGTCCATTTCTTCTTCTTCAAAAGCTCTGACTAGACAATGGTTCATGCCTACACCATAACGAGTGCGGGGGTGGGAGGGATAGACTGTCTTATTGCGGAGTAAGGGGCGAGGAGGAGGAGTCATATCACATGTTTTCTTTTTTTCACGGCGCCGTTGTTTGTCACCAGACCGCTCCCCCCAGCGCCAGGGCGAAGAGAGGCAGCAGGTAGTAGAGCACCCCCCGCGCGGCCGCCGCCGGAGAGGCCGCCCCGGCCGTCGCGGCGCCGCCTCCTCCCCCTCCCTGCCGCGGCGGCGAGCGGCTGTCGGGATACTGCGGCTGCCGCGGCTTGCTGCCGCCGCCGCTCGGCCGCGTCTCGATGTGTATGTCGTCGTTGCTGTCGCCCCCCGCCGGCCGCCGCCGATTGCTGTTCCCGCCAGGCCTTGGCGTGGTGACCCACGACGGCCACCGCTCTCCGCCCTCCTCCTCGTCCCCATCGTACTCCTCCTGATCCTCGCTCTCCGCCCCCTCCCCGTCGACGTAGTAGTACTCGTCGTCCTCCCCCCCGTCCCCGCTGCCGCTCCCCTCCCCCTCGTCGTCGTAGTCGTACTCGTAGCAGTCCTCGTCGTCCGAGTAGGGGTCGTCGCACCCCTCCCCGCTGCCCTCGTACCTGACCACCTGCGTCTGCTGTCTTCCCCCTCCCCCTCCCGCGGTGGGCCACTCCACGGGCTGACCGTTGTACGCGCTCTCCACCCGCTTGCTCATCAGCTTGAGCTGGAAGATCTGCTCGTTGATGTCCACGTCCGGCCGCGAGACGTCCACCGCCACCTCAGGGTTGGACCCCTGGGAGGCCAGGCCGTCCCTCACGACGGCGCCGTGGTAGCGCCCGCGGCCGTGACCGTTCCAGCAGTTGCTGCTGCTCTGGTGGTCGTTGCCTGCGGCGGAGGAAATTCAAAAAAAAATTAGAACAAATCAATAATTTATGCGGGAATTTGAGTCTTGTGTCTCACCCCTGGCCTGCCTCTGGCCGCTCCCGACCCCGGTGCCCACAGCGGAGTCGCCCTCGCAGAGCTCGTAGGGCAGCCTGGTCCAGAACCCCTTGGCCTCCCCTATCTTGTCCCGGATCTCCTTCAGCAGGTTCTTGAGCTTGGTGCTGTGGTGGCTTCCGCTCCCGGCGTCTTCTTCGTGATCCCCCCCGTTCCTCCCGCTGCGGTGGTATCCCCCTCCTCCTCCCCCGTCGTAGTGTCGGTCAGAGCCGGAGGTCAGAGGGCGGGAGGAGCGGCCGTAGGAGGGTCCGTACTGCTGCGCCTGGAAAAATGACAAATATTTAATTTAACTAAATGTGAGTCAAGTGGGGACCGTCCGCGCGTCCGATCCACACATAGAGAAGAAAAGAGCATGGAAGCTAAGAAGAGCACATGTGAAACATGCTGATGATGCTTTCTTCTTATTTCTTCTTTCCCTTTGTAGACTTGAACGAATTGTCAGTCTTCGATTAGACCCAAAACCGAAAAAAGCCTTTCAACTAATTCTCGCGTTCTGGCGCTTATTAGATCGGCCCCACAGTTCCGTCATACCTGTCTCTTGTCCCTCCTTGGGGTGCCGCAGTTCTGGAACACCTTTGAGGTGACCTCGTAGCCAGAGTCCTGGAAGTTCATGATGGCCTCGGAGATCCTCACCCCGATGGGGTCCACCACGGCCTCGATGTCGAAGGGACCGACCAGGCGGTCGGACAGGATCTGCAGATTGTCTGGGAAAAAAAGTTTTTATTGTTGTTTTATTGCGATTTCCCTACACGTTCGTTTTCCCACTTTGGCGTATCTTTCACTCTTCTCCTTTCCCCCCTCTTCTCTACCATCCTGTATAATCGGATTAAGCCAAGCTCCCCCTCTATGCCTTGTGTGGCTCTGGCTTGTCGGCAAGAAACAGGAGCTCAGGTTTGGTCTATACCTAGCCTGCGTATGGGGGGGGAATAAAAGGGAGGGAGGGATCTTTGGCCATCGGCTAATCCTTTGATTCGATCGGACGGACGAGAGCGATGGCGGCGGCAATCAAGATGCTTCCAATCTTGGAATTTGGAGAACAGATATACGGCAATTCAAAAAGCTTTCCTCGTATGCCCATAAAACCAGGGGGAAAACCATGTTCTGCGGGCGCAAATGGGCGCCCAAAAAAGGAGAGAAGAGAAGGTGCGATCATGCACAATGGGCGATGCTGCAAGTCACCGCTTCTGATTGTGATCCCCCCCAAAAAGGGGGGAGGGGAGAATGAATCTGGGTGTGACACCGTCATTAGTGTCGCCCCCTCCCTTCCTTGTACGAATGTAGGAAGCTCACATATGACACCCGGAAGGGGAAAAACGCTCCCTCACGCAGTACAACTCCCGTAAGAAGAAAACAGAGCTTTTTTTTCATTATTTCTCCCACCCACTTTTCCAAGGTCTCCCCAAATCCCCCCCCGTTCCTCCGCACTATTAGGCAGACGAGATAAAAAAACCCAAAACGCCGCCGCTCGTTTGCATTTTGGCACCGCCCAAAAAACGCCCCAGCCCGTTAGTTCGACTTGGCAGAGAGCTCAATAGTGTATCTATTATAGTAGGTGGGGAAAATAGGTTAATCAAGCGAGTCCTTCCGCATACGGGATTTGCTGACGCCTAAAAAGGCCCTTTTTTTCTCACTTGGCTAATCTGTCCTTTGGAGATTGATTGGGAGAAGGGAGGAGCAATGAGACAATTCCTTCCGCTTAGCATGCAGCGAGGAGAGATGAGACAATGGATTGCTCCGACGAAGGTCAAGAATGCTGACCGAAAACAAATAGAAGCTTGACATCGCTTCCTTCACAGAAAAGGTAAAAAAAGAACGATTTTTCATTTTGACTATTTATTAGGAGCTATACTTTCGTTTTCCAGGAAAGGCCAGTTGGGACAAAACAAGCCGTGAATCACCTTCTAAGACATTAGGATAAGGAGGACATGGACATAATTCAGGCCTACGCCCCCGGAATCCCACATCCCATTTTATTTTAAAAAGGATATCCCTTCCGCGGACGGGGATAAATCGCTGCATTTTGGGGGGAAGGAAAGGGAGGAAGGCGGTTTCGGCGTAAATTTCTTCCCCTCTCTCTCGAGTCACGGGTGAAGAGGAGGAGAGAGGAGAAACAGATTTCTAGTCTTTCTTGGCACAAACACCTCCTCCTTTTCCCACCTATGCATGCGGGAGAGACAGGAGGGCGGCGGCGGCGGAGGCCGAGGGAAAAGACGAGGGTCTCTTGCCAATTTTTGAAGCCAGCCAAATGCCCGCCGCTGATGCCCAGATGGCCGGGGTAAAAAAAAACCGGCGGGGAAATTTCGGGGGGCTTCGCCTTTCCCAACCCGGGTGTGACTAGATACGTGGGAGAAGGAGAAGGAGAGGAGAAAGAGGCCAGACAGTCTGACGTCAAGTAAAGAAAGGAGGAGTGTAGGATGCAAGTGGGGAGTAAAGCAACACAGGTGCTGCATTGCTTCGAAGAGGAGAAACAGACACTCGAGAGAAAAACTGACAATGTTTGCCTAGGGATAAAAAAGGCAGCAGCTAGATATATACACGCGAATATATGAGCAATAAAGCGAAGGGGTGTCAAAGCAAAACGGCTTTTTTTTGCCATTAGCCTCCTTCCCTTTTTTTGCGAGAAGAAGCCTCCTCCCTCCTTCTCCCAAGAGACTTTTCTTTCCCACACAAACCCAAGCAAGGCAATTGGGCGGATTTTTCAGGGAGGCAGCAGCACCTGCTTCCCCCCCGAAAAAAAAAGAGAAAAATCGTCGCACTCAGGATTACGACTCAAGAGTCTGCGCAAGAGCAGGTCTGGAAATGGGGGGGGGGAGGACAGACACGGAGAAGTCACTGTCCTCTACAGTACGTACATCCCAGGTTCAAGGAAGAGATCGGCCAACTATTTTCTTGAAAAATGTGGGAAATAACGTTTAGTATTTGGCGAATTTGGGTTGCACGCAACGGGGTTGAAAAAAAACAAGGGACGGAAGACAAGCATGTCCAAGAAGCCTGAGAGATGCTTCTTCTGCGGGTGCCTTGGACAGGCGAAGGAAACTCCCAACTTTTTTCTCTCTTTTCGGCAAAAAACATCGACGAAATAGGAGCGGGACCGCCGGACAAGCAATTAGCGGAGACTCATCATCTCCAGGATATATAGAAGGAGGGGAAAAAGAAGTGAGGAAGGATTTTTTTTCTTTGTGGACTAAAACGGTGGCGGAATTCGGGAGAAAACAGTGTGGAAAAGCCCCGCCACACTTTCTTTTCCCCGCCCTATTTCACCTCTCGGCATCATTAATGAGATTACTCCTCCACGCGCACGCTTGCCAAAGGAAGCGAAGAGGGAGAATAATACATTTTTCTCCCTTTTAAATGCGGGGATTGAAAAAGTTTCTCTTCTCCCCCTTGCTTGCGCCTTCTGCGTGTGTGGGTGTGGAGAGCGGACTTGGAAAAGGCTGGATTTGCGCGAAAAATGCCATCTAATTTGCATTCCAATGGCCGTTCCCCCTCCCCCCTCTCTTAGTCGACCAAAAACTGCCGAATGGAGAAAAGAGAAAGAGGAGAAGGTGCTAATCTCCCATCCGGTGCTTAAGAGAAAGAGAAGGCGACAGGAGAGACTTTGAAATATTCAGTCCCAGGCCCTTCTCCCCTAAATGGACCGTGGGGGGGATTTTCTCCAACGGTCATTTGCGAAGAAACTTTCCTTCCGCCTTCCCCCCCCCAACAAACAGACAGACGAAGACGAAGAAGAAGAAAGCCTCTTTCCTCTCCTTCGTTCCAGTCAGCAGGAATTGGGAGGGAGGGAGAAAGGAAAGGAGAACACGCCATAAAAAAGCCGTTTGCTAATCCGTCTCCTCCTCCTCCGTCCGTAGAGGGAGAAGAAATGGGGAGGGGCTGGCGGGAAGACGTGGGCACCCGCGTCATAAATATTGGTTTGGCGGCCTTTCCTATACAAAGCAAGCCCAACCGGAAGGATTT
>JAAUYJ010051038.1_pt1 | contig 11109 bp, 12 predicted proteins | sample 7278031 | NCBI WGS metagenome assembly JAAUYJ01 (sample SAMN14350222, study PRJNA611818) | marine sediment metagenome | isolation source: surface marine sediment (1.8m) | place: French Polynesia: Moorea | collected 2018-08 | reverse complement strand
TGGGCGCCGCTTTGTACGCAATGCTATACTATTCCATCGGGCGGTCATGATAAAACCTTACGCTTTTCACAATTGTTTTGACACTTAAACCGACACAAAATATACGAGCGATAGTTTTTCGAGGAGTTCTTCCTTCCGCGTTTTATTATACATAAAAAGGTACTTTTCATACTTTTCAGATTCTCTCCTTGGTAAATTGCGCATCGTATTTTATCTGCGCAAGAACTGTGGTATGTACAGTATCTACTGTACGATGCATAAGGCAAACATTTTTCGGTTATTTGCTTTGTCCGACTAAGAATTTTCCTACCGCGTCATTTATAATTTTTATGTCCATGCTTCGACGTAAGAAGACTTTTCGTTCTCCGCCTCTACGAAAAAAGGTCTTGTGTGTTTTCCTTCTGACAAATCGGACTTCACGGCCCTTTCTTCTTTGCACCGCCGATGAGTCTTCGTCCTAAAATCAGTCCGGCATTTCTAAAGCCATGGCAGGCACCACCAGCTTCTGCTCCTGCTTCTTGTTCCTCTTCCCTCCCAGGACGAATCCCATCTTGGACATTCCTCCGGACCCCCTTCCGCCTCCACCACCTGCTCTTCCGTCGATGGCGTCGCCGTCGATGTTGCTGAGGGGCGAGGACGACGAAATCATGTCGAGCACGACCGAAGACACTTCGTCCGAGGAAGAGTGCCCGTCCGCAGCCGCCGAGTTGGTGGGCGAGGAGCGGTGGCTCCCGCCGCTGCCGTTGTCCGAGTGGAGGCTGTACGAGATGTTGCCGAACAGCTGGAGGCACGGGCAGACGTGGAAGAGGAACTGGAACGGGGGCTTGCGCAAGCCGAACCAGTACAGGTTTCCTCCTCTAGATCCGAAGGATGTAATGGTGAGGGTGAAGAAGGTTAGGAATAGAGGCGCGCAGGCCGAGAAGTAGGAGACCCGTATGGACCCGTCCAGCTTGTTGGTCAGCAGGACCAGAAAGACCAGGAGGGGAATGACCAGAAAGCTGTAACCTGCGAATATTCAAAAGAAAAGCATTGTAGAAATGCTATTTTTGTACACTACGCCAAAAGTGTTTTTTACCTAGAGCAGAGTTTGTCGAGGATCTCCTCTGGTCCGCGTTGACCTCTGGCATCCGGAGGAGGATCCCGGCAAAGATGATTGTGTAGAGGACGCCGACCAGAGATATGCACAGCACGATCCACAGTGGCACGAAAGTGATCTCCCACGGCCAGGTGATCAATCTGCCAAGAAAAATGTAATGAAACCGTATGTTATCAACACACATGGGCACCACTTTTTTCGTAGAGGGGGTGAAAAAAAAATTCTCATGCGTACATGGGTCTTTCGGGGAGGTGCTGTTTTCGGCAGCCACAGCCTGGGTGAGGGGGGGGGTTGATTTTTTTGACAGTATATAATAATTGCTTATTTGTGCATTTGCCGGTACTCTTTAACGAAAACGGACTCCCCCGGACCGGGTCCGGGATTCTTTCTGAATTCTGAGGGAGAGAAACGCTTCAAAAAAGCCCATAGGGGTAGACCAAGCTTTACTTTTTAAAAATTGAGCCAAGTTCAAAATAGCTTAGTTTAGAAGGTTAGGTACACTTAGTTTTTGACCTTAGGACAAGTCCTAAAGCATATGGCCTTAAAACTTAGCCTATGGGCCTGGCTAAGACTTAGCCCAAGGGCCTAGGGACGACTTTCAAAGTAAATCACTCAGGTTAGGTTAAGTTAGGTTAGGTTAGCAATGATAAAGAAAAATAATTCAATTAGGTAAACAATATCAAAATATTCAATCCCGAGCTTGTCTTGTGTCTACCTCTATGATATTTCCTCTCTTAGCCCTAATTATCCCTCAAAAAGAATTCCGGACCCTCCTCCCCCCAATCCGGGATCGCTAAGGAGTACCCATTTGCCACTGCTTTGCTGAGCAGCACAACTTCTCAATAGCCTTGAATAGAAGAGAGACCTACAGTTTACACAGTAAAAATGACCAAGAAAAAAAGGGTATACCATAGAAGGGAGCCAGATTGTTTTTGTGATGGGTACCCATTTTTCCGCAGGAGAGGGGAGTTGTTTTTGACCTTCACCCCTGCCCATGTGTGGTTATCAACCAACGGAATGCAACCATCGGATCCCTTACCCATCAAGCTTGAGAGCTAGGAAGATGAACTGCAGGATGTTGACTGCGCAGAAGAGCTCCAGCTCGAAGGACCGGTCGTGCCGGACGCTCCAGATGCACACGGCGACAGAGATGAGACTGACGAAGACAAGCGGGACAAAGACGAGGATCCAGAGGTGCCTCCTGGACTGCAGGTTGTCTGCAACCAGCAGCTCAAACATGAGCAAGAGGAGGTGGGTGGCCAGGCTGATGAGCATGGCCTTATACTGGATGTACTCCTCGGCGTTCATGCGACTCTGCGGACGGCGCCACCAAACTACCGACCCGACGACGGCTCCTAGCACTGGAACAGGCACGTAGAAAAGAATACAGCGCTGAGTGCAACAAGCCTAAAAAGATCTTAATACCTGCGATGCCCTTCCAGGTCCACAGTGGCAGGAAGACCGCCCACCAGGGGCAGCGCAGGACTCTGTCCATCTTGAGGGCGAACAAGACGGTGAAGACCAGCAGGCTGCTGAACACCACGAACCTGGAGCCGTTGAAGTCGTGGAAGAGGGCGCGCAGGTTGACCTCGCCGCCCCCGACGTGGTGGCGACCCACGTGGTGGTGATGGTGGCGCACCACGCCGCCCCCGCCGCCGCCGCCGCCCCCGCCGCCCCCGCCGGCGGCTCCGGCTGCGCTCTGTCCCGCCTCCTGCCCCTGTGCCCCATGATCCCCGTGGGCCCCCTCCCCCCCGTCCTCCTCTTCTTCCTCGTGTTCCCTGGGCATCCTGGCGTCGGCAGGTGCGGATGGAGCAGGCAAGAGATCACCTGCTCCACTTGCAAGTGGAGGCCATGAGGAGGCTTCGGCTCAGGTGGCCTGAGTGAGGTGTGCAGTGGAGTCCGTCTTGGTCTTGTCCGCAATCCGCTTCTCAATGCACAAATGACAAATGGAGGACGTCAGGACGAGGCCAACCAACAAGAGAAGAGAGAGAGAGAGAAGAGACTCACTCTGTCTGCGTCTGCGTCTGCGTCTCTGCTCTCTGCGAGGCCTCCAGTCCAGGCTCCAGCTGCAGCAGCTGCTCCAGCAGACAACAGGAACATTTCTTCACTTCTTCTTTTCCTTTCTCTCTTTTTTCTCTCTCGACGCAAAAAGTCGTTTTCCACTCTCGCAACCTCATTAATGTGAACTCAGCCCCAGCAGAGAGCATAAGAGCGAAACCAACAGAGAGGAAACGAAAGTACGAAACCAAAGGCTCCATACCATATGAGACTTGAGACAACAGGTGAGCAAAAGAGAAAACGCCAAACGCCAAGACCGACTCCGACTCCGACGTCTCCGACTCCGACCCGAGAGGCAAAGAGGCAAAAAAGTTGGCAAGAAGAAGTTCCTCAGGGTCGAGGTCACCTTGGTCCCCAAGTCTAAAGTGTGGGTCATGACCCGGTGAGACTCTTTAGAGGACTCGACCTCTCCGGCCATGTCGGGATACCCGGGCATGAGTCACCCCCGGGGCGGGGACTTCCGTCGCTCGGCCGCCTCCCCGTCCCTCTCCCCCGGGCGCGGCCCCTTGCCCCCGCCCCGAGACCGGGTCTCCGCCGGGATGACCAGGCTCGCCTACGTGCTCATGCACGACAAAAAGGGGTGGAGCAGTCTGGCGCATCAGGCACAATATCTAAGGTATGTATGTCCCACTAAACTAAACAACGTACGTTTCCGGCTCGAATTATTCCTTGTCACGTCCCTCTCAGGACCCAGCCCCCGGGGGTCTCGGACGTGGACGTGGAGAAGGGCACCCTGGTGGAGGTGGACCCGGACGGAGACTTTGACCCGCGCACCAACATCTCTGTCAACGTGGTCAGCCTGGACCACCCGGAGGTGCGCGTGTCTCTCCTCATGAAGGAGCTGCTGCCCATCGAGGAGGGTGTCTTCCAGCGACTGATTCCACTGCGGCCGTCGGAGCGCTACTCCGTGATGACTGACGACCGCCGCGGCCGGATGCTGGCTGCTGGCGTGGGCGACACCGTCTACTGCGTCACCTCCTCCCGATACAAGGAGGTGGGCATGGTGCAGTACGTGGGGCCGCTCAGGGGAGTCAAGGGAGGAGGGATTTTCTACGGAGTAGAGCTACTCGTAAGAAACAAAATCTACAGATTTCGTAGCTTTTCCTTGCCCAACATTGATGCATATTCAACATACGCCAACAGGATTCCCGGTACGGCGACACTGACGGCCGCTACGGCAGCCACCAGTACTTCACTGCCGCCCCTAACAGCAGCCTCTTCGTCACCGTGGCCCAGCTCTACTTCTACGACGACCGCCAGCCTCGCCAGCCGCTCAGGAGGCCAAACAGCCTCGTCACCGCGGATCATTCCAACCAGATCGACGGCGATGGGAGCACTGCCTTGGACAGGCTGATGATCGTGGAGGGGAGCAATTACGTCGACCGGCCGCCGTCTTCCACAGCCTTACGTTCCAGGAGGCGCGACGAAGGTATGTTAATTTCATTATTCAGCGATCATCCTTGATGGAGTTCCCATTAAGCGAACTGGGGAAAGCACAAGAGGCGAAAAGGGGGAAATTTTATTTCTTTCTGCTGGAAACATTCATCGAAGAAGAAAAAGCTTCTTCATGGGAGTGGTGGGGCGGAGAAAGTCTCTTTTTCCTCCTTCCCTCCCTTGTCCTTCATGCCAACTGGCTTTTGACTGAGTCAGCTCCATTTTCCTTGGCCCCTTTTTTCTTCCCTCCCGCCTTCCTTATCCACTACCAGTAGGTCGTCGTTGGCAGTCCATTCCTCTTTTCTCAAGAGAGCCTGGGAGCTTATCTGGAGCCTTCACGGACGAGGGTTTGGACCCCCAGACGCACTGCGCTCTCTCTTACCTCTAGCGCTTTGTACCTGAGCGCTGATCTAATCTTGGCCGCTCTTTTTTGGTTGCTTCACGTAAAGAGGTTTCTGGACTTAGTGCTCTCGTGACGTGCAGGAATGAAGGCCAGACTTGGAGTGACGGAAATATTTTCATTTTGTGGGATACGGGTAAATATTTTCTGCCGACTGGCATGAGTCCCTTGTCCAGCTACTTTGCCCGCCGACTGGCGACGTCTCCTCTGTGCTCCTCCGTGGAGGTGGAGGTGGCGTCCGGATACCTTTCCTCCTCCTCTTCCGTGACTCAACTCGATCTAAGGCCAATCAAAATCGCCACTCTGCGTAAGATTGCACCTCTCAGAATATGATTTTTTCAAACTGTGTGGGCAAAAGCGGGATATTTTTTTCTCACAGGGACGAGTACTTTTACTCTAATCATGATTTAATATCATCCCTTGCATTTATTTATTCGTTTCCCTTGCAGAAATGCACCCCATCCACGCGTACGGCAAAGCTGATGACGGGCGCAACGGACTGGAGGATCTCCGCCGAATTGGAAGCAGGACCGGAGGAAGCGTCGGCCTCCAGCTCAGCGTGGGCGACCGGGTGGTCTGGCTGCCGGACGAAGGCGGGCAAGAGTACGGCTTCGTGCGGTGGATGGGGAGCGGCGTGGAGGAGGGGCCCCTCGCAGGGATCGAATTCGTAAGGGGCATACACTGTATAAGAGGGTCACTGACTGCTCATGTTCTGCATGCCATGTGTCCGGTTTCTTCCTGGCTCGATATTGCGACTTCCACCCGATTGAAACTGGGCGGGAGGGGCGGTCATTTGAGAAAGCAATTCTTTTCTTTCCCACACGGTGCGTCGCATTTCTTTGCAATCGCCCGTTCGAGAGAGAAAAGTGCTCTTCTTCCCTGTTTCCCTTTGCACATGGTGCCAAGGAGAACGAACACCCAGCTTTTGTCCATGGGCTGAAAGCTCTCTCTCTCTCGCACTTGTCTCTGCCCGCCCGCCCTCCGTCCCCACCCAAAATTAGCAGTGCAGGCCGGCCGGCCACATCCTTTCACTTAGCCCAATTTTCTTCTCGGGCCGCAGCATTTCCTTGTTGCACGCTTGAAAGTGTGAATGGCAGCAGAGTCGACCCAATATATAGGTCAAATATTGGACTGTAGTTAGGGCTGTCTTAGTGGAAAACAAAGGGTTATTTGCTTAGGCGCTGCGTCCGCATTGACGAAAGTGACAATGTCTGAACTTCCTCGGGGGGACGTGGGGGATCCAGACTCCTCTTCTTCCGCGGTGCAAATGTGCGCGACGGTGTCTGTCGAGCACCGTTCCCACCCCATTGGGATAGAGGAGGAGGCTTCTCTGGACGCCGTCCCTGTTCCTGCTCCAACTGCCATGATACCAGCTCCTTTGTACGACAAAGTCCTCTTCGCCTGTCCTCCCCAGCATCCCCAGGCTGTCGTGCCGCCGGCCACGGTGGCGCTGGTTCCCATGGTGGTCCCCGGCGGAGGCCAGTTTGCTCCTCATTACCAGGGGATGCCCTTCTTCTATCACCCCCAGCAGGGTCTTTACCAGGACGTGATGTTCCCGCCTCAACAACAGCCGATCTTTCCCTGTCCTAACGGAATGATTGGCGCTGCAGCTGTAGCGGGAGATAACAGCGTGGATGACAAGTCTTTTTACCCGGGTGATAACGACAATGGGATGGAAGACGAGCGGCAAGATTTTGTTGAAACTGAAGAGGTACTTTAGGGAATTTTCGTGCCTTGTTGTTTCCTTTCTTGTGGTTGCGCTTTTGCAGATTGTCATCAATTATCATCTTTGTTTTAGGACAATCGAGTCGGGAGCGGAAACGGAGTGTATCAGGGACGGCGGCTCTTCAAGACTAAACCTGGGCACGCATCACTAATCCCCCTGGATGGATTGCTGAAGGCTGAGGACTATGAGGTACGATCCTGTTCCATTCAATGATCAGAGTCAGACAAATTTGATTGAAGGAACTGTTTTCAGGGAGACTCCTTGCGACAAGGGGACGGAAACGAAAGAGGGCGCGACTCGGGCTCTTCGTCCTCCAGGGTAGAGGGGCGAAGGAAGGCTAGGCAGAGACAACAACAGCACCAACCAGACCATCCGCAGTCGCACCTCAAGCACACCAACATGGAGAGGAGGCTCCCCACGCTCCCCAACCCCGAAGGGGCGGAGGTCGATTATAACGTCAACGGGGAGAGCGACGGAGGCAGCTCTGAAGAAGGCGGAGTGGATGAAAACGTGGCCTACCACAATCGTCTTCCGCCGCAGCAGTCGCTCCGGGGTGGGACTGGGGACGAGGCCACCGTGGCTTACGACGATAGGGCCAGACTTATAGAGAAGATGACTTTGGCTGACAAGGCCGTCATTACTTGTAGTAAGTTCCCAACAAAACGCGAACTAGGTTTTGTGCGAAAAAAGTTTAAAAAGGGGGGGAAATCCGGTCCGGACAAAATTGCCGTATACGGCCGCATACGCCCGCTTGTGCGCTTTTTTTCGCATTATTTTTTGCGCAAAATCGCCGTAAAATATCTATGCTGCGACGGTTTTACGATGATATTGCGCCTATTATAAGAATTAGGTTTTAAAAAGTCAAATTTACGTTGATTTAGCGCCTGATATAAACTTCTTCACTACATAAATTTTGCGCAAAAATGCAAAAAAAAGCGTATAATTGCTGCACTCGGTAGTCCGTTAGGTTGCCTCTAATCACTTGCTCCAAAAAAACTTTTTTGTACGGACTTTCTGCCTTTAATGCAACCTTTCCTCATTCGTTGCAGATCTCAAGGACAAGCGCCGTCCTCCAACCCCGCCGAAATCTCCCTCTTCGTCCCGTTCCCCGTCTCCCCCTCCCGCCCCCGCCCCGCCCCCCATCTTCGACCGCCTGGACCCCAGCGACACCAGCAGCAATCACAAGGAGCTGGAGGTGGGCAGCCTCGTCGAACTGCGCCGCCTGGGACTGTCCTGCTACGGAGTGGTGCGGTGGGTGGGCTGGCTGCCTGAGCACGACCGCACAGGCGTCGGAGTGGAGATGGAGGAGGAGCTGCCCGGAGCCAGCAACGGGTGGCACAAGGGAAGTCAGCTCTTCGGCTGCGCCGAGGGGAGGGCAGTCTTCGTGCCCTTCACGCACGTGCGGCCCGACGCCAGGTTCAGGGAGAAGAAGAAGGGCGGAAGGAAGAACAGGGACGCGAACGGGAACGATGGTGGCGAAGAAGGGGAGGACGACTTCGGCGGTCTGGACTGCCCGGCTGTCACCGGTTTCCACCGGCCCATCAAGGTGTCCTCCGTGGACAACCTGGTGGCCAAGGTTGTGGGGAGGAACAAGGGCATCCAAGGGCACCAGAACTCATGCTACCTGGACGCCACGTTATTCGCCATGTTCTCCTTCACAAGGTATTCACTGCGTTCCATGAAGCGGGACCAGCATAAATGTTGCCTGTTTATCTCTGCAGTGTCTTTGATTCCCTCCTGTACCGGCCTCCGTCTCCGGAGGACATTACCGAGTACACAGAGGTCCAGAGGGTTTTGCGCGAGGAGGTCGTCAACCCGCTCAGGAAGAACCTTTTTGTCAGGGCCGATAAAGTCATGAGGCTGAGGAAACTGCTCGACTCGCTGACCTCAGTTAAAGGCCTGATGTCGGAAGAGAAAGGTACGTCTCACGACGGAGAGAGAATGCTTGTTTCGAATCTTTCCCCTGAATGTTCTTTGGCGTTTCAGACCCTGAGGAGTTTTTGAACTCCCTCCTGACTCAGACGCTGCGGGCCACCCCCTTCTTAGAGCTCTCGTCTGGTCAGACGGCGCACCTCTACCAGCTCTTCGTTGAAAAGAAGGAAGGAGTGACCATGCCAACTGTCCAAGACCTGTTTGAACAGTCTTTCAGGTATGGAAGTCGATGCCACACATTAAATTATTATATGAGGTTACAAAATCTGGCTAATTTTATTTTCAGAACTTCCGAGGTGAAGCTGCGCAAGGTTCCATCCGTGCTGATCCTGCAAATGCCCAGGTTCGGTCGGCAGTATAAGGTGTACGACCGGATCATCCCCAGTCAGATTCTGGACGTCACCGACGTCATAGAAGACTGTTAGTTACAAACATTTCTGCCACCCAAAAGGCAAATTTTCATACCCGTCCTTTTCCCTTTTCAGCCCCCCGTCAGTGCATCATCTGCGGCAAGCTGGCAGACGTTGAGTGCCTGGAGTGCTTCGGAACCCACGGCTCCGGCCTTGACAACACGGCCTACTGCGCGGCCTGCATTGAGCCCGTGCACGCGCACCAGAAGAGAAAAAATCACCGGATCAGTCGCATCACCGTCCCGGAGGAGTTTCTGTCCAACAGGTCCTCCGACTCTGCCATCTCCAGGCTCTACATGGAGCTCTTCGCCGTGGTCTGTATCGAGACCTCTCACTACGTCGCCTTCGTCAAGAGCGGACTGGGGCCCGACGCCCCATGGTGCTTCTTCGATTCCATGGCGGACAGAAAAGGTGCAATTTACTTTGCTTTCACAAATAATTTAGAAATTTTAATCTGTTGTGTTTGTTGTTCCAGGCGAGGCTAGCGGCTATAACATTCCTGAGGTGACTGAGGCGAACGACGTCGCCCACTGGCTGTCTGAGGAGGGCTCTTGCTCCATCAGGAGCCAGACGGAAACAAAGTCTCTTCCAGTCCATGCAAAGAGGCTAATTTGCGACGGGTACATGTGCTTCTACCAGTCGCCGCAAGTTATGATGTACCAGTAAGTGGATGTGGAGGAAGGCTGTCTGCTGGGTGATGAAGTGAGGAACGATAATAATATTTCTGACGAGATTTGACCTTAATATAGTTACAACATGATAATCCTATATCAGCGGCCCGGCTTAGGGACGTTTTCCCGAGCTATAATTATTGCATCTCTGTATGTAGCCTCTCACTTCAAAAATACTGCAGTTGATTTTGCCCCTAATATTTGATCAACTCCTCGAGAATTGGACCGCTATCCTGTGAATCCTCTGCGATTCGTTGAAAGAGATGTTGACGCATACTTCCGGCGTTGAGCCTCCACGCTCCTCTTGTTCCTCTTCGAGGTCCTCCAGCCTCCTCTTGAGCGCCGCCAGGGTAGAGTAGGATGTGGCGGCGCCTTCAGAGTCTCTCCTAAGCTCCTCGCAGGCCCGGGAGGCGGAGGAAAAGCTGAAGAAACGGCCGCTGATCTCAAGCAGCACCGGACGACGCTCAATGTCGTGATACAGCTAAGAAATATAAAAGATACATTTATGGTGACTTGTTTCATTTCAGAGAAAACGTGCTTTTTTCACCTCCGCGTCAAAGTCCTTCGACCTTTGGACCACTTTGAACAGGTCGTTGGTGCTCTCGGAATTGTACCTAGAAACAATCAGTCAATTTTTTTTTTGCTGAAGTGGCGAGTATCGGTGGACACTGGACAGTTCACCTCTTTTCCTGTAAGGAAAATCCCTCCCATACCCTGACGTTCTCCCCCACGGAGGGGTGCACCCTAGGCCTGAGCGTCACCTCCACCGGGAAGTGGTCAGAGACGCGGAGGGCGAGGTCAGAACTCAGCCCGAACTCTGAGTCGAAGCGGAAGACTGCGCCAGAGCCGGGCTCGACGGCCGCGGAGGCGCCGTCGGCCGCCACCACTCGGTCGTAGGCGGCGTTAGTGCCGCCCGCCACCGTCGTGTCAAGGTGGTCCGGGATCAGCCAGGAGAAGCGGGAGGCGTCGCGGCGAAGCGGGATGCCAGGCCAGTGGGAGGCGCCAACGTACGAGCCGCCGGCGTTGAAGTCCCCCAAGACGAAGATCTGGAAAGTGGGTTTATCTTTCGAAAAAATGCACAATTTAGACTAGTGCAGTTTGCGCACTTTATTGGTTCGGAAGATACTCTTCGTCCAGTCGACGACTTCGGAGAGGGCGGTGAGTTCTTTGACGGCCCCCTTCGGTTGGACATGGACCGTGATCTGGAAACTTAGATTAAATGGCTTGTAGCTTGGATAAAACAAGATTTTACCAGGGTTATGCTGTTCATGTCCAGGAGGGCTTTCGTTGAAAATTGAACTATGAACGGAGATCTGAAGAAGGTATCCTCGCTGTCTTCGTACACCTTTTGTTTCTTCAACTGCGGGAAAAGAGAGACGTGG
>JAAUYJ010105633.1_pt1 | contig 11111 bp, 13 predicted proteins | sample 7278031 | NCBI WGS metagenome assembly JAAUYJ01 (sample SAMN14350222, study PRJNA611818) | marine sediment metagenome | isolation source: surface marine sediment (1.8m) | place: French Polynesia: Moorea | collected 2018-08 | reverse complement strand
TCACAGGGGGGTGAGCATGTATGCTTGGGGGTCTGAAGTGGTTGATTAGGACAGGAATAGGCCAGAAGTGTGCCATTTGAAAAAAATCACCGTGCATTCATTTTTAGATCCACTAAAATACTATTTTAACCTTTCAAGAATTAATTTCCCACTCGTTATTTTTTTTCCTTTCCAGATCCACAAGATAAACGACGTCTGCTGGGACACCTGCATCGACAGCGTGGGGTCCTCCCTGTCAGGAAGGAACGAGAACTGCCTGAGGAACTGCGCCGAGAGGTTCGTCGACACCACGCTGCTGGTCACCACCAGGTTCCAGCAGCTGGCGCAGAAGATGCAGGGAGGAGGGATGTGAAATGTGTAACGATTAGTGATGGAAACGGGCCTGGCCCGAGCCCGACAAGATTTTTTAAAGCCTGACCCTGTCAGGGCTCGACTCTTTTCCCCGGCTCGTTCCATCACACATTTCAAGTGATGTCAAGTCCTATCATATTTAGTTTTTAGTCAAGACTGAAAAGAAGGCGCGGAGTTGGACTTCGTTTCCCGCAACCGAAAAGAATAATCTCCAGAGACGATTTTCTGCACAGTGTTAATACAGACAGTTACGAAAAACATACAGTGACGTTCACATCGTGCTTCTTCTACATGTTCACATCCAGACTTTTGCTCGAAAAAGGAGGAAGGTCGATACTAAAAATAATGTTTCGTTTCACAGTCGCGTTGGTCTTGCCTTTCAGGATGTGGGAAAGGAAACTATACTGTTTTTTTTGGGGGGGGGAATTGACTGTTGACAGGATGACGAGGTTTCATCAGTACAGGTTCGTCTTCTTCATGATCCGTAGGAACTCCTCCTGGTTGACCTGGTTGTCCCCGTCTCTGTCGGCCTCGGCAATCATCTCCTGCAAAATAGAAAAAGCGAAATCAGATATTTTGTGCAAACAGCCTGGAAAGATATTTGACTAGCTTTTGGACGTGTTAATAGATATGTACTTGAAACTGTTTTCCCCCGAGGTTCTGTAGGCAGAATAGTACATTTTGAAGAACATTTAAGAAAATCAAGTTGCGGGGCAATTTTGCTAGCGCAATTTTGTCCGCACCTGCAGCTCTTCATCGGTGAGGTTCTCCCCCAGCTCGTCTGCCACTCGCTTCAGGTTCTGGAAGCTGATCTTGCCAGTCTCGTCGTCGTCGAAGAGCTTGAAGGCCTGGACAACAAGGGAAACAACATGATTTCCCGCAAAAAAAACAAAAGACTTTTGGAAACGTTTAATTTGATGAAAAACTCGTAAAACCAATATTGCAGATGCTGTGTAAAATTTCACCACTCTGTAAAAAGAGGCCAGAAAACGCAAAAATATGCCGATTTTCACGGAATTTCCCCGCCCCATATGGACCCTTGCGATGTTATCAAAATAAAAAAAACCATTCCCCCCCACCTTGAGGATCTCCTCCTTCGAGTCCTTCTCCGCCATCTTTGCCGCCATCAGCGCGAGGAACGCGTCGAAGTTGAGCCTCCCAGTGTCCGCCCTGTCGACCTCTGTCACCATCTTCTTGATCTCCTCCTTGCGCGGCTCGAACCCGAGGGCGCGCATGGCCACCTACACAGAGCAAAGCAAATATTCGTCAGTACGATAGCTTGACACCTGCGCAAGAATGACGAACTTGTCTGGGGGAATCTAGGTAGCGCTGCAGCCTAGTACTGTATTTACAGTCTATTTAGGTTACTTTCTTATGATTTTTTGCATTGCTGCCTAGCCTACAAGGCTAGAAATATATCGCCATTCGATATACAGTAGGACATAGCCTAGGGGCCTAGGGACGACTTTTATAGTAAAACACAAAAGTTCGGGTTTAGAAACTGGGTTAGAATAAAAGAAGTATGTATCCCTGTCCCTTGCCCCCTAATTGGCGAATTCCCTACCCACCTGATGAAATTAGTTACACGACCTAATAAATACTGTATCGGTCTAGGACTGTGACATTCCTCCCAAGAAAGCGGCATGACTGTTTTGAACATACCTTCAGGTCCTTGGTGTCAATGTGCCCGCTGCCTGCCGTGTCAAAGAGGTTGAAGGCCTCTCTGATGTCGCTCTTCTGCTCCTCTGACAAGTCCATCTTGGCCGCGGAGGCAGAGGACGCGGAGGAGGCCTTCTTGCGCGCGCCGCCGCCGGCCATGATGAGGTCGATGTTATTGTCGTCGCTATTGTTGGTTTGGCGTCGTCTTGGACGGCGTCACCCTCCTTGGCGTCCTCCAAAAAAGTTTGGTCGATAAGATCTTGTGTACTTAACGTATGGATGGTTTGCTTTGCTCTCTTTTCTCTCTGTGCATTTATGCGCGCGCAGCTTCAACTTTTTTCGTCTGCTTTCTCGCCCCTGTTTACCGCGCAGAAGAAACGGCGCCAAATTCGAAATAACTCAAGACAAAACTGTCATTATTTTCTTTTTACAGTCCCGTGGACTTTTGTGACTTCCTTTAATACTACACATTACTTTTTTAAAGTATATATATACTCCTGTTGAGAATGCATTTCATATAACTTTACAGACATGAAGATTCCTTTTCTTTTTCTCGAGTTATACGCAACGATCATTTTCATCTTTTTCCTTGGCTGCTGCACTGTGTACACCTTCCCCTGACTCTTCATCATTGTCCTCCTTGTCCCTGCAGCAGCACCTCCACGTCCCTCTCCCGCTGCTTCTTCTGCTGGTACATCCTGCGCTGCCGCTCCAGGATCTCCTCCCGGTGCTCCTGGTAGTACGCCTTGCGCTTCGCCAGGATCTCAGGGTTGGTGCAGGTCTGCAAAAGTCATCGGACGTCACTCTCTCTCTTTCCAGACACGCATGCCAAAGTCTGTTCTCTCTTTGCTTCTCTTTCCGTGCGCACTCTCTTTCTCTTAAGTAGGTGAATGTCATACCGGCACTCTCCCCCGCCCCCTCCTCTCCGTGGTGGCGGCGGCGGCGCCGGACGCGGATGGCGCCTCCGTCCCAATGCCGTGCTGGGCGCCGAGCGCCGCGGCCGCCGCCTGGAGGTGCGCCGAGGAGTGCGCCGGAGGTGGCGCCTGCGCCTGCTGCTGCTGCTGCTGCATGTTGAGCGGGAGGGCGAACTGCTGCGCCGCAGCGCCGGGAAAGACGGGGTGGCCGCCGGCGCCGGGCACCGACTGCGCCATGGGGACCATGGTGGGCGGCATGTGGTGCTCAGGGTGCTGGGCGTACGCCGCGGCCGCGGCGGCCGCGGCGGCGTAGTGGGCGGACGCGGCGGCTGCGGCGGCGTCCTCCTTCTTCACCGGGGAGGGAGACTCCTCCTTGATCTTGTCGTAGTAGGTAGACTCCTATAAAAAATGAAACAATACAACCTTGTCTTTTTTTCAGACATTAAAGACCAAAAGATTGTTCACCTTCTTTTCCTTCTTTGTGGTGTAGTACTCCTGCTGCCGGTCCTTGAGCCTGTCCTTGTTCTTCTGGTAGTACTCTGACTGCCGCTTGACCAGCTGGTCCTTGTTCCGCCTGTAGTACTCCTTCTGCCTGGCCAGCTTCTGCTCTCTGTTGCGCTGGTAGCTCTCCTGCCGCTTAAGCTTCTTCTCGTGCGCCAGCGCCTGGAGAATTTGAAATTGGTAAATGAAATTATTTTACATATCATGCAGTAATTTGTTTGGGAAACGACATATCAACTCAAACTCAAAGATAGAAACTGCACAGCTAAGGGGAAATGATCAGTTGCATTTGCGTACCTGTAGTTTCTGAAGTTCTTCCTGCGTCATGGTGGGGGGAACGGAGGCCGGGTTGTTGGCCGCGGCCGCCGCCATCTTGAGCGCCGCCGACTCCCGCTTGTGCTGCTCCCGCCGCTTCTGCAGGATCTCCTCACGGTGCTGCAGGTAATAGGCGCGCCTCTTTGCCAGGATCTCAGGGTTCTGGCACTTGCGCCGCCGCCCACGGCGCTCCTCTCTAAGGAGGTTCAACGGGTCGTTGGGGTCCTGCCCCTGGCCGGACGAGGAGGCGGAGGAAGACGACTGCTGCTGCTGTTGCTGCTGTTGCTGCTGTTGGTGGTGCTGTATGAGCATCTGCGGCTCGAGCTTCAGGTTGAACATGGGGTGCTGTGGCTGCTGGTGCTGCTGGGCCGCCCGAGACGAGGAGGACGCCTGTGAGCTGGTGGAGGGGACGACCATGGAGGGCGGCCACTGCGCCGCCGCCGCCTGCAGGCCCTGCATCTGAGGAGGGGAGCCCTGCTGGAACATCTGGCCGAAGCCCTGCACCGGGTAGTGCGACATCCTCTGGAAAGAAAACGGAAAAACGAAAATAATACGACACGTCAATTACTGCCACAAAAGTGCACGAGAGGAAATGCTTTTTTATTATTATTTTCTCCTTTTGCTTTTGGCGTCTTCCTTCCGCCGCCGCTTGTTTACAGGGTTTCTCGGGTCGTAAATGTCGAACCAGTCATCGTCCTTCGTGCTGGCATCACGCGCCAGGACAGGATCTTCGGTCTGGAACTTGAGCGTGTTGGCCATCCAGTCGTCGCCGTCCACGTCGTCATCGTCTCCATCGCCCTCCTTCTTGGCGGCACTCTTTTTGACTCCCCCGCCCTCTTCGTCCTCCTCCTCCTTCTCCATGACGTTGTGCAGCCTGCTCTTGAACTTCTCCAGCAGCTTCATGGTCATCTCCTCCCGGCTGGAGCCCTTCTTTGGCACCTTGGGCTTGGAGGCGTACTTGCTCTGCTCGTCGTGGTACTCTTTCAGCATGTCGTTCTGCTTTTCCTCCTCCGTCAGTTTCCTCTCCTTCGGTTTCGGCTCTTCTTCCCCGTCCTTCTCCTCCCCCTCGCCCTCCTTATCCTTCTTTTTGCTCCTCTTCATCTCCTTGGTCAGTGCCCGGATCTCCTTCTGGATCTCCTCCCTCTTCTTCAGCTCTGCCTTCAGTTCCTCGTCGTCCTCATCCCAGATTGTGGCATCCTCTTCATCTGCTCCCTTGTCAGACGACTTGCCTTTCTTCTTTGGCTTCTCCCCCTTGAGCTTCTTCAGCTTGTCCCTGACGCTATCCGCGCTCACAGCCTCGGTGTCGCCTCCCTCCGAAGGCGGGGGCATCTCCACGTCGCCCTCCTCGCCGGAGGATTCCCCGTCCTCCTTGCCCTTCTTGTCGTACTCCTTCCCAACCTCTGACAGCAACTTGGGGTCGTCAAGGACGTCGTGCGATGACTTCCCCTTGGCGGAGGAGAACTGCTTGCTGGCCTGGTCCAGGTCTTCCTCCTCCTCCTCTGCCTCGTCGCCGAAACTGAGGAGCCCAAAGTCCTTGGTGGCCTTCATGTTGCTCTGCGGGCGCTTGTCCTTCTTCTCCTTGATCATGCTAATGGTCTTTCTCGGCTCGATGTCCGGAAAAGGGTTCTGGATGACCTTGGTCTTGATAATGTGGTTGGGGTTCTCAGGGCGGTCGTTGGAGTCCACCACGCCCTCCTGCAGCCGGATCATGTTGTAGATGGTGTCGCCAGCCACCTTGCCGAAGATGGTGTGCTTATTCATTAGCTCGGGGGTCTGCGCCATGGTGAAGAAGAACTGACTGCCGTTGTCGTCCTTGCCGGCGTTGGCCATGGCTACCAGGCCGCGACGGACGAAGCGGAGGCGGCTGTGGATCTCATCCTTGAACGGCTGGCCGTAGATGGATTCGCCGCCTGAAAAAAATATTAAGAAGGGTTATCATTCTGTCCTTGTTTCAGGATTCCAGAATTGCAAATTGAAAAAAAAACTGCGAAAAAAGTCACAGAGGACATTTAACTCATCACAATCACAACACAATCGTAATTTATTTCCGCAAAACAACCATTTCATACATTTTTCGGGCACATTGGACACTCTTAACATTTCCCCCTTCTCATGACACGAACTCAATTCTATTTCTTGGAGAAAATCCTCTTGGTGGACTGCATGGCCCTCCTGCCGACGCCGCCGGATTCGCCGCCGGACCTCTTCTTGCGGATGAAGTAGCAGCACGCCACGGCCGACCCCACCACAAGGAAGAAAGTGAGGGTGCCCACCACCACCTGGATCGTCGGGTCGCCGGCCTTGGACGCGGCTCCGGCGCCCTTCTCATCCTGGCCCTTGGCGGGGGGACCTTCGGTAGCCGGTTTCTTGTTGCCGTCGGACGGATTCAGCATTTCCTGGTAGTCCTCCTCGGACAGTTCGGCCTTCGGGCCGTCCAACACGCGGTCGCTCTGCACAACTTCGTCCTCCATCGCTTTGCCCACGGCGGCGGCAAGCTCCGAATCTTCATCGACCAGCTTCTCCTCCGCCTCGGCAGAAGACGATTTGGTCTCTTCCTCCGCCAGAAGTTCGAGGAGCGTCTCGTTCACCAGCTTCTTGTCGATCCCTTCCCTGTCGAGGATTTCGTTGAGGTTTTCGGCAAGATCTTGCGTCTTTTTGCTGTGCTGCTGGGAGAGGATCAGGGTCTCCGACAGGTTCTTGGCAGGTTCTTCGGGAGCAGCCAGGTCCAGGAGATCAGTTTCTGGCCCAAGGGAGGCGCCACTTATGGGCTTGCATGACGCAAGGAACAAAACGAGGCAGAAGACTGAATTCATGGTTTGTTCAGTTTCTTTCTTTGAGTTGATATGCCGTTTCCCGCAAAAAAATTATTTAAAATGAAATCTTTTAAAATTCAAACATTTGAATTTAAATTTGTTGTTCTCCGTGCAGTTACCAAAAAATAAAATCTTTTAAAATTTAAACATTTGAATTTAAATTTGTCGTCCTCTGCGCAATTACCTAGAAAATAAATGTTTCGAAATTCAAACATATGAATTTAATTTTGTTGTCCTCTGCGCAATTATTAATTTCATGTCAATATAATGGTAGAAAAAGTAAACTCGAATAACGAATTTCCCCCTTGAATTGGATTCCCGCAAAGAAACTCTTTATGTCCCAGAGTTATTAGAAATCTCTTACCTGACCCTGTGCCGGTCGGGTCCCCTCCCTGGACGATAAAGTCCCTGACAACTCGGTGGAACTTTGTCTTGTTGTAGTACTTCTCCATACAGAGCTGGACGAAGTTCCTGCAGGCCTTGGGACACTCCCGGGACCACAGCTCCACTTCAATGTCGCCCACCGTGGTCACCAGGAGCACCTTCCCGTCGGTGGGGGGCTCCTGGATGTAGATGTTGCTCATGGCGGCGACTGAAAGAATATCAACGTTGTTTGTTTAGAAATCACTGCATCGTCTCGACTGGCACCCTGTACAGGAAGTTGCCCCCGTCATCGTAGAAGCATTTATTTGACTCGTAGATAGCACCCCGCCTGTACTTATCGCGCGGAATATCAATCTTGTCCGGCACGTATTCTAACCCTGGCTTTACAGCAGAGTCTATTTTCACAGCCCTCCCCTCCCAGTCGCCATCGTCCTCCGTTTCCACGGCACTGTACTTGCTGACAGGACTGTACAGCGCCTCCCTGTCCACAAGGACCTCCTCCGCCGTCAGCCTCCTCTGCACCTTTGAGGCGGCATCGTCCTTTGCCAGCTCCTCCTCCACCCACTCTCGGTATGCCGCCTTGACCGGGCTCCTCTCGTTCTCTCCTATCCAACTGCTAAACTTGCTCTCCTTCCTGAGGGATCGATCCTTGAACTCCTCGGCAGTCATGTTTCGGTCGCCGAAGCCGTCGTCCTTGGCGTTCACCAGCGCAGTGTCCCTGTACGGGCTGGGCACGTCTCCCAAGGAGCCAGGCTGGAACTCGGACTGCGGGTCGAAGAGGCCCGGCGAGCGCACCTCGACACTTCCCTGGAGAGACTTTTGTTTCTCTTCTGGCTTCTCGGCAGCGGCCGCCAGCGCCAGCCTCTTCTCCTTGGCCTCCACCTTGACCTGGTAGCTCCTGAGGATCTCGCCGAATTCGCCGCACTTGACCTGCGTCGGCGGCGTCTCCAGCAGCTTTCTGTTCTCCTCCAGCATCCGCTCCTCCATCTCCCTCGCCTCCCCCGAGTCCAGCTTCTTCAACCTGGCCCTGGCAGCCTTTGAGTCGATCCCCACCTTGTCCAGCCGCTCCGACAGGGCCTCGGACATCTCAAGCTTGCCCGCGGCCAGCTTGGCCCAGTTCTCCCTCACCCTACCGTCAATCTTCCTGATGATCTTAGGCGTCGTCCCCACCGTGTTCTTCTTCCTGGAGTACCGCCGGATGACCTCCTCGGTGGCCGGGTAGCTCTCCGCCAGGCGCTCCACCGTCCAGGTCGCAGGATCCTCTGCGTGCAGGTGGGCAATCACCTGGCGCTCCGACCAGGTCAGCAGGTCCGGGTCCTTGGGACCGGAGAAGCGCTTCTTGAGCATGATGGCGTAGGCCGACTGGCCCAGCGCAGGCGCCTTCCCGTGCAGATTGTACCTCCCTTTGGCGGTGTCGTCGGCGATATTTTCAGCGTGCAAGGCCGGGTCGACCCCGTCGGGCGGCCCCGAGCCGTCCTCCAGCTTGAAGGCCGGGTCCTCCGGGTCTCCGACGTCCAGGGCGTGGAGGCGCCGCGCCAGCCCCACGTTGCGGGCGAACGGGTTGGCGCGCCGGCGCCCGGTCCAGGCGCGCTCCCGGCGCTCTTTCTCGTCCCTCCGGGCGCGGCGCCACTCCGGGTTGTCCCCGAGGACGGGCGGGGAGGTCGACACGGGCCTCCGGGTGGCATCGGACAGGCTCAGGCGCCACAACTGGAGAGTGCTGGGGCGCTTCAAAGAAGCCACGACTGACATTCTGATGAGGTATTGCGACCTTTCTGGACCTGACCTTGCCGAGGTCACCTGGTGGAGGTCATTTTGTGGTGGTGCTCGCCGCAGAGGACCTTGTTTTGATCTTTTCCTCTTTTCTCCTCTTTTGTTCTTTTCTTTCTTCTTCGCCCATTTTCAGCTGAACAAAAAGCCTTTTTTTTTGCTTTTTCGCCTTTCTTCTCCCTCTCTTTCTTTCTTTCTTCTCGCCAGCCTGATGTCTCCTCTGGCGGAAGAACATCGCGCATTCTCTCAACCTCCCAAGCGCCAAGGAATCGAGGTTGCGTGAGAAAGTCCAATTTGTTTTCTTTCTCCAACGATTTTGTTGACTTTTTCTTCCTCTTCCTTTTCCGCGGCGATCCCCCAACAGGTAAGTCGACCCGATCAAAGTTAGCGCAAATTTTCGACTCCTTTTTTGCCCTTACGCAGCCATGGCCAATCTTAAGAACTCTGCTTTTCAATTGATCAACATGTTCCAAATATTATTGTGCATGCGATTTCAAAGACTACTTTTTACCCGGCGTCTTATCCTCTCAAACTGGACCGAATCTATCGCCAAATTTTGCCTTTTGGCAGCTTTTTTCGACACATTTGTCTTCCTTTGACGTTTTTAGCTAATTTTGTGTTTAACTCTGGTGTGTTTTTCCTTTCAGTCTGTACCATGGGGGCGTACAAGTACATGACCGAGTTGTACCGCAAGAAGCAGAGCGACGTGCTGCGCTACCTGCTCCGCATCCGCTGCTGGCAGTACCGCCAGCTGACCAAGGTGCACCGCGCCCCCAGGTCCACCAGGCCGGACAAGGCCAGGAGGCTGGGGTACAAGAACAAGCAGGGTGAGTTAGTGTCAAGGGTTAGCGTCGTGCTAAAGATCTGGGGGCAGTTTTGCATAATGTAGGGCTGTAGTGCGTGCGTCGCCTGTCCCCAAAAACACTATGGGAATCAGAGCACACTGGTGTCTTTAATTTTCCCCCCTTTGAACTGACCTAGCCCACTTCCCCACTTTAGAAAGAGATACTGTTTCTCATTCGCCCTAGCGCAAAAAACTGTGCGTGACGTGATTTTAGTTCCGCCTGTACGAAAACAGATTGCTTAAACTTGTCAATTTATTCTCCAGGCTATGTGATCTACCGCATCGCCATGCGCCGCGGCGGCCGCAAGCGCCCGGTCGCCAAGGGATGCCCCTACGGAAAGCCCAAGACCTCCGGTGCCGTCAAGGAGCAGAAGCCGGAGAGGAACCTGCAGTCCATCGCAGAGGTTAGATATTTTTTTAAAAAAAACCTTCCAAGTTTGTGTGGAAATCGTGTGCGCTAACGCCTCGAGTGATGAGACTTATTCTTAACACCTAATGAGCAACCGTGATTGCCTAATAACCTTCCTTAGAAGTCTGATAGAGGCCTCTTGAAAGCATGCAATTTGAGTTCGAATTGTTGTATTTCCATTTTTACGGGAATATAATGTGTTTTTCTCATTTGTCAACAGGAGCGTGTCGGCCGCCGCCTCCAGGGCCTCCGGGTCCTCAACTCCTACTGGGTCGGCCAGGTGAGACATTCAGGCACTATCTTTTATTCTTCGAAATCACAAATGATGAATAACTTCGTCATGCACCACGCTGACCAAAATTCGATGCTGTTAAAAGCGAATACCAATCAACTGATGAATCCTTTGCGTGCCTGAGCGCACTTTCGTCCCAATGAAACAGACTTTAAGTTAACTTTGTTTTTTACAACCCACGTTTTCCCTAACAGGACTCTACGTACAAGTACTTCGAGGTCATCATGATCGACCCGCACCACAAGGCCGTCCGCCGCGACCCCAAGATCAACTGGATGACGCGCCCCGTGATGAAGCACCGGGAGCTGCGCGGCCTCACCGCCGCCGGCAAGAGGTCGAGGGGCGTCGGGCACGGGAGGTGGTTCACGCAGACCAAGGGAGGCAGCAGGAGGGCCTGCTGGCTCAGGAGGAACAGCCTCAAGCTCAGGAGGAAGCGCTGATGAGGACGATGCTTGCTTGGCTATCCCGCGAATACAACCTCGTTTGGATAATAAATGGGAGAAATATGTCAAAAAAACATTACGTTGTATGCGACTTGAAATTGCTTTTGAAATCCGTTACGCTCGTTTTCGTTGCGCCCTCTTTGCAAGGTATGTTTTGCTATCCGCGCTAGAAAGGTTATTCCCGAATAACGAAGGTACAGTATATCCATTTATTGTATCAGTAATAACCTAAATGCAGGTGACAAATACTTTTTCTTGGCGACGGCAGAAGAACTAGAACAGCCCGTCTCCTTCCGTCGAACAAAAGGGCAATCTTTGGCAGAATGGGTGCGATGAGACGAGATGCAATGTTTCGAAAATCAGAACTGAAAAACAGCGCGCATATGCTGTTTTCGCTAACATTTAGGGGGAAATTGATC
>JAAUYJ010032790.1_pt1 | contig 11117 bp, 10 predicted proteins | sample 7278031 | NCBI WGS metagenome assembly JAAUYJ01 (sample SAMN14350222, study PRJNA611818) | marine sediment metagenome | isolation source: surface marine sediment (1.8m) | place: French Polynesia: Moorea | collected 2018-08 | reverse complement strand
GCCCAATGGAGGGAGGGAGGACCGCTGATTGGCATGAAAGAGCGGGATTCGCCAGAGTCTCTTCTAGTTCCGGAAGGCTCTTAGGGGGAGGGAGGGAGAGTAGGGAAATTGGTGATACCCTATCTGCCTTTCGTCGCTTCTCTTAACAAAGAGATTGAGGTTTCTGCCCCTGTATAGGTTCTCTTTGCTCTGCCCAAAGCTGGACTAATCTGACTCACTCCCGCGGTAGATGCAGAAAACTGAACGAATATTATTGCACCGACCACAAACCGGTACTTTTTCCAAGGATCCTGACAGGCGTTTGACCTTCCATTTTTCGCCCTTGACAAAAAAGGGAAAATGTTGTTGCCAGCCTCCCTCTCTTCCGGATACTTGTTGACTTCTTCTTCTTGCCTTTCTTCCGGAAACGAGGCTATTTTTGGGACCTGGGGACAAAACAGGAAGGTAGAAACCTCCCCCCCCCTTTTGTTCTCGCAATACCAGAGGGGCTAATAGGAGACAGGACGATGGAAAAGTTAGGAAAGGGCCGTTGAAAGAAAGGACAGTAAAAAAGGACAAAAAAAGAACCCCACCTCCCAACGACCCACAGCTCTATGAACGTCTTCGTCGGTCGAGGGAGGGCAGTAATCCCATTGTGTCGCTCTGGACTGAGCCCATCTCCGCCTCTCTCCCCTCCTCCTACTCCTACTCCTCCTCTGGCGGCGGCGGCGGCAGGAGGATTATTCTTTCCTTCTCTTCCTCCCGCGAGAGGAGGAGGAAGGCCGTCGGTTGCTGCAGTCTTCTTTCCCTCTTCCCCCCTCTTCCATCTACAAAACAAGCAAGAATAGGCCTCCGCCGCCGCCCTGCGCTGAGCCGCTGCCTCCGCCTCCGTCTTAGGGCCCCCCAACCAAGCAAGGAAGCCCTCTCCATCTCTCTGGTTGTCGAGGCCGATCAGTCTGAATCAGTCTGATGAGGAGGGATCCCCTCAGCCACTCCCTACAGCTCCATTCCTTCTGCTTCCTTTTCCCTTTCCTTTTGTTTCTTTTCCCTCCTGTCCTCAGGGTGGGGAATGAAATTCGACCATGATGCTTCTCGGTCAAAAGCATGACAAAAATGTTGCTGTGTAAAAGCGACGCTTGATGCAAAAAATCTCTTTGAAGCCTGATGAACATTGTGGAATTGGCGAATCCCCGATAGAAGGAAGGTGAAAGAGAGAAGAGAGCGTGAGAGGGGAAGAAGGCATAGAGGAGTCGATTTGGTGATTTCTCCCGGGGAAGGAAAGAAGGGGAAAAGGGGAAAAACTGCAGCCGTGAGATAGGAAAAGATTTCTATCTCTTTCTTTCTCTCCATCTCTAGCTGCTATTACAGTACAGTAGCTTCTCACGCAGAGAAAAAGTCGAAGAGAAACAGACAGGAGGAGGAGGAGGATCGAGCCTTTTCCCACCCAACAGCAACATCCAATCTCTCGAGGATGGAAGCGAAGGCGCTGGGGAAAACATATCACCACCTGCCCTTGGCCTGGCAAAAAATCCTGACACTGAATGACGTGGATAGAAATGCCGAGGGAAGGAGGGAGGGAGTGAAATCGAGAAAAAGCCTCTGCTGCCCTCTGAGAGAGTTCAACTTCCTCCCTTCAAATTTGGCCTTTGCTGACAGCATAATGCCCACAAAACATTGAATTATAAATCAATCGTGCGGCTTACGTGGAACGTAACTTCCTTGTGAGGGACCTCACAATAGGAATAGGATACCTGTATGGCAGCCTACTCGCGCAACGATTTTCTTCATTTCAGAAAGGAATTTTCTTTAGCTTCACTGGTAGAGCATCCTAACCTTATTATCCCTAGCATGCTTGCTTCGCATCTGATTATAAACGAGCTTTGTTAGCGTACGAGGGGGAAGGGATGAAGAATGTATAACAAGGCTGAGATTCCCCCGATCGCGCTCTCCCTCCATCCCTCCTCCTTCCTTCCCTCTGCCAGGGACAGCCAAGACTAAAAAGACTAAAGGCCCTCCTCTTCTTCTTTTGGCTGGATGGAAGCAGGCTGGAAGAAGCATCTTCGTTCAGATGGAAGAAGAAGGGAAAGGAGAAAGGAAAGAGGAGGACGAAGGGGAAGAGACCCATAAAAAGGCGACGGGACGGACGGCGACGGCGGGGCAAGCATGGACTAGGATTCGACTATTTTGACACAGCATACTCTTGGCAGAGTGTCGCAGAGCCAGACTGTCATTGTCGAATTTGTCGTCCGAGGGCCTTATTCCCCTTTTTTCTTGTTCCTTTTTCTTCCCGACAACCATCCGGGATTTCTTCCCCCTTTTTCCTCCTCCGTGCATCCCGGCAAGAGAGTTTGGAGGGAAGAGGAGGGAAGGCGACTGTCTGTGGCAGCATCGTGCCTCCCGGCCTGCTCTTTTTGGGCGGGGTCTCCCCTCCCCCCTTTTCGCTCAAAAGTTATCCACTGTTGGAAGAGAAGAGAGGAGGATATCGCCGACGCCGCTTTTGTACTTTGGCGCCAGCGGAAAGTACGTTCGTTCGGGCTCCCTTTCTCTTTCTTCATGATCGAGGCGGAGCGAAGTCTGAAAGGATCCTCCTTCCTCGTCTCCTATCCTGCGCTGTCAACCGGCCTCATACGCACAGGGGAAAGTACCCTTGTTCATGCTTCTTCTTGGGAGCTGCATGGGGGGCAGGGAGGCGTGAAACGGGGTTGGGAGAGGAGGGGTATTTTATGCTGTAGTTTCGTCCCCTCCTTCCCTGGTTTTATGTGATCCCCGCACAGTCTAGTTTTCAGGCGGTATGCCCCGAAAGTCCGACCAGGTCACCTCATCTTCCACGGGGAGCAGTGCTGAGCTGGAACAAGGAGAGGAGGGACATTTTGTCCGCCCAAAATTGCGGAAGTGCCAAATTATTATTTGTTAGAGAAGCACCAACAAATTATTGCAATGTGACCAACATGAAGAGCCTCTTGTTTCTTGGTGGACATTGGAAAGAACAGAATGAAGCTGCAAAGGAACTTTTCCTCCCCCCCCTCCTTCCCACTCTGAATCCCGCCGAACCAGGAAAGCGTGAAATGAGGAATTTTCAGGGGAGACAGCGAGGGAGCAAGTAGAAAAAGGAGGGAGAGGAGGAGGAGGAGGAGGGGCCGCTGCGTGCGTCGTCGTTGAGAGTGAGGGGAAGGAGGCCTCCGACCGAGGGGGAGGGAGTGGGGCATCCTCCTTGTGCTCAACAGTCACTGCGTCGCTCGCCACGATGGATAAGCCGGAAGAAAGTTGTCGTCGTCGTCGTCGTCCCGGGTGGAATGAGAAAGAATGGAATAGGAATGGGAAAGGGAAAAGGACGAAAGAGGAGTACAGTATATAGGATGAGGCGCTCTTCCGTCTGACTTTCGGTGGCGCATAAGGGGGGAGGGGGCCTTACTGGCGGCCAATATCCGACGCATGGGAAGGGCCTCCTCCCTCCCTCCCTCCCCCACTGTACGATTGCAGGATCGTGCACAAAAGGAGAGAGATGGGAGGGAAGGTGCTTTGAACTCCTCTTCTCTGGCATCGGCGGCGTCGGCGGCAATTCCACCTTTTCCCATTTCTGACCCTGGTGGGGGATGTCCACCACCGCCGCCCAACTCTTCCTCTTTCCAGTTGGTGGCTTGCGCTCATCTCACACAGAGGGAGAAGAGTGAAATCTTATTAGCCCCTCCCTCTCCTCGCTTTTGCTCTCCTCCCAGTGGAAAAAGGGACTGGGGGTAGGGAGGGAGAAGAGATCAAAGGAGGAAGAGGGGCGACTTGATAGAATGAGGGAGGATGAAAAGGAAGAGGGGACGCCTCCTCCTCCTGCGGACCGCCGCGGTAGTGGCCAAGACTCGACCAAGACTGAGAATATTTGCAAGTCCCCACCTCAGCTACCACTGCTATGGGGTCGGAGAGGGACTGGTGAAAAAAGTTCTCCGCGGCATTTCTAGACGATCAATTGAGACGGTGCCCCTCCCTCGTCTGTCCTCTGTCCGTCCAGGGAAGGAGAGACAAAAAGACAGACCACGATGGTTTCTTTCTCCTTCTGTTGTTGCCACGCTGAGCAAAGGGGCCTAGGAGAAGAGGGAAAGGGAAGGGAGAAGAAGGCCCATCTGCGTTCGCTCACGGCCGAGTGGGCAAGGAGAAAGGAAGGGTTGCTGCAACAAAAAAGGAGTTGGAAGAAGAGGAGAGGAGGAGAACCAGCCAAACAAAATCCGCTCCTTCTTCTCCTTCTGCCCTTCCGAATGCAGGTCTACATCCGTCTTGCTTTTCGTTCCTCCCTCCGTCCCTCCGCAGGAAGAAGACCACTCTCTTTTGAAGTGCCACTGCGGACCCCCGAGCGGCGGCGGGTCCCACCATCTGACAAGTGTACACTACCGTAGATACCATCGTAGTACGGTGCCCGCCTGCCCCCTCAGGTATCCTCTTTCCGCCCTGCCCCTCCTACAGCAAAAGTTTTCCTAGGTAGGTTGTATGGGGGAGAAAGCGACGCTGTGAAACCTTTCCGTTTCCATCCAGACGCCCTTGCTCCGCTCCAAGGCAACATCTGACGCCTCCCTCTCCCTCCCGCTAGATGCCTATGTCTTGTCTGTACTACATCTTGTGAGCGAAGAAGCTACAGACAAACGACAAGCGGCGACGGCGGCGGCGGGACAGATTGAGTACATCCTATTCCTTTTGTTTCCCCTCGATTTCGATAAGAAAGTCCTTCCTGCATGGGCAGGTGCGGATAAATTTTTTGCTGTATGCACGAGATTGAATACGAAAGGTATGCTGCGTGCACAAAAGCACGTGCTACAATACAGGACATGGGCAGAAGTTGCACAGACGTCTTCGGGCAGCAACCTTCATACGTTTTCCCATTCTTCCTTCCGAGGGGAGGGGGGGGAGGCCTCTCCCCTCATGCTAATGATCCTTCTCTCCCCCCTCGTCCGAAGAGCAGCGTGCTGCGTTTGGACATCGTCTGCTTCTCTTCTTGCCCCATACGCCACAACCTTTTTTCCCAAGGTCAGCCCTAGGGGGCCCAATGTTATGTTGTTGTACTCTCAAGGCCTTTCCTTTCTTTCCCCTTTCTTCTGGCTAGGAGGGCATGGTCTTGCACGTGGCGCTGACTCCCTTCGCAGGTGAGATAAGGATAAGGGCGACGTCGGAGGGTGGATGACAGTTTGGTGAGAAGCTTTGGCAGGGTGGAAAAGGGCCGTCGTCGATCGCTGCTATCTTGTCTTTCTCTATCTCTCCTCGTTAATGACACGAACTGTCGATCCCATGTGTTCGTTTTACAAATCTAATCATTTACCTTTCGGAGATAAGATAAAGCTAATGAATGAACGTAGGGTAGCATACCGGACATTTATTTCTACCCAGCCTTCATCGCCGGATGCATGACCAATCGTATCCCCCCTTCTCTTTTTCCAGTGCAGTTTTCCATTTTCTTCCCCTGAGTCAGAGGCTTTTCTTTGGTGTGTATTCTTTAATGTACTTTCTTACCGCACTGTGCAATACGCACTGACGCCCACCCTCTTCTCTCAAGAGAAGGGCTATTCAAAAGGCTTCTCTCCTTCTCAGCCCGCCTCCTCGCCACTAATGATATCATCTCCTCTCTTCCACCCTGAAAATGACAAAGGACTGGAGGAGGAGGAGGAAAAGGTCTTTTGGTCTTTTCTCCCACTGAGGAAAAGAGGCAAAAGGCAGCTCAGTACAACAAAAGGCTTGTGGGGGTGCATCGATCGACATGTAGTCTTTGTGCTGCATCTTGTACTGTCTTTTTTCGTGACTTTTTCAAGAATTGTCAAAAATTTACCCGAGGGGAATTAAAAAAGCCACAGTTTGCAAGACAACAGGGTGTGGGCAGGCTAGCAAGAGAAGAGAGGGTGTTTTCTTCCTTAGATGTATGCTCTCTCCTCTCCTTCCTTGATGGCCTTTTCCTCCTCCTTCGTCCCTTGGCGGCGGTGATGATGATGCAGCCTCATTTGTAAGCCAGTCTCTTTTCCTCCTCCTCCTCCTCCTCCTACCTCCTTCTCACTCCCGCGCATAAAAAGGATAAGAAAAGGAGGAGGGAGCAGCAGGAGGGAAGAACGATGGAGGTGGATGTTCGTAGGTGGGTGGTGTCGGGTGTGTGTGTGTGTGGACGAAATGATGTGTCATCTCTAGCCCCCCTTCTGCCATCTTGCGGCCTACACACCGCGGCGGTTCAACCCAAAAGGATGCCTCCCCAGACATTAAGGAGGGAGGGTTGCCAACGCTACTCACCCGTCCTCCTCTGCACGAGCTTGCTTGCTAGGCAAAAGATAAAGGGAAGGAGGACGAAGGCATATGGAAGGAGGGAGGAAATGAGGAAGAATAAATTCTGGATGGGGGAAAGGGGCTCCTCCTTCTCTCCCTCCTCCGGAGGGGAGGAGAGAAGGCGGATGTGTCCCGTCTCACTCCTACATGTGGAAAGAGGAGGAGGAGGAGGAGGTCCGCCGCCGACGCCGCGCAGGGAAAAGGGGCCTGGAAGGCATGGATGGCGGCAATGGAAGGAGGCAGAGGCAGGATAGCCAGGCGTGATTAATAGACTCATTTCTCTTTCCTAACCCCTCTAGCTTCACTCCTTTTTTCCCCAGTCTGTTGCGACCCAGACGTAAGGGAGAGGGAGAGATTCCCCTTTCCATTCTTCCTTCCTTCGGCCGTCACGTACCCCTCCCCCTTCCTGCAGGCCTACGTGTCCTTCCCACTTCTCGACCTCCGAAGAAGAAGAAGAGGGGATCCTCTCTTTTCAGTCTTCCCATCTTCTTCACATTGCAAAAGGGTGAGAGGGAGGAAGGGCCTTTGCATAAAATGGAAGGCATCCTAGATCGAGGAAAGAAGACACTTCAGGAAGGTCGTTGAAACCATCCATATCATTCCAAAGGTTTTACAGAGGGGTGATGTCGGCATTTTCAAAGGTTTGGCAAAGGCCATTCCGGGGGGAAACTATCGTTCATAGAGGGGGGAAGGTGGGATGTGGCACTTGAAATCGCCTCCATCCCTTTTTTCCTTCCTCGTCACCTTTAGTTGTCTTTATGCACGTTACTCAGCCTTTTTCAACCATTTTCTTCTATTCTCCTTTTCTCTTTCGAATTCTCCTGGGCTCCTTAGGATGTTTCCTATCCCGGATCTGCCTCCTCCTCCTCCTATTCCGCCTCTCTTTTTCTCTTTGTTTCCTTCCTCTTAGTTCCTTCCCTCAGCAGCACAAGGCCAAGGACGAGGAAGACCCCTCCTCCTCCTATGGGGCAGCTTCTTCTTCCTAGGGAGGAGTGAGTGTGCATGGGGCCTCTCCCAACTTGCTTTCGCCCGCTTCGTCGGCCACTCCCCCTTTCCCTCCCGTCCTTGCAGTGGCAAAGGAGGGGGAAAACTCCCTCTTCCTCCTACCCTTGAATGCTGCTCCGCTCTTCCAGCCCCATCACCACTCCTCGAGGAGTGGATCCTCTTTCTTTCCCCCTCCTCCCAAGCGCCAGACAGAAACAGCCAAGCAAGAAGAGGAAAAAGGGTGGTGGTAGTAGTGGTTTTGTACCTTACAGTAGAGATCTGGAGATCCTGCGGCGGTGCCGAGTTTTCCTTTCGAGACAAGCCGCAAAGGAAAGGAGAGCCGAGAAGAAATGCTGGATGGCGCAGAAAGGGCCGAAAACAACCAAGGCGAGCCTATTAACGGCGGTTTCCGACGTTCTGTCCCGTCAGTCTCCCGCTGTCTGACAAAAAGTGGTAAATCTGAAAACCCTGCGGGAGGCAATTCTCGCGGAAAAAACACATGCCACTCTTGTGTTCCTTCACTTCCGATCTTTCGAGGGGATTCACGGTGGGCAGGAGAAAGAGAAAAAGGCGTTAATAGAAAAGGGATATTTCTCCCCCTGCCTTCCTCTCGAATTGCACAAAGTGTTGTACAGTCGAATGAGGCCGTTTTGGGCTTTATGCCTTCCGCCTTCCCTTTCCGCAAAGGCAGTCACTACGTACAGAGTCAGACGCGGCCAAGAGAGGGGGGAACTATTATGGCACAAAAGCAGCAGCGCGGACTGACTTTGGAGGGAGGGGCAGGGTGGTGGAGTTGGGAGGGCACTTTTTGACTGCACGTTTTCCTGGTGCAGTAAGGGCCCCCTCCCTCTCCCCCTCTCCGCCCCTCTCTGTGCGAATGCCACACAAATCCCCTTAGGCCCAACTCCTTCTCCTCTTCCTCCTCCTCCTCTCTCGGCCCAGGCAACGGAGAGCGCATTTTGAATGGAGGAGTCGGAGGAGGAGAGGTCATGCAAGTTTGTCCAAAAGGAAGGGCGAAGAAACCGTGCATTCTTTGCGGCAAAACTTTTGTTGAAGTCGGAGGCAACTTTGGTGAATGTCTATCTGCACTAAAACTCTCCTTTCGGGTAGCTCCCAAAAGGGAGTAAGAGAGAGAGTACACGTACGGAGAGAGGCGAGTGGGTCGCGGACGGGCGCCGCTTGGAAACAGGGATGGAGGGAGAAGGAAGGGGAAACTCCCAAATTAGGCGATCAAACTCCGGGAAAAGAGCGGAGGGAAGGAGGAGGAGCCCTGCCGCTGCAGACTTCTCCTACAATCCGTACGACAGTGCAGGCCCAAAATTCGGCATTGTTGGAGTCGGTTTCGGGTGGGTGGGTACTCGCCATCGGTCAATGCGAGAGGTGGCGTAGAAGCTTGTCACTTGCACGGTTCGTCGCACCGCATCCCTAGCCCTTCCGGAATGGATGAGGCGGAGCACCGTGGTGCACCCTACAAATAAATTTCCTGCCCTCCACCGCATAAGATGAAACCTTGTCGTCAAGCCTGCCCGAAAAAAAGATATTCTCTTGGAATCTCGAAGACATAAAAATACAGAGTACAGTTCTGCAACAGTACAAGTATACACAGCAGGCGTTCGGTAAGCCTGAAAACTGAGAATTCTCGGCCACGCTAACTGCCCATAAATTTAGGGGGTGAGGAGGGGCCTTCCTCGGCGCATTTCGGCCTGCAAATCCGGATGGCAGACCGACTCGACAGAAGACGGGTGGGACAAAGTCAGGTAAAGAAGAGGAGAGAACGTCTCTTTCTGGCGGCTGCGGCGGCTTCGTGCGAAGAGGAAATGGGACTTTTTCCCGCTCCAAAATGAAGCACCATTATGGCTCCCAAGACAGTTGTCAAGAGCCGGGCTAAATGTGAAAGAAAGCCAGTTTCACACCTCGAATGGGACAATGTGGCAAAGTGCGCATATATCTCCAACAACCAGAGATGCCTCCAGTGCTGGGGCGCAACAAAGGCGGCTTGAATGGAATGGCATATATCTCTTTCCCACTCCCTCCCTTCTCATCTTTCCCATTTTTGGGCGAGATGGCGTGAGTGGCTGGATGGCCGACTTCCCCTCCTCCCGTTTCCTCGCGTCTTAGGCGACGAAAAACGGAGGCCGTGAAAGCGAGAAGAGGAGATGAGCCCGAGGCCACTCTTCTTCCTCTCCTTTTCTTGGCGGTGGTGTATCCCTACTCCTCTTCCGCAGGCGGAGGGGACTCATTGGCGCGAGAGAAAGAAGAAGGCTCCTACGGTGGATGGTACGGTGGGTGGCAGGATATAGCGTTTCACTCCTCCGACGCCGCCGACGCCACCGTGTAGGAGGATCGAGGCAGAGGCGGGACGGGGGAAAAGGAGCCTTATAAAGCCAGCAGCCGGCAGTGGAGGTGGTGGAAAGGGAAGGAAGGGAGTGCCCCGGGGCTGTTTTCTGGGAAGTCGAGAAAAAAAGGAGGAGACGACGACTCTGGATTCCGTGCACACACGCGACCGAGCGTAAAAAGGAGGAGGAGGGCAAAGGCGCCAATTGGGTAAAAGCCGTTCTCAGGAGAGGGAGGAAGGGAAAAGCAGCATTCACGTCGACCTCAAAAACTAATACCGCGTGTCCCCTGCGTCCCTCAGGAGGGGCCAACAGAGAAGTCGAACTGCTGCACTTTGCGGGAGGGCGAAAAACCGTTTCTTGGTTTTCTGGAACTCCCCGCTCCCTTCCTCCCGCTTCTACCTAGAAAAAAGAAAAAAGTCCAGAAAATGCACTTCTCCCCCTCCCCTTAGCGATTGTCCTCCTCCCCCCGCTGCCGCAATAAGCGCCCCGGATCTTCTGAAGGAAACAACAACAGAAAAACGGTTATGTGCCTCCGTACCCCAGGACTGCACTCGACTCTTAAGGAGGAGGAAGGAGAGAAGAAGCAATACGATAGCTTTATTGCAGCAAGCGAGCTGTGGTGCATACCACCGCGGCGGCGGCAGTGGAAAACGAGCATCCACTTGCTATCTCGATCCCCTCGGCTTCGAGTTACTCCCTCCTCCTCCTCAATGCGCCTCCCTCCCTCCCTCCCCACCAGAAGCCCATCTTGACCCCAAAAAAGCTTTCAGGAAAGCAGGAGGGTGAAGGTTGGCTGCGGCCTAGTGTGAGGGGTGAGGGGCATCAGATAATGAGGGGAGGGACCGGGGGAGGGGCAAAAAAAGACCATAGGGGGGGAGGGCTTTTGATGCTGCCGCACCTTTGGAGGCACCTTCCCCTCTTCTCCCCTAACCGAAAACCTCCGTCCAACACTCCTTCCTGCCTTTTGGGAGGAGATCCCCCCTCCTTCCGCCCTCCTCCTCTCTTTCCAACCCTCCGCTTTCCCCCTCTCCCCCTCACACAAGAAGGACCTTGGAGGGTTGGTTGGGGGTCGGTCGTCGTGAGGGAAGGGGGGATATAACTGCAAGGTTGAGCCATGAAGCAAAAAAAGGAGGGGGGAGGTCCAGGACGATGAGAACGAGAGTAGTGGGTGGAAGGAAGGCGCCTGGGGGCAGCCAGGCTGGCCGAAAACGAACACAGAAAGGGAGGGAGGAGAGGAGAAAGGAAAACTTTTATATTGGATTTTCTCGAATGGGCCTCCGCCTCCGCCTCCGCCTCCCTCGCCCTTCCTGGCTGCCCACCTTTCCTGCCTTTGGGACCAGGGAGAGAAGAAGGCCTCGTGTGTGCGTGGTAGAGAGGGAGAGTCTTCCTTGGCTTCTGCCCGATACCTTATTGTCATTCAGGGGAGCAGCCCACAAAGAGGGGATGGGGGAGGAGGAAGAGGAGGGGAAGAAAAACGGGAGGGGAATCCATTGACCAGGAGGGGCAAGCCAGACCGGCTATAGGAGGAGGAGGAGG
>JAAUYJ010022887.1_pt1 | contig 11118 bp, 12 predicted proteins | sample 7278031 | NCBI WGS metagenome assembly JAAUYJ01 (sample SAMN14350222, study PRJNA611818) | marine sediment metagenome | isolation source: surface marine sediment (1.8m) | place: French Polynesia: Moorea | collected 2018-08 | reverse complement strand
TATAAGAGTTCAGGAGACCGAAAAATTCGGAAAAATGACTGCCAGAATCATAAAACCCAGATGGGTATTCGACTTGTAACTTGTTAAATAGATCCCAAATGGGTTCTATATTGTCAGGGGAGACATTATGTAACGAATCATTAGTCAAGGTGGAAGCTAGATATTACTTAGTAAAGATACAAGATAATAAATAAATGTAACAATAAATCATATAGGTAAATATCAAGGCATACTAAAAGTCAGTTGCTCCTTACCTATACTCATTAACATCCTAATACAGCTTGACAAAAATAATTATAAAATGAGGCAGAGTCGATGATTGAAATGAAAGTCGCTGGAATAGCATTGGATGCAGCTACACGGAATCCAATTGTTCTGTTAAGAGATGGTAAGGAACGACGTGCCTTGCCTATATATATAGGTCAAGACCAGGCCAAGGCAATTATCAGTGCCCTTGAAAACCATCAACCACCCAGACCCCTGAGTCACGACCTAATGGTCAGCATTCTCGAATCATTAAATGGGGTTCTAGAAAAGGTGGTTATTCATTCATTGCAGGATAATACATTCTATGCAGTGCTGATAGTGAAGCAAGGGGACATTAGAAAAGAGATTGATGCTCGGCCTAGTGACGCGATCGCCCTAGCCCTGCGTACAAATAGCCCGATCTGGGTAATGGAAGAAGTTATAGCAGATGCTTCAATTCCGGTAGATCGAGATGCAGATGAGGCAGAAAGGCAAGAATTTCGGGACTTTGTTTCTAAACTCCGCCCTGAAGATTTAATTAAACGTGGTGGGTTTAGCAGTGGTGAACTATCCTAAAAGGACTTTAATACAACAAAGTATAGATACCCATTAATTAAATTTCTAAATGGGTATCGAGTGGCTTAGTATTTGACTTTTGGTCTAGTCAATTTTAGAGAAAATATTTATCAAAAAATTAAGAGTTTTTGCAGCAAGAATCTCCTCCTAATATAGTCTTTGATTTAACAGTGTAAAGTCTCAATAACCATCAACCTTCATAATAAATTATCAATAACTAAAAACTAAACACTAAAAATTAAACACTAAAATATACAGGTGCATTACCGTAGATTTGGCAAAACTAACCTCAATTTATCAGTTTTTTCCCTGGGAACAATGCGATATTTGGAATCAGAGGAAAATGCTGTAAAAACAATATACCAAGCTCTAAATATGGGAGTTAACCATATAGAAACAGCTATAGGTTATGGCAATAGTGAAAAGTATCTTGGTAAAGCTTTATTATCTGAAAAATGGCAGCGTTCCCAGTTTCATATAACCACAAAAATTGTACCAACAAGAGATGTTGGAATCATAGAAAGCTCCATCGATAAATCTCTAGAAAATCTCAACATAGATTATCTAGACTGTCTAGCTATTCATGGTATTAATACTAGGGAACATCTAGAAATTACCTACGATGGAATTAAAGCAATATATAAAGTAATGGATGATGGGCGAGTTAGACACATAGGTTTCTCCACTCACGGCCCTTTAGATTTAATATTAGCAACTATTAATACCGACTTATTTCAATTTATTAACTTACATTACTACTACTTTTTCCAGCATAACGCCACGGCAATAGAGCTAGCCCACCAAAAAGATATGGGCATTTTTATTATTTCTCCAGCAGATAAAGGTGGACGGTTATACACACCTTCCCCCACTCTTCAACATTTGTGTCAACCGTTTTCTCCACTGGAATTAAATTATAGATTTTTACTAAGTGACCCCAGAATAACAACCCTCAGTGTAGGTCCTGCTAACCCAAAAGAATTAGAATGGCCTCTAAGCAGTGGTGATAGTACAAACCCCCTAAGTCCTGAAGAATTAGAGGTATTTCAGGGCTTGGAAACCCACGCCTCTATAAGTCTTGGTAGTGATAAATGTAGCCAATGTTATGCCTGTTTACCCTGTCCAGAGAATATTAATATTCCAGAAGTTCTGAGATTAAGAAATTTGGCAGTAGCTTATGATATGACAGAATTCGGTAAATACCGCTATAGAATGTTTGAAAATGCAGGTCATTGGTTTCCAGGCTACAAGGCCAACCGATGCAATGACTGTGGAGACTGCTTACCCAGATGTCCCGAAAAATTAGATATACCAGATTTATTGAAGGATAGTCATCAAAGGCTAAAAGGTTTGTCTGGTTGTCGTCTGTGGGGCTAATACTGTTTCACGGAAGTCAGAAGTCAGAAGTTAAATTTGAGTGGCTTAAAACTTGGATGATACAGTAATTTTAGGTTATTATTTGACATCATCAGTTTTTAACTATTTGTGACATATCTAAAGTGAATTGGTATAAATTCTGCAATATTTCTGTGGGATTGTTAAAATTTAGATCAACATAACTGGGTTTATCCCTACGATTAAGTGTAAAAAATTACTTTAGTTTGTGGATTGAATCATGTCTAAAGGCTTTGTCTGATTGATAAAAGTTAATTTAGCTCTTCTTCAGCAATTAACAATGAACAATTAACAATTAATAATTACTCCTGATTAAAATAAGGGAATTCACTAAAAGGAAAATTTGGGATTTTATCCCCTTACAGCGCTTTTCAGATGGATAAACCACATCGTCATAGCCAAAACCCAGTAGGGGCGATTTCCGTTCCGGAATGCTTCGCAAACGCGAATCGCCCCTACTGTGGTCTACTGAAATGAAAACCGCTGTCAAAGGGGAGGCTTTTTACCTTAATTGTTGAATTAATAATTGTTAACGATTAACAATCAACTCTTAATTGTTAATAATTAACTCTTAATTATTAATTATTAATTATTAATAATTCGGTAATACTTAAATACTTAATTAACTAGGTTATTTTGTTAGTATTACATGGAATTATCGGTTCAATTTTTTGGGAGCAATTTTTACTGTTAACTTCAAACAGCTTTTTAACATTAAGAAGGTTTAGATTATTCCAGGCAAATGTAATACTAATTTGACAAATACACCTTGAAAAGCTGATAACACAGTTCCTCTGTAATAGCTTTGCTGAAGTGCTACTTCAAAACCTATCTCAAACTCAAAACATATTTTCCCACAAGCAGAATTGGTGATTAATTGAAGATGCCAATTTTTTTTTCTCACAAAATCTATCTTATTGACTGGTTTAAAGGTTTTTCTATTAACCAGAATTCAATCATAATAATACTGCTCCCAGAAATAATTTTTATGAGTAGTATTTGAGGAATTGATAAGTACCTATGCAAAATTAATTACATATTCTGTTCCTAAATTATCAAGCACTTTTTCGAGATATTGAAGTCAGCTATTCCATTTTTATTAAGCCCCTACTTCAATCCATTCTGATTTGATAAATTTCCCGAATATTTCAATTATATTTTGTTTAGGTGAATAGGTCGGCAACCAAAATATTTCTAATTTTTTTGACTTCCATTCTTCTAATTTATTTAGTATATGATCGCTAGTATGTATAGAAAATCCTTGACCACTCAATATTATACATTTAGCTCGGTCTCTAACTTGAGAACAATTACTATGGTGACTCATTCTTTCTAGAAGCTTTCTACTTTCTGGATTTAAGTCTCTAATGAATCTCATAAAGTTATAAATTTTTATTTGCTTTTTATAGCATATATTCCTTTGTCAAATATGTGTAATTAATTTGGCATAGGTACTTACTGGTGCAGAAGCATTAGCAATGAAGCCTAATGAGATGATTGGCAAATCGGCAAAATATTTAGCATTTTTAGAAGAGATTATTCAGCAGTTAAACGAGTAAATTAAAAAAGTTTTAACTACTAGTAAATAGGTACTTACTGGTGCAGAAGCATTAGGAATGAAGCCTAATGAGATGATTGGCAAATCGGCAAAATATTTAGCATTTTCAGAAGAGATTATTCAGCAGTTAAACGAGCAAATTAAAAAAGTTTTAACTACTAGTAAAGCGGTCAAATATGAAGGATATTTTCCGACGATTCAAGGGATGAGAGATTATGAATATATTCTGAGTCCTGTTGCTGATGAAAAAGTTAATATTAATGGCATAGTTTCTCCATTTCGTGATATTACTGAGCGCAAACATACGCAAATAGAACTAAAGTTAGGCAAAGAAACTGCTGAGGTAGCAAACCAAGCGAAAAGTGCATTTATAGCTAATATTAAGTCACGAACTCTGAACTCCTTTGAATGCAATTATTGGCTATAGTGAGCTATTAGCAGAAGAAATAATAGAATTACAAGATCAAGATTTGATTAATCATATAAACAAGATTCGTTCTGAGAGTAATAATTAGAGTAATAATTTACTCAAAATGATTCAAGAAATGGTAGTCCTGCATAGTAATGGTGAGGATATATATTTTTTAATTTCTTCCACACTCCCCATCTCCCCACACTCCCGGTGCTTCGTTTACCATTACTATACACCACCACCCAAGAAATTATTGATATTTCTAAAATAGAATCAAATCAAATGAAGTTATATTTAGAAGATTTTCACTTATCATTTTTAATTGATAGTCTTATCAAATCTGTGCAAGATTTAGTCAGAAAAAATGACAATATTCTCACAGTTTATGGAGTAGAAGATATTGGCATTATGTATGCATATCCGATTAAAGTGCAAAATATAATATCATATTTACTGAGCAATGCTGCTAAGTTTAAACATAAAGGTGAAATTACATTAAGAGTTAGTTGTCAAGGAGATGAAATTGTATTCTGTGTCACGGATAATGGTCTCGGTATGAGCTTAGATCAAATAAAGTATTTGTTTCAACCTTTCATACAAGCTGATGAGTTAACTACTCGTCAGTATGGAGGCACAGGTTTGGGATTAGTTATTAGTCAACGTTTCTGTGAAATGATGGGTGGGAAAATAACTGTTGACAGTAAAGTTGCTATAGGTTCGACTTTTACTGTTTATTTACCTATAGAAGTTGAAGATACCAACAGTAAAAATTTATTGGAGAGACAAAATACCTATCTGACTTAAGCAAACTGTCAAATTAAACTTGTAAAATTAAAATATTTTGCAACTTCAAGAAGTTCGCCATTAGTAAGTCTAATTTATTTACTAAAACACATTCAAATCCTACTTTAGTTGTAAAAAATTATCGGATAGTAAGATGTGTTGATTCGCAAAAAATATGTCAATTAAAAGCAATGGCAAACTTCAACATTGATTTTCCTATATCAAACTAAATATCTTAATTTTACATTTGATTCTAACCAGAAAAATTACCAATCCTAAACACATGGTAATATACTATCCAAATATTTCTCAAATTAAACATTAACAATGAAAAAGCTGAATTCTCAAGAGGAAAAATTCTACTACTTCGCTTATGGTTCCTGTATGTGTCCTACAGATTTGAAACGAACCTTGGGTGAAAATACTTATCCTTATGTAATAGGTCCAGCTAAACTAAAAGGATACAAAATCGGCTTTTATCGTTATTCAGCACTGCGTAAATGTGGAGCTTTAGATATCGTAAAAGACCCTAATAGTACAGTCGAAGGAGTGCTTTATAATTTACCTTTGAGATTAAGCGACCGCCTAGATCAAAGAGAAAGTGTAAAATTCGATTTCATCAAACAAATTCACTGCGGTGGTTATCGGCCAGAAATAATCGAAGTAGATAGTCAAGGTAAATTATATAGTGGGGTTCGTACCTATGTAGTTGTAGATAAATTACCCCAAGAATTAGCACCCAATGATTGGTATCTTAACGTCGTACTTCGAGGAGCGATAACTTGTAAACTTTCAGAAGAATACTGCTGGAAATTGTTTGAACATATGCACAATTTACAGCATCAACAAAGGCAACAACAGATACTAATGGCAGCTTAGAAAAAAATTAATCATGTCTAAAGAATTAGCTAATATTCAATAATTTATAGTTCAATATGCTTCAGTTGAAGTAGCACTCAGCACTCATCTAGCCTCTTGCGGAGGAACTCCGTTAACAGCCGTCAGCCTATTCTAGGTGTATAATCGGGAATTAAAACCCTTATACCATAACTTAGGAATTTTCGTCTTAATCTGAATTGTATTGATTTATAGTCAACTCATTGATGAAAAAACATAGTTACTAAAGGTAAAAAAATCAACACTATCCAACTCCAATACCAGTAATTGTTTTGCTGAACAGAAAAATCTGATTCTGTCAGTAAACCATCAATTCTTTCCATCAAACGGTTAGGAGGAGTTGTACAACTGAATGCTGCATAAAAATCTACAGTTGGAGTCACCCGATCACTAACCATTAGTAATAAAATTTCTGCCAATAATACCCCATCAACTTGTTTTTTCGCCCAACGGTCAGCACGCATTTCGCGGAGAGTCAAAAGTTCCTGCCAAAAACTATTAGTATTTGGCAACCAAAAAGTAACTCTACTTAACCAACCTAACCAGAAAAACCAAAAAGTATCTCGATAGTAATAATGAGCTTGTTCGTGAATTAAAACTGCATGAAGTTGCTCAGAATTTAGTGTTTTGATTATCCCCTGACTAACTACTAATTCAGGTTGCCAAAAACCAATTTGGGCACTAAATAAAATTGAATTATCAAGCAAACGTACTAATTTACCTTGAACTTTGATTTGAGGTAAATCATAAATCTTTTTTACTGACCACCAAGCTTGAGCAGCCAAAATTAAAATCAAAATTGCTGTCCATCCACAAAAGCCCCAAGCAAGTAAATAACTAAACCATCCAGTCGATAGCCCGAACATTTGGCCTTCAGGTCCCATACAAATAACTGCAATGGCTGTTGTGATTAACAGTAAAGGAGGAGAGACAAATAATAGCAGCGATCTCTGCCAACGTTCAGCCAAATTATAAGGGCCATCAACTTCAAATTGTCTAAGGCCAAATGCTAATCCTAAAGCTCCCAAAATAATAATTAGGTGCATTATTCCTCCTCCCTAGCTTTGCGTATCGCTTTTAGCTTTTGGGCGATCGCTTCTATTTGCTCCAAACTAGCAGAGTCCAAACTATCAGCAAAAGCGGCCACAATATCTGGGTTTCCCACAGCCAGAAATTGATTTAACTGTTTATGGGCCCGGAGAATATTAGCCTGCTCTGGAGAAATCAGAGGTCGCCAAACAAAAGCACGTTGACTATCGTCACACGAAAGCCAACCTTTTTGGGTTAGACGACGTAGAACCGTAGTCACCGAGGTATAGGCTAATTCTCGGTCAGGGTCAGAGAGAATATATTGATGTACTTGTTTAACGGTGACACAACCAAGTTCCCAAACAATATTTAAAATCTCTGTTTCCAGAGGGCCAAGAGACATTTGCCGGGGACGATAATCTGGTAGAGGGCTCATTACTTTATATTTGAATTTTTACTCAAAAGCAAAAAAGCTTAAATTTTTCTCACTTTTCTGTTAAATTATAGTGGATTAATAATATAATTAGATTTTGCGCTCAAAATAACTATATATTCTTAGACAGATGACAGATGTAGTTTTTAGATATAAAATATCACAAAATCTAGTTAGATTTATATGAAGCTGAATTTCAGCTTACACTAATGGTATCTAGAAATAAATCATAATAAAAAATCGGTAAGTGGGAAACCAGCCTGTTTTAACGGCTGGATGGAAACGATTCGACGGGTTTTAACCCGTAGCCAAAATTCGTGTTAGAATTAAATCTAAAGACACGAAGACCTCTGAATCATGGTGAAAGCCCGAGATCTAGTGGACGCTTCAGTTAAAGGGTAGCTAACCGAAAAGGTGGCTCGGTGCTTGCCAGCACTCTGTTTCCAGCCGTTAGACAGCACGTTGTACCTCAGAGTGAGTGAATCAACCAACAACCTAAAAAAAAGTAGCCTCAATGGTCTTGGACCGGAGAGAGTAGTGGCGATTGGCACCGCCTTGTGAGCTGAGTAGTGCATTCGTACTGCGGTACGGTGCTGGTAATGTGGCCGTTTCGAGCAATGTGGAAATCGTGGTTTTAACCCGATTTACAGCTCCTAGTCACGAATCCACACGACTTTAGTCCGTGGAGTGTCAACTGATTGTTTTTAGGTACAAAATACTCAATGACGTTAAAAAAAAATAGAGGCAAATATGCGTTTCATATCTTCACTTTCTCGGTCTGTAGCAGTATTAGTTTCCGTAGTAATGCTAGTTATCAGCACTCTAGTATTTTCTGCTTCTCCAGCAGTAGCTGCCAACTATGAAATCACAATGGGAGCTGGTGGACTATCATTTAGTCCTAAGAAAGTAGCTGTTAAACCAGGTGATAAAGTTACATTTAAAAATGGTATGCTTGCACCTCACAATGTAATCTTCGATACCACTAAATCTCCTGATTCTGGTTTAGCAAAGTCACTTTCCCACTCTAAACTAGCTTACAGCGCTGGAGAAAGCTTTGATGTAACTATCCCAGAAGATGCTAAGTCTGGTGATTATACGTTCTTCTGTTCTCCTCACCGTGGTGCAGGAATGGTTGGCCATCTAGTTGTGGAATAATCGCAAATTCTAACCATTTAACTTCCCCGGCGGGAACTCCCGCGCTCTCCATGCCCCCTAACCCCCCGCGTGAAAGGGGGGAATAGAAGGGCAACGTCGGGAGTATGTCAATAGTAAGTAACAAGAGCTGATTTTAACTACTGACTCATTTACAGAGAAATAGCTTGATCAACTGCTGACCACTAAAAATCAGGCATTGCTGAATACTGGGATGATTTCGGCTGAAACGGAGAAACATCAGACACACCAGACACACCAGAAATGGGGATTATGGTTTCTGATCGGGCGACAAAATCATCCCACAATTATGCAATACCAAAAATCATGTAAGAATTCAGGAACGCCTCAGAGTTGAGGGAATTGAAAAAGCCTTAACTAATTAAAATTTAAATTGATCATTATCAAAATATTCCTCTCTCTAAAGATTAAGTATTTTAGGGAGAGGATAATTATTTTGGCGTTGGTAATTGGTCGGATGATTTTTTGTAGGGGTAAAACTATTTGCCTAATATTGTTGTATATTTGAAGCTATTACAAATGAATAAAATTGGAAGTTTCATCCCTTAATTTACCAACGCCATTATTTTAATAACTAACTTTAAAATCTCAGTAAAAATAAAAAATGTAGCATTAAAAACTTTTTGATAATCATTAATTTAATTTTTATGTTTGACAAGCAGTCGTTTGACGTAATGCCTGACTTAATTTATGATAGAAGCAGCAGATGCAATCATCATCTGTATTTGTGTTGAGAGAGGAGAACAAATGAAAAAATTACTATCAATTGTACTATTGACCATAATGTTTGTTGTTGTTGCGGTACAACCTCCAGCTTTAGCTGCTGATTTAGCTCATGGAAAACAGATATTCCAAGGTAATTGTAACGCTTGCCATTTGGGAGGTCGTAATACAATTATGAGTATGAAAACCCTGAAAGAGGATGCCCTAGAAAAATATCTCAAGGGTTATCAAGAAGATCATATCGCAGCAGTTACCTACCAAGTAACAAATGGCAAAGGTGCAATGCCAGCTTTTAAAGGTCGTCTCAAGCCTAACGACATTGAAGATGTTGTAGCTTATGTTGTAGATCAAGCTGAAAACGGCGGCTGGAAATAATTAATATCAAATTAGGAAAAGATAAGAGAGAAAAGTTTCCAACTTTACAAATGAAAACTTTCCGATCTTGATAATATATTCCTTGATAATTGAGGTGAAAATTAGAGCTAGAGAAAATATCAAATCTATAGCTCTATTTATTCACCTCAATATTAGTATTTGAACTAAAGATATATATTATATACGGTGACAAATGAATAACTTTTACCGACTTCTATTCAGCATTGGTATAGTTGTTACAGTCTTATTTTTGTCATTTTCTCCACCGATGAAAGTAGCAACTGCTAATTCAAATATCGGCAATGCTAAAAAATTATTCCAGCTTGGTATAGCCAATACTCAAGCTCAAAACTATCAACAAGCAGTTGAAAATTTTACCGAAGCAATAAAACTTGATTCTGAATTTGATGCTGCTTATAGTAATAGATGTTTAGTTTATCTTCAGTCTGAGAAATACAAGCAAGCGATCGCTGATTGTACTCAAGCAATTCAACTAAATCCAGAAAATATAGAAGCTAAACTCAATCTAGGTTTAGCTTACTACAAAATCAGTAAATACCAACAAGCAATTATAGAATATAATCAAGTATTAAGCCACAAACCCAGTGATATTCGTGCCCTATATAATCGAGGATTAGCTAACTTTGAATTGCAAAATTATCAAGCAGCCATTGCAGATTACAATCTAGCTTTAACTAATATTTCCCAAGGTTCTAAATTTGTGGGTGCAGATATCTATAACGATCGAGGTCTAGCATATTTAATGTTAGAAAATATGCACAGAGCAATGGCAGATTTTTCTTATGCGATTAGTATTGATGCTAATAATTCCAGAGCTTATTATAACCGAGGTTGTGTTTGTCGTCAGATGGGAAATATACAAGGAGCAATGCGAGACTTTAGCAAAACCCTACAATTAAATCCCCATGAAGCTCAAGCTTATTTAAGTCGTGGCTTATTGCACCACCACCAGGGACTTCATCAAGCAGCTATTCAAGATTTAAAGGCAGCATCAAAGTGTTTTTGCGACGGTGGAAATATGGCAGCCTATCATCACGCCCAATCTCTGATAGAGGGAATACAAAAATGGTTAGAATTATCTCATAATAGTGTTATTGCTTAAGTAAATTAAGTTACCAGGATGAGAGTTAACTTTCATCTTTTTTTTTGTCTGTTTTTCTAGTAAATGAAATCTCAAATTTTACAGATCATATAAATTTTTAAACCAGTTAACAAAAGTCTCAGCACAGGGATGTTTTGGATTTAAATTTTTTTCCATCACAGCATTATGTAATTGGCGACCGGGAGGATTTTGCCAAGCTAACCATGTATGAATATTCCCTTTATCAGTATGATTTTCTATCAAAGGCGCACCTTGATTTTTAGCTTCCATAACTACTGTTTTTGCATCAGGGTCATTTCATTCTAGATTTTGGCAATGAATTTACTGGCTTTACAGATAGCTAAAGATGCGTTGTCTAAAGCTGGCAATAAGGTATTCTCGTAAATATATAAAAT
>JAAUYJ010081324.1_pt1 | contig 11124 bp, 7 predicted proteins | sample 7278031 | NCBI WGS metagenome assembly JAAUYJ01 (sample SAMN14350222, study PRJNA611818) | marine sediment metagenome | isolation source: surface marine sediment (1.8m) | place: French Polynesia: Moorea | collected 2018-08 | reverse complement strand
GACCCAGTCCCAGGAGAAGAAGGACATGCTGCGCCTGGCCGGGGCCGAGCTGATCGAGGTGCCGGCGGTGCCCTACAAGGACCCGAACAATTACGTGCACCAGGCGGCGCGGCGCGCCGAGGCGATGGCGGCGGAGGAGCCCAACGGCGTCCTCTACGCCAACCAGTGGGACAACAGGGCGAATCGCCGGGCCCACTACGAGGGCACGGGCCCGGAGATCTGGCGCCAGACCGATGGCAAGGTCGACGGGTTCGTCTGCGCGGTCGGGACCGGCGGCACGCTCTCCGGCGTCAGCGCCTTCCTGAAGGAGCGGAACCAGGCGATTCAGATCGGCCTATCGGACGCCATGGGATCGGCGCTCTACAACTACTTCAAGATCGGAGAGTTGAAGGCGGAGGGCTCCTCGATCACCGAAGGCATCGGCACGGGACGCATCACCAAGAACTTCGAAGACGCCATCATCGACCACCCGATGCAGATACCCGACGAGGAGGCCCTGCCAATCGTCTTCGATCTGCTGGAGCACGAGGGCCTCTGCATGGGCGGCTCCAGCGGCATCAACGTCGCCGGGGCCATCCGCCTGGCCAAGGAATTGGGGCCGGGTCATACGATCGTCACGATACTCTGCGACTACGGCACGCGCTATCAGAGCAAGCTGTTCAACTCGGCCTTCCTGCGCGAGAAGGGCCTTCCGCTGGCCAGCTGGATGACGTGAGGGAGAAGGACCCGGCCATGGACCTGCTTTTCCGCGACGATCCTTACCTCGAGACCTGCGAGGCCAGCGTGATCTCGGCAGACGAAACCGGCATTCGGCTCGACCGCACGGTCTTCTACCCCATGGGCGGCGGCCAGCCCGGCGACGTCGGCGTGCTGCGCACCGACGACGGCACGGAGGTCAGGATCGTCGATGCCCGCAAGGGCGAGAGCCACGAGGACGTGGTCCACATCCCCGAGGACGGCGCGCCCAGCCTGGCGCCCGGGACCAAGGTGACCGCCGAGATCGATTGGGAGCGCCGGCACCGGCTGATGCGCATGCACACCTGCCTGCACCTGCTCTGTGCCGTGGTGCCCGGCGAGGTCACCGGCGGCCAGATCAGCGACGGCAAGGGCCGGCTCGACTTCAACCTGCCGGAGCTGACCCTGACCAAGGAAGAGATCACGGACGGCCTCAACCGGCTGGTCGAGGCGGACCACGCCGTGGGGCCGCGCTGGATCACCGACGAGGAGCTCGCGGCCAGCCCCGACCTGGTGCGCACCATGTCGGTCAAGCCGCCGATGGGCAGCGGGCGCGTGCGGCTGCTCGACATCCCCGGCGTGGACCTGCAGCCCTGCGGCGGCACCCACGTGGCGCGCACCGGCGAGATCGGCAAGGTGGCGGTGCGCAAGATCGAGAGCAAGGGCCGCCAGAACCGGCGCATCAACATCGTCTTCGCGGACTGAGCCATGACCGATTTCCCAACGCAGCCCCTGGTCAGCACCGATTGGCTGGCCGAGAACCTCGCCGCACCGGATCTGCGGGTGGTCGACGCCAGCTACTACCTGCCCAACGAGGGGCTCGATCCGCGCGCCGAGTACCTGCTGCAGCATATCCCGGGCGCGGTCTTCTTCGACATCGACGAGATCGCCGACAAGGAGAGCCCGCTGCCGCACATGCTGCCCGAGCCGCACGTGTTCTCCTCGCGGGTGCGCAAGCTCGGTCTCGGCGACGGCCTGCGCTTCGTCATCTACGACCAGCGCGGCCTGTTCAGCGCGCCGCGGGTCTGGTGGACCTTCCGCCACTTCGGCCACGAGGACGTAGCCGTGCTCGACGGCGGCTTGCCGAAATGGCTCAACGAGGAACGCCCGGTGGAGAGCGGCCCAACCCAAGCGGGCGAGCGCCATTTCACGCCCCGCATCAACAGCCTGACCCTGCGCGACAAGGATCAGATGCTGAGCAACCTGAAGTCGGGGCGCGCCCAAGTGCTCGACGCCCGCTCCAAGGGCCGCTTCGAGGGCAGCGAGCCGGAGCCACGCGAGGGCCTGAGGGGCGGCCACATTCCCGGTTCGATCAGCCTGCCTTTCACGGAGCTGTTGGACCTCGAGACGCAAACCCTGCGGCCCGCCGAAGATCTCGCGACACGCTTCGAAATGGCCGGCCTGGACAAGCGGCGGCCGATCGTCACGACCTGTGGCTCCGGCATCTCCGCCTCCTTGCTGGCGCTGGGGCTGCACATGGCGGGCTATCGGAATGTCGCGGTCTACGACGGCTCCTGGTCCGAATGGGGCCTGCCGGGCGACACGCCCGTCGAGACCGGCCCGGGTGCCGCCTGAGGCTGAGCGCCGATGAAACTGGCCATCCGGTCCTACGGGAAAGACGACCGCGACGCCCTGGTCGCCCTGTGGGACAGCTGCGATCTGCTCAGGCCCTGGAACGATCCCGACCTCGACATCGCGCTCGCCCGCGACAGCGCTAACGCCGAGATCTTCGTCGGCGAGCTGAGCAAGCGGCTGGTCGCCGCCTGCCAGGTCGGCCACGACGGCCATCGCGGCTGGCTCTACTACCTGGCGACCGAGCCGGTCCTGCAGGGCCGCGGCCTCGGCCAACAGATGGTGCGCCACTGCGAGGCCTGGCTCGCCGAGCACGAAGTGCCCAAGGTGCAGCTCATGATCCGCCAGGACAATCTGGCGGCAAGGCGCTTTTACCAGCGCATTGGCTACGAGCCGAACGCCTGCTGCCTGATGCAGCGCTGGCTCGCCGAGCGCGGCGCGCCGCACGTGGTCGAGAACGCCCGCCACGACGGCAGGCTCGAGGTCACCGTCACCTACTTGGAGATGAGCGATCGGCCCAGCCTGCATCCCGTGGCGCCGCCGCGCCATCGCAAGATCGCCCTGTTGCGCGCCGAACGGCCGACGCTCGCGTTCTACCGCTTTCTCTACGACCGGGTCGGCAAGGACTGGCTCTGGTGGGAACGGCGCGCCATGGCCGAAGCGGAGCTCAAGGCGATCATCGAGGACGAGCGGGTCGAGATCTATGTGCTTCATGTCGACGGCGTGCCGGCGGGCCTGGCCGAGCTCGACCGACGCGGCGAGCCCGACCTCGAACTCGCCTACTTCGGCCTGATGCCAGAGTTCATCGGCATGGGTCTGGGCCGCTACCTGCTGGGTCACGCCATCGACATCGCCTGGCGCCACGAGCCCGAGCGCCTGCTGGTCAACACCAACACGCTCGACCACCCCAAGGCCCTGCCGCTCTATCAGCAGTGCGGCTTCCGGCCGATCGAGCAGAAGACCATCATGATGGACGACCCGCGGCTGAACGGGCTGATCACCTGAGCAAGGCCATGCGTCTCGACCGCCTCGAATGGCTCATCCTGATCGTCGTGCTGGCCGCCGTGCTGGCGCTGGCCTTCTGCGATTCGGCGCCGGCTGTGTTTTAGGGCGTCGCAAAGCGCGCGCTCACCGCTCTTCGGCGAGTCTCCCGGCGACTTGCTCGAACCAAAGCGGCAAAGCAGCAAGGAACGGCGCCTGGGATGCCCAGCGCGCCGCGCGACCGGCGGTGGTGACGGCGGCGGATGCGGTGACTCCGACCCGGTCCTTCGCCAGACAGTCGTCCGCGTCCCACCAGGCCCCCTCGCCCTTCTTCGAGAGGATCAGGGCCAGCCGCACGCACATGTGCAGGGTCCCGAAGGTCCGCAGATAGGACCCGGCCGCCGCGACATCGCCGTCCTCGGCAAAGCTCGGCAGGTAGCGCGTCAGCAGGCGTTCCTCGACCTCCGGCCAGTCCGGCACGTACTCGTCGCCCAGGAGCCAGCCCAGATCGTCGAGCCGGTTGCGGCAGCCGCAGTGCTCCCAGTCGAACCAGGCCACGCTCAGGTCGCGGCGCACGACGGCGTTGCCGGGACGGGCGTCCCACTTGATGAAACGCGGCGGCCCGACGGCCAGCAACTGGGTCAGCTCCGCCGTCGGAAGCTCCGGGGCCGGCAGGCCCAGATGGTCGCCCATCCTCTGCGGCGTGGCGATCAGCTCGGCGAGCCAGGAAGCCTTGGTGCCCAGCACGACGACCCGCTCGTGCAGGCCGGCGGCGCGGCCGGCGCGCTGCGCCGCATCGAGACCGGCCATGGCCGAGCCGAGCATGACCTCGCCCTCCTCCGGCGTGACTCGCGCCAGCACTTGTGACAAGCGGTGCGGGCCAAGATCTTCTTGAACGATCCATTCGCCGTCGTAAGCCAACATTGCCGGCACGGGCGCGCCCTCGCCGCCCAGCGCCCGCAAAACGAAGGCCTCGAGCTCGGCGCGCTTGGCGTTCTTGCGCCGGGTCGCGATGACGCTGCGGTCTTCCAGCCGGACCCGCACCGAATCGCGGGATCCGCCGCCGGGCTGCTCTGTCTCGAGGCAGGGCTCGCCCAACAGACGTTCACAGGCTTGCGCAGCCGATTCGGCGAGTCGGTTCATCCCTTCCTCGCGGAAAAGAACGGGGGCGCGGCCATCTGGTCGCGCCCCCCGAAAGCTAAAGCGCTTGGCTCTAGGCGACCAGGACGACGTCGTCCGTCGTGTTGACCGTCGTGAAGTCGACGTTCTGGAGCACCGCCAGCACTTCACTCGTGGCGTTGACCACGACCGCCGTGTCGTTGGCGCTCCCGCCCAGAGTATTGGCGCCGACAAAGCTGACGTCCGTGGTCGCCGCAAAACCGCCGGCAAGGGACAGGCCGATCAGGTCCGTCCCGACGTCGAAGTCGGTGACCAGATCCGCGAGGAGGAGGTTGCCCGCCGCGCCGCCGTCGCCGTTCGCGTAGGCGAAGGTATCGAGGTCGCCGCCCCCTTCCAGGACATCCCGGCCCGTGCCGCCGCCGATGAAGTCCTCGCCCAGACCGCCCTCGATCTGGTCGTTCCCGGCAAAGCCGATGAGAATGTCGTCGTCCGCGCCGCCGCTGATGACGTCGTCTCCGGGAGTGGCGAAGAAAGTGTCCGAGTCACCGCCGCCGACAAAGACATTGCCCTCGTAGTCTCCGGGAACGCCCTGGTCATTGATCGAGGTGCCGTCCGTGTTGCCGCCCCCGGTATGGTCGAAGACGTTGTCCTCGATGTCCGTGTTCGGGCCCCGGGCGCGGACCGCGACACCGAAACGGGCCGTGAAGCCGGTGAAGGTGTTGTTGGCGATCACGCTGTCGGCCGCATCGATGGTCACCAGCTGATTGCCCTGCGGGGAGACGTTGTCGTCGCTGCTGATGCCGCCGGCCGTGCCCGTCACCTCGTTGTTGGTGAAAACGATATTCTCGCTGGATGGGGCGGGGTTGCTCCCATTGCCCAGCGTCACCAGCTGGCGCGGCACGTTGTTCCCGACATCGAACTGCGTGCCGAAGCCGATGCCGCCCGGCTGCGCGCCCACGAAGGTCTGGCCCGAGAACTCGTTGCCGTCGATCGTCGTATTCGTCAGCGCCGCCGCAACCTCCGAAAGCAGGCCGGCATCGCCGTTCGCCACAACGTTGTTGTCGTGGATCCCGATGCCGTCGTTGTCGCCCTGGATGTAGATCGCCGCCTTCTCGATGGCGCCATTGCCGTTGATTCCGACGATCGTGAAGCCGTGCCCGGCGCTACCGATCGTGACGTCGTCGGTATTCGGGTCGATCTCGACGGCGCCGAGCTCCCCGCCCGCTTGAACGCCGGCGATGGTCGTCGCGGCCCGGCCGTCTGTGGACAGCAGGGTGATAGATTCGTCGATCACCACGTTCTCGTTGTAGACGCCGGGCGTGACCAGCACGGTGTAGCCGTCCATGGACGCGTCGACGCCGGCCTGAATCGTGCCGAAGTCGCCGACGAAATCGGCATTTTCGTCGAACACCAGCACCGGCCCCAGGCCGCCGGGGGCGAACTGGAGGTTCTCGATGTTGGTCAGGGTGTCGACGTCGCCCGTAACGATGTTGGTCACTGTCGTGACGGCGCCGTTGACCTCGATCTCGAAGGCCAGCTCCGGCAGCTCGTAGACCGCCGTATCGGTGCCGGCGCCGCCGTCCATGATGTCGTCGCCGCCGCGCCCGATCAAAACGTCGTCGCCGCCGCCGCCGTTCAGGACGTCGTTGCCGCCCTCCGCGAAGAAGGAAGCGTCGCCCTCCAACAGATCGCGGTCGTTGGGCCCGAAGAGGTCGCCGTTGAAGACGTCGTCGCCGGCGTTTCCGCGCTGCTGGCTCTCGAACTCGGCGATGTTGACCAGGTTCACGTTGTTGGCCGTGAACTCGCCCGGCTCGCCGTTGGTGCGCACCGCCCGCTCGACGTTGTCGATCGTGCCGTTCTGGATCACGATGTTCTCGAGTGGATCGGCATCGCCCAGGCCGATCGACGACGTCTCGAAGGACTCGAAGCGGAAGCCGGCGAAGACCGTATCCGGCGTCGTGTTCTGCACCGTGAAGCCGTCGAAAGTGATGTCCTGGATCGCCGTGTCGTCGTAGAAGGCGACAAAGTCGAAGGCGATGTTGTTCGCGGGCCCGGTGCCGCTGTCGATCGCCGTGACGTTCGTAAAGCTGCCGTTCTTGAAGGTCTCCGCGTAGATTCCGGCGTCGAAGTTGCCGTCGAAGCTGGTGTTGGAGACCTGGACGTTCTCGACCGAGCTGCTGTTGCCGTCGTTGGCGACGTACCAGCCGTACTCGTTGTTGTCGAAGTGGCTGTCGCTCACCGTCCAGCCGTCGATCTTACCCGAGCTGGAGACGCGCACGCCCTGCAACGTGTTGCCCGAGAAGTCGACTCCCTCCATCACCAGGCCGGTGATGTCGGCGGAGTTGTGCACCTCCAGGCCCCTGCCGCCATTGTCGATCGAATGGACATTGACCAGCGTCATCGACACCATTTCCGTGTCGACCCGGATGCCGTCAAAGGTATTCAGCTTCGTCACCACGCCGTCGAGCGTGAAATTCTCGACAAGACCGGCACTCGAGGGGATGAAGATGCCGTGGACCCCGAAGCCGCTGACCGTGATCGGGTCGATGAAGACATTGTTTGCGGCGATTGTGACGCCGCTCACCGCGCCCAAGCCGCTGCCATTGAGCTCGACGTCGCCGACGCCGACCAACGACAGCTCCTTGTCGATGGTGATGGCCTCGTTGTAGACGCCCGCGCCGATCACCAGCTTGAAGCCGTCCATGGTGTCGGCGTCGTCGATCGCGGCCTGGATCGTGCTGTGCGCCTCGACGAAGTTGCCGTTGGCGTCGAAGACCTGGACGTCATCCTCGCCGGCGAAGAACAGGTTCTCGACGTTGTTCAGCGTGTCCGTGCCTTCGTCGATGCCGTCGCCCAGGTTCATGTCGACGACCTGCGTCGGGTTGCCACTGACGTCGGTGGTGACGTTGTAGTCGGCGGCCTGCCCGAAATAGATGGCCGTGTCGATATCGCCGCCGCCGTCGATGTCGTCGTCGCCGGCATCGCCGACCAGGACGTCCTTGTTGGCGGCACCGGTCATCACATCGTCCCCGGGGGTGCCGAAGAAGAGGTCGGCGTCCTCGCCGCCGATGAAGACGTTGCCCACGTAGGGTCCGCTCGGCGCCGCACCGCCGAGTGTGAAGCCGGTGGTGTTGCCGTCGCCGCTGTTGTCGAAGGTGTTGTCGCTGACCTCGGTGTCGGTGCCGCGGGTCCGCAGGCCGAAGGTCGCCGTCTTCGTGGCGAAGGTGTTACCCGTGATCGTGGCGCCCGTGGCATCGACCGCGACCGAGGTGTTGCCGAAGAGCTCGCCCGAAGCGGTCTCGCCGGCCGTCGCGCCCTCGAAGAGGTTGTCGGTCACCTCGATGTTGCTCTTGATCCCCGGGTTGCCCACGAAGACGTGGGCCCGCGGCGCGTTCGGCGAGCCGAACTGCGACGTCGTGACCGGCTCGGAGCTATCGAAGGTCTCGCCCGAGAAGACGTTCTTCGACACCGTCAATCCGTCGATCGTCGCTGCGAACTCCGTCAGCAAACCCGCCTCGCCGTCGGCGACGATCTCGTTGCCGATCACCGCGATATTGTTCTGCGAGCCGCTGACGTAGACCGCCGCCGTCTCGATTGCGAAGACCTTGTCGCCGAGGTTGTTGACGTTGTCGAAGCCGATGATGGTGAAGCCCCGGCCCATGGCGCCGACCTGCACGTCGTTCGTGCCGTCCACGATATAGACGCTGCCGGTCTCCGAGCCGTTCTGGGCGGCGCCTTGGATGGTCGTGTTCTCGCGGCCGCCCGTGGAGATCAGCTTGATCGACGCGTCGATCTCGACGTTCTCGTTGTAGGTGCCGGGCTTGACCAGGACGGTGAAGCCGTCCGCCGAGGCGTCGACGCCGGCCTGGATCGTCCCGAAGTCGCCGACGAAGGCGCCGCCCGCGTCGAACACCAGCACCGGGCCGGCGCCGCCGGGCCCGAACTGGATGTTCTCGACGCTGACGAGCGTGTCGACCTCGCCGGTGACGATATTGGTGACCGTGGTCGTGCCGTCGGGGTTGTGGACGACCGTGAAGGCGCACTCCGGCTGATCGTAGACCGCCGTGTCCTCGCCCTTGCCGCCGTCCAGCAGATCGTCGCCGGGACCGCCCTCGAGGAAATCGTCGCCCTTGCCGCCGAACAGCAGGTCGTTCCCGGCGCCCCCGTTCAGGTAGTCATCGAAGCTGACATCGCCTTTGCCCGTCCCATTGCCCGAGCCCTTCCCGGAGCCCTTGCCGCTGCCCGAGCCGCTGCCTTTGCCCGAGCCGCTGCCGGAGCCTTTGCCGCTACCCGAGCCACTGCCCTTGCCGCTGCCACCGCCTGGCTGGAAATCGCCGAAAAGGACGTCGTCGCCGCCGTTGCCGACCAGCAGGTCGTTGCCGGCGCCGCCGATCAGCAGGTCGTCACCGTCGCCGGCCCCGTCACCGCCGCCGGCATCGTTATCGCCCACGAGGAAGTCGTCGCCGGCCTTGCCCTTCAGGACGTCATTGCCGCCGCGCCCGCGCAGGAACTCGTCCTCGTCGCGGCCGATCAGGGTCTGGTCGCTGCCGTCGCCCTGGATCGAGACCGGATCGAAGGGGCCCGGCACGGTGGTCACGTTGTGGAACTGCGTCTTGTCCGAGAAGTCGATGTCGCCGCCGATGCCGTCGAAGTTGATGGCGGTCATGAAGGAGGTGCTGTCCAACCCGCTGACGTCGACGTTCTTCATGGTGAGGCCGTCGATGTCGTCGTAGTTGAAGATGGCGATGCCCTGCTTCTCGAAAACGCCGTCGATGACGACGTATTCCAGCCGCACGTCGCCGATGGAGCCGTTGTCGCTGCGGAACTGGATGCCGTTTTCCTGCTCGCCCGCGCCGCGGTCCTGACCGGTGATGTTGACGTGGCGGATCAGCGCGTCGCCGTTGTACTGGAAGAACAGGATGTCGCCGTCGCCGCTCGCGCCGGAGGGCTGGCCGTTGCCGATGAAGTCGCTGTACTCGACGATCGCGTTGCCCAGACCGCCGCCGGTCAGCACCTCGATCCCGTTGGAATCATTGGCCTCGAACAGGCTGTGGCGCACGATCAGGGTGCCGAGCTCAGCCGCGCCGGAGAACTGGATGCCGCTGCGCGCCGCGCCGCTGAACTCGATCCCGGTGAAGCTCACCGTGTTGGGGGTGCCGAGATCCTGATCGATGACGAAGGCCGAGCCGCCGGGCGGGGTGACGATGGTCTGCCCCGGGCCCGCGCCGACGAAGTGAAGGGCGAACTTGACGTCGACGCTCTCGTTGTAGGTGCCGGGCCCGATCAAGAGGGTGTAGCCGTCGGCCGAGTTGTCCACGGCGCCCTGGATGGTCAAATGGCTGCTGACAAAGTCGCCGTCCGTGTTGAAGACCAGGACGGTGTCCGCGAGCGCCGGTGCGAACTCCAGGTTCTCGACGCTCTTCAGGGTATCGACCTCGCCGGTCACCAGATTGGTCACGGTGGTCGTCTTGCCGCCGGCCTCGACCTTGAAGGCGAAGTCCGGCAGGTCGAAGACCGCGGTGTCGTCGCCCTTGCCGCCGTCGATGTAGTCGTCGCCTGCGCCGCCCTTGAGCTCGTCGTCGCCGCCGCCACCGAACAGCAGGTCGTTGCCGGTGCCGCCGTTCAGGTAGTCGGCGAAGCCGCCGCTGCCGCTACCGCTGCCCGATCCGCTGCCGTCGCCGTACAAGCGGTCGTTGCCGGAGCCGCCGTCGAGCGTATCGGATCCTTTGCCGCCGAAGAGTTTGTCATTGCCGGCTTCGCCGAACAGGCTATCGTCGCCCTTGCCGCCGAAGACCTTGTCGTTGCCGTCGCCCGCGAAGACCATGTCGTCGCCGCCGCGCGCATAGATCCGGTCCGATCCCGCAGTCCCGTCGAGACTGTCGTCGAACTTCGTGCCCTTGATCTTTGCCATCTCCGGTCCTCCCTGGATCCCGATGCGCCCGCTTCTATCGTCCGAATCACTCGAACCGGACGGGCTTCATATCGGCGTGGAAAGTTGACGCCACCGAAAGGCGGCAAGGCGTGAGCCCTCCCCCGCACCGGTCGGTGAATAACACGAAAGGCCCGACGAATCTATAGTAGTTGCTCTCGAAGCAATCATTGGACCTCGATCAAACGTTACTATGGTTAATATTGGAATCTGTCTAGAAATTTACTCTATCACAAACAAACTGGATGGATATATCTTTCGGGGTAAAGCTAGACGGGGACGCGGCGCGCCCGAGTGTCCGCACAAAACGAAACGGCCCCGGAATCGCCGGGGCCGCCGCGTCTGTTCTATGACCTGAGCCGGCCTAGTGCGCCAGGATCTGGCTGAGAAACAGCTTGGTCCGGTCGGACTGCGGGTTGTTGAAGAATTCCTCGGGCTCGTTCTGCTCGATGACCTCGCCGCCGTCCATGAAGATCACCCGGTTGGCCACCTTGCGCGCGAAACCCATCTCGTGGGTCACGCAGAGCATGGTCATGCCGGACTCGGCGAGCCCGACCATGACGTCGAGCACCTCGGCGATCATCTCCGGATCGAGCGCCGAGGTCGGCTCGTCGAAGAGCATCACCCGTGGCTTCATGCACAGCGAGCGCGCGATGGCCACCCGCTGCTGCTGGCCGCCCGAGAGCTGGGCCGGATGGGTGTCGGCCTTGTCGTGGATGCCCACCTTGTCCAGCAGGTCCAGGCCGAGTTCCCGGGCCTGGGACGGTGAAAGCTTGCGCACCTTCATG
>JAAUYJ010027760.1_pt1 | contig 11127 bp, 13 predicted proteins | sample 7278031 | NCBI WGS metagenome assembly JAAUYJ01 (sample SAMN14350222, study PRJNA611818) | marine sediment metagenome | isolation source: surface marine sediment (1.8m) | place: French Polynesia: Moorea | collected 2018-08 | reverse complement strand
TTTAAACGAACTCGCGAGGGCGGTTTTTTATACTTTTTTATATAAAGAGAGAGGGGTAAAACCGTGCTAGCTAGTGCGTTTAAACGAACTCGCGAGGGCGGTTTTTTATACTTCTTTAGATAAAGAGAGAGGGGGGGGGAAATCGCACTCGCGAGGGCGGTTTTCTATACTTCTTTATATAAATAGAGAGGGGAAACCGTGCTAGCTAGTGCGTTTAAACGCGCTAGCTAGCGCGGATTTCGATATACTCTTGCATATGAAGAGGGGGGGAAACCGCACTCGCGAGGGGGATTTCTGTTCTCATGCACAGAAAGAGGGGGGGGGGGGCCGTGCTACCTAGCATATTTAAACGCACTCGCCAGGAGGGGTTTACCTTACTTGGCATCAAAGTTTGTGGTGCGGGGGAAGTGGGGTGGCTGGTGGTTGTGTCTCAAAGGTGGTGAGAAGGCAGGGGAATTCTCTACGTCCAGTTTATTATTACGCATACAATGACTTTACGCTTGCACAATGCACATTGTGCAATACGTGATGAGGCAATTTGTCTCCAAAGTTATACTTGGGCACATGAAGCCAGTAGTTGCATAAGCGTGCTGCCCTTGGAGGAGCATATTTACAATGGGTGGCGAAGGTATACAGGCACATTTTTACACGCCGTTGTTCCCTTCCTCAATCTGTGCCTTCCTCTTCCTCTTCTTCCCCTCCAAGTTCTTCCTCCATCTCTTCCTCCTCTGCATCCCAATCCTGTATGATGGTTTTTAGAAGCACTATGTTCCTTTTGTAATGTGCCCATTTCTTGCTCCCGTGGCTGGGCCCTCTCTTGAGACCTGGTGTGACGACGAGGCCGGGCAATTTGCTTTTCTTCTTTGCAAAGCCACTCTCTTCGCTTCCTTTCTTCTTGGACGGGGTGTGCGCACCAGGTGCTGCCTGGATTCTTGGCCGGCCTCTGCCCTTCTTTGATGGTGTGTCTAGCACTCCCCCTCCCTTTCTGGACGGAGTTTCCTCTCCGAGAGTCGTGTCTTTTCTTGGACGTCCCCTACCCCGCTTGGTCGGTGTTTCTGTTGGCCCTTGGGGGGTGGAGGTGAGAAGGGGCCTCCGAGGCCGGTCGTCTCCAGGCGTTGTGTCTTTTCTTGGACGTCCCCTACCCCGCTTGGTCGGGGTTTCTGTAGGCCCCTTGGGGGTGGAGGTGAGAAGGGGCCTCCCTGGCGCCGTTGAGGCGTCAGATGTAAACTGCACTTTTTTCGCAGCCTTCCCTCCTCTGTGTTCCTTGCTGCCCGGGGTATCCACCGGCCGAGGGCGCGAAGTATTTTTCTTCCCCCCCCCCCCACTATTTGCTTGAGAGACTGGGGGCCTCCGCGGGGTTGGTACAGACGTATCACCGACGGTCTGGCTGGCTGAGGCACCTGGATTACAAAATTTTTGGACAATTTTGGGCTAGCTAATTGGATCCTAACTTGACGGATTCCTGTGATTGCACTACCGGTGTTTTCCTCCTCCGACGGCGAAAAGAAATCTGCCCCCAGAAAGGATTCCACTAGTTGGGGGAACAATTGGTTCATGTTAACAAGGGTCGGCTGTGCACGCCCACAACAACAGAAGCCATACCCCTGGCTCGACTGTCCTCGTCTGGCATGTTGGTCCAATTTTCATCGTCTTCGTCCTCCTCCTCCTCCTCCTCCTCCTCCTCCTCCTCCATGTCTCCGTCGTTGTAATCTAGTGTTGAAAAACAAGAAGAAAAACGCAGGCTAGTCATACAGGGGACTTGGTGGCTGTCACGCCACTATGGGATACTTGCCATCCGCTTGTGTCCTTCTTCCCCTCCCCCTCCCTCTCCCCCTCCCCCTCCCTGTTCTGGTCCCGCTGCCCGGTGGCTTGCTGCCGAAACGGAACCTTGTACCCCCCCTTGCCGTAGTTCTTTCTGTGCTTTGACCCTTCTTTTGGCCTGGTTTCCTGCGTGGAGAAGATGGCATGTCTTTTTTCCGATTTAAAAAAGCTCTTGCTTCCTCGATCCTGTTTACTTTCGGGTGCCGCCCATGTGTGGCACTCTGAAATGCGTGCTGGGGTCCTCGACAATTCGTGACACGCCTTGAACGCGCTCTCCTTCGGAAAGGGCCCACAAGACGTGAGTCTCTCTTGTCTCCTGGGACATTCTCACCCATCGCGTGACTGGTACCAGGTAGTCGTTCCTGAGTTCTGGAACAAGCATCCATTCGCCCCTTCCCATCATTGCACTGCAAAAGAGACACGCACGGTTATTTTCGTCCCTCCTCCCCCAACCAAAAAAATGAGTCTGTTCGTCTTACTCGTGCACTCGGTTTCTTTGTCGCTCCATGAGTCTAAGGCCCCCCTCAATGATCTCTTCGATGGTACACCACTTGTAGCCGAGAATAGACTTGAACGCGTGGTTCATGGACTCTGCCACGTTGTTGGTCTGGTCGATGGGAAAACCTCTATGCAGGTGTGGAATCCTTGAGTAGTCGTTCAGAAGGCACATTGTCCTTAGGGCGTACTCCTCGAAATCTTTTTGCTTTCTCGTCGGATACCCCCGGATTTTAAATGCGAGTGCCTCCACTTGTCGGCGGAATCCCTCCTCGTCCTCTGTGTTTTTCGCCTTAACCATGTGCTGCGGGAGACGACATGTACTTTTCAACCGACTGGACACAAATTCATACGACTTTTATCGCTGCGCTTACACGCCACAGTTCCTCCGCCTCTTCCCCGGTGTATGAATACTTCGCAGCCTTGTCGTAGAAGTTGTCTGCAAAGATGACAAAAGTAAGCAAAGTCACGGAATGGCCGTTCAGTTTGCCACGGAGGGATGCTTACTTCGCAAGTGGGCGTTACACTGGAGGATGGGGTTGTTGGGCAAGACGTTGTCCATGGCCCTGAGAAACCCTTTTTGCTGTTTATGGAAGAAAAGACTAAATTTCACACTTATTGCTTCACGTTACCCTGTTTGCCACTTAACCTGATCCGTTGAGAACGCGAGAGAGTCCAGCTCGAATTGGCGCTGTTGGCCGCTCATTCTATTGGCGTCTTGCCTTGTCAATAACTGGTGCATTTCGGCATTGTCCATGGACACCTGCAACTGCAACGAATGCCAGTCTTCAAACCACAGTCTCACCTTAGATAACATCCAGGCGTAGGCCTCTGCCCGGCAGGTAGCGTGGCCCATGAACCCAATCTGGAAGGTAGTGGGCGGTTGGAGGCGCGTGCCATTGTTATGGGATCCCAAAGGCAAGATGGGAGATTTTCCACTTTATAGCTCACTCACCATCACCGTCGGGTGGACGGGTTGTCCGTGCCTATCTCTGCCCGTCACCAGCGTGGGAATGGAAATGGAGAGGGGGGTGAGGTACACGTCTCCGGCATTAAAGGTCTGCAAAGAGTTAAGGCTTTGTTCTTTCTTGTTGTCTCGAGGCAGAGTGTAATGCAAAGTCCCTTACTGCATCCACATATAGGATTGGCCTATGGCCGCCAGCTTTGCACATGTTGTACAACCACTCGAGCTGCTCCGTGGCCCGCACCATAAATTGAACCTGCAAGGGCCGCTCATGATTCAATGGAGTAGGCAATGGTTGTCATGAAGCATATGCTTGCCTGCGTGACCCAGGTAGAGTACTCTATGTCCACTAAGTAGCGGTTACCTGGCTTGTCCAGGTCCATCATGTAGCGCGAATGTACTTCCATCATTTGTTTCGCCATGTTGTGCCTGTTTCCCCGCGATGCAGTGTCTCCCGACTGAGCCCTGACATTTCTAATTATGTTGTCCGCCGCCGCCGTATCAAACGTCGCTGCAGCAGCCCCCATTCTTCCACGGACTTGCTCCACGAGCCTCTGGACATTCCTTTCGAGTGCTGCGGCTTCCTCTGCCTCCCCCCGGACGGCGCCAGGTATCCGAGAGTAGGGCCTTTGGAGGCGCTTTGCATTGCCGTGCGCTTTTACAAACTTGTCGCGCTGAGCGCCTATGACTTGGACGGCCATGATTTCTCCAATGTCGTCGCCCTCCCCCTCGACCCTGCAGGGAGAAATACGTAAAGGTCAGTCTCGTTCATTTATCCAGGCTGTGCTGTGCTGGGGGGGGTGGTTCCAGGTAATGCAAAAGGAAGAGGTAATTTACTAGTGGAAATCCGGTTTTTTTCCCCACTACTCCCACACTCCTTTGAAATTGAATTGAAGCAGCACAGTAGCGGTAAGAGACCACCTTCGGAGACAGCACTTGTTATACTTACGCCCAAGCTTTAATCTTTAGTTTCTCGCCCGACTTCGTGATGGTGTAGGCATAGTGCTCTAGGACTTTGTAGAATCTCTCTTTAGTTTCCTCCTCCGTAAAGGCACTAGCGTCTCCTGCGACGTAGTTGCGGTACGTTTCGACTGGAAGATGAGGAGGTTGCTTTCCGGCCCACCAGGTTGCCATACCCCCGTTCCTTTCCACATACTTTGTCCTTGTTTGCCGTGATCCCTTTCCAGACTCTGTGGTCCAAGGCCCCAGGTTTCCGGGAAGCTCGTCCACCCCTGCCGTACTTTTGGTCCTTTTGCAAAAGTACAGTCCCCCAGGCATGGGGTTGGTCACCTCGTCCTCCATTAGGCCTTCTCTACCGGCCGCCATGAACTTTAGAAACAAATCTCTGACCTTCGCTGCAGTGTAGAACCCGTCCTTTTTCCACCTTGGGTTATACTCGTACGGAACGTTGAAGGACTCATTGTTTTCTTCAGCCGCGTCTTCCTCGCCGCCTTCGACATCTTCGTAGTCCTCTTCCCGCTCCTCCTCCGCCACCCCATCCTTATTTCCCCCTCTTCTCCCCCCTCCCCCTTTGTCCTCAATGCCTTGTCCTTGTTTTTTCTTCCCTTTGCCCCCAGTATTCCCTTGTAATGACCTAGCAGTGCTCCCCTGTTGATATCCACCAGGTATCACTCCTCCGGCCCCGATGGTTTGCAGCATCCTGGTTTCTTCGCGCAACTGGTTGGCAAGGACAAATTCTGGAAACTTGCCTCGGTTCTCGGGGGCGAACCGTTTTGTCTGCAACAAGTTGCTGTTGATGAGTGTCTTGTACGCGTCCGGCACCAGGCCGTAGCACTTGAAGGGGAGGCGGACTCGTCGACGGGATTCCTCGGCCACGTCGGCTTCGTGGTCGTAGATGGCGGCGATGGCTAGCTCCGAGGGCCTTGCGTCTTGCTCGGCTTTCTCCAACTCTGTGGACGTTCCGAAACATTTCCTCAGGTGTCGGCACTGTGGGTCCGTCTGGGCAATGGTTGGTGCACCTGCCAGGCACGTGATGGGACATCCCAACACATCAGCCAACGCCTTCAGCGTTACGGGCGATATGTATTTCATGGATTCGGGTGACACTGCATCCAGAATGGCAAATTGTGGCTCATTGGCGTCGCACCCCATTTTAACTGCCCAATCGCTGGCGCTGCCATGGTTTTCCACGATGTGTGCGCAAGTGTGTACCACGAGAGTCTCTGTCAGGGAGGCGTCTCCCACCAGTAGGACTGACACCGCTGCGTAGATGTCTTGCCTTTGGGGGACGCCCGTAGTCACCGCAGTCAGGTTTTCCGCTTGGCTCCGAACGTACGCCTGCACGCCATACGGAGGCACCAGCACGTTCTTGCAATATCCCACAAGGGACAATACCTCGCACCCCTTGTCGACTATCAGCTCTGGAAGGTACTGCGCCAGGTTCCTGACCTCCTCCCAGGCCTCTTGTGACTTATTCACCATTGCTTCCCTCAAGAACTCATGCATGGTTTCGTAGTACTCCTTCCGCGACTTGGAATACCCGTAGAAGAGTTCAATCTCCTCTCTGGTATTGTCGTCGTTTGGATGCGCTTGCCTATTGTCCCTGCTGAACATGACTGCGGCCTTCTTCCATCTGGGCGACGTGTCTGGCTTGTTAAGCGTGCCTGCATAAATTTCCCTTTCTTTAGCCTCGTCGCTTCCTTTGAAGGGATCGTCCCGCTCCTGCCGCAGGCGCTTCCGAATCCGCCGCTTCCTCTGCTTGCCTGTCTCCCCCGGCACCGCGGTGTCGTAGGAGAGAAGCCTGAGCGGGCCTCGTTCCTCCTCGTCCCTGTTGGAGATTGCGAGAGGTCAGTACTTTGAAAGCAATCCTTGCACCATGCCATTATGCGTCATGAGGTAATTTTACTTTACCATGCTTGCGGAATTCGGTCGATTACGTCCTGCCCAACGTTTCCCGCAAATTCCAAGAGTTCGTCCACATCCCCTTCTCCCTCAGCCCTCCTTCTCGCTTCCTCCCTTCTCCTCGAATCCTCCCTCTTTTCCTCCTCCCTCCTCCTGTCCTCTGCTAATTCTTCTTCCACTTCTCGACCTATCCTATCTATTTCAGACTCCTCCTCCTCCTCCTCCTCCTCCTCCTCCTCTCCTCCACCTCCCAAGGGTGCCTTCCTGCTTGGAGGCTTGGAAACACCCGTGGTTGAAGCTAATCCGCCTCCTCCTCTGTTGGCCGCCGCTCCTCCCGCCGCGGCCATCCCTGGACAGGCCCTCCGTTCGTCCTCTGTCCTTGCTACCTCTGCCAGTAGCGCTTGGTTCCGTGCCCAAGCCCGTTCGTCCTCTACCCGTTCTTCCTCTGTTGTTTGCGCACGGAACTGTGCCCAAGCCTCTTGTAGGTCGCGTTGCATGCTCTCCGCATCATAAGAGCCCTTCTTCTTTGCCGCCGGCGCGGCAACTTCGGAGGTATGGAGGCCCTCTTCCTCCTCCCTTGTTCCGTCGGAAGGGTTTTCCTCCTCCTCCCCCCTGTCTTTGGCCTTGTCCCAATCGGGGGGGGTTCTTTGGGCTTTGGGAATTTCGATGCTTCGGAATCTCATTCCATGGGTGCGATATCTTTTCGGAGAAGGAAGCTCAGGCAGCTCTTCTTCCTCTTCGCCTTCCTCCATGGTGATCCCTTTTCCGCCTGGCGCATATTGGTGACTCGTCCGCCCTTTTATACTCCCCAAATCCCTCTCACTTCTCCTCTCCCCTTCTCCTGAGCCATTGCCTGCAGGAAAACCTTCGGGGTTATTGCCCCCTCCATGATCCTACCGCGCTGCATACTAGGTGAGTGACCTACTGGGCAGTCTGCCAGCTCTCCCATGCAGGGGCCGCTGGCCCTTAAACGCCCGAATGCAGCCTGCTTCGTTAGTTCGCCCTACCTGGAAAGCCCCACTCCTCCTCCTTTCCTATGCATAAGGCGACACTTGCTAGAGAACTTTCTCCTCTTTCCAGCTTGCCCTCCTCGTCTCATTGCATCGAATAACAGTTTCAGCGTAGTTCTCGCTAGTCCGTTTACACGGACTAGTGCAATTGCGAATTCCCATACTTCTGTATATCAAGAGGAAGGAGGGGGAACCGTGCTAGCTAGTGCGTTTAAACGCGCTAGCGAGGGCGGTTTTCTATACTTCAGTATAACAAGAGGGGGAGGAAACCGTGCTAGCTAGTGCGTTTAAACGCGCTAGCGAGTGTGGTTTCCAATTAATGTAGTAATAGGGTGGGGGAAACCGTGCTAGCTAGTACGTTTAAACGCACTCGCGAGGGCGATTTCATATACTTCTTTATATAAAGAGAGAGGGGGGGAAACCGTGCTAGCTAGAGCGTTTAAACGAACTCGCGAGGGTGGTTTTTACATACTTACTTTCAAGGGCGGGTGAGAAACCGTGCTAGCTAGCGCGTTTAAACGAACTCGCGAGTGCAGTTTTCTATACTTAGGCAAAATTAGGAGAAAGGGGAGGGGAAATTGCACTCGCTAGTGCGTTTAAACGGACTCGCGAGTGTGGTTTCTTGTTAATGAAGTAATAAATGAGGGGAAATTACACTCGCTAGTGCGTTTAAACGAACTCGCGAGTTCGGTTTTCTATACTTAGGAAAAATTGGAAAAAGGGGGGGAAATTTGCACTCGCCAGTACGTTTAAACGCACTCGCGAGTTCGGTTTTCCATTTATGAAGTGATAAGGGAGGAGGAACCGCACTCGCTAGTGCGTTTAAACGAACTCGCGAGTTCGGTTTTCTATACTTCTATACTACAAGAAGTCTCGCACCGCTCTGCCGGTGCAGCAGCAACAAAGGATTTTGCTGGTAATATGTTGCCGCGGGGGGGTGCCGTTCACTGGGGTTTGCAGCACAATGTACCGCCGCCGCCGCCGGAACCGCAGGAAAATTTCATTTTTCTTTCGGGGGGAAATTGCTTCTCAGTTTGCTTTAGTCTTGCAAGGAACCTGCAGGCGTTTCCTTATCAACGGGGCGTGCTGAAGTTGCCATGGACCGAAGAAGTGACCTCCTCCTCGTTGTGCTCCTCCTCCTGGTGACACAGGTACGTACGTGTCATGACGTCTTCCTAGGCCAGTATCCAATTCCACATATTGATAGCTTCCAGCCGCCGTAGAAGGTAGGCACTTGATGTCGGAGGCGGCGGCGGTGGAGATCGGCTTCAGGTTCCTTGATCACTTCCCAAGAAGGATCGCCGGGGGCGGTATGGGGTAAGGGAATCAACGGTCGAGAGGGTTGCTGAAATTAACAGATCCATTACATTTCCCTCCACGCCATTCAGAGACGCCAAAAACTTGCACGCCACTGCAGCTATGCTCAGCAACGCCCTCGAAGAAGCCAAGTTGCATGGGGACGCAGAGGATATAGTAAGAAACTTTTTTCGCCGCTGTGCAAGCATCAATTATTCCATTTCGTACTCAGGCAAGGCTCCACTACCTAGAAGCTCGCTTGCATGAAAAGCTCCTACTGGGGTGGGAGGACGCCAAGATGATCGTGGACAGATAAGGCTGCATTGTTGAGACCAAACGGCTGAAGTTTCTGATCACAATAAACCACTTCAAACATACATGCGTTCCAAAAAGCCAAGTAGGCAAGCTAATTACTCCGTGATCTTCGAAACGCATTTTCACTGGCTGCAATGACGGTTAAGATTCACGTATTTGTCTTGAGCTATGCAATCTAGGGCCGTTCTGAGAGTGCAGCTTTGGCAACTGGATTTGGGGCGTTTATTTATTCATGCATGTTGTGTGTGGGGGCGGCGAAACTTGGACGCAGCCCACCTTGAGGCGGATTTAACCATAGCTGCAAACAGCAGTGAATTCCAGCTTTTCCTAATTCTATCCAACGTCGCCCTCCTTTCTTTTTTCTTTCCTTCTCCACTTATTCCCCCAAGTCGCCTTCCAAATCTCCTTCCTTAACGTGCAGCTGCATTCCAGTGTTGCTGCGCCTCTCGTTCCCTCCCCAACACAGCCCCGCCAACACATGGGCGGGGACCAAATTTCGAAAGGGGGGTAGATTTTTTTCTTGGGGAGGGGGATTAGCTAAGCTGGCTAGGGCGGGGAGGGGGACTAAGTCGAAAATAAGGTTGTGGGTCGGGAGGGGGTAAAAAAAGAACAATTTTAGGTCTGCAACTGACATTTACAAGTAAAATTACTTTGAACACCTTTAAAAACCGATAATAATCTCCCCATAACACCAAATTTTTGGACTGAACTTTTCGTTTCTACCCTTTTTGGGGTTATAGAATATGGCTCGGAAAGGGGAACAATGTTTTGGGGGGGAAGTCTCAGGGAATCCCACCCCCGTATCCGTCCCCTTGCCCATGTGTGCCCCCCCTCCCCCTCCGACCGGGTTTGGGCGGGGTAAGGTGCGGCGCTCGCACGGAGGGGGTGGAAGAGTGGAGAGAGTGGGTTCCAGTATTGTGTCAGCTTGCAACGAGAACAAAGAAGACTACATTTTTGTTGGAGTTTTCATATATCCGTCCTAAACTTTGATCCCTTTAGAGTTTGTCCTTCGAAACTATTGTGCCAGTGTACAGTGTTGACATTCAAGTGCAAAGTGGAAAAAGAAAGAAACTTCCAAAGGGTGAAAGTAAACCGAAGTTAAATCGCTGCCGAAACCAAGTCAAGGAAAGACAAAGGCGTGGCGGTGAGTTGGCGTCATGGAAGCATACCATGCCTTCAGGGGGTGGTACGGCTCAGGCGTCGAATATGTCCTCAAGAATGCGTACACACTCCTCGGCATCGGGTTCATTGGCAACGTAATCAGTTCCGTCCTCCAAGGCTTGGTTGCGCACTTTGTGGGCGAACTGCGCTGCAAGGACTTTGACGCTGCCCAGACCCAGCGCTGCATCGAAGGGGACTTCACGTCGGTTTCCGGATGTGGAAATATCCACCAGCTAGTTACGAACATCTCTGACCCCAACCACCCCGTCGGCCGAGGAATCAGCGCCCATGAAAACAAAGCAGACAACGCCGTCCTTCAGGTTCTAGAGACAGTCATGTGGTACGCCATCGACACCTTCGAAAAGAAAGATTTGGACTGCTCGGCCTTTGACGTCAGGCCAATGTCACTGAAGAGACACGGCATTGCCATCATCGCCGCCGCAATCCCCTCTCCCCTCATTGGATTAATACTTGCGGTTTACGCCAGCCGCGTTCGCATCCTCAGGAACATCTCCAGGCTGCAAGAGATAGTGTCCATAGAGTCTCTGGAGTACGAGGATTGGCTTGCGGAGGTGGAGGACGAAACCATAGGAGCCCGCTACTTCCGGCACTCTTGGTTTGCGTTCACCTACTTGGCGACGCCTCTCATCCAGATCTTGGCTCTGGTGCTTCAGCTTCTGGTGATGAGCTTGGCCTTCCCTCCCTGGGACTTCATCATGTGGTTCCCGCGTACCATTGCCTTCTCCGGCCTTTTTACCGGGAGGCCCCTCATGCCCCTGAACGGGTGGTACCGACGCGAATTGTTCCTACAGACCGGCACCATTCCCGACTACTACAACTGGAACGTGGCGACTGACCCCCTCATCAGTAGGGACTCCATCTACCAGCCTCCTACCTTCTCCAGCGGGCTGGCTGGCACGGACAGCCGCTGGAGATATCTTTATGCGTGTTTCTACTACCCCAACATGCCAACGCCCCTCAATGCGCTTTTTCCGACGCAGCTCTCCTGTACCTTGCCGGGGTACGGGGCTAGCGCCACGGTGGGGTCTCGCAATTCCATATGCACCGTGGAGGGCACCGCAGGTATGCTTCCTTCCACATAGTCGTCGATTCCAAGTAATGAGAGTGACTTTCAATATTGTGTCGCAAGGTTGGGGAAAGAATTTCTGATTTGTCGGAACGCCCTTGTCCAGTTGCCAATTA
>JAAUYJ010123474.1_pt1 | contig 11128 bp, 13 predicted proteins | sample 7278031 | NCBI WGS metagenome assembly JAAUYJ01 (sample SAMN14350222, study PRJNA611818) | marine sediment metagenome | isolation source: surface marine sediment (1.8m) | place: French Polynesia: Moorea | collected 2018-08 | reverse complement strand
CTCTTGGTTTTCGGACCATATTTTGCTGTTTCCCAAAAAAATGTGACGGCTGCATGCTCTCCAGATTTGAGCCAATTTTTTGGGACAAAAAAAGGATCGACGGTTATTATTTGCAAATCTTTTTCCCCAATGTCATTTGCCAAATACGGCTACATTTTTGGGCAACATATCCCCCCCTCTCAACATCCCCACCGCCGGCCATAGACCGAAAGCTCTGTCGGCAGCTGTGAATGGAATGAGGGAGGGAAAAAAAAGTCGCCCTACGTTTGCAACGGGGGATGAGAAAAAGGAGGAAGAAATCATTGGGATGGAGGGAGAGCCGAGGATAGACTTTGGGCGGCGGGCGGCAGCTGCTGCTTTTCAGTCAGACGTCGCCGCCGGACGGATCCTTCTTCCTTCCCCTCCCTCCTTTTTGTAAAAGCTGCTCCTCCTCCATCGAGTCAGACAAAAAAGGGGGTGCAAAACGGAGGGCGAGGCGAGGAAAATTCGCCAATGTCTGCGACAGACCAAAATGATAGAAAATCCGCGGAAGATTGGAAACCCATTGAACGGAATTGAACGCAAAGAAATGAACGAAGCTCGTCGGCGAAAGTCAGGCTCTGAGGAGAGAGCGATGGAGAGAGTCTGAGAGGGGAGGAGGAGGAAGAGGAGGGGCGGACGAGGAGGGAGGAGGTTTTAGCACCCTGCGAAATGGGATGAGGAAAAGGAGGAGGAGGAGGGGATCGAAGGCAAAGTCATCAAGAAAGGGGGAAAGAGGAGGAGGAGGAGACCGAACGAACGCTCGAATTCGCAGATTGGAGGAGCGGGAGGACGAGGACGAAATGCCTCTTTCGGAGGAGGAGAAGGAGGATCCGGGAAGGACTCTCTCTCTCCCGCCAGCCCTCTCTCCAACTTGGGGGGAGGACGAAAAAGTTTTCGCTGAAACACCAAAGTCTCTCCCAGAAAAGTGCGCGTATATATTCCGATGAGAGATGTGTTTGGATTCCCCCCTCCTTCGCACGCCGAGATATGATGCACTTAACGGCGGCATCCGCTCTGCAAACACCGTTGAGAAAGAGAGGGACACGGTCTCTCCCACCGCCGGCAAAAAGCGGGGGGAAAGTTTCCAAGGAGGGAAGAAAGGTCACTCTTCCGTCTTTCTTGACACAAAACTTGCTCTCCGCGGTCTTGCGGGGAGGGGGGGAGAAGGAGGAAGAGGGAAAAAGAGGGGATGAAAAGTTTCATGAGCTCACCTCTTCCTCGCCGCACGCACTTGGTCCAGCGCCTCCTTCCGCCCACTTTCGGCAGTTGTTTTTGCGGAGTAGGCGCCACCGCCTGAGAGGAGGGACGGAAGAGAGAAATTTTAATGTGGGCAGCAGTACAATCTTTGTTGTGTTTTCCTGGTGTACTTAGTGTATGAGAGGTGGTATGCACAAGTATAATTTATTCCGTCTCGCTTATTTTTTCCCCTTTGAATTTTGGTGTGCAACCCTTTCTCCGCCCTTCCTTTTGCAGGTAAGAGAAGCCCCCCTTTTCGGACCTATTCTTGGCCCCTTTCGCTCGAGATGGGTGGGAGAGGGAGAGCGTGGAAGGAAATCCTCCGCCGAAGGGGCCAATCCATTAATTCGATGGGAGAGAAAAGGTGAAAGGGTGGAGGGAAGAGCGGAGGCGAAGAAGAAGAAGAAGGAGGAGGAGGAGGAAAGCAACTTTTTGCTCTCACCGCCGCCGCCGCCACCACCACCAAGGTTGGTTTTTTCCGAAAGGGGAAAGAGGGCCTTTCCACGGTCCTCCCCTACTTCGCGCGACGGATAAAAAGGGCAACAAGTTGCAATGTACTTATATGGTTCTGGACCATAGTGGACCCCCCAATCGCAAATCTTTTTATCTCGGATAATTTTGTTGGGATGACATACTTACATTATTGCCCGAATTTCTGCAGTCAAAGACCGAATATTCTGTCAATAGAGCTCTCGGCCTTCCACTCATGAGCCGACCGTTTTCGTCCACAGTTCTTTTATTGCAAGGGAAATGCTTGTCTTTTTGCTTGACATTTGCCCAATCTTCCTCCCCGTTGTTTATCCCGCCTTTTCTCCCTCTATACACTCCTCCCCCGGGGGCGGGAAAACCTCCGAAGAGGCGCAGGGGCCAAAAAAAAAGTGTTGCCTCGACTTCCACTGACTGCGTCCCCGCCGTCGCCGTCTCTTGCTCTCTTCTTCTTCTATCAGCCGAGTGGGAGGGAGGGAGGGAGGGAGGAAGCACAGCACCAAGTTTTCCGCTTTCCTCCCCAGGTCCCACACCAGCAATTGAAAACTTTGGTTTACCTCCGCTTCTTTCTCTCCTCCGCCATTCCCCCCCCCCCCTTTCCTCGCCGCGCCCTCCCAAGTGAGGTAGGGAATTCGACGACTTATGTCCTCGCTTCTTGCTGGTCTTGAATGCGCTCAAATGCTTTAAAACTTTTTTTTTGCCCCTGAGAGGAGGATATATGAGAGTGCGATTTGCCCAGATCGGCGAAACTTGTACCCATGTAGCCCTCGCTGAAAGGAAGGAGGGGGAGAGAGGAGAAGCGAAGAAGAACGGAAAAATAGGCAAGGGGAAAAAAGGGCTGTTTCCTACCTCCCCTCCTCCCCTTTCCCTCTTCATTTTTTACTCGATCGTCGAAAGTGTCCAAAAACACGCGAGCGAACGAAATTTCCCGCACCATATTTTCAAAGGGAAATGGAAGAGAGAGGAGCAAAGGGGGGAACGTGGAGAGGATAGCAGTTCTTTCCACGTCTCTTCTACGATATTCCGCTTTTGATTTGTAATAGCTCGAAACAATGCTTGCTTGAATCAACCACCCACTGTCTGCTATATCGGATCTTTTTTGGGCCGACGGCGAAGCCAGGGCAACCAAGGAAAACAGAGGCGCCTCCTAATCAAAAGATACAGAGTACGATGAAAGGAAAGTTCAGAGGATGCGTGCACGCCCAACAGTACGCGAACAAGGTAAAAAATTCCAGACCATAAATGAGAAGACATATGTCTGCCCAAAAGACTCAAAAGTAAGTTGAAAAATACAGTAGTTGATGTTGTAGCAAATAACGGAGGAGCGAAAAAAACCAAAAACAATCGACTTGAACAATTTCCGATACACTGAAGGTTGTTGGGCAATGTGCGCACACAGTATTCGTCTCCTGGTCCCCCAGAGTCTATCTGGCCCCCCCTCCCCGCCCCTCTCGCCCTAAGCCGACGACGCGGCACCGAAAATTGTGTTTATTTGCACCAAGAGAGCAATAAAGGTCCGAGGAAAAAGGAGAGGAAAGAGAGGAAAATCGCCCCTCTCTTTTCCTCCCTCCTTCCCTCTCCACCCGCCCATGACCAACTTTGGTTGCTGCGATGAAGCGAGGGGGGGGGGGGGAGGCGGTGACAAGATTTAGTGTCGCGCCGCCGCCGCCGGCGGAGAGCTGTCCCAAGAGGCAGGAGGAGGGTATATGGAAGAGGGAGGCATTTTGAGGTTGTCATTGTACCTTGCCATTTTCGGGAAAAAAGTAAAATAAAGCCCAATGATATCAACCAAAAAAATGACGAGGGCGAAGTGAACCGACCAGGGCACTGTATGAATGGGAGAGAAAGGTGATACACCTTCTCCTCTTTCCTTATCAGAACAGGAAGGAAAGAAGGAGGAAGAGGGGGAAGAGAGTGAAACCGATATCTCGATGCTTAGGAGGGCGGAGGAGGAGGAGGAAGTGGGATAAGACCAAAAGACTGGGCTGACCCAAGGTCCATCCTCCCTTGGCCCAAACCACAGCTACAGTAGCCTCGACGACCACCCGCACCCGCAGTGTGTGAGGACTGACCTCAGCCCTTCAAGAGAGAGAAAAGTATTTCTTTCCGGCATAAAGTTCGAGACCAAAAGAAAGAGGGGCAAAGAAAGGGGGCGAATAATATTTCCCTTCCAATCTCTTGGCATTGATGCACCCCCACATCTCCCCTTTTTCTGCTGCATATTCTAGACATAGGCCCTCTTCTTTTTTGTAGGGGGGGGGGAGATCCCGGCTCTTTTTAGGATTTCCTCCCTTCCTCTCCTTTTTTTGGCTGGTTCGCGGAAGGAACCCATTTTGAAATGGGTCAACAAGTCCCCAAAGGAATGGGATATCTTCTTCTTCCTTCTTTCCCCCCTTTCTTCGCTCCATTGGAGCCCCAGCGCATAAAACCGAACGGCAATGGGAAGAAGAAGAGGGGAAGGCCGAGGGATTCAGCGACCGAAACCCAAAGAATTCAAGAACGACCATCCTTCTTGCCAGAGTTTTGGCGAATGCTGCGTTCAGCCGCCCTCGGTCAGTCTGATATACTGTAGCTTTAGAAAAAAAATAGTCCTCTGAAAAACGCGCCTAGACTCTGCCTGGGCAATTTTCTCGCCCATTACTTTTTCATATTCAGATTACGAAACTTGTTCGTGCGGCCTTGGGGTTGTTGTGGCACTTGATATGGTGCTTTTTTGTGCGCAGTATTGCTGTTCCGTCACTTTCTTCCGCTCTCTCCCTCTTTTTCTGTTGTTTCCCTGGAGACCAGGTCAGAGTACTGCCGCGCAGGAAACCTGACACATCCCAACAACAGACGAAATCAGAGCGCGGGCCTGGAGGAAAAGAAGGTTTCTTCCCTCTCCTCTCTCTTATTTCCTTTTCTACCCTCTTTATCTGTTCACTTCTTCATTTTCCCCCCTCTTCCCATCTCCTCTCCCTCTCTCTTTTCTTCCCTCTCATCGAACTCCTATCATCAGCCTTTTTTTCCGGAGGGGGGCTGAACCGATCTTCTTGGTGGAGGCCGCGTGAGAAGAGAGAGAGAGGGAAGAGGACCTTCCCGGACCTGTGGACCTCCCATTCGAATGGAGTGCTTGAACTGTCTGTCCTCTCATACAGCAGTATGGGTGAATAAAGATACGGTAGATACCAACACCACTGCCACCGACACTGTTTTACACAGACTAGTCTCTGATCACTCCATAAACGCCTCCCTCTATTTCATGTAGTATTCTGTACCTACCCAGACCTCCGAGAGAGGGGGAGAGGGAGGAGGGGGAGGGAGGCCCCCGAGGCCATAAAACGGTGAGAGGAAGAGGAGGAAGAGGAGGATGGGAAACTGGGGAGAAAAGAGGAGGAGGAGCTGTCGCCGGTCGCTCGGTCGGTGGGTTCGTCGCTATGACCACCGCCGTCGCCGACTATAGGAGAGGAGAGGGCGGAATTGGCCTCCAGGTCTTCAAGTGTGACAGCGAAGTAGCTACAGAGACCCCGGTTGCTGTGGCGTGGCATGGAGGCGGAGGAGGAGTGAGATCCCTTTCGGGGACCTTGCAGGTTAGGGGCAGCAGTGAGTAATGTGAAGCAATGCGCAGGAGTATTGGCGTACAGCAAAGTAGTCTCAGGTAAATTGGGTGTAATGTAAACTGGAACACACTTTTCCTGGTCAGAAGAAAGGTTTTGCGACAATTGGAAATGTCAGAGGGTCGCATCAGGCAGGGGTATTGTACACATGAGCCAGCAATGTACAATTATAGCTAATGGACAGAAACCTCCACCTATTCGACGTTTTCTCCTGAAGAATATTTCCCGTTCCCTCTATTCCCCCTCCGTCTTCTTTCCTTTCCTTTTCCCGCGGTTGGAAGTCATATTTCTCGTGTCTATCAACGTCTTCCCTTCCCCCCGTTCCCTCCCTTTTCTCTCTCTCACGGTGCAAAGAAGAGAAGAGAGAGCAGGTGAGACATTCGCCTTTATGATGAGATCAAGACACGGTGAAATATTTCTCTAAATTTGTCAATTTCAGTCACCAAACAAAGCCGCAGATATCAGAATTTTTTAAAAATCAAATTGGCAAATTTCGTGCCCAGAAGATGAGCTGTGTGTGTGGGCGGAAGAGGGAGAAGGAGAGGAGGAAAAGGAGGAGGAGCGGAAAATTCCCCAATTTTTCTCCTCCACCACCGACGGACGAACCCTTCCTTCTCTCCCAAAGACCCACCATTAATCCACAGAGGCTCAGAAGTTTTTTTCTTCCCTCCCTTTCCCCCTTCTTTCTTTCTCCCAAACCGCCGAAAATTGAGGGAGGGGAAAAAAGAAATTTGTCACTCTTCGGTTTCAATGGAGGGAAGGAGAAGGAGGAAGAAGGGAGGGCTCCCCCTCCGTATGGAACAGAAGAGAAAGCAGAGAGAGGAAGAAGCCTGTCACAGAAGAAGTGGAGGGGAGGATTTTCTGAGGGGAAAAGAAACTTGAGAAGTCAAATTTCTTAGAAACGAGAGGAGAGAAAAACAGGTGGAAAAGACTCCGGGAGATGAAGAGAGAGAAGAGTAGTAGCATGGAAGGGGGAACAAGGTTGCCCTCGGAAACCCCTCGTTACCCGAGTGAACAACCATCTCTTGAGGGAATTGAGGGGCCGCTTCCGTTGTTGTTGTTGTTGTTCCGTTTTGGGTTGCCTGGGAAAAGCGGCCGCGATTCAGCGCGCGTAGTATTTCCCCTGGCTAATTAACAAATCGGGGGAGAGGAGAGGAGAGGAGAGGATGGAGGAGAGCGGCGGGGCAGAGAGCGAAACCCCAAACTGGCACGTACGATGCATGGGCGGGCAGGACACTACCGGGAGTGTGGGAGTGTGAGAGAGTAGTATGCCGTAACTTCTTGGCATTTGTTGTTCTTGTCAACTTTCCTCCTCATCATCCAGAGAGTTGGGTGGAGTATCGAGCCGCATTATTTCGCCTTACTCTCCTGATTTTCGAACGAATTTAAGAGAGAAACTTCCGTTTTTTTTCTGCCCGGCATCAGCGGAAGTGCGACCGATTGGCCAGCTCCATCTCGTTGAATAGACACGCCCAGTTTCCGATGTGTGGCGGTGTGAGTGTGACCCACTTGGACGGAGAGGAGAAAAGAGGGGGGGGGACACGCACCAAACTCTCCTTTTTTTCATGCGAAGAAAAACACCTCGTATTCATGCACGTAAACCTCTACGGGCACGAAAAAATAAATCCCCGCCCTGTGTTTCGGGACGACTTGTGCGGAGCGCTCGTAAAAAAATAGAGGCGATTCCTGTAGCAGCCGATGCAGTTTTTCCCCCTCGCCCGAAATTTCACCGCCTCCTGCGGGTTTGTCGCGTTGCGTGAGTGTCTCTGTTTGACCTAAATTCTCCTCTAGCTTTGCGGAGAGAAACGACTGCGAAAAAAATCGACTGTGTTTCGCCTCACCTGTCAAAATGCTTTGCATGCGGCACAGGTGTATATTTCTACAATTTGTACTGTAGAACACCTCAACGAATTCCGAGAGGGAAACGCTGAGAAGAAGTGGCAAAAAACACTAGCACTACTTTCATATTTTTTACAATTGTCACAGTTTCTTCTTCTTGGCCTCGCAGCCCCCAAACTTCCAGTGCTTCTTGTCAGAGGAAATCATGTCGTCCAGACCCAGGTCGCGCTCTTCCGGAACTGTTGATTGGCGAAGGAGAACGCAGCAAAGTCGTGGAAAACTAGTAAGTTCTCTAATTGATGGCTCACCGTCGTATCTGTACTTAATGATGTCGCCTCCCCTTCGCAACTCCCTCTGGACCATCTCCACCATGGACCTATTTCTCGCAAAAAACCACGATAAAGCATGCAATGATAAAAACACGACTTCAATTCGCACCGAGCCAACTTGTAGTGGGTGGCGTTGGCGACATCTTCTTCCAGCAAGTCGTGACGCTCTTCAGGATCCTCTGCAAAGAATCGTACGCTTGGAGATTTTCAAGAGGAAAAAAAACCACCCCCACTTACGATGGACGTCAAACAGCATCATACTCGTCTGCGGGCCTGCCCTCACCTTTGTGCCGTTCTCAAAGTACCTGTTCAAATTATACTGAAATTTCAACGGAAGTTTTAGCATCATTTTAGTCCTCCTGACCAGTTGTTCATCTCCGCCCTCCCAGTGTATCCCCAGATGAGCTTGTGCCTTTCCTTGAGCACTGTGGCGCTGTAGACATCATCCAGACTGGAGGCATTTCCCCTGACCACCACATCGTGGACCACTGAGGTTCCTGAGGTGGACCAACGAGGAAACTAATAAAGTACAGACATATTTTTCCCTTGTCCGCATTGATCATACTTGGGCACTTCTCGCCCCTGGTCTCTATGGCCTCCCACTGGTTGATGCCGTCTACGCCCTCCCGCGACAGCCATGAGGTGTCGGCCCCGGCCAGTGTCAGCAGGGTCGTGTACCAGTCAGTCACGTGGAACAGGCTGCAACGGCGGCCAATGAAACATTAAAAAGCAATGCAAGTCTAGTCTCACCATTTGTTGACTTGTCCCACGATTTCTTCTGGGAAGAGCGGGGAGTACATGAGGGCGGGGACTCTTATCCCTCCCTCCCAGCTGGATTGCTTTCCTCCCCTGTAAATTGGAAGTAAGTTTGTCACACTATTTTCTGATACGTGCAACAACTCCTAGGACCTTAGTGGATAGTTGCTGCCCCCGTTCATGAAAGGGTTGCCGCCGTTGTCGGAGACGAGGACAATGATGCTGTTTTTCAAAACCCTACACATGTGATGTGTTGGGTGAAGAATGGGCCAAACATAGCAAATATTAAAAATAAGGTTTACTTTCTTTGCTTCAAGGCTTTAACGATAGACTTGACTCCCTGGTCAACAACTTCCAGCATTGCTGTTTCAGAAAGGGAAATTAACACGAGGGCCAAAAAACATTTGGAACATGCTAGACAACGTTGTCACACCTGCAACTTTCCTCCTGCTTAGCCTTTTGTGCGTGTTCGCATATGAATTGATGAGGCTCTCGGGAGCCTAAGTATATGGTCCGATTTCGACTGTGATTATTACTCGGATTGGGAAACAATTCATTTCCAACCTGAAGCGGAGCATGGATGGCCTGGAAGGCCACGTAGAGAAACAGCCTGGAGTCGGTGAAGTCGTGTCTGGATATGACACCCAGCGCCTTGTCACGGTACAAATCCTAGAAAGGTGTACAGTGGGGGAAATTGCAAAAATAGCCAGGAATGATTTCGTTCTATCACCGTTGAGTAAGTTCCATCGCCCTCCAAGTATTCTTCCTGCAGAAAACAGGGATAATATTTTGTATCAAATAGGGATTCCCGTGTCTCACTTACCTGCCCCCATTCCGCTGAAGCTTTGAACAAGCAATAAGGCCTACAAACAGTAAGATTGTATCATCTTAAAGAACACATAAAAGGTCTCGAGCTGGAGCTGCAAGGTCGCTTTCCATTCTGTTCTCACCTCACGTCAGGCTTGCCTGGGCTGTTAAACAAAAAAAGGTAGCAAAGTGGACGGAAGAAACTCCCCATACAGATGCAAAACATTACATGACATCGATTGTGTAGTTGTAGTGGTTGGCTGCCCGGTGGTGGATGCCGAGGAAGGTGGAGAATCCCCTCCGGTGGGGCAGGTAGGAATCCCGACACCAGCCGACGTGCCACCTGAGTGCTCAGGGGATGACAATCATGAGCATGGGGATTCGGCAGTGGTTGTCACTCACTTTCCCACCATGTGGCTGGTGTATCCCAGCAGGTTGAGCTCCTCCTGCAGCAGGCTGTACTCCTCCCTCAGCCCCGCCCGCCTGGCGTAACCGTAGCCCTGAACATATGAGGATCAAAATACAAACTTGATACTGTCAGGATTGCCGCCTCACCAGGTTGTTCCACCCTGTCCTGATGATGTACCTCCCGGAGAGTAGGGCTGCGCGGGATGGGGCGCAGACCTGGTGGGTGTAGTAGCGGTCGAAGACGACGCCCTTCTCAGCCAGGGATTTCTAGGACCAAGCGAAAGATGTTGAAAGTTTTTGCATGGGAATTGTTCTTTTTTGGGTGCCCCCGACGTGTACCATGAACGGAGTTCTAAGCAGTGGGTTCCTCCATTCCCAGTCGTTGAAGCCTGCAAAAAATATTAAAAAACCATCCCAAGCTTGTTTTTACTTTCATGGCCATTCGCCCACCCATGTCGTCCACGACCATGAAAACTATGTTCGGCGGCCTCTTGGACTCGATGGAGGAGGGCTTGAAGTAGGGGTCGGTGCCATTTCTCCTGTAAGTAAGTCTGGAACAAAAAAGAGTACTCCAATCCAAAAATGCATCAAACTTGCTACCTCTCTATGCTGACGGTAGCCTTGGATAAATCTCTCTTCCAGTATGAGGTCATGGCCTTTTGAAAGAGATACAAACGCCTTGCTCTTTGTTTTCCTGTCGAAAAAGTATATTTGTATCGTACCTTGTGTGCCGTGTCTATCAGAAGCAGGAAAACCAAGGCAAAAATGTATTTCGCCAGCGGGTAGCCTACGCAGAAGGTTCATGTAAAATCTGTACAAATTACTCATGTGCGAATGCGATATGTAGGATCCCGTTTCAGCTTACCTATCAATCTGTTCAAAGTGCTCTTTGTGGCCCTCGAATTTATACGCGCCGTGAGCGGCATTATTGTAATTCCGATCCCTCCTAGAGACTGAAGCAAACCATTTGAAGTGGACCCGCGAGAGGCGGAATCACTTGTAGTGCCTCTTTACTTCTCCCTCCCGCTTGCATGCATAACAGTTCGACATGGTTCGCCTAGCTGAAAACATGCTGCGACGATTTGAGTATCAACACTGGCAATGCACCTGGGGGGACGACTTGAACACATGACAACTCGAGTCTGTCTGCCGCGCGTGGGTGGGACCTGTCTTTCTCTCTTCGAATGGGACATGCTTGCTGTCTCGACGGACCATTCGAAACAAGTCCATCAAACGTGCAAGCGCACTCAATTCGTCTTTGTGTCTTGTGTCTTGTGTGACGCCCGGCTTCCGGGTACCACCGCCCGTCCTGCAGTTAGGTGTCGGTCCCTTCCTGCAAGGGGGACTTCCAATCTCCCAACTCAGCCCCCCGAAGGGAAGAGGGAGAGAGGAAGCTAGGTCCGACCCTCTTTCGAGGGTTTGCAGACCAACGGTGGGTGGATATTGTGACATCACCCTCGCCCTCTGATGTTAGGGGCAGGTTCGGAAGCTTCAAGCCCTCACGGGCGCAACCTATCTGGGGACCTAACCCAGAAGGTCAGAACCAAGGAGGTTCTGTGCCTCTCGGAGTCTCTCGGTTTTTACACCAAGTCTCTCGCCAGAGGGCGCTTCCTGTTTTTGATTCCTCCTCCCAGCTGCTTGGATTACAGGGGG
>JAAUYJ010206942.1_pt1 | contig 11130 bp, 13 predicted proteins | sample 7278031 | NCBI WGS metagenome assembly JAAUYJ01 (sample SAMN14350222, study PRJNA611818) | marine sediment metagenome | isolation source: surface marine sediment (1.8m) | place: French Polynesia: Moorea | collected 2018-08 | reverse complement strand
TTTTCAGGTCGTTTGCTTCGATTAGCGGCTGATCCGACAGGCAGACCATGACGCCATCGCAGGGCTGCTGCAACGCCTGCATGCCGCAGTAGACCGAGGTCATATGGCCCTGTGCGTAGTCCGGATTCTCCACCAGGCGCAGCGGCAGGCCTTCCAGCAGAGCCCGCCCTTCCTCGGCCTTGTAGCCGAGTACGACAACGATCTCATTCAGCGAAGCGGATAGCAGGGTCATCGCAGTTCGCCGCAGCAGAGGCGTGCCGTCAACAGCCAGGGCGAGCTTGTTGATCGTACCCATGCGCCGGGACTCACCGGCGGCCAGCAGGATCGCAGAAACGCCACCCTGCTTCATGCCGATGCCCCCGCGCCTGCCAGGTATCGCTCCGGCGCCTTGTCGAAACTGTGCTGGCAGCCGGTACAGCAGAAATAGTAGCTTTGGCCAGGGTACTCACTGCGGTAGTTGGCACTCGCGATGTTGGCGGTCATGCCGCAAACGGGATCAATCGCCTCGCCAATGGCAGCAGTCTCTTTGCTCGTGGTTGCTACTGAGATAGAAGCCGACGGCACTGGCTGTTCAGCGATCGTCTCGGTTCGGGTTTGGCCTGTCACGTCTGCCCCTTGCTCGCGCCGTGCCTTAATCAGGCCGGCGAGCACCGACACCGCGATTTCCTCGGGGGTGACCGCGTTGATTTCGACGCCGGCCGGTGACTCGCAGCGCATGACCGTGGCCATGACGAAGGGTATCCCCCGGGTTTTCAGTTCTGTCGCACGTTCGAGGATTGCATCGCTCGATAGCATCGGTGTTCTCCTGTTTAAAGTTCAGCCAGAACCGGCTCGCGCGCCTCCTTGCCGATCAGTTGTTCGGCGCCGTCCCCGAAGGTCTCGGCCGCCACAGCATTCATTGCTGTAATCACATTATCTTGATCAAACCAGATGATACCGGGCTCAAATTGCTCGAGGGTGTGTTTAATCGACTCCAACATCAAACCCAAGTGTACCCCAGGTCGGGCTTTGTGCGAATCCTTAGCCGACAAGCGTAGTGTCAGGGAAGTGGCGAGGAACAAGGAAAAGCTCTTCCGTTTCAGTTATGCAACAGTGAGTAGAACAGCCAAAGCAATCGAGTGTAGAATGTAAGGCCTGCGCCTCGAACCAGACCGTTATCCACTGCAGGAGGGTGCGGTCTGGTGAGGTTCGGCAGCCCGGCTACACGCGATTTAAGTACCAGCCACCATTTTCTACGGCGAGGTGTCATGACCGGATGCTACCTGGAAGGCTACTGGGTTGACGGAGAAACTGTTTACCGCATACCGATAAACACATTTCCCGCGCTGGTCGGCAGAGAAACCGGCCTGGCTATCACCTTGCATTCAAATAATGTATCGCGCCAGCATGCGGAATTGCTGCAGCTCGACGGACAGCTGCTGATTCGGGACCTGGGGAGTACCAACGGAACTTATGTGAATCGTGAGCCGGTGACTGAATGCCGGCCACTGAATCCCGGCGATGTCATCCGCTTTGCCGATATCGAATTCCGCTTTCGGCAGGAAAGCGGCGGCGCGCATCATCAGGTCTCGCCGGATAGCACCGTTACGGCTTACTTTTCACCCGATGAACATGTCGATCGCATCCCTATCGGAGCACAACACCTCGAAAAATTGCTGGAAGACAAACTGGTTCATCCCCTGTTCCAGCCTATCGTTTCCGCTATTGATGAACGCATCATGGGTCTGGAACTGCTCGGAAGAGGCAAACATCCGGAACTGTCGGAATTTCCGGTGCCCCTGTTTTTCCTGGCCGAAAGCCTGGGACGCGGCGTTGAGTTGAGCGAAACCCTGCGTGATGTGGGCGTGCACCGGTGGGCGAACTCACCATTGAGCAACATCCCCCTGTTCGTGAACACACACCCGGGGGAATTGAAAGACTGGCAGAGGCTGATGGCTTCCCTGCAAGGCATCCGTAATCAACAACCGGATGTTCCCTTAGTGCTGGAAATACATGAACAGGCAGTCACAGATCACGAAACATTGAACAGGTTGAATACCGCCCTGCAGGACATGAATGTCGATCTTGCCTACGATGATTTTGGCGCCGGTCAAGCACGCCTGCTGGAGCTGATGAATATACCGCCCTACGCTGTGAAGTTTGATATCTCACTGATCCGGGGCCTGGATGCAGCACCGCACCAGCGTCAGGATATGATTGGCTTATTGGTTGAACTGGTTAAGAAAGGTAAAACGCTGGCCCTGGCGGAAGGTGTGTCACATCCCGGCGAACTCGCGGTTTGCAGGCAGCTCGGATTCGACCTGATCCAGGGGTTTGTTTACGGCGAACCCGCTGCGCTCGAGCAGCTGAGTTCAACGCCTGGTTAGGGACGGTTCCTGGTCCGAGGCTGACCCCATCCGCTTCAAGGCAGTCTCACAGGAGTTCTACCAGGTCATGTTCCGGGTTAGTCTCATTTTCTCCCGCCCACGGCGACAGTAGCTCGGCCCAATAGTGCGCCGACAAGTCCTTCGTCCTTGTCACCTTCCCTTTATCGGTTAGCTTTATTGGTTTCGTTACCTATCGTTGATTTCAACGTATCAGCCCGCATGTTGCACGAAGGCGGACGCGCATCGCCGTTAACTCGTATTAGTTTCAATCAGTTGAACGAGGATCAAGAGGCTATGGTGCGGTAACAGTTTGTCCTATTTGGTTTTACGTGCACGCTGGCGTCGCATCTTGAACGATCCCTCTTGATCCATAGCTAAGGCTATGAATCTGCAAGCGATCGTCCAACCTGCTTAGCCAGCATGCCCCTAAAATCCAAATCCTTCATGCAACATCCGGGCTAGTCTCGCCTCGCCCTGCTTCTTTTGCCTGGGTGACATCATGCGCGAGAGCTCGGTCAGCGTGTCGTTTGCCATCTGATAACCGCCTTGCAGCGCCAGATTGAACCAGGCATATGCCTCTGGATAGTTCTGATCAACACCATGACCGTCCATATAGAGCACACCGACCATGAATTGTGAAGCTGGCACACCCTGGTGCGCGCCCTGTTGCCAAAGTTCGAATGCCTTTCGATAGTCCTGCTCCCATCCTGGCTGAGACCCGAACACATCACCACCATAGTAATATTTGGATGCGAGCAGGTTTTGAGCCCGCAGATACCCCTTTTCTGCCGCAGCATGCCACCACTTGGCGGCCATCGCCGCGTCTTCCTCAACCGCCTGCCCGCTATCGTACATCTCACCGAGCACGGTCTGGCTGGCGGCATCACCTGCGGTTGCGGCTTGTTGACAAACCGACACCGCCAGCGCGTATTCAGCATTGTCATAGTGCTGCTGACACCGTCTTGCAGCCTCAGCAGCAAGGAGACCCTCGCTGATTAGCAGCACGGTCGCAAGCAAGGCCCTGCGGTTCAAGATAATCGACTTGATGCACGCAATCAGATGAGTCCCTGTTTCCGTCTTCATTCGTAACATATTTTAAGGTCGTAAAACGCCATAATGACGTGAACGATGACAACATGAAGATTGCTTCGCTTCGCTCGCAATGACGTTTATTTTTCAGCACTGTCAGATCAGATCTGGAACATTCTGAATAGTCGTCAGACCAATTTTCAATTACTACAATTAAACCAATACTTTCGTATTTTCTCATTCAAACCTAACGGGCACACTGCTACGCCATTTAGCGCGGCGCTAAATCTGCACCCAACTGTGGACGCCAGGTTAGATCCACCAAGCATTTTACTCAGTCAAATTTCGCATGTTGACCAATAACGACTACACCCTTCTCAGTGACCGTGAATCGCTGTCTGTCACGAGTCAGATCATGTCCGATAACTTCACCTGCGGGCACCCGCACACGTTTATCGACAATACAACGTTTCAACTTCGCACCCTCGCCGACGCTGACACCATCGAACAGGATACTGTCTTCGACAACAGCCATAGGCTCGAGCCTGACCCGCGCCGAAAGAATCGAATGCCTGACGGTGCCGCCATTGATGACAGCGCCACCGGCCAGACATGAGTTGATTATCGCGCCATCGACGCCGTGCGGGCCTGGAACGGTACGAGCTGGTGGACTCTGCGGCAGATAGGTGCGAATAGCCCAATCACGCTGGTAAATATCGAGTGGCGGCACCGGCTCCAGTAGGGCAATGTTGGCCTCGTAGTAGGCATCCAGGGTACCGACGTCTCTCCAATAACGATCCTGCGAGACCCGCCCTTCTTTCCCGCCAAACGGATAGACATAGACCGAATGCTGGCCGATAAGGCGTGGGATGATATCACGGCCAAAGTCGTGACCGGAATCAGGATCCTGGTGGTCTTCGATCAATATCTGACGCAGTAACTCCAAATTGAAAACATAGATACCCATGGAGCCCAGGGCCGATTCCGGCTTATCAGGTAGGCAAATAGGCTTGTCTGGTTTTTCTTCAAACGACACAAGTTGGTGATCAATGTCGATTGACAGCACACCAAAATTACGGGCCTCATCGAGCGTGACTTCCATGGACGCGATTGTTGCATCGGCATCAAGCACACTATGGAAATCGAGCATTGCTGCGTAGTCCATACGATAGATGTGATCGCCCGATAGGATCAACACGTATTTTGCATCGCTTCGCTCGGCTAGATGAAGGTTCTGGTAGATTGCATCCGCCGTACCCAGGTACCACTGGTTTCCAGTTCGCATTTGTGGCGGCACAGGCGTGATGTATTCGTTGAGTTCAGGGTTAAAAATAGACCAACCATCACGTAAATGCTCCTGCAACGATTGGGACTTGTACTGTGTCAAAACAAGCACCTGACGCAGGCCGGAATGCAAACAATTCGATAGCGTGAAATCTATGATTCGGTATTTGCCACCGAACGGTACGGCTGGCTTGGTCCGTTCACGTGTCAGCGGTCGCAGGCGTGATCCATGCCCACCGGCGAGCACGAAACTGATCGTTTTATCAGTGATGTCCTGTTTCATATTAAGCTGACGAAATCAACCATGGTGCCACCCAACGACCAGGCACCGTGTCTGGATGCCGCTTTTTGGAACCACGACCGTTAGCTGGAATATTTGATTTCATAAAAGTTGGTATGTCGATTACGTTTCAACGGGTCAACTTCATTGGACTAAACCGTCACGCTGTTGCGTTCCAGCTCACGCCTGGCGGCCAACTCAATGAGCCTGAACCTTGATCTCGGCAAAATGTGACAACCTGGAACATCAAGTGATCATAATCGACCCGAGCCTGTCAAACGTGTACCGCTGAGCAAGCAGCGTATACTCTGGAGAGTATCATGCCCACGACATGGAAGACACAGTATCGTGCGATAACTCACGATACTACCACTGTATCACACCCAGCGTATGACGCTTGTTTCGGCAAGGTAACGTCTAGTACGGATCTATGAGCAGACATCCAGCGTCTTAAGTCATTGGATCCCGGCTGACTGGAAGCATACCAGGATGACGACTACGTGACACAGCAATGGTAACGTCCACTTTTTCCCTCTGCGCCATGCGATGATAGTAACAGATACGCATTGGCCACCCCAGCCGCCTTAGCAGCGCATTCATTTCGGTTGAGGCGTCAACGTTGGTCTATCTGCGTTTAGTCTTCCGGTCCAAAGCAAGCATCATAGTCAACGCAGACCTCGCACGAGGGTGCACGGCAGGTGTAGATGCCTTCGGCATTGCATAATTGCTTATAGATAAATTTCTTCCACTTCATGTTTTGCGTATTGCGTTGCGCGAGCGAAGGGAAATTTCGCAGCATCAAAGCGGACAGCTGATCGCGAGACCACAGGCCCATGTCCTGCCACAAGTGATCCTGACCCTGACAGGCCTGTGACACGATCATGGCCATCGCGTTTTCACTGTCGCAGCGTCGTGCGCGGTTATCCTGCAACAGCTTAAGCACATCATGGTATTCGTCGGTGCGCTGATGATCGGCTTGACGTCCTGGCTGGTCCAGGCTGTCGAGGCTCAATCCCGGGAACTGCAACGCAATCAGTGCGGCGAAGTCGGGCTGTGTCAGGCCCAGACAGTCCGGCATCATACCCATGCCGGCCTGCCAGCTCGCCAGCATGCTGGCGAGGGCTTCCTGGTTGCTCCCGCCAGCAGCATGACTCATGATCCGCTCGTATTCGAGCTGAACCGGCTCTTCGTCAACACGTTCAAGCATTGCCCAGATCAATTTCGTCAGTACTCGACCAGGATGTCCTCGTCCCGGGGAATGAACTGGCAGGCCAGTCGCCATTCACTGGGCAAGTCATTGACGATCAGGTTCTCCAGATCCGCTTTGCTGAGTTTGCCAATCTCGCGCAACACGGTTTTCTCCTTTTCGGTTAGGTGATAACCCATTGGCGACTTGTTCTGGTCGATGTTGGTCACGCGAATGGCACAACTGCCACACTCACCGTCCTCACACTGGAACGGTATCTGAATCTTATGCTCCTTTGCGATCTTCAACACGGTTTCTGTGTGACTACCCGCAACGGCATAAATGGTTTTGTCCTTGTATTCAGGACTCGAAAAGTTGATGTTTGGCATGAGTGGTTCTCCTGTTTTATATTAATTAAGCAGGCTTTACCGTGCAGTCACCGAGGATCTGCGCCTGACAGGCAAGCCGCTGATGCCTGCTCGCCATGTTTTCCTTGAGCACCTTGTCTTCCAGCACCGTTGGATCACTGAGGTTGTTCCATCCATCAGTGACTTCCATCATGCACGTACCGCAATCACACTCGCGGCAACCATAGATGATGCCGGAACCCACTTTTTCCGATAGCTCGATCACGCGCGTACCCACCGGCACGCTGACGGTCAGTTCGATGTCTTTGAAAGTTACGTTTGCTTTCGCCATTTTTTTCTCCTGTAGTTGATAGAATATTTACTGGTCTCATTCGTTGTTCACAGCTCGGCCATCTCGAGCACCTTGCCCTGGTTCCTGCTTTTGCCCATCAGGAATCCCGCGATTTCCCGGCCAAACGCCCTGCACTGATCAAGCTCTTCTTCTGTCGGTATCAGCTTGACGCGTATGCCTTTGGTCGGTACGCGCATCTTCAGGCCGCGCATGCGGTCTTCGATCATGCCGACCGCTTCGCCACTCCAGCCGTAGGATCCGAAGGCAGCGCCTAGCTTGCCCTTGAGATTAACCACGACGAGTGATGACAGCAGATCCCACACCGGCTTGACCGCATCACCGTTGATGGTCGGCGAACCGAACATCAATGCATCGGCTTCCTCGATCAGGTCGACGAAGGGTTCGGTTTCCCCGCCCTGTAGGTCGTACAGCGAAACCCGCACACCATCGACTTCGTGCATACCGTCGTATATAGCTTCCGCCATGCGTGCAGTGTTACCGTAGGAGCTCATGTAAAAAATGATCAGCGATTTTTCGTTTTCCCCGAGTTCACCGCTGAGGCTCGATGTCGCGAGTTCCCGGTAATGCGCGACATAGCGGCGAGGACGGTCGCGCAGGATCGGACCGTGGGTGGGTGTGATCATCTTCAACGATAACGGCTCGATCAGGTCCAGCGCTTCCAGCACCCATTGTTTGAACGGGCGCATGATGTGTGCGTAGTAGTAGTCGAAGGAAAAGCGGAAGTCGCCGACCTTGTCGTTGAATAATCGCGGATCACAGAAATGGCAACCGAACACATCACCGGAGAACAGGATCTCCCGCTCGACCAGATAGGTACACTGGGTATCCGGCCAGTGCAGGAACGGCGTATTCAAAAAGCGCAAGGTGACATTGCCAAGTGACAGCATGTCATTGGTCTTCACTGGCGTATAGTTGAGTTTGTCGCGGCCGTCTTTCAACAACGCTTTCAGCATGCTCTGCGCGCGCTGTGAAATGTACACCTGCGCATGCGGGGCGCGTTCGAGCAATTCCGGCAATGCACCGGTGTGATCCGGCTCGAGGTGATTTAAAACGATATACTTGATCTTGCTGTAGTCAGTGACCGATTCCACACGGCTGAAAAACTCGTCCGCGTAATCTTCCTTTACCGTATCGATCACAGCATAACCATCACTGCCTTCGACTAAATACGCATTGTAGGTCGTTCCGTTAGCCGTGCTCAGAATAATGTCGAAGGTCCGCAATCCGGGATCGAGTGCACCCACCCAGTAGACGCCATCATCGATCTGGATGGCCCTGCCTTCGGTCATATTGGGGTTAATGACGTTACTCATTCTGGCTGCTTGACTGGAGTTTCGCAGTGATGGTTATCGGTTCGTGGACAGGCTTCCAGGTTCGTCTCAGCTGCTGCGCCAATGGCCAGCCCGATCCAATTGTTCACCTGGTCCACATCGAATCCTGCACGGCGCGCATCGCCCACTTGCATCAATGGACGCCGAATCAACAACGGGTCGTGCTGCATCAGCAGCAGTGTCTGCTCCTCATCGAGTGCGGCGGGCACAATTTCACCGTTTTTGATCGCCGGTGCAGACGGGTTGAACCATTCACTCAATGGCATGCCCTCAAAATAACTTCGCAGCTCATCGATACGCCAGTGGGCTGTCAACAGGTTACGCGCATCAACCCGGTGCCCCGCCTCGGCCAACAACCGCTTTTGCTTCGTATTATTGATACATCCCGGCTTCTCATAGAACACGACAGTCACCACGCTACCGTTCCCCCCGCTTGCTGATCTGTTCCAGCATCGCACCGTGCCGCATCCAGGCGCGTCGTGAAATGTGTCTACCACAAGCAGTCTGGTGAAAACGCTGCCATGAATCGTGCTGCTCCCTCATGTTCTGCAAGGTTGCAGACAATCCCTTGTCAAAACGATGCATGAGTCTGGCTATCATTCCTGAATGCGTATCGTGATGTGTCAATAGCGTTCCCATTGCATTCTCCCGGCCCTCTGCCTGACTAGCGTGCTTGAATCTCCGCCATTGCAGCCGCCATTTTCTGCGGCGGAATGCCTGTCAATGACCCCAGTGGGTTTACCGCTTCGCCGAAGCCGTCAAGGATCGCGCCTTCGATCGGACAGATACTGGCACACTGCGTGTCTGCATAATCACCCTCGCACTCGGTGCATTTCCTGGCATCGATCATGAAATGCGGTTCCGCTTCATAGATCGCATTGCTGGGGCACAGTGGTTCGCAGGCCCAGCAATTGACGCAGCTTTCGATAATGCTCAATGACATGTCCACTCTCCTCTTATGCGCTAAGCTGTTGCGCTTCGTCTTGCACTGCAGTTTTATCGAGCTGGCCATTCTCAGCCATCTCGCGATACACGGTGGCAACCGCTTCTTCGATCGGCTCCATTGCGTGTTCGCCATTGGGCTGGATACCGGCTTCTTCCAGCATGCCCCAGGGTTCGAAACCGATCTTTGAACACAGCACGACTTCACAACCCTCCAGCGTGCGGATGATTTTCTCCAACGTGGTCTCCGCATCGCCGCAGGTATCGCCGCCGCTGCAGTAGAGATCGACCTTGCGATGACTGACGAAACGAACATCGGTTGGCGATGCTTCGTAGATCAGAAATTCTGTGGCATGACCGAAGTGCTGGTTGATCACGCCACCACCGGATGTGGCTACTGCCATCAGCACCGGACGTGTCTCCGTCTTCTTCATTCCGCTCAGGGTCACCAGCGCTTCATTGGGTTTGTTGCGCCTGGTTTCGAGTTCGGCCTCGATAGCGTCATGGATCGCCTTGCGCTTGACCATCGCCGCTTCGTAATCGATATCCATCATCTCGACCTTGTCCATGGTGAACTCTTCGCCGCGGTCTTCGCCAAGCAGGCCCACCGCATCAGCCCGGCACTGCCGGCAGTGGCGCATCATGTTCATGTCGCCCGCACATTCATCCTGCAATGCCATCAACTCATCGTTGGTCGGGCCACGCTGGCCCATCACGCCATAGAACGTGCCGTGCTCTGCTTCTGCGATCAACGGCATTACGTTGTGCAGAAAGGCGCCCTTGTCCTTGACGATGCGGCTCACTTCCTTGAGATGCTCATCGTTCACCCCCGGTATCATCACCGAGTTCACTTTGACCAGCACGCCGCGTTCGACCAGCATTTCCAGGCCCTTCTGCTGTTGTTCGATCAGGATCTTCGCCCCTTTTTTGCCCTTGATACGACGGTTGTTCCAGAACACCCAGGGGTAAATCTTGGCACCGACTTCGGGATCGACGCAGTTGATCGTTATCGTGACGTGATCGATGTTGTGCTGGCACAGCTCATCGACCACGGCCGGCAGCGCGAGTCCGTTGGTCGAAACGCACAGTTTGATGTCCGGCGCTTTCTCACTCAGCTGACGGAAGGTGTCAAAGGTACGTTCGGGATTGGCCAGCGGATCGCCTGGACCCGCAATACCCAGTACGGTCATTTGCGGTATCTCTGCCGCCACCGCCATGACTTTCTTGACGGCCTGGTCCGGATTCAGCAACTCGGATACCACACCAGGACGTGATTCGTTTGCGCAATCGTACTTGCGGTTACAGTAATGACACTGGATGTTGCACGCCGGTGCGACCGCGACATGCATACGTGCAAAATGATGATGCGCTTCTTCGGAATAGCAGGGATGATTGAATACCTTCTGCCTGATCTCTTCAGGCAAGTGCGACATTTGATCATCCGTACTGCCGCAACTTCCCGAAGAGCAGCCGCCGCCCGCTTGTGTATTTTCATCCTGCCCGAGTACTGTGAGTTCAATCATGATTTCTCCCATGGTCCTGTGCCGCAAGGCACGTACTTGTTCAGCTTTACCATGTCTTGTGCAAGAGGCGTGCCTAAAACGGGAAAAGTGGGTTAGTTATTGAATTAACGGAGGTTGTTGATAGCAGCATGGGTACGGCAGATACTGTATTGTCGTGAACACGACAAAGCTCGGAAGGCCAGCTGTCTGCTATGCAACAGATGAACAGCCTTTGCTAACCCGAGGTAAACACAAAACGATTGGAGCAGCGTCATCGCGAGGAGCGAAAGCGACGCGGCAATCTCCAGCGGCTTGCGCGAGTATTATGAGATTGCTTCGCTTCGCTCGCAATGACCGGCTGTATCGGCTCGCAATGATAGGAACAGCAGGACTTGTCGCAGGTCAAAGTCCATTGTTTGCTACCCCGAACTAGACGCTCAGATCTGGCGGACCTTGATGCCGAGCGTCTGTATGCGATAGGCAATCTGGC
>JAAUYJ010064851.1_pt1 | contig 11132 bp, 10 predicted proteins | sample 7278031 | NCBI WGS metagenome assembly JAAUYJ01 (sample SAMN14350222, study PRJNA611818) | marine sediment metagenome | isolation source: surface marine sediment (1.8m) | place: French Polynesia: Moorea | collected 2018-08 | reverse complement strand
GACCTGCGGGCCTACGGCCTACAGCCGCAGGTAAAAAGAGTTTGGGCTAGAAAATACCCCAAAAGAAAAACTATCCTTTGATTTTTTTAAAAGTACTGGGTTTTAGGTACATGTGCGCATGGTAAAAAACCCTAAGCTTATAAATATGCTTGCAGGGATTGGCAGGACCCCTGCCCCAATCACAGAACCCAGCACCTCAGACTCAACTGAAGACAGTTTGTCTATAGTGGAGAAGTGCAATGAGGAATGTAATGGCACTGATGTAGATATTGACGGAGTTTTGGAGTATACAAACTGTTCCACTCTAGAGTAGGTATCAGAATTCCCTTTAGTGATAGGCTGAATCAATCTGGAATTTTCAGATGTGAGGCTGTGATTGCCAACATGACAGACAATTGCCCTGATGTGGCAAATGAAGATCAACATGATGAGGACCAGGACGGTGAAGGGGATGCTTGTGACTGTGATGAGGACAATAATGGAGATTTGGAGAAGTGCAACAGCACTGATGAAGACGGGGATATGATTAGGGCTTATTCAAACTGTTCCATTGCTAAGTAGTATAGTTTTTGTGATAGTAAGTTTAAATTAAAAAGTGCATTCCCACATTTCAGGTGCGAAGTGGTGATGACAAACTTGACAGACAACTGCCCTGACATTGCCAATGAAGACCAGCTTGATATGGACAATGACTTGTATGGTGATGCTTGTGACTGTGATGAGGGTAATGACGGAGTTTTGGAGAAGTGCAACAGCACTGATGAAGATGGGGATACAGTTCTGGCATACTCTAACTGTACAATCGACAAGTAAGTATTGCTTCTTTTGGCATGAAGTTTGAATTTTTAAAAGAATGACACATTTTAGGTGCCAAGTGGAGTTGGAAAACTTAACCGACAATTGCCCTGATGTGGCAAATGAAGATCAACATGATGAGGACCAGGATGGTGAAGGGGATGCTTGTGACTGCGATGAGAACAATGATGGAGTTTTGGAGAAGTGTAACAGTACTGATGAAGATGGGGATATGATTTTGGTATACTTAAGCTGCTCCATTTCCAAGTAGGTTCCTTCTTTGTGAGAGTTAAAAAAATAATTATGTGCTACATTCTACTGTAGTTGCAGAGAAAGGGCCATGAACAAAACTGACAACTGTCCCAACATTGCTAATAAAGACCAGCTCAATGTGGACAATGATCTCTATGGAGATGTTTGTGACTGTGATGAAGATAATGATGGAAAGGTGGACAAGTGCAACAGTGTAGACAACGATAATGATGGAGTTCCAGAGCATACAAACTGTTCTTTGGCAAGGTGGAAAAAGACCTACAGTACTTCTACAATAAAGTATGCAACCAGTTTAACTCAACTTTTTTTACAGTTGCAAGGCATTAATAAAGATAGATAATTGCCCTTTAAAAAGTAACCCCACTCAAGTAGACACTGATAGTGATGGCAGAGGAGACACGTGTGATAACTGCCCTTTGAAAACTAATCCCTCCCAAATAGACACCGATAGTGATGGCAAGGGAGATGTTTGTGACAACTGCCCATTAAAAAGTAACCCCACTCAAAAAGACACTGATAGTGACAGCAAGGGAGATGCTTGTGATAATTGCCACTTAAAAAGTAATCCAACTCAAAAAGACAGTGATGCTGATGGCATTGGAGATGCATGTGATAACTGCAAATTAAAAAGTAATCCAGCTCAAGTAGACTCCGATAATGATGGCATTGGAGATGTTTGTGACAATTGCCCCTTGAAACATAATCCAACTCAAGTAGACTCCGATAATGATGGCAAGGGAGATGTTTGTGATAATTGCCCATTAAAAAATAATCCAACTCAAATAGACTCCGACAATGATGGCAAAGCAGATGCATGTGATAATTGCCCCTCGAAACATAATCCAACACAAAAAGATTCTGATAGTGATGGCATTGGAGATGTTTGTGACAATTGCCACTTAAAAAGTAATCCAACTCAAAGAGACAGTGATTCTGATGGCAGAGGAGATGTTTGTGACAACTGCCTGTTAAAAAGTAACCCCACTCAAATAGACACAGATGGTGATGGCAAGGGAGATGTTTGTGACAACTGCCACCTAAAAAGTAATCCAACTCAAATAGACACCGATAGTGATGGCAAGGGAGATTCTTGTGACAATTGCCTCTTAAAAAGTAATCCAACTCAAATAGACACCGATAGTGATGGCAAGGGAGATGTTTGTGACAACTGCCCATTAAAAAGTAACCCCACTCAAAAAGACACCGATAGTGACAGCAAGGGAGATGCTTGTGACAATTGCCACTTAAAAAGTAATCCAACTCAAGTAGACTTCGATAATGATGGCATTGGAGATGTTTGTGATAATTGCCCTTTTAAAATTAATCCAACTCAAATAGACTCTGACAATGATGGCAAAGCAGATGTATGTGATAATTGCCCCTTGAAAAGTAATCCAAATCAATTAGACACTGATAATGATGGCAGTGGAGATGCTTGTGATAACTGCCCCTGGAAAAGTAATCCAACTCAAATAGACACCGATAGTGATGGCAAGGGAGATGTCTGTGACAACTGCCCAAAATTCAAGAACCCTGATCAAAATGACACAGATGTGGATGAAGTTGGCGACATATGTGATACTGGCAAAGACCTAGATGACGATGGCATACAAGATGACAGAGACAACTGCCCAAACATAGCAAATAGCAACCAACATGATGCTGATAATGATGGAAAGGGGGATCTCTGTGACAAAGATGCAGACAATGATGGGATAAAAAATGAAAATGACAATTGTTGGATAGTTCCTAATCCATACCAAGGAGATACTGATTTTGATGACAGGGGCGACGCATGTGAAAAAGACAATGATGGAGACCATGTTCCTGATGAATTTGATAGTTCAGACAATAATTCAAAAAAGCATGACAAATATTTTACTGTAGATAAATTTGTTTTATTTGATGATGTACCAAGCTATGATACTGAAAGGGTATCTAGGTATGAACGTATGCCTAATTGGACCATAACTGATGGTGGACGAACGGTCAGAGAGGAACAAAATGCTCATGCGTCATGCATGCTGGGAAAGCAAAGAGTCAATGGATTTGATTTTGTAGGAAATGTCTTTGTTGATGGTAATAAATGGGAACAGCCGGATTTTGACTTCATTGGAATAGTATTTTCTTTTCAGGTAAGCAAGAAACACTGCCCAACCATATGCACACTGCATGCAATTTATTTCCGTTTTAGTCAAACCAAAGGTTTTATGTTTTTAATTGGAAAGGTGCATTTGTTACTTGGAATTCAGAAAGCTACCCAGCAGCATATTTACTAAGAGTGAAGACAAGCTTGAGAGTACCAAGTGGAAAACTTGGGCAAATGCTTAAGCACCACCGAAGTAAGTTTTCAAAGTTTCTAGTTTGTAGTAGTGTATTGAAATAGCTTTCCTACATCTTTTAAAGGATACGACAAAAATGCCGAGCATGTCAAGGAGCTATGGAGAAAAAAAGGCATCAGAATTGTTTGGCGCCATATAACTTATTTCAGATGGAAGATAAGCCATCGACCGTCAACGGGGGAAATAAGGATATGCGTTTATACGGTACGAATGTCGTTTAACCCCTATTTACACATAGGAATCAGAATACGTTGCGTGCATCTGATTGTCCATTTCAGGTGCGTGGTACGAGGGATTATATAACTGTCAAACCTGGTGTTAAGGTAGACTCAGGAATTCTGGTATGCAGCCTCGAACGTGCGTGGGGTTGCAAGTTGCCTAACATGTCGCACTTTTAGATTGACAAAACTTTCAAGGGAGGAAAGATTGGTCCGTACGTCAACTCACAGGGAAGAAAAAACAATCCCAGCGCGCGAGATTTCAACTTAATTTCCTGCTCAAGACAATTTGCTTCAAAGTTTAAAAAAATCCGTCAAATATTTGAACGGGGAACGTGTTGTGCAAAAAAGTTGGGGAAATTCACCTCTTGCTGCTTTGAAACGAAGTACTTAAACACCCCCAAAAGGTCGCCTTTCCAGACTGCCAAAAGTGTCGGTAGAGTCAAGATAGCCCAAAGTACCTTCTGGTCAGACTCAGCCCGGCTCCATCACTACCAGGAGGAGCAAGTGCAGAAAGAGGGCATTTTGGCGTTTGGACAATGAGGGTGTTTGGGCGATTCTGTCTGGCGTGGGCGATTTTGATTTTGCACTTTCCCAGTCCAAAGCTTGCCCCATACCAAAGTAGGGCCCCAAGGGTGTTGCTGAACAGCTAGAGCCACTTTTTTCATGGGTGACATACTGTAGGCCATTTCTACTTTTTGGTCCAAAAGGTGTTTAGGGATGTTTTTTTTACATAGGTAAAGTATTTATAATTTTTGTATGTTTTTACAAACGTCCCTAAACACCTTTTGAATCAAAAAAGTAGAAGTGGCCCATGTTACCATAGAAAAAAGTGGCTCCAGCTGAACTGCGCTACCTATGCATAAAAAGCAAGCAAGCAAACAACAAACAGACTTTCATACATAAACTATGTTCTTTATTCTTCCCCCCCCCATAGGAACAAGTTGTTTTCACCAACATGTCCGTTACTGAGACTGAGGCGCCCATCACCTGCGACTGGCCCTGGTAGATCGGTGCCCATTCCGGATTGATGGTGATGATTATTCTCTCAAGATCGGAACAAGAACAGACTCTGTTCGAAAGGCCTGCGGCAGGATTCAACAAAGTTTGAAAAGTTAAATAAGAACAAAAATGTCTCCTCAAATATAGTTTTTTATGTTTTTCAAAAGTACTGGTCTCAAATTTGGTACAGTTTTATACCATTTTAAAGCCTCCGAATTTGTATTTTCAAAAATGTTTGTCGCTGTAAATTTTTAAATTTTTAAAATTTAAATTTAAAAATTAGAAATTAAAATTTTTAAAAATTGTCACTAGCAAAAGACAATTTTTTTGTCGGATTGTAGGTGCTTTACCATTCAATAATAGCTGCTTGCCGGAGACAAAAACGTTCATTTGCCCTGAAAACTGCATTGTTCTCTTTTTTGCCTGCAAGGTTGGTTTGAGCTACGTCATTATATACATGGTCAGCATTCTCCTTTGACCAAGGATTACGCTGTGCATACATTTTAGGGATGTTTCACAATCAGAGATGAATTACCAGGAAATAAAAGGGAAAAAAAATCAATGGTCATCGTCCACGAGGACTTCCCCTCTCAAACGCGATTTTTTATTCTAACGAGGAAGTCCATTCCAACTGTGGTGTAAGAGTGAACCTGATTTGCGAAACTCAAAACTCTGTCAATAATTTGAGTGTAACACCCCCCCACACCCCCAGAGTAGTGCAGGACGCGGTAAATGTTGAAATCTGCCCTGCACTAGATAGAAAAAAATTCAGATGTACAGCCAACTGAGTGTTTAAAAGCTATCTATGAAAAAAAATCAAATTTGCTTGCCCTAAAAGTTAAAGTTTAAAAATATGTGTAATTTTAGCCCTTTTAAAAATTGTACGCTTTAAAACTTGGCTGAGTAAACCCCTTCAAGAGACCGCTCCTCCATTGGTGGCGTGTAGCGCCAAAGCCCCGACTTAAAAAAAGCTTTCGAAATTTTGTGCTGTACGGTCGAGACCCACTATTCCCCTCCCCACCCTTGGGCGGATGAACGACTCGATCGGAAGAGAGAGATAGAACAGGAATGCAGGGATCAAAATTTCGTTGACAGACAGACAGGCACACCGGGGTTTCCCTGTCCAGAGAAAAAGCTTTCTATCGATATATTTTTTCTCTCTCGGTGTCTCGCGTCTGGAGACGATTTTGTTCAAACAACGCGCAGAAATTTCGTGGCTGACGTCAAACGCATTCTTCTTCTTCTTCTTGCCTTCTAGAAGATGGCTCGCACAACAAAAGGGGGCAAAAAAGGCGAGGCGAAATTTATCTCCCCTTCTTTTTCCCGCTGTTGTTGCACTTTGTCTGAGTCGAGGAAAATAAACCCTTTCCCTGACCGCGGGGACAGCCTTTTCCTGCCCTTTTTAATAGAAGCAAACTTTTCAAAAAAGACTTTACCAAAGATCCCGCGAAACCTCTTCTAGCCTTCTTGAACCGCTTTCTACTTGTATGCGTGCCATTACCCTAGCCGGTAGCTCGCGAAACTGATTACTTTTTTTAAAGATGGGTAAATCTTGAACCCTCGCAAAAAAGCAAAGGTGCGACGCAGAACGAAGGAGTTTGAACAGCCGCGCTAATTCCCCTTTTATTTCTTTTTCTTCTTTTTTTCTGGGAAAGGGATTAAAGCCCAGTCGTAAATTCGGGGAGGGGTCAATTCTTGAAGCCTGGGGCCTGAAAGAGCTCTTTTAGAGGAAGAAGACGGAGCAAGCGGAAATGGGAAAAAAAGGGGGAAGTCAGGGGTTGGGCCCGGGAGGAAAAAAAACACCGCTCCAAAACGGAAGCTTTGTATTTCTTAATACGTAATAGTCGGGTCAACCCCGCTTTGCTGCTTTTTCTGAAGACTTCTTAAGAGCACGAAGTATCCAAAAATTCTGGACAGCAAGCGGAGGCGGAAATTGAGGATATTTGGACCAGAAGCGTGTATCCGATCGACGGTTGCGAATGAGGTGTGAAAGAAGACGGAGAATCTACTCTTGTTGCCTCCTAATACTGCTTTCCTCAATGCCGTTTGATATTTGAGAAGGCAATTAACTTTTGATAGAAACCAGACATCGACTATGCGCTGTGCAATGTAAATCTTACATGTGCGAAAAATGAAGCAAAACTATCCGCTAAAAAAAATCCAGACGCGTCTTTTCCCTTTCTCATCTCCGCGGTCCATTCCGAAATGTCACCTCACGCGCATTCGCGGAAAAATAGAAGGATATTTTGTTTGGAAAGATGTGCAAAATGATGCGTGCAAGTGGCCCGGCCGGCGGTGCCCCCATGTCAAGCGACGAGACAGAAACTGAGATGAGAGGCATTTCCTAGCTGTCACTTCTTCCTTGCGGACATCAGATATGATGAGGAAAACCGTACAGTTAAATGTTATGCAACGGCTAGAGATGTCCCCAGGTGACAGGTGGACCGTCGTACATACCGTATTTCGATACAAACAAAGTTGAACAACCTGGAGGAAGAATTTTTTTATGCTACGGGAATGATTTGTCTCTTCTCTCCCACGAGTCAGTTAGCCATGCAGCAGCTTCGGAAGACGGCTCAATCGTCACTATGACCAACAAGAACATACATACATACATACAACATACTTTGCTCATAGACCTTCGGATTAAACAAGGATTCTCAAGAGGGAGGATCACAACCGAAGAAATATCACGAAGACTACTTTAAGAAGGGAACAAAAAAGCTTCAATGGTCTCCCTCAACAACAACAACATCAACAACTACCACATCTCCTAGACCTCCGTCCCTAAGGGAAAGAAAGGGCCAGGAGTCACAGGACAGTGACGTTAATTCCCCTCTTGGGCAGACGGACAGACATATCTCCAACTTGTCTTTTTCTCCATGCATTTCATTCTTTTTTAGGGGGCCTGACACGCACCCGTGATTCCCGAGAAAAAAAAAGAAATTCGTCGTTGTCTCCTTCCATTTTCCGCCCCTCTGCAAATGACAATTTCTTCGAAGATTACTTTTTCGTCCTTCCAGCGACATGTTGTAGGTCAAAAGTCTTCGCCCCAAATAATTCAAGGCGAAAAGCAAAAAAAGAATTGTGCACAAGGAGCATTGCTTTCCCACAAAAGCGAAAGAAGAGAAGTGCGAACAAACGAGAGGCCACGGCCCGAAAAAAAGAGAAGAGAAGGGAAGAAACAGAAACACATTCGGGAATTCCTCGTAGGAGCTCATTTCGTATCTCAAGAGGAGGGAGGGGAAGAGGGGCATATTTGACTGCTTGCCAATCAGCTCTCAGAGAAAAACTCTTGGGCCTGCCGGGGGCAAAGTTTCATGAAGCCAACTTTAAGCAGGAAAAAGTTTGTACTCTTGCTTGCTTGCCGTCAAATGTCATGGTACTTTACATAATTCTTAATACTTTTTGAGCCCGAGTTTGCCAGTGGAAAATGCGGCAGCGTTCTATGAAACCTTGCCCCCGTCCGCCTCATTTCGACCCGGCAGGTCACACAACTGCAGCCGTGTAATCCCAGGGGACAGCCGCTCTCAGGCCCAGAGAAAAAGAGGAAATTCCGCTTGTTATCCAGGAGGATTATCGTTGGGGAAATGAAAGTGGGGGAGGAAAGGAAGGGAGAGAGGAGGAAGAAGCGATATCATCTTGGGCGCCACGGTCGGTCTGTACATGGGAGTCTGGAGCTGGAGATCTGACAAAGAACCGGGCCAGCTAGGATGCTGCAACAAGGAAAATGGGGAAAATGTGTTAAAAGGCAAGCAAACCTCAGCAGGTTTTTTTAAAATTCTGATCCTTTCCTAGTTTTAAAATAAATGTTCGTGGTCACATGTAGTACACAAAAATCAAATTTCGCTCCAAATCAGGCATGATGGATATAAGAAAACAAACCATAAAAATCCCATTAGGACGAGGCAATAAAATATTTGACTCTTCGTATATATCCCAAAGTTCCTCTTGTTTTCTTTTCCAGCGCAAAAATGTCTTCCGTGCGCACGGCGGCTTCATTTTGGATCCTCCTCCTTGGGTTTGCTGCCTTGGGTCCGGAGGTCTGATCATAAGGCATTCCCTGTTTATTTCGCGTGAAGAATAAAATATACATTTCACTACAGAGCTCCGAGGGCTGCGGCTTCAGGGGCGGCAGGATGCTGAGGGCGGCGGCGGGGGAGCAGGAGGACATTGGGTGAGCAACACTGCTGTGCAGCATTTCTCAGCAACAAAAAAAACCTTCATTTACTCCATACTCATAGTAATCGCCTGGGCGTCGGCGTCGGCGGCGAGGACGACGATGACGGACCCGACGGGACCGAGGACGCGCCCTACATCGTGCCAATACCACCACCAGACGGCGGAGGGGGGTGGGAGCCACAGCCGACGAGGCCGCTATACGGTACGGAACACAAGGAAAAACTCAGGTGTGTCAAATTGGCAAGGCATTATTGTTTGTTCGATTTTTTCAGAGGGAGGCTTGGACTTGCCCTTCCCTCCGCCCCCGCCGATCCTCCCTCCCCACGTGTATCCCATGCCCCCCGTTCCAAGCTACTGCAGACTCAGGTGATTTGGGGAAACAAAAACAGTTCTTTAAAGAGCTTTAATCAAATGATTTTTTTAAAAAAAAATATTTAAAGAATGTCAATTTCGATACGCAGTGTGTTTGACCCCCTCAATGAAACATCGGCTGGAAATGCTAAAAATACTATGTGTTGAAGGTAGTGTCATCCTCTTTTATTCCAGGCCATACCTCCCCGGCTGCTACTGGTACTGGCCAAGGCTATAACATGCAAAAAATATAACCATGAAGTTAGTTCGCATACAAAGGTGTGTCCTAACGAAAAATTGCGCTCTTATTTGAATGCACTCCAATGCTAAAATGAAGAAGCGGTCACCTTGGAGCAAAAAAGAACCGACAGAGAATTATTCCTTTCGTCTCTCCTCCTCCTCTTCGTACTATGCGCGTCTGGGCGTGCGTCAAAACATGCCCTTCTACACTCGTTATTTTTTTTTCCTATGCGGCCCTGGGAAGGAATTGGAGCAACTATGCATGTCTGGACAGGCAAAGTTAAAATCATTTTTCAGGGACATAGGAGGAAAAAAAATAACTTCAGGGCGAGTGCTATTCATTCCCAAGCAACACAAAGTCTACATTAAAAAAGTCACAAAAGTTTTCTCTAACTCGATTTCCCTTGGAAAGAGCGAAAAAAAGGAGGCGAGAGAAATTTGAACTTTGTTTGACCTGCGCGTCGCGTTCCATACGGCAAGAAAGGAATTTCTTGACCCCCCCCAAGAAGCTACGGCAAAAAAAAGGAATCCCCGAAAACTCGATGACAGCCAAGCCAAGGAAGGGGCACAAGGGCGAAGCGGTGGAGGCGACGGAATTTAGGTTTTCGGGTTTTTTTTCGTGTGGGAAAATGTGTTTTGACGTTGCCGCTCACTTCGCCTCTCTCCTCCGGCGGGAGAGTCTAATCCAGGCTGGCGCCTACCTCCATTTCCCCGAAAGCAAAAAATAAAAATAAAAAAAAAGGAAAGGCGAGAAGGAATGATACTCGCTTTGTGAATTTTCCTTCTCCTTTTTACGGGAAGAAGGGAGTGGAACAAGCACCTAATATACGGTATAAAAATTAAATTTTAAATATGGAGCTGACTAGAAAGATTACTCTGAGTGTTGTATAATCGCCATTAAAGAATATTAATTATCAAGGCAGCTTTCCATGCCCCATCGAATCCCCACCCCAGCTTTACACACTTGAAATCCCCCCCCCCTCCCGAATTTTACACCGGCGGGGGGTATGTTGTTTCAAGGGACAAAAAGCGCTTTTATTTCTCTGCGGCCCTCCTCCCCCTGAGGTACAAAAAAGCATCTTTGTATCCCACAAGGAGGGAAAACAATGTTTCTCCCCTCTTCTCTCGGAAGAGCTAATTTTCTGGACAGCACTCCATCTCCCGCGGGGAACGAAAAGTTTATTGGCCTTTTCCAGGCTTTTTTTTCTGAACTACGCAGCAGAAAATATACTGAAATTCAAAGTATTTGTGCATCTAAAAGAATTCATCTTCATTCAAGAATTTGAGCTCTCCAAGGACGATGAAGAACAGGCGCGGGAAATAAATCAATCCGTGTTTACAAAATATTTTCCTTCTTCCTTCCTCTCCCCTCCCTATTCGACCTTTAATTTTCCCGACCTTGATTTCCCAGAAAGCTGAGAAGGGGAATAGCAAAAGCGTTAAATGAATGGGGCGCCTCCTCCTCCTCCGGTCGTTATCGCCGAACTCTTGCTTTCAGTTCCTCTTCTTTTTTTTCTAGGTATGGGATTTGCCAGTTCTACGGTATTATCCGAAGAGCAACGCTGAAAATAAAAATTACAGTGTATCTATATGTAACTTTTTTGCATTTAAAAAAATAGGGTGTACGGAAAAGCCAGATACAGTCAGATACGCAGATACAGCCAGATACAGAACGGACTCGCGAGGCCGTTTAACCGAACTCGCGAGGGCGGTTTCTGTACTCTTGCAT
>JAAUYJ010182573.1_pt1 | contig 11137 bp, 8 predicted proteins | sample 7278031 | NCBI WGS metagenome assembly JAAUYJ01 (sample SAMN14350222, study PRJNA611818) | marine sediment metagenome | isolation source: surface marine sediment (1.8m) | place: French Polynesia: Moorea | collected 2018-08 | reverse complement strand
AGCAGTAGATAGCTTAGACCAAATTGGCAAGGGTAATGAGTATGCAATTCTTGCTTTGCTGCAATTGTTGGCATCTACTGCTGATGATTCTACTCGCTCTCTAGCAGTAGGTATCTTAGATCAAATTGGTAAGGGCAATGAAAAAGCAATTAATGCTTTAGTACAGTTGTTGGAGTCTACTTCTAATGATGAGATTCGCGAGAAAGCAGCAGCAAGCTTAGATAAAATTTTAGTTGAGGAGTAGGAGTTTGGCAATTATGGCATCTTTAAAAGACTACTTATCAGTTATCGGCTGCCTAATTAGCAGCGATCGCTTCAACGAATGCTACAAAATAATCTGGAAATGTGCCCAAACTCTCCCCTACCCAGAATTTTATCAAGCTTGGCATCCTCCATTTCGATTTAAAAAACCTCGTTGGTTGTCTTGATAGTTGCGCTTTCTGTTAGGATTAGTCCTAGTCTTTCTACTCGCCTGAAAGTAGGTTGGGTAGAACGAAGTGAAACCCAACACAAAAGTCTTAAAAGTTTGGTTACCCTTACGGGAAGCAAGCTACGTTACCTCAACCCAACCTACAAATTCTATGATTTCTACCTTAATTAAGCGTCTAATATTTGCTTCGCGCCCCATGAATACTCAAGATTGGTTAGTGGTAGGGGTGACATTGTTAGTTGGTGGTGGTGCATAGTAATGGTAGTGGATTGTAATTATTTTTGTTACGAGACACGGTAGTGGGAGCATCTTGCTCCCTGTACGGACGTTGCATAACAAAAATGCGTTTCATGTCGCGCAGCGATACGTCCCTACTATTTACCATTACTATGCAGGACTACCTGTTAATTTATGGAGCGATCGCCACTTTCATGCAACAAAGCTAAAAAATACTATAAATAATGGTAGTGTTTTGATAAACTAACATCATACTGAACTAACCCAACCCAATGAACAACTTACCTACTGCCATTTCTAACAAACCCTTAAAATCTTACCTTTCCCTAACCCGAAAGTGGATCGTTATAGTTTCTATAATCTCTCTCTCCCTCTGTCTACTTTCCCCTGCTTTCGCCCAAACAAAAAAACCATCAAACTACGACATTACTAGTCAAATACCATTCAATCAACCCAGTTATTACCCCCTCGAACAAACTATTAACAACCAAATCTACCGCCCAACAGCAACCTGGGTAGGACGACTTATTCTACCAAAACCAGATACCCCACCACCAAGCAACGAACAAGACTGGGTATGGATAGAAATCTACAACGCTCCAGAAACAGCAAAAAATTTAGAAGGGCAAATACTCCCCTTGCAATGGAGTCAACAACCCTCAACACAAAGATTCGTCGAAACTGTCACCACAGATATTGAATTTTCCCAAGCAGCTAACAACAGCAGTAACAACGGTAACGTTTTACCTACTCGTATCAATGGTTTAACAAATGTCGGTCCTCTAAAATCTCTTGCCGGAGCTAGACCAAATGACGATATGATAGTCGGTCTGGAAAACGTCAAAGTTACAACAGACGAAGAAGGTTCTACCATTCTCGAAACCCCTCTCGAACCCATGCAAATTACCGGACGTTATTACGCCTTAGTTGACATCCTCCGCACAGCGACAGCAAACAGTATACCAGAAAATTGCCCCGGAAACAAACCATGCAGCAGCGAACTTTTCCAGGTACGTCATTATAACCCCACTACCAAAAAATTCGATGGTGCAACAGAAATTATCCGTATTCCTCAACAACCGCTCCTTCCCAATAACTTATTTCAATCAACACCACAGCAAATAACAGAATCCCCCCCAGGGAAAGCAGGTTGGTATATTTATGGAGCAAAAGACAGAGAAGGAATATTCACAGTTCAAGCAATAAAGCCGCGATCGCTCTTTCAACTACAACCGGCAAAAACTATGCAGGGAAAAAGAGCAGGTATCAAATATATCGATCGCCAAAATTGGCAAAATACGGAAAGTCGTAAAGGTACTATTCAAAGTGTGTTAGTTATTCAGGAAGAGAGGAATGATAAACTTTCCTCAGTAGGGACGTTGCATGCAACGTCCCTACCTACTCTCAAAGAAGGAGATTATGCTTTAGTCATTCATCTATTCGGGGGTATTGGTGGAGAAAAAGGGGAACCCATAGTTGCAGGAACAGTTACCGGACATTTTGCTTATGGTGTAGCTCAAGTAGTGCGGGATGTTTTCACCAACGAATTACAATTTGACATCAAATACCAACAAGTTTACGCCCATAACCCCAACGCTATAATTTCTGGTACTCATAACTGGGAAAATTATATGGGAAATTTGGAAAAAGGATGGTTAGGAACTCGCCCAGTCTCAGATGTAGTCATCAAATTAGATGCTCTCAATGATTATGATTTTGGTGGTGTCATCCTCTCTCCTTTCCAAGAATTAATGTATCAGTTACAAATAATGACAGCTCGTTACCGGACAGGGGATGGCACGGGAGTCGCAAGAGTCACTCCAGCAACTTCTTGTGTTCAAGACTCCAGTCAAGCACTTTATATTGCCATTAAAAGTATTGAGAATAAGTTTTATGCAACACCAGAAATTCAAACCTGGCTAAAATCTCATCCCGACGATCCGCAAACATTAAGATTTAAACAACTTGTTTCTTTAGGAATAAAACTAGAAAAAGCTTTGGTACCGAGGGGAGTCGTCCGTCTAGACTGGCAACAAAACGCCGAATATTTGGCAGGAATAAATCCTAGAAATGGATTTATTAATGAAGTTTCCATTGCTAATAGTATATTGAGTTGGCGATCGATAATGCCACGTCGCGCTCACGATGATGTTAGCAGTATTTTCTTAGAAAGTGGCGCAGAATTATGGTTTCTTCGCACTAACCAAGTGGGAGGATACGACCCCGATATTGAACCAGTTGCACCGACTGTTGTCTTAGGACAGTTTCCTATTATTTCAACTTTAGCAGCTCGTTTGATATTTGCCTCTCGACCAATGAATAGTCAAGATTGGTTAGTGGTAGGGGTGACGTTGTTAGTTTATGGAGCGATCGCCTTACCATTAGGCTTTAATTCTAGATTTTTGCGAGTCAGTCGAGGTTTTCGGAATCTCAAAGAATTATTTCTAGGAATAGTGTCAATATTTTTTGCCCCTGCTTTCATCGAAGAATTAATATTTCGAGTTTTCTTATTACCTCATCCTACCGAGAGAGTTTCAATTATTGTGTGGTGTTTGTGGGCAGCGTTAAGTTTATTTTTATTTATTATTTATCATCCAATTAATGCTCTAACTTTTCATCCCCAGGGAAACCCAACTTTTATGACACCAATTTTTTTAACATTGGCAGGATTTTTAGGTTTAGGATGTACGGTAGCTTATAAATTAACTGGTTGTTTGTGGGTTCCAGTAATTATTCATTGGGCAGTAGTTGTGATTTGGCAATATTGGTTAGGTGGTAAGGAAAAGTTGTATGGGAATAACTAATATCATATCAGATGAAATTGGGTAGGTTGGGTTGAAGAATGAAACCCAACATTCTGTACCATGACTTTAATTATTAAGTTAATAACATTGCTTACGTTCTTGTAAAATTTCCTGTCTCACTTCTCGGACTAAATTCACTATATCCTCTCTTGATTTATATCCTGCTTCTGCTAAGTCTTTAGCAAATTATGATTGTAAATTTTCTATAGGCATTAAAGAATATCGAGCAGATTTATTTTTCCTAAGTTCAACTATCATTTTTTCAATTAAAATAATTTGTTCAGAAACAGGAAGTTGTTTAGCTAAATTAAACACTTGTTCTAACATAATAATATTCCGTCAACTCACGAGATTTTGAATTATAAGTATTGCTAGTATAACAGTTTTCTAATCTTAGAAGTATAAAGTTTATCAGTAGCTACACAGACATTTGGGCACGGATAAACGGATTAATCATTTGACATCATCCGTATATCTGTGGCAAAATCCACGTTTAGCCACTATCTAGCTTTATCGTTGTTGAGTCATAGCGATTACTTTTTCCACTGTCAAATCTGAGATATTGTCAAGTGTCGGCAGTACATCAGTTCCAGCAAATACCAGTGGTAGTTCTTGGTTCTCCCAAACCCAGATTTGCTGTCGCTGAATATCAATTAACCAAGCAAGTTGAGTTCCGTTACCCAAACAGTGCAGAATTTTGTTCTGTAGGTCTAATGTGCTTTGATCCGGGGAACGAATTTCAATTATCCAGTCAGGTGAACCTTCCAGTGGACCATCTTCATCACTAAGGCGATCGCTTTTGACAACCACAATATCCGGTACGGGAGATAAGGGAGGAATGATGCACCGGAGTTCTTGAATAGCTTCATAAGCTTGGGTTTTATTGTTAATGGCATTGACGAGGTTGCGCTGGAGGCGGGAATGAAACAGCGTTGGCATCGGTTTTTGTTGGGGTTGTCCATGGATAAATTCCCAAGCAGGAGAAGTTTCGATATTGGGTTGTTGGAGAAAAGCGTCTAAGGAGTTAGTAATAGCTGGTAATTGCATAAATTTATTTTTTCATACTTTTTTTTAGGGAATAGGGAATAGGAAAAAAGAATTGATTTGATTTTTTATTTTTGGAGATGTTTAATAAAAAATGATAATTCTGTAGTATCGTGTCAAGCTTGAAAATGTGGATAAAAAACCTAACCCCCCAACCCCCTTCCCTGCAAGGGAAGGGGGGGAGAAAGACTCCCCTCTCAAAAGCAGGAGAGGGGTTGGGGGAGAGGTCTTCACTTGTTGCTCGTTCCTAATCCACAATCTTAGTCTTGACGCGCCACTAGACTGACACAACTAATTTTGTGCATTAGCGGAGTAGGGGAGAAAGATTGTTGTTGGGTTACCCTTACGGGAAGCAAGCTACGTCCCTCAACCCAACCTACATCTATATGTAAAATTTAAGATGAAACAGTCTACTACGCGCTATCAAATCTTACTTTTGACTTTTGCCTTTTGACTTTTGACTTCATTTTGCTTTCACCAAATCTACACCCAACCGCTTCAACGAAAGTCGCTCATTTTCCACATCCACAAAAATAGTGTCACCATCATTAAATTCACTCCGCAAAATACTCTTCGCAATTTGCGTTTCCAACTCCCGTTGAATTGCCCGCTTTAATGGTCGAGCGCCATACACCGGGTCATACCCAACATCTGCCAAAAAGTTAACAGCAGCATCAGCAAGCTTCAATGACATCTTACGTTCAGCTAACCGTTTCTCCAAACGCACAACTTGCAACTGCACAATTTCTCGTAATTGCTCTTTCTGCAACCCATGGAAAATAATACTTTCATCAATACGGTTGAGAAATTCTGGGCGGAAAGCACCACGCAAAGCTTCCATTACCCGATGTTGCATTTGCTCATAGTCATCAGTCACATCCAAAATATATTGAGAACCAATATTACTGGTCATAATAATCACGCTATTCTTAAAATCAACCGTGTGGCCTTGAGCATCAGTAACCCGACCATCATCCAATATTTGCAGCATAATATTAAACACATCCGGGTGCGCTTTCTCTATTTCATCAAATAAAATTACCGTATATGGGCGACGGCGAATAGCTTCAGTTAACTGACCGCCTTCATCATAACCCACATATCCAGGAGGTGCCCCAATTAAACGAGATACAGCGTGTTTCTCCATATACTCAGACATATCAATGCGCACTATCGCATCTTCGGTGTCAAATAAATATGCTGCTAATGCTTTTCCTAATTCTGTTTTCCCCACACCAGTCGGACCGAGGAAAATAAAACTAGCAACTGGACGGTTGGGGTCTGCTAAACCTGCACGCGATCGCTGAATGGCATCAGCAACAGCAGTCACTGCTTCATTCTGACCAATAACTCGTTTATGCAACTCTGCTTCGAGATGCAAAAGTTTTTCTTTTTCCGACTCTACTAATTTACTGATGGGAATACCAGTCCACTTAGAAATAATCTCAGCAATATCAGCTTCGGTTACCTCTTCACGCAACAAAGTCTGACCGCTAGTTTGAGTTGCTTCTAGTTTTGCCTCTGCTTCCTCTACTTGTTTTTGCAAGTTAATCAATTTACCGTATTTTAACTCAGCAGCACGGTTGAGGTCATAATTTCGTTCTGCTTGTTGAATCTCAATATTGATTTTATCCATCTCTTCTTTGAGAGTCTGAATTTTGCCAATGATACCTTTTTCTGATTCCCACTGAGCATTAAGTGCGCGTTGCCCTTCTTTCAAATTTGCTAAATCTTTTTCGAGTCTCTCTAACCTTTCTTTGGAAGCAGCATCACTTTCTTTTTGCAGTGATAATTTCTCCATTTCTAGTTGAAGAATTTTGCGGTCAATTTCATCAAGTTCCTCTGGTTTGGAGGTAATTTCCATTTTCAGTTTAGCAGCAGCTTCATCCACCAAGTCGATCGCCTTATCTGGTAGAAAGCGATCGCTAATATATCGAGTAGACAATGTAGCAGCAGCAACTAAAGCACTATCGGAAATTTTTACGCCGTGATGTACTTCATAGCGTTCTTTGAGACCTCGTAAAATTGAGATAGTGTCTCCTACACTAGGTTGATCGACATAAACTTGTTGGAAACGACGTTCTAAAGCAGCATCTTTTTCGATGTATTTGCGGTACTCATCCAGAGTTGTCGCCCCAATACACCTTAGTTCCCCTCTAGCTAACATTGGTTTGAGTAAGTTACCTGCATCCATTGAACCTTGGGTTGCACCTGCACCGACAACGGTGTGAATTTCATCTATAAATAAAATGATTTTTCCATCTGAGTCGGTAACTTCTTTGAGAACAGCTTTCAGACGTTCCTCAAATTCCCCTCTAAATTTAGCACCAGCAATTAATGCACCCATATCTAGGGCAATGAGTTGGCGTTCTTTCAGAGACTGGGGAACATCTCCAGCAATTATTCGTTGAGCTAAACCTTCAGCGATCGCCGTTTTCCCGACTCCAGGTTCACCCATTAATACTGGATTATTTTTAGTACGACGACTGAGTATTTGAATGGTGCGTCGAATTTCATCATCGCGTCCAATAACAGGGTCAAGTTTTCCTTCACGAGCAAATTCTGTGAGGTCGCGACCGTATTTTTCCAGCGCTTCATATTTGCCTTCAGGATTTTTATCTGTTACTTTTTGGTTGCCTCGAACTTGGGAAATAGTTTCTTTGAGCTTTGCTTCATCTAATTTAAATTCTTTATAGAGATTTTTGCCAAAGCGATCGTCTTTTAGGTAAGCAAGTATGAGATGTTCGATGGAGATGTATTCGTCTGTGTATTCTTGGCGATATTTTTCGGCATTGTCTAATAAAGTATCGAGACTGCGACCTAAGTAAATATTATTGGGAGTATTTTTGACTTTTGCTTGACGGTTAATAAAAGTGTCTGTATATTCTTGTACTTTAAAATTTGAAACCCCTGCTTTATTAAATAGACTTGTTGCCAGTCCATTTTGTTCTAACAAAGCTTTCATTAGATGTTCAGTTTCAATTTGTTGATTTTGGGAAGTTTTAGCAATGTCAGGAGTACGGGATATTGCTTCCCAAGCTTTTTCTGTAAATTGGTTAGGATTATTTGGCTGCATAATTTTTTGTTTTTTATTTTTTGTCTATAATGTTTTTATTTAATTTTAACTTGTATATTTGAATAAATTTTAGTAGAAAAAACCGTTGTTTTTTATTGGGTATTTACCCTTTGGTGTAACTTTGATGAAATTTTTTAATTATCTATTATAATCAGGACTTACGCATTAGGTAGGAAAAACTAGGATTTGAGATTGCTTCCCTGTTGGTCACAATGACAAAAATAGGTTGTACTGTGTAAGTCCTAATAATTTTTACCCGAATTAAATCACCTTCATCTCATTACATTTTGTGGAAACTAAAGACATTCAATCATTAGATGTTCAGTTTCAATTTGTTGATTTTGAGAAGTTTCAGCAATATCAGGGGTATGGGATATCACTTCCCAAGCTTTTTCTGTAAATTGGTTAGGATTATTTGGCTGCATAATTTTTATTTTCTATATGTTTTTCTTTAATTTCAACTTGAAGATATAAATAAATTTTAGTAGAAAACAACGTTGTTTTTTATTGGGTATTCAACATTTTGAAGAAGGAATAATTAATAAGGCTTAAATTCCCTATAGCAATCCTATTTAGATTTTTAGATTGTAATCTTGTTGTGGCAGTTAGGAATCAGCCGAACGCAATTATTAATTAGATCATTACCCTTTCGGGAAACCAAACAGTAAATGTAGATCCTTCTCTAAATTTACTTTTCACATCAATTTTTGCCCCCATTCTCTCACATAAACGTTGACATATTATTAATCCTAAGGGAAAGTCATCATACCTCTTACTCTTAGGAGTTATATAATATAATATAGGTCCCAATAAATGTGTTTCTATCACACCAATACCAGTATCAATTACCTGAAAAACTATGTGATTTTGTGCATTATTCAATGACTCGGCATTTTGATTTTGAGGACTTTGTAGTTTTTGATTATTTGCTCTTTCTACACTGAGTGTAATTACACCATCATGTGTAAATTTAGCTGCATGATCCAGTATTTTTATAAGTACCTCTTTCACTTTTGACACATCTGCATACATATTACCCAGATTTTCTCCCAAGAGTAATTTGAAGGTATTGCGGTTTTTTGCAGTGATATTTTCCGCTGTAGTAACTACATATTGAACTAGCTTGTTAACCTCAATATTTTCTAAATCAAGTGTAATTTGACCACTTTCTATTTGGGCAAAATATGAAGAATCGCTAATCATTTTTAGGAGATCTATAACAGTCGAACCTTTTCGAGACTCACTTTTAACAGTAATTTCTGCTCCCATTCTCTCACATAAGCTTTTACATATTGCTAATCCTAAACCAGTATTAAGATGCCTACAATTATGAGGCTGTGGTTCAGTAAAAGGTTGGAATATATTTTTTAATTCTTCTTCTATTGTTCCAATACCAGTATCAATTACCCGAAAAACTATATAATTTTCTTTATTATTTAATAATCCTGAATCTTGATTTTTATCATTTTTGAGTTTCTGATTTTTGACTTTTTCTACACTGAGTGTAATTAAACCATATTTTGTAAAATTAGCTGCATTATCCAGTAACTTTATCAGTATTTCTCTCACTTTTGCCACATCTACATACATATTACCCAGATTTTCTCCCAAGAGTAATTTGAAGGTATTACTGTTTTTTGCAGTAATATTTTTAGCTGTACTAACCACATCTTGAATTAGCTGTTCGACATCAATATTTTCCCGATCGAGTGCAATTTTTCCTGTTTCTATTTTGCCAAAATATAAGTATTCGCTAACTATGTCTAAGGTCTTTATAACAACATACTCAATTCCTTTTAGTTCAGACTTTACGTCGGTGGCGAAATCCTTATCTTCTACTTCACAAACTTTTTCATCAAGAATTTCAATCTGTCTAATAATCCTATTTAGGGGTGTACGAAATTCATTCACTAAGGAAAGTATTGCGAAGATAAAAGGAGTAAAAGCTTTGGCTTTAATTTTAACTTCCTGGAATTGTTTTATATATGTTGCTAATTCCTCTAGACTATATATTTCTGAAGTTTCATTTTTCCTTTCCAGGTTTTTTTCTGTTACTTTTTGATTGCCTATAACTTGGGAAATAGTTTCTTGAAGTTTAGCTTCATCAAGTTTCAAATCTTGGTCATTGTTACCAAAACTTAACGTCTCATTCATCATTCTTTCTGGAAACCAAACAGAGAATGTTGAACCTTCTCCATATTCACTTTCCACATCAATTTTTGCCCCCATTTTCTCACACCAAACCTGACATATTGCTAATCCCAAACTTGTGCCACGATCTGCTTGAGTGAAAGGTTTAAATATATGTTTTAACTGTTCTTCTGTCATACCAATACCAGTATCAATGACCCGAAAAACTATGTAATTATCTGCATTATTCAATGACTCAGCATTTTGATTTTGAATACCTTGTAGTTTCTGATTATTTACCCTTTCTACACTGAGTGTAATCACACCATCTTCTGTAAATTTAGCTGCATTATCCAGTATTTTTCTAAGTACCTTTGTCACTTTTTGCATATCTGCATACATTGTACCCAGATTTTCTCCTAAGAGTAATTTGAAGGTATTACGGTTTTTTTCTGTGAGATTTTTAGCTATATCAACTACATCTTCAATTAGCTTATTAACCTCAATACTTTGTAAATAAAGTGTAACTCTACCTGCTTCTATGTCAGAAATATCTAATATCTTAGATCTCATTTCCAACAGATATAATCCTTCTAGTTCAATTTTCTTAAGATTAGGCAGAAAGTCGTCATATCCTGCTTCCACAGCATCCTCATAAAGAAGCTCGCTATAGCAAACAATTGTAATTAGAGGATTCCTCAAACCGTGAGCTATTGACATCAAACTACTGTTAGACTTTTTAGCTACTTCTGCTTCGACTCTAGCTTCCTGGAGTTGTTCCAAACATTTTACTAATTCATCACGATGGTATTTTTCTAGAGCTTCATATTTCCCTTCAGGGTTTTTATCTGTTACTTTTGGATTACCTCGAACTTGAGAAATGATTTCTTTGAGCTTTGCTTCATCTAATTTTAATTCTTGATAGAGATTTTTGCCAAAGCGATCGTCTTTCAGCTAGGCAAGTATAAGATGTTTGATGGAGATGTATTCGTCCGTGTATTCTTGGCGATATTTTTCAGCATTGTCTAATAAGTTGTCTAGACTGCGACCTAAGAAACTGTCTGAGAAGTACCGCAAACCAATTAATTCTAAAAACCTCACCCCCCTCTTCCTCTTCCTATCCCCCCTACCCTGGTTTGAAAGGGAGGAAAAGGAATAGCGGTTAATCAGTCTCTCCAAACGTAGGATAGAGGTTTTTATGAGTTTACAAACAGTTTTTAAGTAAATATTATTGGGTGTATTTTTGACTTTTGCTTGACTGTTAATAAAAGTATCTGCGTATTCTTGTACTTTGGTAATTGAAACCCCTGCTTTATTAAATAGACTCGTTGCCACTCCATTTTGTTCTAGCAAAGCTTTCATCAGGTGTTCAGTTTCAATTTGTTGATTTTGAGAAGTTTTAGCAATGTCAGGAGT
>JAAUYJ010184053.1_pt1 | contig 11139 bp, 15 predicted proteins | sample 7278031 | NCBI WGS metagenome assembly JAAUYJ01 (sample SAMN14350222, study PRJNA611818) | marine sediment metagenome | isolation source: surface marine sediment (1.8m) | place: French Polynesia: Moorea | collected 2018-08 | reverse complement strand
CATTACCCCCCTTCTGAAGGGTAAAGTCCAATTCTCTCCTCCTGCCTCAATTTTTTCCTTAAAACAGCCAGATTTCAGACTTTTTTCAGGAAAAAAGTTTTTTAAAGACTTTTTTGGCAATTTTTTTTGCTTTATCCTCCCTTCCCCCCTCCTACAGCCCAAAGTTCTTTCCGAATCCCCCCTGCCGACCCATTTTTACCCCCCTCCTGTCACTAACCACCGTGCCCTTGTATGAGGGAGGATCCCCCAATTCTCCCTAAAGCTGCCAATTTCCCCCAACTCCGAAACGTGCCGATCGATTGGAGGAGGGAGGCCACCAGGTTTTTAGGCCGTTTTTTGTGGGAGCCTCGCTGGATACAATTTCTTGTCGGGATGATGCACTTCCGTCTCTTCTTCCTCCGAATTCCTCGCCAGTCACGGATCTGGAGGGGGATTGACATATCGGCCTTGGTTCGGACTGGTTGCACTAACAAGGCGGGTTGGGGGAAAGGAGCGGTTACACAATTCGGCTTTTTGTTTCGTGATTCGAAACCGTCATACGAAGTTCTATAGCATAGAAATACTGAAAAATATCCCCCCCATTCAGCATACCGTAACGATTGTACATGTTTCTTTACAATACACTTTCCAAGAAAGCATTTCTTATTACTTCGTTTCCTGTAAATCCGGTAGTACAGTGGGACATACGCAAGAAAAGGACTCCTTTTACCCGCGTTTGACCGAGTTTTCTCCGGGGTGCGGTCCTTGGACCGAAAGAACATAGCCCGAAACACCAAAAAACTTGATTTTTTGAAGTTGAACCGAAAAATCCATTTCAAACTGAACATAAACCGAAAATTAAAATTGATGTACTGAATTTGGACCGACAAAAATTTTTTCGGCCCATTTTCAGTCATGATCGGTCTATTTTCAGTTACGTTCTTGGACTTGGACCGAAAAAAATCTTTTTTGAAAGAAGGATTTACCCATACTACATGGCCAAGGGATGGGTGGGTCTGAGAAAGGGTCACATAAATGTTCTAGTGGGAGCAGTTTTTTATGGCCCCGGATGGGGGACACATATATACAATTATTATACATGGCATGGACAAGGGGGGCTAGGGGGATTCTCCTCCCTTGAGAAAAAATCCAAAAAACTCACCCTATCCTTAAAAAGGGTACTCACTGAGAACTTTTTTGCCACAAATTTTATACCAACATAAAAAATTGCCCAAATTTGCCCAGATTTCTATAGATGTTATTTTTGGAATTGCAACAAAAGTTGAAAAATGCCCCCTGAGTGCTCTTTCAAAGTTAAGCTTTTCAATGTTGCAGGTACCATTTCTCCCCCCCCCCCTTTTCCCCTCTCTACCCCCCTCCTGATCCTGAGAGGGAAAGATAGATTTTTATTGCACTGAAGTTAGGCCGAACTTTTTTCTTTAGGTCCAACTTCAGTCCAGTAAATTGTTGTTGGTCCATCTTCAGTGCTGTTGGGCCAAAAAAATTTGGTTTAATTTCAGTATAGTTCGGTCTAATGCCTTTCGGTCCAACACCCTCTTGCCTTTTCTCCCTCCCTGTTTGGACCATTTCTCAAGAGGGGAAGATCCCTTTTTGCCTCTATGGAGATTTTTTCTTTCTGTTTTTTCCTCCCCTCCCCCCTTTTTGCTGAGTTCCGCTAAAAAACCTAGTGGAATCTGCTCCGCCCAAAGCCAAAGCTGCATGGGAGAGACAGCCGCAATAGCAGACCAGCGGCGCATCGAGCTTAAGAAAGAAAAGGGAGAAAAAAGGACGACAAAACTTTTTCTCAGATACTGGAGAAACCGGAAGCACTGGAGTCGTTTGAATCGAGAGTTTGGGTATTCACTTCCCCTCACTAAATCCACCGGGAAATAAAAGGAGTACGAAGAAAAGTCTTGGGTTTAATTCCCGAAATTCGGAAATCCCTTTTTGCCGTTCCCGCAGTCTCGGCGACGGCGACAATGAATACGGCCGCCACAGGAGGAAGGGGGGAAGTTTGCCTATTAAGTTTCCCCCGTCTCATTTTACTGGCTGGAAGGGAAGAAACGCCTCTTCCTTTTTGGGTGGTGGCAAGAGAACTTTCATGACGCCTCCTCCTCCTTTCCTTTCCCATTCCACTTAAACACCCCCAAGCCAAAAAAACCCGCGTCAGCCCCTCCGCCTCGGCCTTTACTGCAATTGCACGCAAAGGGGCCTTCTTCAGAAAAAAGAACTTTTTCCCTTTTTGCCCCCTTTTTCTCCTCGTTCGCAGTGTTGGCAAAGCAGCCAAAAGTGGGGAGGAAAAGGAGGAAAAGAAAAGGGGGTCTTCCATGGATTCTTGGAGGTCGTCCGCCGTCACTTGTGCCCCCTTTTCTCCTCCTCCTCCTCCTCCGTCTGGCAGAAGAACAAGGGCGAGAGATGATATGCATGACTTTTTCTGTCACAGAGATTGTACCATACCAAGCAAGGACCAAAGGGCAAGTGTGGTCTTTCATAGCCTTGTACAGTATTGTATCCGAAAACGGGAAAAACACTCAAAGGTTTTTTACTCATTTGTTTTCCGCCACCCTGTAAGTTGGCACCCCCGCAAATGGTGCTCATATCCCCCCTCCTCTCCGCTCTCCTTTTCATTTCTCCTTTTCCTCTTCTCCTTTCTGGGCTACTGACCCCTTGTAATGTCCTCAAGAAATTCTCACGCAAATGTCCATTCTGCCCCAGTTTCTCGAGACCTAAAAATATTTCTCCCCTCGTTGCCCGTCGAGATCCATGTCGCCATCCTGCCTCCTTAGGGGCCGGATAGGACAAAGCAATAAAACTATGAAGTTTCTCCCCCGAAGGAAGAGAGTGACATATTCTCTGAGTGTTCTGAATTGAGTACCCGGAAAACGTAACCGTAAAAGAATATCTCAGTACGTGCACAACAAAACCATTGTTGTCCGAGTCCCTCATGCGCGCAAACACGACAACAGAACGAGGAAAAAAGATGTCGCTTCCTTCGACTTATTAGTGCTCCGGCGAGGGGTAAAAAGTTACTCGAGCGAACGGGGGGAAAGTGCCACGGAAAACCTACCCTTTTTTCCTGCAACGCTCTTCCCGTGCTCAACTCATTAGTCCCTGCGTGGACGTATGCATGCCCAGCCCACACATGTGGGATGATGGGCCTCGATCTTGCCTATAAGTCTCGACACCGCCTCTAGGGAACCGTGGGGACACACGCCACAAGGTCACACATGCCAAGGGGAATTGGTAGGAAGTCTGGCTTCTCCGTTTGAATATCAACGATTCCGGAGACGGTATTTTTACTAAAAAAAACTTTAGCTTCGAATGTGAACTGGTATGTTCTTGAAAAAAAAACCATTTTTTAACAGGCCGGGAATTTTCTTCTTCACTTTGATGTGCAGTGGTTGAGTACTTCTGGGCCTTTCTTCCGCTGTAGCAATCTCGGGCGCCACCAATTAATCCCGAGAAGAGAAAAAGGGGTTGGGGCCTCTCCTCTGTAGCGGCTTCCCGCCGAGAGAAGGAGGAGGAAAGGGGGCAAAAGGAGCATCATCGCGGCTGCCCACATAAAAAAGGGGCGAAAGTCAAAAGAAAAGGCAAAAAAAGACGAAAGAAATTGGCAGTAGTACTTTTACTTTTACGCTGGCGAAGGAAAACTTTCCTCTGGCTTAGTACTACTGGGAAGAAGAGTGGATTACGATGTCAGGCAGACAATTTCTTGGAAAGGATGAAGCCTTTTTCTCCTCCTTCTCTGGCAAGTGAGTCTTCCAAAGTCGCCCTCTGTCTTCTTCGTCATCTTCATTCTCCCCTTTGGCACTTTTTCCTTTCGTTTCTTCTCCACAAGACGTTTTTTCCGACTTCCTTCTTCTTTCTCTTTCTTTTGTCTCATTGTTTGCCCTTTCCCTCCCTTCCTCTTTGGTTTTTTCCTTCCCCTCCGAAAGAGAGAGGATGAAAGGATGAAAAGGGAGGAGACGAATATTCACGACTAACCCAACAGAACCCTTAACCCTCACCCCACAAAAAGGAGGCTTTTGAGGCGCTCTCTGTGTACAGTACACTGTACATACCCAAGCCAGCTAGACTTCCCTACTTACTGCCGTCTGTTGTCGGGTAAGGAAGCACGGGCCAGACGCGTGAGTGATTTTTGTCAATTCCCTTTGCAAATGAATGAAGACGCTGTCGCGAAAAGTTTACCAATTAGCCAAATCCTGCTGGGGAGGTTGGTGAACTCAATTTTAAGCGCCTAAAAAGGCTGCTAATAGAAAGCGCCCAAGCTTCTAGACTTGGGCCCAGGGTTGTCTCACGCTGTACGTACAGTACAATTCAGTTGTCTGCCTAGTGCCAGCTTTGAAGTGCAAGGTCAGTGTAATTAAACGCTTATACTCGCAAAGGGATAACTCATAACCGACTGTGCGTACTTACTCGTGAAATAGTTATTCATCGTGATGCTAATTAATTTTGCTAACAGAGTAACAGTTGCGTAATTTTTAGCCCATGTCATTAGAAATTTATTGGAAACTGCCTATGCCGCCGCACTTTCAGAACCACACCAAATTTGTATATTAGCCAAGAAGAATAATGATTTTTTCAAAAGAAATTCTTTTGAGTAAGCCGGACGTTGGCGAAAAAACCCTAGGCAATCTTCCTAAAAAAAACCAGTCTTGGTTGTGTACTAGGGGCAGAGATTGCCTTTGAGGCGAAGCTAGGGAGGGAGGAGGGCGATCCTAACGAGTCTAAATCAGCACATCAAAAAAGGGCGGAGGAAGGAGGAGGAGACGAAAGAGGGAAGGAGCCCAAGTGGAAAGGCTTGAGTGGCAAAGGGGGAGGAAAGGGAAAGGGAGGGAAATTTTCTCTCCCTAAGCGCGCGGAATGACAATGATCCTCTCCCCTCCTCCTCTCCTTCCTTCTTTGCGGCGCTGATAGCGGAGGGAAAACGACAGTCGGGTCTTGGAATTCCCGGAAGCAATATTCTTTAATGATGTGTTCAAAAAAGATATACGACAAATAAGTCAAAAAAAGCAAGACGAAAATTTCGAAAAAACATGCCGAAAGCTTGTTTCCCCCTTTCTCTCCATCCCCCCTTAATTTTTGCCCACCCCAGCACTTCTTTCTCCCGCTCTCCTTTCTTCCTTCTTCTTTCCCTTTCACGGAAGGAAAGGAGAGAAAGATTTTTCTCTAGAAGGCAAACAAACACTTTTACTGCTGCCTTCTCTTGGGGAACCTCCCCGCAAAAAATGAGAAGGGGGATGAGAGGACGGTCTCTAGAGATGAAAAGTTTTCGCGGAATCCGTCAAGAGCTCTGCATGGGTTGACGACATTCCAGACATTTCCAGGGTTCTTGTAGTACGGAATACGTACGTCGCCATGTGTACTAGAGTTTCTTTGGCTTCTTTCAGTCAGAATCCGACCTTGTGACTGCACGGCCGGTACTACTATGTACTCTTTTTGACATAGCGTTGGCCTCTCCTCAGTCCGCGCACGCTATAAAAAACTTTTCCCGAGTGTTTTTCATTCAGCATCTCTTTCTCTCTTCCACTCTTTGCAGGCGAGGCGGCGGTTCGGTTCTTGGAGGACCACAGGGACAGACCGACGACGACAATTCCTTGAAGAAGGGGAAAGAACACTCGAGGGGCCGGACCAAACTTTCGAAGGACGAGAAGCGAAGGAGGAGGAGGGAGAACCTTCCAAATTATATAGCGAAGGGAAACGAAGGGAGGACCTGAAGTGCCCCATAACAAGGGGGACGAGACCCAAATTTTGCCGCCATGTTGGAGGAGGACCCCACCGTCGTCGAGTCCTAAGGCGAACAAGTGAGGACAATCGGATCATCGTACCTTCTTCTCCAGGATGGCGGCGGCGAGAGCATGGAACTTGTACTTGGCGGTGGCGGCAGCGACCGCGGTGGCCGTGGCCGCCCTCCCCAAGACCATCAAGATAGGTGAGCGAGAGAGAAAGCTGCTCTTTTCCCATATTCTTTACATACGACGCTATCTTTTTGTCTGACCCGGATTAAACATTGTCCGTCCTTGGGAGCTTTGGATGGTTGAAGGGTCTGTGGGGCGGGCGTAGCGTACGATGGCGTCTCATATAACATCCGGTATGGAATTTACCAAGTGTTGATAATGAAAGCACAAAAAAACTGTTTAGCCGAGATATTTTCACAAGCTGAAGTACAATATGCGCTTAGTCTGTTGGGCGAATTCTACGCTCCGCTCTCCTAGCCCTTTCTCCCTTTCCCTCCCTCCTCCTAAATCCCTATCTCCTCCTTCTTCCCATTCAATATTGTCTGGTCAATGAAGAGCAGATAGTGGCCGGAGCCTCGCGCCTCCTCCTCCGTCTCGCACGAAAGGGCCGCCGCGATATGACAATAATAAATTCTCCACGGCAGCTAGCCCCTCTCTCCTCTGAACCCCCGGCCATCTTGCCACGGTCTAGGGGATGTAGGGCAGACCAAAGAAACCCAGGGGATCCTCAGCACGCCCCAATTCTTGTCAAATTTGGGAGAAGGCCTCTCGCTTGACTTTTTTCGGAAGCTCTTAGAGCGGTACAATGAATAGGGGCAACGCCAGGGGGAAGAAGGAGGAAGCATTACTTGTTTCTCACCGCTCCTCCATCCTCCCCCCCAACGTCTCGCTTCCTGCTTCCTCCTCCTCCTTCCCCTTCCGCTGCGGAAAGGATGCCCAAAAACCAGCCCAAAAGGCCGACCGGACACCGCCGCCGCCGTATCGTCAAGTAAAGAACTCCTCTCTGGCTTGTGCGATCGCTTCCTCTCCCCCTTTTCCCTCTTTGCCCGAAGGCATGCAAGTAGGAGAATCACCGTTGACAGGAGAAACCACAATAAAATAAAACACATGAGTAGTACTCCAAACTAGTTCATAGCGGCTCGCTCGTACCAAAAGTGGGCGATTTTCATACCGACTTTTTTATGCACCCGCGAAAGACAAAGGAACTTGGAGGGGTACCGTGCAAGAAATGTGTTGTACAGCGCGATGCGAGAGATGGAGATGGATAGACAGATGAATATGCAATGTGGGAATACATGCACCGATCTTTTCTCTCGTCCTGTACGTCATACATAAATGTGGGGCAGACGCAAAAAAAGACAAGACGGTCACGGAAGAGGGATAAAATATGCAAGCTTGTCTGAGCAACAACGACCTTTGTTTGGTCAATGACCGAAAGGCGATCGGACACGGCACCCTTTTTTGTACTGCCCACTCTTTGCCCATTTCTGAAGCAAGTGAACAATGCGCCCGCCCAATCCATCTTTTCACTCTTCTTCCCGAGGCCTCTCCTCCTCCCTCCCGATATGCCGCAGCATTCTCAAGACGGAGGATGACGATGAGGGGAGAAAAGGAGGAAAACTGTCGGAGTGACCGGGACACAGACAAATTAGCATCGAGGAGGAGGATCTGACCTTGGTCGTCTATTCCTCCGAAGAGGGGAAGGTTAAGGGTTGGCGGCCGACTAATGGCATCTCTCTCCCTGCCGCCGGCGTGACTTGCATTTTGCTAGATCAGAAGGCGGCGGCCTTGGATCTTCCCCACAAATGTGATACAACCGATGGGAGAGAAAGGAACCACTGCGCTGGCACTGTGAAAAATGAGAGCGATGCCCCAATTTCCACCCTACATATAGTCACAAAAAACCGAGCTTCGTTAGTCTAGTCTTTCCTCCCACACATGACCGGACTCAAGAGACCGATCAGCCTGCGCTTGAGATCTGAGTCGTCTCGTTTCTGTGCCGCCAAACACAAAACTTTCGCCGTCTGCTAATTGACAAGCTCTCTTTTTGCCCCTCATTGGCTCCTTGCCCCAATTCGCGGCTCCGAGAGAGCATGCGAGATCGTACAGCGAATTGCTCCCATGGCATGGGGCTGTCCGTTCCAGCCATTCGCCTGACCCATACGGAATGAAGGGCCGCCATCCTACGTAGTTCGCTTTCGATTGTTGCCGACGACCGACCCAGGCGAAACAGGACTTTGTCGCCGAATGGGAAGGAGAAAGTGCTGGCGCCGGATTTGCCAATTTAACGATTGTTAAAATTTTTTTGGAGAAGGAATCAAGTCGACATTGAATCCCTCGAAGAAACAGGACACAATAACTTGGGTGATTGTACTGCTTTGGAGAGGGGGGCCGGAGAGGGGGAGATGACTTGACCCAAAAAGTTTCCCTTTTTACCTCAGCCCAGTTTCTTTTCCTTCCCCCGTGATGGTTGGTTGAGGAGGAGGAGGAGGAGAAGGAGGAGGAGGAGGAAGAGGAGGAGTGAGCCTCATTCTCCGCCGCGGACTCTTTCCTATCCGTTTTGGAGCGTCTGTGTGCGCCTCCCTCCGCCCTCACAGCTGCAGAAGAGAGGGGACAACTAACTTCCTTGTCCCTCTGCCAAGAAAGCCAAGGGCGAAAGAAGGGTTTGGGGTCTTTGGGAGAAACGCAATTGTTGCAACGTATATACCGTACACCCGAGGCATTTCCGGCCCGAAAAAACGAAAAAAGAGAGGAAAACGCACAAATATGAACCCGACTCAAGATGTCATTTTCAACCTGTGTAAATCGGTCGCTTGTTGACCCCAAAAACATCTTTGGGTAGACGGCAGAGAAGAGGGGTTTGGGACTCTTTTGTTTTCTCCTGTTTTTCCTTCCCTCTGTCTCGCTTTTAGGAATTCCTCTCGCGCCAACAGTTCCAACCGAATTTAAAACTTTTCCCTTCTCCTTTGCGGCAGACCGAAAGAAAAGGGAAAAAAGGCAAACTCCCCCTTCCGTTTCCAACTCCCTTCCTTCCTTCCCCCCTCTTTCTCTCAAAACTCATGGACTGTTAAGTTCCCCTCCTTCCTCCCCATCCCGCCAACGATGTCCCCTTTTCATATGCCCCCAGCCAAAAGGGAGAGGAGAGGGAGGGGGAGCCGCGGGGAGAATAAAACTTTTTGAGGGGAGTTTGGAGGGAACGAAACAGTTTCTCTTTTCGTGGTCCCATTTTTGCGTATCAGTGAACATTGCGTATAAAGGAGCCACAAAAACATCAACAATGTTCTTATCTTGGGCTTATTCTTAAGCAGTTCTTCGTTTCATAATATAATTTTTGCGTGACGGGCGGAAAACTGTTGTGAAAGAAATGCCTCCCCCGCAAGCCAGTCAGGAAAAGAAACTTGATTTGGCGCGCAAACTTTTCCCCGTCCGCCTGCCTCGTTCGATTCGGGGTGCCCACTTTTCTTCTTCTCTCGGCCTCCGATCGGCCCCTCCCCCCAAGGCTGACTCATTTTTGCCCCCTTTTGCGGACGTCTAGGGGGTTAACTGCTACAGGGTGGCCAAAGACAAATAAGTTAATACACACTCTCAGAACGGTGTATAGGTACTAAATCAGTTGAACTTTTCAGAAATGCATCGGACAAAAATTTCCCCACCCTGTGGCATTACCCAACAGCTTTTTGTCAACCATTCTTCTTCCCCCGCTGTCGAGGGGGGAGAGGGGCTCGAGCCAAATTTGGTCAGGAACGGAACGGTCGAGGGTCAAGCGGGGTTGACTCCCAAACTTTTCCCCGTCCGTCAAAAGCTGCCGGGGGGACCGTTAGAGCCAATTTTGACAGCAGAGGAGGAAAAAGGTTATTATATATCCGGTCCTGTTTGGGCCCGGTCTCTCTCGGCGGTGGGGTGGGGTGGAAACTAGAAACACATTCGAAAAAAGGAAGGGTTGAGGGAAATGGTTGCATCTGGAAATGGGAGAGGCGAAGAGGGGAGGGGTAAGATTTTTTCCCCTTCTCGAAAGCACCGGCTTACGCAGAGAAGGAGGAGGCGTTAAGTGCCTGGAATTGTTCAGGCGGGCAGAGATAGAGACGGATTTTCGGTTACTGTGGGCGGCGCAGCGCACGGAAAGCAAAGGATTCGCCACATTTGGAAATACATTAATTCAAATTATATATTTTCGTACCTTTGATAGATTGACTTCGAGGCTCATGACAAACCCCCGGGAATCTTTGGCAAATGTCTCGTTCAAGGCAAGAGGGGAGCGGGCAACGACTCCGTCGGCGTCTCCTCGTGCGGCAAAATGCAAATTTATCTCTTTTCTTCTCCTTCCCTCCAGCGCAGAAGGTCCGCGAAGAAAACCCCCCTTCCTATGTGGAGAGAATCCAGGGGAGGAAGAGGGTGAAAAAAACTGAAGGAACGGAGGAAGGGAGACTGCAGCAGAGGGAAGAAAGGAAAAGGGGGACAAAGATGGGGAAGGGAAGAAAGGGATAGATAGAATGGGGAAAAGGGAAGAAGAAGGCGTCGCCAACCCCTTTTTTCGGTCAGCTGAGATAATCGCGCCTCCATCGCTTTTTTGCCCCATGGTGTCGGAATCACCAATTGACAAAAGGCAGAACAGGCTATCCTGATACTGGATTGGAAACATTGAAAAGAAAGAAAGAAAGAATTGGCGAATTCTGCGCTAAGGTGGTTTCTCTCTCCCCTTTCGCCGGCCCGTGGTGAATCGAAAGAGGGAAGAAAGGAAGAAAAGGAAGGCGGGGGAGGAGGAGGATATTGCAGCAGGGGAACTCGGCGGCCTCTCACACACCCAAACTTTGCCACACGGAATCACACTCTTACGGACCGGCCAAGAGGATCCATCCACATACGCTGGTTTTCACACGCCAACTGTTTTTGGTGAAGGTCGTTGATGTGAGAGCAGCATCATAACTCAGCAGGGAAGAGAGGAACGGAACAAATTGCGTAGCGAAAAAGCTGGGCTTTCATAGTGACAAAATTTTGCCCCGTAGCGGTGGGGGCAAAGGCCAGAGTCGTAAAGTCAACCGGAGGGTCCTCCGAAAAAAACCAGAGAAAGGAGAGAAGGAAGAAGTGTCTTTATTGCTGGAGCGTTAACCTCCGTCCGCCCTTTCCCCCCTCTTGCTCCCACGAAATGAGCCGTCGGTTGTATATGGCGCTATACCCACTATACTGCACAGTGGGAAGGAAAAGAAGAGGAGCACAGCTCATATTCCCTTCCCTCCTCTTTTCCCTCCACTTCTTCCTCTGCCAGAAAATCACATCCATTTCCGAGTCCCCTTCTTCTCTTCCTATGTACCATCGGAGGAAGACGAAAAGGGAGAGGAGCGCTACAATCCTACTCCATCGTCGCAACGAGCCCCCAGTTGTGCCCCTTTGAAAAGGAAAAATAAATTTGCTTCCCTCTCGATTT
>JAAUYJ010155662.1_pt1 | contig 11139 bp, 9 predicted proteins | sample 7278031 | NCBI WGS metagenome assembly JAAUYJ01 (sample SAMN14350222, study PRJNA611818) | marine sediment metagenome | isolation source: surface marine sediment (1.8m) | place: French Polynesia: Moorea | collected 2018-08 | reverse complement strand
ATATTTCTCTGATTGTCAGTGATTTATCCAGTAAAGGGGCTGGCCGTTGGGGTGGGGCGATACGACCTTTTTTATTAGCACAAGCTTTGCAAAAATTAGGGCATCACGTCAAACTTTTTGGCATTGCTTATGAAGAAAATGGCATCCCTAAATTACCCGAAGATTTGTCCATTACATCCATTCCTTGTCCTTATTATGCAGGGTTTAAAGGAACCTGGCGATCGCTAAGTCAATTATTACCTAAAATTGATGGGGATCTTCTCTATGCAGTGAAACTAAAACCCAGTAGTTATGGCATTGCTTTACTCAAAAAATATTTAAGCAATCGTCCTTTAATTGTAGATATTGATGACTGGGAAATGAGTTGGTACGGAGGCGATCGCTGGAAATATGATTTTAAAGTTAAAGGTATTATTGAGGATCTTTTTAAAGGAGATGCACCCTTACAGCATCCCGATCATCCTTTATATTTAAGGCAGATGGAGAAGTTAGTTTCTCTCGCAAATTATGTCACCCTACACACTCATTTTATTCAAGAAAGGTTTGGAGGGGTTTATATTCCTAATGGGAAAGATATTCAGCTATTTGATCCCCAAAATTATTCCCCTGAAAAGAGTCGCCAAAAATACGGATTAGATAAATACAAAATTTTAATGTTTCCTGGTGCGCCCAGACCTTATAAAGGGGTTGAAGATGTATTAATTGCGTTAGATAAACTCAATAATCCTGAGTTAAAATTAGTTATCGTTGGTGGAAGTCCTTACGATGATTACGATAAAAAATTACAAGAAAAATGGGGAAAGTGGTTAATTAAACTACCTAAATCACCTGTACAAGCTATGCCTGAAATTGTTGCGGCGGCTCATTTGATAGTGGTTCCTCAACAGGATACCCCTGCTACAAAAGCACAATTTCCTCTCAAGTTGATAGATGGGATGGCTATGGGAAAACCGATCTTAGGTAGCAAAGTCGGGGATATTCCTAATATCCTCGGAGATACAGGACATCTGGTTGATCCCAGTTCTCCCCAACAATTAGCTGACAAAATTGAGTGGATTTTTAATCATCTACAAGAAGCAGATGAGAGAGGGCAAAAAGCAAGAGAACGATGTATAAAGCATTATAGTATCGATTCGATGGCTACTATTTTATCAACAGTTCTAAAACCTTATTGTTAGTAAGCCCCATCTTTATTGAGAACCACAAAAATAGTTCTCGCAATTAAATGAAAGTCGTAGGATAAAGACCATTTTTGTTGATAGTTAATGTCCATCTTCACAATATCCTCAAAATCTTTAACACTAGAGCGACCATTAACTTGCCATTCTCCTGTGATACCGGGCTTAACCCTAAGACGTTCCCAGTGATGAGGGTCATATTTTTTTACCTCATCGACGGTAGGGGGGCGAGTTCCCACTAAACTCATATCTCCCATTAAAACATTCCAAAACTGAGGAAATTCATCTAAACTGGTTTTTCTTAAAAATGCCCCTAAACGGGTAATACGGGGGTCATTAGTATTCTTAAAAATATGACCGTTGGCTTCATTTTTGACTAAATGTTTCATTTTATCGGCCCCTACCACCATAGAACGAAATTTCCAGATGCGAAAGGGACGGCCATGGAGTCCACAACGAACTTGACTATAAAGTAGGGGGCCAGGATCAGAAATAGCCATAAGTATCATGATGGGAATAGCAATGATCACGGTTATGGCTATACCAACTAATGCCCCAAAGACATCTATCCCCCGCTTAAGTTTGCTGTTGATGGAAGGATGTAAAGAATTTAGGGCGTATTGAGTCTGTGTCACGGTTGGAAAATAAAGGGGTTGAGTTAAAAAATTATAAGCTTTCATTGCTTTACTGAAATCCGATTTTTGCGCTCCTGACTATAAGAATAAAGCGTCGACGTTATTGATAACGTAAGCGTTTATGTTAGTTTTGTATAACTTCGTGTATAAGTTTAGGTTAAGAAGACTGATAAAGTGAGAAAATAAGTTTAATTGATTAGGTGAGGCTAACTATGACAAGCCATTTTATCGAAGCAGAAATCGATCTTAAAGAAACCCCCCTGACGGTAACTGAAGCGGTGGAGAAGGCTTTAGAAACAGAGGGAGAACCCTTACGCTGGGCGATAACCAAAGTGGATCAAGACAAACAAACCGCCCAAGTAGAAGCCATCGTCACCAGAATGGATAATATTGAGTAAATTCTAAATTCTAAATTCTAAATTTTAGTGATGATTCATCGTCCTTATACGGCGGTTTTAATCGTTCCTACGGGTATTGGGGCGGCCATTGGGGGTTACGCTGGAGATGCTTTGCCAGTAGCTAGGGCTATGGCTAAAGTATGCGATCGCCTGATTACTCACCCCAATGTCCTCAATGGGGCGCAACTCTATTGGCCGATGGAAAATACCTTTTATGTGGAAGGGTATGGTTTGGATCGCTTTGCCCAAGGAGACTGGGGACTTCAGCCCGTTCATCAAAACTCCATTGGTTTAATTTTAGATCAAGGCATTGAACCGGAGTTAAGAACCCGTCATATTCAAGCCGCAGACGCTACTAGAGCAACCCTAGGACTAACCTTAACGGATTATGTTGTAACGGATATGCCTTTAGGTGTAGAACTGCGCATGGCTGCTTCTGGCGCAAGTTGGGGAACCCTTGCCCACCCCGATAGTTTACTGAGAGCGGCTGAAAAATTAATCACCAAATCTAAGGTAGAGGCGATCGCAGTTGTTGCTCGTTTTCCCGATGATATAGAAAGCCTCGCACTAGATAATTATCGTCATGGGAAAGGAGTTGATCCCCTAGCTGGGGCCGAAGCGGTGATTTCCCATCTCATTGTGCGTCAATTTCAAATTCCCTGCGCCCATGCACCAGCCTTACAGCCATTACCTTTGGATGATAATCTTTCTCCCCGTGCGGCTGCTGAGGAGTTAGGTTATACGTTTTTACCCTGTGTGTTAGTGGGGTTAAGTCGTGCGCCCCAGTTTATTACGAAAAGTCATCCCTCTACTATTTGGGCAGATGAGGTGGATGCGGTGGTGATTCCTGAAACCGCTTCTGGGGGTAGTGGTTTACTGAGTTTTAGTGCCAAAAATATCCGTATTATTGCGGTTAAAGATAATCAAACCGCCCTCAATGTTACCCCTAAATCCTTGGCAATGGAAGCAATTACGGTAAACTCGTATTTAGAGGCGTTAGGTGTCTTAGTAGCTGACAAAGCTGGCATTAGTCTTGATTCCTTTCGTCCTATTTTGTCGTCTCTATCTCAAGCCTATGACTAATCCTAATTCGTCTAACATGGAACCGTTAACCCGTACCCAGATTCTAGTGGTGATGGGGGTAACTGCAATTATTCTATTAGTTGTTGCTAAGGTTTGGCAACGTTTAGGCTCAATTCTTTTATTAAAGATTCATTTTTCTGTTGATAATTTATTGTTTGGAGTAGCTTTAGCTGGGGTTATTATTGTTGCTAGTAGTATTATTTACCGTCTTTGGCCAGATTATCGTAAAAGTGCAGATTCTTATTTAGAGCTAGTATTAAAACCTTTAATCTGGCCTGACTTAATTTGGTTGGGTTTATTACCTGGCTTAAGCGAAGAATTACTGTTTCGTGGGGTGATGTTACCCGCTTTAGGATACGATTTATTAGCAGTTATTTTATCAAGTTTAGTCTTTGGTATCTTACATTTAAGTGGTTCTCAACAATGGCCTTATGTTGTTTGGGCAACCATTGTCGGTTTTGGGTTAGGATATAGTGCTTTGATTACTGATAATTTATTAGTTCCTATTGTGGCTCATATGATTACCAATTGGGTTTCTAGTAGTTTATGGAAATTCAATCATGGCAGTCAGAATCCTATGTCTAGTTAATTTTATCATTGAGTTTATATTGTTCTATGGAAGTTCAATTTAGAGAGTTTAATGCCTTTGATGTTTGGATGTGGTTGGAATTTGAAACGGTTCCCTCTCCTATGGAAAAACAATATGTAGAAGAGGTGTTTAATTCCTGGTTTTATTTAGGTAAGTTAGGAGGATTTAATGCCGAAAATCTCCAGGTACAAGACATGGGGGTGGAAATTAGTTATATGGACTATAATACCAAAGTTTCTGATCAAGTTATGATGGCTCCTATGCACAATATGGCAGAATTTGAATACGAAGGAGTCTGGGGCCGTTGTTGGTTTGATCTGGGAACCAGTGATTTAATTGCTGTTGATATTTTAATCAATGCTTTAACTCAGTTGAGTCAGGAATTAGTGATCATTAAAAAGTTGGTTATTGGCGGAGAAAATGAAGATTGGCCCATTGAAAACAAACGACGGGCTATGTTTGCAGAAGATAATTAGTCATCTCCTTTAAGACAGAGAAAATCATTATGATTGCAGCAATTGATAAATCATCAGTATCTTTTGATGAATTTATAAAATGGTATCCAGAAAATAGCTACGAATTGAAGCGGGGGGTAATTACAGAAATGCCAAAACCGAGGGGAAAACATTCTAGGTTAGCGGGTGATTTATCCTATGAATTAGGTAAGATAATTCGAGACAGTAGACAACCCTATTTTATCCCTAAAGAATGTATTATTAAACTCTCTGGCAACACAGGCTATGAACCCGATATTATTGTTTTAGATGAGACAATGATAGGAAATGAACCTCGATGGGAAAGAGAATCGATTATTACTTTAAGTAAATCGATTAAACTGGTGGTAGAAGTTGTTTCTACGAATTGGCGAGATGATTACTTAATTAAATTAGCAGATTACGAAGCATTGGGTATTCAAGAATATTGGATTATTGATTATTTAGGTATGGGGGGAAGGCGTTATATTGGATATCCTAAGCAACCAACTTTTACCGTTTGTTCCTTAGTGGAAGGAGAGTATGAATTACAACAGTTTGTTATATCTTTGTTATAACCTAAAATGAAGTAACTAGAAATGCGAGCAAGATGCTCGCTCGCTAGAAAAATATTCAGCAGGATGCTTGCACTCCTTTAAATCTAATGCACACTCATTGACTAAAACACTCCACTACTTTTTTTAAGATTCTTGAGGAAAATCATTGAGGAAAGATGAGTTATCTTCTTCTTCTGTTGAAATGGTTTGTTCTTGGGGGATTACATTAGACGATAATTGTGAACTATCAGATTTTTTAGCTGCTTGACTTTCTGATACTTCCTTAGTATTTAAAGCAGTTTTAATCTGATTGATTATTGCTCCTAATTTTCCCTCATCCAATAAGGAATTAATCAAGGTTAAACCACTGGTGGATAACATTAATTTTGTAATATCTCCTGTTCCATTGCCGTTACTTTCATTTAACCCTGGAAAAGAATAAATTTTTGCATCCCCTAAAACTCCAGGTTGGGGGGCTAAGGATTGCAGGATATAGGGCAATTGAGGCACTAATTCAGGCCACAGTTCTTTTATGAGTTCAGCCGTCCTGTTTGCGTTGCTGAGGGCATTTTCAGCTTCGATGAGGGCTTGTTTACTTTGGGCTTCAGCTAACATTTTATACTTGTTCGCATCGGCTAAGGTACGAATAGACTCCGCTTCTAACTCAGCCGCTTGTTTGGCTATTTCTGCTTGACGACGACGGCGGAACACGTCAATTTCTACGACATTTTGCTCAGAAATCTGAATTTTCTGGGCTTCTTGTTCAGCAGTAATAACCACTAACCGTTGTTCTCGTTGGGCTTTTTCTACTTCTTGAGCCGTTATAACAGCCGCTTCAGCTTGGGCTTTTTCTGCTTCTGAGTCAAACCGTTCCCTCTCTTTATTAGCAATGGCTATCGCTGCTTGTTGTTGAGCAATTTTTGATTCTTGTTCGGCCGCCGCCACTTCAGCTTGCGCCTGAAGTTGAGAGGCTTGGATCATTTTTTTTCGGTTAATTTCTGCCACTTCGGTTTCTTGTTGTTGCAGGGTTTGAGTCACTTTTAATTGTTTATTTTGTTCTTCGAGTTCGATATTAACAGCAATCTGTTTTTGTTTAATAATTAACTCTTTTTGGATTTTCTCTTCTTCAACTTCTTGTTCTTGTAAAATTTTATTTTTTTCAATTTTAGCGGCTTCTTGATCTTTGGTTTCTTGAATTTCACGCTGTTGTTGAGCGCGGAAAAATTCTATATCTTTCTGTTGAGTTAAGTTAGCGTCTTCTTTTTGTTTGATGATTTCTAGGGTTTGTTTTTCGGCTTCTAATTCTCTTTGTTCAATGGCAACCTGTGTTTCTAATTCAACTTCTCTTTTTTGTTGAATTGATTTTTGTATGGTTTCAGTTCTCAGTCTGACTCCCTGGGCATCAAAAAAGTTATTTTCATCATAGGTATCACTTTCTTCAATTTCAGAAATAGCAATATTGTTGAGGGTTAAACCTACTTTTTTGAGGTCTTGTTGAATCAGGTTTAAAACCGCTTCGGCAAACCCTAATTTGTCTGAATCTATTTCTGCAATCTTCTTCTTCTTTGCTGCTGCTCTAATGGCATCGTCTGCCCGTTTTTCAATGGCATCTTTAATATCATTTTCTGATATTTTTCCTTGCTTAGATAATCGTGCTGCTGCTGCTAGTATATCCTTTTCTTCTTGAGCAATACAGATATAAAATGTGACTCTCATATTCGCTCTTAAATAGTCTTGAGTTCTCACGGCTAAATTAGCAGCGCGCACAACATCAATTGATATTTCTCTTAAAGGAACACGGGTAATTTCATGAAAACCTGGAAGAACAATACAACCACCATTTAAAATAACAGTTTTACTCTTTTTAAATACTCCCCCTGTCCTCACTAAAGCTTCATTATTAGGGGCAATTACATAAAACCTTGTGTATAACCAAACACTTAATAATAAAAGAAATAATAACACCCCAATACTGCCTAAAATACCGACAAAAGGGAAACTATTAAGGCTTGTACCAACTTGTCCTATATAGGAAGAATGAGTTGACAAATTTTGTTCAATACCCATAGTATTTTTATAAGTTTGGAATGAATTACTCTGAACATTACTGATTGGTTCAAAATCATAATTTAACTTAATTTCTGGCAGGAAATGAATGAGTTGTAATTCAATTTTAGGGTTCATTTTTTTACCTCTTTTTAATCATCTTTTGCTGAGTAATTTTGATTGAGCCATTTATCTTCATCAGAACTGTCTTTAGCGATGCCAAGATAACTATGTTCCTGGCGATCAATAATCAAAATGTGCTGTCCGTGATGAGGAATAACATCGGCCCAATGGGGCAAATTAACACTAATTGTTACTAAATTTTTGGCAGTATCATAAACATCGGCTTGTCCTATTTTTCCCTCAATTAAATAAGGAATTGTCTTCGAGGATACTGTTCCGACACAGCCAATTAAACGCTCACTTTTTACATCTTCTCCAAAGGAAGAAAATATCTGTCCTAGGGGATAAGATAAAAGTTTACCTGTCCACAAACCGATGAATAGTGATGTGAAAAAGACTAAACCTCCTAATCCAAAAAAACGCTCAGGAATTTTTCCTGTCAGGGTTCCGATTATTGTATTTAATGTCCATCCAGCTACCCCCCAAGAACTGAAATCAATGGCTAATAAAATCATCAACGGGGCTTTACCTAATCCAAACCAAGTTAATACTTGTAAGGCATTAAATTCATCTCCCTCAGTATTGATATCGGCTTCTATATCTGCTTCTACATCTGCATCTAAATTGAAGCCGTTAGCCTCAAAGTTAATATCCACATCACTATCAATTTCTGCCCCCTCGTCCCCCCCGGCAGAAAGGATAATAAGGAGAACGAAAGCGACTCCAATGGCAATTAAAACCCAGTAAAGTAAATTAGCAGAATGCAATAACATGGAAGTTTTTTAACTTTATTTTGATCGTAGCATAATAAATTGTCTAGTGAGTTTGTGTATTTTTTTCTTAATAAAAGTCAATTAATAAATATTAAAAAATAATAAAAATAATAGCAACTACTTAAGCAGTTGCTATGAGAAAAAGGAGATTTGATTGTGTTAGTTAAGATTCTCGTTCAAAGAAAGCAAACGCAAACGGGTTAAATTCAATCGTGCGATCGCCATTGCCTAAATTAGTCGTAGGAAAAGCCTTACTTTCAGAACTAATAATTGGTTTACCATAACGAAAAGACACCAAATAAGAACAGGTGGTTTCACTCATATTGAAAACACAGAGAAGTTCTTGCATGGGAGTTCGACGTAGAAACGATAACATTTCGTTGTTGGCTTCCACTAATTCGATCGATCCATATTTTAAAGCTGGTTGTCGATTACGCCATTTAACAAAAAAGCGGAAAAAATTCAGTAAAGAATCAGGATCATCTTCTTGAGAAGACACAGCTAAAGATTGGTAACTTTCATCGATTGCCAACCAAGTTTCATCACTATCACTAAAGCCAAAATTCTTTTGGTCTGGTTTCCAAGGCATAGGAGTTCTACAACCATCCCTACCCGCAAAATAAGGATAGAAATAAATGCCGTAGGGATCTTTCATTTTATCGATGGAAACCTTAGTTTCCGTTAATCCTAGTTCTTCCCCCTGATAAAAACAGACTAAACCACGTAAACTGGGCAATAAAGCAATTAATTGTTTTTCAAACTGAGGAATCAGGGTTTTATCATTGGGTTCCCATCGAGATTTAGCCCTAGGAAAATCATGGGTACTGGTGGTTAAACAGATCATCTCCTGTTCATCAGCTTCGAGGTATAAGGATAAATCCTCGATCGCCTCCCCGACTAATTCAGGGGTGATTTTCTCATTAACCAATAAAGCACTATTGTAAGCGGTATGTAAACGGCGATCGCCGCGAATATACTCAACGGTTTGTTCCATGGGATCTTCAGCCGCTACAATTTCGCCCATGGCAATGGTACCAGGATATTTATCGAGGGTTTTGCGAATGCGTCGTAGGGATTTAATATTTTTGACCTGATTATTGTTGTGCAGATGAATATACTTAGAATAAGGGTTCAGAGGATCAACTCCATCAGGATTCGGCATTCCCTCAGTGCGTTGTGGATTGTCTGTCAATCTAGGGTCGTGCATATAATAGTTACAGGCATCTAAACGAAACCCATCCACCCCTTTCTCTAACCAAAACTCTGCTACAAACATAATTTCTCTGACTACATCAGGGTTATGCCAATTAAGATCAGGTTGATGTTCAAGAAAATTATGCAGATAATACTGTTCTCGATCAGGATGCCATTTCCAAGCTGTTCCCCCAAAAATAGACAGCCATTCGTTGGGTTTTCTCCCCTTTTTACTGTCTGACCAAACATACCAGTCTGCTTTGGGATTATTCCGACTCGAAGAACTTTCAACAAACCAAGGATGAATACTCGAAGTATGACTCCAAACTTGATCGATGACAATTTTCAAGTTACGGCTATGTGCTTTTTCAATCAGTTCTTCAAAATCTTCTATGGTACCGAAACGGGGATCAACCGCACAATAATCAGAGACATCGTAACCAAAATCTTCCATAGGAGATTGGAAAAATGGGGTAATCCAGAGTGCATCAATGGGTAAAGAGGCTAAATAATCTAATTTTTGTGTGATCCCCTTTAAATCTCCAATCCCGTCCCCATTACTATCATGAAAACTCCGGATATAAATCTCGTACATGACACATCCATACCACCAAGGATATTGTTCTTGTATGCTTACCATAAAATACAGTTTCCCCAAAAAATACACAAAATAAGCAACTATTCCCACCATTAAAGTTGAGAATTAACACCGATAGTCTTAACAATTGATACTGCTGTATTTCATTTAAAGGTCTGAGAAATACAGTTATAAGGGATAGCTTCAAACAATTTCAAGGTTCCCAAAGTCGGCTTTTATTTTGGGATTTTGCCCACGAGACAATGCTTTTTTCAAGTCTCTAAATCCATTCTGATAGATGCGAGATGAATATTTATGTGTTCATAAACACTCATCAGTCTTTTTTTTGATATTTGTCAAGACTTTTTTAATGGCATCTAACGGTTTTGAGTCACCCGCAAAAATTTCGGGCATTTCCCAGGTTGTTTTTAATCAAGAGAATCTATACTTGTACAAAAAGTAGGAAAAAATAGCACAGCCAGCCCTCAAAAATTTTTCTTGGTTATTTGGCTTCAATTTTCTCTTCATTGCGTCCATAGATCCCTTGTATCTTTCTTGTTTTCCATTATATCTCATCTCTAACAAGCTAAATCATATTTTTATGAGTTCAAATAGTCAGACTAAACTGTACGATATGAATGTTTAGTCTCAACTGCAGAGAAAACAGCATAAATTAACATAAACCCTAGAAATGAATGAATTTTCTGTTTTTTTTGATTATACTTAATATTTTTGCCGTTTGATTTTTTGATTTAGTGATCAGTTAATTATATTTTTATATAATAATAGAAAATTGAATTTGTTTAATCCCAATTATTAAAACTATGACTTCATGGAAAAATTTCTTAAAATCTTATAATAACTATAGGAATATTGCTATATTTAGCATTTTAGCGGCTGGTGGCGTAGAAATTCTTGATTTAGGGGTTCCTTATATCACAGGACAAATTTTAAACATTTTATCTCATCAACCGTTAGATAGTCCTTTACAAAATTTAGTTAATTACTTATCTAGTCTTACCAGTTTACCAAATAATCAAGTCTTTTCTTTATCTATTTTATTAGGAATTATTTGTTTATTTACCGTTCTTCGTTCCCCTATACAACCCTGGTTAACAGACTGGTTTCACTGGGAAATCGCCTTAAAAGTACGCCAAAACCAGTTTAAAAATACAGTCAAAAAAATTCTTACTTTACCTTTATCTTTTTACGATGAAAATAATCCTGGCAGATTAGTAAATCGTATTGCGAAGGGGACTGAAAATCAGATGTGGACCTATCCAGAAATTGCTGGAGAATTGATTCCTAAAATGATTAAAGTTTTCGGGGTATTTATCATCATTTTGTTGATTGATTGGAAAATAGCACTAATTTTCATCATCTCTTTTACTTTCATTCTTGTGATCAGCTTTAAACATTTAAAAAGTATTATTAAAAAAGAAAATTTTTTAGATAAGCATAGTGGCAATACTCAAAGTTTTACATCAGAACTTATTACTAATATTAAAACAGT
>JAAUYJ010042892.1_pt1 | contig 11141 bp, 7 predicted proteins | sample 7278031 | NCBI WGS metagenome assembly JAAUYJ01 (sample SAMN14350222, study PRJNA611818) | marine sediment metagenome | isolation source: surface marine sediment (1.8m) | place: French Polynesia: Moorea | collected 2018-08 | reverse complement strand
GCTCTTACGCGGTTTCTAGAATCCAACACCTTGGAGGGTGTTATATCGTCCACTGCAGTTAAGGTCTTCGTGATGCTGCTTCGGAAAAACTCCCGCACTGTGGTCTCCACGGGCTTGTTGCCGAACATGAGCTTGTAGGTCTTGACTGTGGAGATCATGGTGGGGACGACTAGAGTTGTCGTCCTCAATGGTCTCTTTGCCTCTGATGCGGCCAGGGGAGCACGAGACGGCTGAAGAAAAGGTAGCTGGTCGTGTTCGGGCTTCATCGATCCTCCTCCGGTCCGATAAATATCAGTGTCGCTGCAACTGCAATCCTCCTTGAGCTCGTCAATTTCCCTCTTCAGAGCGAAGCATCGAGCCACATATTCCTCCTCCACTTCCACCTTCGCTGGAAGCACCGCAAGTACCGATATCAAGCACATAAAGACCAACTTCCACAACATGACGGAAATGTTCGCTTGCAAGACAAGAGTCAGCTTCCAGTCGATTGCAGCGAAATGAGCTGGCCACTTCCTTTGTATGTACAGGTAAATTATCCAGAATAAATTGTTTTTCTCTTCGTTGGAAGCTGGAGGAATCTAGCCGAATGCCGTCCGCAAACAATAACAGACGATTATGTAGGGAAATTCTAACTCAAACTTTTCTTTTCCAAGATTCTAAGCTTTTGTTGAACATAATTACGTCGAAGCTTTCACTAGAGATTCGGAAGATGCAACAGCAGCTCCAGATGAAGATGAGGCTGCGACATTGGCGGAGCCGGAGGTTGGTGCAACATCTGGAACAGCGCCAGTGGCGGCGTCCACGGCTCCAGGGGCCCTCCACACTAAGCTGACCACCGATTCCCTCACCCTGTCAGCGAAGGCGTCCAACCTCTCCCTGCCCGAGAGGAAGGCGAGTGGCATCGCCACCGCCAGGGCGAGCTGAAGGGGGAGGAAGGCGGTGCCAATGAAGCCCAGGGGCGCCAGGACCTGCCCGGCCAGGTTGGAGACGAGGGCTCCGCCGAAGAAGAGGACGCCAACCACTACAGCAATTGCCAGATTCTGCATGATGGACTGCTCCTCGGCCTGGTTCCGGCGCCGGTCCGCCCTCTGGGTGATGCAGAAGTAAATCATGAGACAAACCGGGGTTGTCACCATGAAAACGTGCAGGGGGGACATCTGGGCGAACTGGGCGCTCATAGAGTCTTCGTCTTCCTCTTGCTGCGCATAGTACATTTGCTCGTTCTCCATTTTGGCAAAGTTTTCCACAACTACTAACAGTTTAGAAAATCTCGGACAGCAAATTAGTTTACGGTAAAATTTTAACCTCCCAAAACACAATACTTATGGGAAATTCTACGGCAGCGGAATTTTTTAAAATACATTTTCCCGTTTTCCCCAATTCCTGGAAGTGGAAATGTACATTGCGTTGGTGATAAGGCGACAATCCGAACGAGACTGAAGTAGAGTAACTGCTTCATTAGACTTAACGCGCAATACGCCGCGGGAAAAATCGAAAAGGGGATAGTTTATTGTTAAGGGCTCGAAAGTTCAGGTACAGCCACGGCATTTTTTTATAGTTTTTTCCTTCTGTCAAATATTTTTTGCATGTGGTTGTATTTCTTTTTTCTGCAAGTTCAATCGAACTTCTCCATGGCGTCGGCGAGTCCAGACAGCAGGTTCATGAGCTGGCTGTCGGTGGGGAATGCGGCGTTCCTCTTGGCCCTGATGTCAGCGGCCACTTCACCGTCCATCATCTCGTCCCTGTTGAGCGCTCCCTTGAACTTGCCCAGGAGGGCGCTGTTGAAGTTGGCCAGGATCGTCCACAGCCCGGCGAAGAGCGAGAGCTTTCCGTTGAAGAGGGCGAAGGCGATCTGGAAGGCCAGAGAGGCGAAGACGTAGACCACGAAGGCTGCCACGAAGAAGATGGCGGCGGGCTGGGCGATGGCGAAGAGCTGGGCGGCCAGGCCCGTCTTGAACTCCTTGATGCCGGTGAGGGCGCCGGAGATGTCCAGGTTAACGGGCTTGTCGAAGGTGTAGGACATTGTGCCCTCCTGGTAGACGGGGTCGGCGGAGGCGGAGGCGGCCAGGGCCATGGAGACGAGCAGGGCGAACTTCATCATCTTGGCTGGGGTATCGGTGAAGGCTACGGAGATCGAGAAGGAGGTGACGTCTTCGTCGTTGGAGATCTGCGATGCGAGTGAGGACTCGACCGACCAAAAAACGCGGTTGGGGATAAAACGAGAGCACCCCACCCTGCGCCAGCGTGACAACCAACCTGTACCACTTTCATCAGTCAAAGTTGCCGCCGCCGCCGCAGATTTTCCCATTTCTGCGAAATCGCCCCCGCCCATTCGGCAACGAATCATTTCTTGTCCTTCCCTCTCTCCACCGTCCCCGTCAAGAGGAATAGCCAAATCGCAATTATCCCCCGGTGTACGATTGCTCCAGTTCAGCCTCCCTCCCTCGTTCTGTCACTGTCAACCGGGTAAGTTCAAACTGTTGCTAGCTGGGCTGTCGGTTCGGCCGGTCAGCTCAGGTAGATTAGGAGAAAAACCATTTTTGCAGCAGTTTGACGGTTGGAACAATTTCCTTCCTTTCTCGAAATGACTGCAATGTACGTAGATACAGTAAAAACCAAAAGGAGGGAATCACCGAAGTTTACAGGATGTCCGAAAATCGAGCAAAAACGTAGCAATAGGGGAAAAAAGTATAAGTTTGAAAAGAGAAAAACAGTATTTTTTGTTTAGCGAAACGCCATCTCTTAATTACTGTACTACAATACCTCCAAGGATAGAGAGGGTGGAGCCCACCTGATATCTGTCAAAAGGGTTTTTTTGGATTTTCCCTCTTTCCCATAGCCGGAATGACCGTTGACGGTTCCTTCGTACCCCGTCTGCGGTAATCCGATTTAGGTCAAGTCTAAATATAGCGCCCAAAACCTTTTCAGAATACGCACCCTTAGAATTAAAATTGGGGGAAGGGGTACGAGAGAATTACTTTCGTAATCGTACGCCTGTTTCGTTTTGCAATTTTGAATTGCTTTTTAATTAGTATGAAAAGAAATGTACAGGAGAATGGCTAAGTATCTGACAGTAGGAAAGTATCATCGTCGACTTTCCCTCTATATTTTCCGGAAGAAAGGTGCTTTCATAAAACAAGCGAGCTTGATCAATAATTGCCGAACAGAAAGCACCTCACTTCCGCCGGTATATTTTTGGTGCCAAACAAAATTGACCTGGCCGCTATCTCTTAAAACACCTGTACAGTTTGTGTCAGCTTGTAGTGCATACTTCGCCCTCGTTCACCATGTCCCTTGACCTGGAGGAGGAGCCGCTCCCCTCGGCGGCCGAGCCCGAGTGCAAGGTGTGGACGGACGGCGGCTTCGCTCCCGACCACCTCTGCGCCGTCACCGACGACGTGGTGGCCGTGCACGACGGGACCAACGTCACCTTCGTCTTCCTCAAGACGGGCAAGTCGAGGGTGATGGCGGCGTCGGGCGGAGGGGGCTGCAAGGGCATCTCCTGCCTGACCGGGAGGGACGACCTGTCGCTGCTGGCCTGGAGCGACCTCGGCCCGGGGCCGGCGGTGCACGTATTCCAGTACGCGGCGCCGGCGGACGTCAAGACCATGGAAGGTAACGCCAGATCGACTATAGCAATATATTTCATTGGTCGGGGGACAATAATATTTCAAAGAAAAGCAAAATCTTCTCTCGATTGTGACGATACTGTAATAAAGAGGAGACAAAAAATGTACGTATGCCGGTATACATAGAAGAATGTAGGGAGATTTGCTAATGATACGCAGAAACTGTATTCGTAGTCTCACGGCTTCTTTTCATTTATCAACGAATGAAACGATCGGAGGAAACATTGCGCTTGCTACATGAGTGTCAAAAAGCACGTTTTGCTGACTTCGAGCATTAAGCCAGTCTCTGTTGCCTTCATCGGCAATATCTCGAACACTCCCAAGCAATTATCGACATTCCCCGACGTTCACTGAAACTGTTGTCCAAGTAGGGAACGTTCTTTATCGCTGTCTGTAGGCCGTTGCTCATTCACGAGTTCTTTCCGTGCATTTCCTTGATCTCTCTCATCTCCCTTGACATGGAGCTGACCAGCATGCCCTGGCAGTACTTGGCCAGAGCGGCCTTTGTCGCCCGGTCCCTGCTCATGCCCACTCCGGGGCTTCTCGCGCGGTATTTCCCCTTGAGGTAGCGGTAGAGGAGGCTGCCGTACCTGGTCTGTATGCTTGCAATGCATGACGGATCGTCCAGCTCAATGAAGTCGGTGGAAAAGAGCATAACGAGGGCCAACAGCATGTACTGGATCTCGTCCACCGTACTCCCGTTTCTAGAAGAGACTGTAACTATCACATCATCTGATGAGTCTTCCTTCTTGTGGCGGGGCCAGTCTTTCACCTTTAGGCAGAGTTCCATGTGCCGTTCTTGAGCCTCCTTGTCTTTGAACGAGTCCTTCTGGTGCATTTGTTCGTATTTCAGGGGCCTCACCTTTAGTGAGTTGGACAAACTCAGTTCATTGAATTTTTCTTCCAGTGCAACCATGTCCTTGTTTTCCCTGCTATCCCTCATCTTGGAGACAAAGCCGTCTATAAACATCTGACAATCTTGTGCAGCATCAAGAAAGATGCTCTGGAAGAACTCCATGATCAGTGGATAGTTCTTTGTCACAAGGAGGTTCTGGTCCCTTCCAGAAAGGTTCATCATGTCTCCCATGCCTCTGTAGAAGTTTTTCACACTGTAGACAAGAAAATCTTCTTGTAGATTGAGAGACCGCTGGGATATTATTCCCCCCTTGTAGAAAGAATTCATGCTTTCTTCAAAGGCTGTTACGTGGCGTGTGTAGAACTTGCACAGTTCAATGAATAGGTAGTCATGGGTGGTGTCAATCAACCTCAGAATGTGGCTTCTGTCGTCTTCAGTGAAGAGTTCTTCTGGCTGTCTTCTCAAGGTGGGATAATCTGGCATGGTAGACAAAGTGGAGGCTGCAACGACCTGCCGGTAGTGTTTTTCCTGCTTCTTCATTTTTGTATCTGCCCTTTGCTTAGCCCTGGCCTTCCGCTCTGGTTCTGTCAGCACCCATGATGTTTTCATGCCAGCACCTTGACATTTCTGAAAGCGGCAGAACTGGCAGCTCTTCCAAGAACGTGAATTTATTGGGCAGGCACCCTCTTTTTTGCAATTGAAGTGCAGGTAGGTCTTGTTTTGAACAGAACGACGGAAAAATGCACGGCAACTGTTGCACACTTGCCCTCCATAGTAGCTGTGCTTTCCAGCCTTGTTCCCACAAACAGGGCAAACGGGGAAATCTTTGCTCTCTTGAACGGTGGTGGCTATATCCAGCTTTGTATCCGTAGGCGATGAGTTGTTGGCTACCAGCAGCTTTGTATCATCGTTGGGAACTTGACCCTGAAGTGTTTCGGGAATCAGTGCCATTTCGTCAAAGTCTTCTGTGATCTGAGGTGAGTCAACATCGCTGAATTCAAAGCCGCTGGTGGTTCCTTCCGAGGTGACGCCGCAACTGCTGTAGGCAGAGATGGATGTGGCAGATGGAGACGGAGATGGAGTGTAAATCTGCCCTACATGAGATATAGTAGGGAACTGTGTACCATTGGCAAGAGTCTGGTCTAAATAAGATATGTTTGTCTGCCCCAGCTGCTCAACTTGCTCTGGCGAGTGGACGTTTACGCTGTCCTCCGCTGAGAGGTCTTCGAACTTAGCATGTTCCTGGGGCGCGTGGACGTTCCTGTGGGATAGGAGTTCGGAGGCGAAGCTGTTGAGCAGGGCGTCACTTTCACTTTGAAGGTGCAAAAGTTGCTGCAGGTTCCTTTCATCTGAACCCACAGCAAAGGTGAAATCCTGGAGAGCACTCTGCTGAAAATTTCCGTCGTGTATGCTCTGATGGGGAATCTGTTGAAGCACAGGCTGCTGATCAGAAGAGTTTGTTCCTTGCTGGCAATTATCAGGGAACTCCAGCAGGTCCTCTATGGATATTTCTTCCTCAAAGACACTGGGTCGAGAGTCTCTTGGCACTTGCCATCCAAGACCTTCCATCGTAACTGACGTCCATTACCGATCGAGGTGGGTGCTTTTTTCCCTAGGTGGGTCAAACGCAGCAGCGTACCCTCTATACGGTGGTCGAAACGCAATGCCCTTTATCTCGAACTAATTGCCTGTGCTTTGATCTACAGTAAGAGACGTCATCTCTTATCTAAAGGAGACCGTTTTTGTAGTGCGACGCACAGAAAAGGTCATTGAGACTGTAGAATCTCGATCCATTCTGTCCTGTAGGGAGTAATTGGAAGTATGCCTCGAATTTACTAAAAGCCGTAGATCAAGGTGCTTACGTACTTATGTATACTTTTTCCAAAGTAATTGCAGCATTTCAAAGCTTGTCCTATTTATGCGTGGTTGTCACTAGGAAAAGTCCTTTCCCCTCTACTTAGGTTCATTTTCCGAAAGTGAGTCGATGTATCTGCACGAGGCAATCATGACAATGACGTAGAGAATGGTAATGGGGATGAGGAAGGCCCCGATGGCCACCCCGATGAACACCGCCGCGTGCTCCGCGTCCGCCGACTTGCCCACGGAGTAGCAGCAGACGGAGACGAGGACGATGAAGGCAAGGGTGAAGACGGTGGCGGCCACCTTGTAGGTGCGGATGAGACACTTGTGTCGGAGGCACGCCCCTATGATGAGCGCCACGTTGGCCAGCCCAAGGAGGATGGCGGTGGCTATCATGACCGGGTAGGCGCCCTCGAAGGCGTGCTCCTCCACCACCTGGACGTCGTCGGCGATGCTGATGGAGGAAACGGAGAGCGCCAGGACGAGCAGGATGATGGTGCCGACGCCCACGGCGATGAGGAAGATGCGGTTCATGCAGAAACAGAAGGTGGAGGCGTCGTCCTGGTCCTTCTTATGCAGCTTGAGGGGCTCCAGGGTCGACGTCGTCCGCGTGGGGTCGCCGGTAATCCTCTTCTCCGGCGCCTTGTTCTCTGCGTTGGCTGCTAGCCCGTCCGGATCGAACTTTGGCGACTTGCCCATGTGCGTGTCCGTCACCGGGTCTCCGGCGCTCTTCCGCTTAGAGTGTCCAGGGTTCAACCACTCCATCGCCAGGATACGCCTGAACTTTTATCCCCCTTGCGATTGCGAACTTTTCATCCCACTTTTTTAATTCACAATTTCGCCGACTTCTTTTTTCCCAAACCACTAGCAATTCTTTAAAGGAAAATTGAAGGAAAGACTAAAAACCTGAATTCATGTATTGTGTGATCTCGCTCGCCTGTGCAAAGTGTATCATCACGTCTATTGCTGCTACTTTCGCAACAGCAGCAGCAGCAGTCACGGATAGCATCAGCAGCAATTCCAACAACAACAGCATCAGCAGAGCAATAATACCGGGACGTACTACTGTTAATGAGCTCATTTTTTTGCGGGGATTGGGGGATACGGACGGTTCAAAACTCCTTTGCAACGTTCCGTCTTTGATAGAAAATTGATAAACCGTTTTGCTTACGAAAAACACGATCTAAGAGTGCAAAGAGCGGAGATGGCAAGGCATCATTAATCTAACTCATTGTGATTGGTGAGAGAATACGGCAAATGCTGCCGCACCCGAACCGAAATCCCCTGAAAAAAGAGAGATAAGAAGAAAACTTCGTATTTGCGGCGACGGCAACAGGTGATTTGACGCTTGAACAGTGAATACATACGTATACGTTGAATACGCCATTTTTTACGATTGTGAAAGCAGCAAGGAAAATGAATCAGGTGGAGGATGCCTTGTCCAGGATTGTTCAGTCCATCCTGGCCGTGGACGCCAGGGCGGAGGAGGAGCGAGAGGTCCTGTCGACCTTCGAAGCGGTGCTGGCGGAGGCCCCGACTCCACAGCACCCCAAGAAGGAGTTGGCGCTTCTCCAGACCACCGAAAGCATCGGTGCTATGACTATTGACGGAGAAGAGCAGACGACATTTTTCCCATGGTCTCTGCCACAGCTTCAGCAATCATTTTCACCGCAACAACAGCCACAAGATCACATCCAACATCAAGTTACTCCTAAGCAGCAAGATTTTTTCCTGGCAGACCTCAGCAAGACACAGCCCATCTCACCTCAAAGTTCCAAGACCTCTCCCTCCCACGTTCCTCCCCCCAACGGAGCCGGCGTAAGCTCCGAGCGATCTTCGTCCGTCTTGTGCGATGTCTGCCTCACCCCCACCTCCAGGCACATCTTCTACGGCGGGCAGGTCTGCGAGAGCTGCAGGGGATTCTTCCGCCGCTCGGTGCAGTCAGGGAGGGCGACGACGACCAGGGGATACTGCGATCCTTCCAGGCCTTGCATAGTGGACAGTAAGGGGAGGAAGGGGTGCCCGAGGTGCAGGTTCCAAAAGTGTCTGGAGGCGGGGATGAGGCCTGAGCTGGTCAACGCCGCTGCAGTACCATTGCAACAACAACAGCAGCAGCAGCAGAATGGAGATTGTTCACAACGGGCAAGGAGGAGGAACAAAAGTGGCCGCCGTTCTCCCACCGAAACTACCACTGCAGTTGCCCTGAGAAGCCCCGCTGGCTCGCCGGTGCTCCCCTGGACGATGGAGGAGGAGCTGGAGGTGATGTCGGTGGTGGACTCCATCAAGACCGGGTACTTTGAAGTCATCTCCCAGATCCTGGTGAGCGACGGCCGCGCATTTTCTATGATGAGGGACATCCTGACCAACAGGACCCCTCCGGACCCTCTCCTGTTCAAGGAGCTTGAGCGCGAGAGCCGCAGGGCCTTCCTCAACTCCACCGTCAACTTGGACGCCATGCGGATGCTCGGGGGAAGGGAAGGAGGACTGGGACTGGCCCCTTCCCAGCTGGCAGAGGCCGCATTCCCCACCTATTGGAGCGTGGCGGAGGCCACATTCTTCTCCAGCAGCAACATGCCTAGGTATCTGAAGGAGTACCTCGACTTCCTGCGCTGCAAGGCGGAGGCCTCCGGGCACCCTCGCTTGGAGGAGGCGGTTTCATCGCTGGAGGGGCTGGACCTGCAGTCCGCAACTTCGGCCACCTTGCGCTACCACTCCATCTACGTGACGCCTTGGTCGCCCAGCGCGGAGCAGGAGGAGGAGCACAGAAGGATCAACTCCCAGCTCAAGGCTTGGGCGAGGCCTGGAGGAGGGGAGGCCTTTGACGAGGTGCTGGTGGTGCTCTCCGTCTTCGCCTCCGTCTTCGCTCCTCCACCGACGACGGCAGCAGAAGGAGGATGGGGGTCGGCGGGGAAGACGGCGGCGGAGATACGGAGGAAGACGATGGTGCTGCTGTCTCGCTACTTGCGCAACAAGTACGGCGGGAGGAGGGCCAGGGAGTTGATGGCCCAGTCCGTAGCCATTAGAGAGGTGGCCACCAAGGCCTATAACATTCACTGCTGCATGCTACCAGTATGAGTTGTTTTTTGCACCGTACGTATGTCGTTTAGGTTCCTCAACGAAAAAAATATGCTCTCAAAATAAAATAGTTTTCCACTCTCAGAGCTGCTCGCATGTTTATTCCATAGTACATGCCATCGACCTTTCTTCTTGTGAAATACAATAATAACTTTTTTTGTTTTGTTCTGTCCTGTATTAAATTGTTCTTGATGGCGATCTCAAGCCTGCGTTAATACTCCTGATGCTACAGATTCTGATCTTGAACACGTTCTTGCTGCTGCGGACAATTATGGCCGCAAAGGTATATAAGACGCTCTCTCGCTCTGACAGGGGACACCAGCCTGGAATACGTGAGCCTGGCTCTGAACCAGAAGGGCCTGTTGGTGGCCCTGTCCGGAGTGCCGGACTATCGCCTCACCCTCTGGAACTGGGAGACGGAGGAGCTGGTGTGCTCAGTGGAGAGCGGACTGCAGACCACCTTGGCGCGGGTCAGCTTCTCCCCCGACGCGGCCGGAGCGGCGCCACCGTCCAAGTCGGTGCTGGTCTCGGCGCCGTCCGAGGGGCTGGCGCTGTGGAAGGTGAAGCGGTGCGGCCAGCGGCGGCGGCTGATGCGGGAGCCAGTGGCCAGCGTGGCCGCCGAGGGGAGGATGCAGCGGAGGCACGAGGCGGCCGCCTGGCACCACGGTGGGGGGGCCGTATTCGTGCTCGACCTGGAGAGGGAGCTCTTCAGGTACGATTTCGTCAGCGGGGTCTTGTCCAGCATCGCCGTCGACGACCGGGACGGGCACCTCTCCAGGGCCAAGAACCTGGAAATGAGAGCTCACTTCGATGGACTCATAGTCGTGGCGGAAAAATTCTTCATGGTACAGTGCATGATGACATATCAATTACGCATTAATTCGTTTTGATACATTTTTATTCCACACAGGTACTTGACATAAAGGAAGAAACGGCACGAAGGGTGCAGTTCATGCCGCTTGACCAAATGCTTATGCTCCGCTCTGTCTCCGAATTCAACAATACATTTTCCTATGTGGCCTGGACACTTGCAGTAAGTAGCAAAGGAGGTATTTTTCTCACATTCGGAAATTCCTTTTTTTGCTGCGAATATTCCGTATGTGCATGATTCTGTTTCTTCTCTTGCAGTTTGGTGTCCTCGTAGATTTAATTTTCTTCATTAAAGATTCCATGGTAGCTTCAGTCAAAATTTGTGGTAGTTCAAGCTACTGGAAGAACACTATCTATGTGAAATACGCGTGAAAGATTATCCCCCCCATCTCCCGCTGCCCATGTGTGGTTGCTGCTGCTATACGGGTGCTTCCCAATTTGAACATACATTTGCTTTATAAATACCGGGGCAAGATCCCTCTGATTCCCACCACCTCGATCGAGGAGAAGGAAGAGGGATGATATCCGGTGTTTCGCACACCTGCGCAAAACTGCGAGATCTCTCTCTGACACTGCTTGCGCAACGCTTTCAGGTGCGCTAAAAGGCATACTTTTCCACTACCCTTCCTAGGTACATCGCGGTATATAGTGCCAACCACTAGGTACGGCATCTTCCAACAGGAAGCCGCATTGGATTTGGAAGTTGTACGGGAAACTTAAATGCGGGATGCTTTAATCGAACTTTTGTATTTTTACATTTGCGGGGAAATAATAGTTTGTCTCTGCAAAAAGAACAGAAAAAACTTGATCCGTAACGCTTCTACCGTCTTTCTCGATTCTGCCAAAATTTC
>JAAUYJ010121743.1_pt1 | contig 11154 bp, 6 predicted proteins | sample 7278031 | NCBI WGS metagenome assembly JAAUYJ01 (sample SAMN14350222, study PRJNA611818) | marine sediment metagenome | isolation source: surface marine sediment (1.8m) | place: French Polynesia: Moorea | collected 2018-08 | reverse complement strand
CTGTCCCCTTAGGAAGAAAGAGAAGAGAGCATCTTCGTGTGTGAAAGTATTCGCGCTCACAGAATTCGGCCTCCCGAACGATCCATCCCCGATTTCACATATTTGCCGCCCGTAATTATTCACGCATCTCGACTCATCCCAAAGCGAGAAGATCAGAAAGAATGAAAGAAAGTTTAAAAGACGGACGACGACGCACGTTGGCGCCACACGCCGCCGCCGCCGCATTTTATCATCGGATTCGAAGTAATAAAGTGTATATTCTACTATTTTTCACGGGTGGAAGTGGTCTTCTCTTTCTTTGCGCTTCCCAAGGGAGGGTGAGGGAGAGGTTTACAGTCTTGGAAGATCGACCCCACTTGTCTTTCTCCGCCGCTTTCTTTCCTTTCCTTTCCTTTGGCTGTTTGCCCAACGTCAAGAAACAGCTGAAAGTGAAAGAGGAGAGGGACTAGGGAGCGCCACAGGGGAGGAAACGGGAAAGAACAAACAGGACGATGAGGGGAACCAGACAAGGTGTATGTACCTGTATACTGGACGACGGGATAAACTTTCGGAAAGTCTTGAAGAGTGCAAGAATGAGGAGGAGTAAATTTTGAAGCAAACTTCTTTATAGTTCAGGACAAGATCTGTCAATAATTCGAGACAGGCTTGTTCTAGGGTTATCCCTACACTTTCAGTACAATCAGTAGAAAAGTGGACATTTTTCGGCATTTGGAATGCTATCGACCCAACGCTAATTCGCGTTCGCCCCCCACCCGGAGACCCGGCGGGTGACCCCGAGGCTCGGGGTCTACCAATCCCCATCCTCGCAGTCCTGCGCAGGTAAAGTCAAGTCCAAGTTAAAGCCTTTCCCAACCATGTTACCACCTCGATCCCTCCCCCTCAGCCCTCCACCCGCCGTCCCCCTTCCTGAATCCTGATCCTCCTGGCGCCCTTCCTTCCATGGCCTCCCTGCGAAACTCCTTCTCGTCCACCGCCTCACTCTCCCTGCTGTCATCCTCAGGTTCAGGCCAGGACGAAGAGGGACAGGTCGTCGTCGTCGCCTCCACAGCCCATACCAGTAGTCCATCTCCCCCGCCCAAGAAGAAAACTACGGACGCCAACGCCAACCCCCTGGTTGGCCTCTCCGCCGCCCCCGTCGTCCTTCGCTGCCGCCTCTGCCCCGTCCCCACCTGGGTGTCCTCCTCCAACATGTCCGGCCACGCCATGCTGGAGCACTCTGCGCTCCTCTTCCGATGCACGCTGTGTGACGAGGCGGAGGTGGGCCTGGAGGGCGCCGGCTTCGAGCAGTTCGAGGCGGCGTCGGCGCACGTCAGGACGACGCATAAGGTCACGGAGGAGGGCGCGGTCAAGAGGGTCATCAAGCTGCCGGCGGTGGAAGCCCTGAGGGTGTACCAGTGCGGCTTATGCGGGGAGGTCTTTGTCGGCACCACCGAGGAAAAGGTGGCACGATCGCACTTCTTGCCCGTGCACAACGCCAAGAGGGTCAAGGCCAGCCAGATGAAGAGGATGTGCAGGGTGTGCGGACATGCTGGAGCCAAATCCGACGCCGAGCTCATCAGGCACATTGACGAGGAGCACCCAGTCGGGGACTTTGCTGAGGATGAGAGCGAGGAGGACTTCCTCATCGGTGGAGACGACGAAGATGATGACGAGGACGAGGACGTCAAGCCTCGAGTCCCGGTCTTGCAGCCTCCCTCCACCTCCCGCGGCGGCTTCTCCTCCGCCGGACAGAGCTTCTCTACTTCCTTTCAGTCGCCCCCGCCCGCCGCGAGCGTGCCCCTCAAACTGCCTGTGCCGACGCCCAGCAAGATGGAGGACGGGATTCCCCTGGAGATACGACACCCGCCGCCCAAGAAGGAGCCCAAGACAAAGTCGCCCAAGAAGAAGAAGGTCGTTCGAGAGCCGTCCGAGAGCTCCTCGGAAGAAGACTCTTCCAGCTCCAGCGAGGAGGAACAAAAGAAAAAGTCCAAGAAGGCTGTTAAGAAGAAAAAGAAGCAGCGAAAGAAACGAAAGTACCGCAAGAGGTCAAGCAGCACCGACGGCGAGGTGGACCAGGAGGAGTTAAGGAGACTCTTAGAGGCCAGGGACATCCTGCAGTTGCAGATAGAGTCAGAGAAGGCCAAGGAGGCAGAACAAGCCAGGATCCTAGCAGAGGCCGCGGCAGCAGCAAAGGTCGCTGCCGCCGCCCAAGCAGCAGCCGCTGCTCAGGCAGCCGCTCAGGCTCAGGCAGCTGCCGCCAGGCGCCAGGAAAACAGCATTATGCAGCAGAGGAACAGCGTGGAGAGGGACGTCCGCCAGTGGGCCGCTGAGGATCGGTCGAGGATCGGCGGCGGCGACCGAGGGAGAGGCAGCGTATCGGAGTCGCCTCCTCCGGCCAGGCGGGGACACCGTTACGACCAGAGCCACTCAAGGAGTAGCAGCAGGAGTAGGAGCAGGAGCCGCAGCTACTCAAGGAGCAGAAGCAGGAGTCGCTCTTATGGCAGATATCGGGACGAAGGAAGCAGCAGCAGGAGAGACCGCCACCACGACTCTGTGTCCCCCCCTCGTGACCCCTCCGAGCACTACTGCGGCGACTGCCGGGAGTACTTCACCGACGAGACGGCCTACCGCCACTTCACAGGCCGCCGCCACCACGACATTATACGCAACAAGATCCGCTGCTTCCTGTGCTCCCTGCACGTGGGTGACCTCAAGGGACACCTCAACCGCTTCCACCACGGCGACGTCTTCCAGTGCAAGGTGGAGCAGTGCTCCCACCCCAGCTTCATAGACGTGGGCAAAACCCTCAAGCACGTGTGGGAGAAGCACCACATCAACACGAGGGGCACGGGCGGCCCAGACGACCTCATCCGCAACTACATCGTGGCCATCCCGTCCAACCTGAGCAGCTACCAGTGCAGACACTGCGACAGCTGGTTCCTGGGCCAATCGCTGGACAAGGTACTGCAGCACATACGGTGGGAGCACGACTTGGCGGAGCCCAGCGAGTCTGACGTCCACTTCCAGTGCCGCATCTGCGGGCGGAAGCGGTCCTTCGACGACGACACGGAGCTGCAGAGGCACGTCCGAATGCACCGCCCGGACAACGTCTGGTCGCCGTCGCCGCCGCCGTCGGGAGGAGGAGCGAGGAAGAGGCGGGCCAGCGGAGGCGGAGGAAGGGAGGTCCCCAACAAGAGAGCGCACAGCATGTCGCGCTCGCCGTCGCCTCAGAATAACTCCTACCACCACCACCAGTACCACCAACAGCCCACCCCGCAGCAGCCGCAGCAGCCGCAGCAGCCGCAGCAGCCCGTCAGGAGGCGAAGAAACCGAAACTACCTTCCGTGCATGTTCTGCCCCTGCGTAAGTTTTAGGCATAAATAGGCTGTATCGGGGTTTCATTTCTTTTCATTCGCTTCTCTTTTGCAGGTCACGGAGAGGTACGAGAGCGACAAGATGATGCATTACAACCAGAACCACCAGCAGCACCTTTTCCGGTGCCGCCTGTGCCAGGGCCAGTTTGCCTCCGCCACCCGCTTCGGCGTCTTCGCCCACCTGCGCAAGATCCACCGCAAGGACGAGTCCGACGAGGACCTCACCCGCCGCCACATGATCCTGCCCATGGACATCAGGAGGCTCTATTGCACCATCTGCGCAGAGAAGGAAGGGGGAGACTCCGAAGCGCAATGGTGCTGCCAGAAGCTCAGGGACCTGGAGGAGCCCATCACTGAGCACAGAGACAAGTATGTGATCGATCTCGGACGATCTTCTGAAAACTGCTGTAGCCTTATTTCTTCGTTCTCCGAGACTCCCATCTTCATTATTTTCATTACGTTATTCTTTTCCCCACTCCTTTAAGATGTTCTCCCCATTCCGCCATCGGCGACGTCATTCGCCTTGGCTGCCGCGCCTGCGAGAAGAGCTTCGACTACAGCGACCACCGCGCGCGCAAGGAGTGGCACAACCACATCAAGTTCGGCCACAGGAACAACGACGCAGAGGACTACTACAACGGCGGTCATGACGGCGAGGAGAACGACTCCTCCTACCACAACGGCAGGAGCCGAAGCAGGAGCGGCGGCGGCGGGAACGGCAGCAGGATGTCTAATAGGAGCAGCGAAGGCGGTGGCGGCGAAAACGTGTGATTAGGGAAAAAATAGTGAGATTAAGGAAAAGAAGGGCGTCAAAGGAGGAGGACCTGGTTTGTTTTTACCCCCTTTCAGTTTTCGTTGTGTTGTGAATTTTTGAAGTGCTAGTAATTGAGGACAACAGTCACGTGATTGCAAGAGAAATTACTTTGTTGAAACTTGAACAGTGCAATGCTTCACATCCCGCTCCCCCGATTCTTCAAAAACCCGCCGATAAATCCGGACAATGCAGCAGGAGAGTCGGGTGAAGAGAAGAGAAAGAAACCAAGACAGCTTCACAAAAAGGCCCAGAAAATTCATAGGTTGTTTATGTTGCGTTTTCATGCCTCCCCCGGCACTTGTAATTACTTCAGTCGGCAGCGCATTCCGTTCGAAATGAAGGACCTCTTCTCAACCACAGTTTTAAACTTTGAAACGGAGTTTGCTTTTATTTCTCGCATGTTGTTTTGTTGTTTGTTAGCGCTATGTAACTAAAATACTCGATTTTGGCGGCGGCGAGCGCGTCAATAGGTCAGAACAGAGTTCGTTCCGGCCCTTACCTGTGAAACGCTCGCTTCGCACAAACTGGGTTGGTGGTGTGGTGAGGAATCCTTTGCATAGGGGAACGGGGGGCAGTCGGTACGGTAGGTGTTCTTTGACGGAGACACTGCTTCTTTTTCCATATTCGACAACGTTTTCTTTTTCAACTACTCTAAAGCAGGTGTTGCTTCACTACCGCATATCCTACTGTGGTGAAGTGGGGGAAAAGGGGAGGACGTGTGTGCTAAGTTCGTCTTCAAAACTCTTTCTCTGACTTGGTCCTTACTCAATCGCGTCGTCTCCCTCCGTTCAAAAAAAAAGGCCTCGACTTTATTGCCATTTTATGTTCTCGCATCGTGCGCAAATTCAGCGTGTGTCGACAAAAAGCACTAATTGTATTATTATTGCTTCAAGGTGGCAGACATTCCCTTCTTACTGTTTTTAAGAGTGCGCGCCCTCTATGAAATCTCTAAGCTGAAAGGGTTTTGGGGAAATTTCTTCCTCTATTCTGTTGGTGAAATTTTGGCACGTACCACAATAATGGTGGGGGTTAAAGAAACTTCTCCAAAATCTGCGGAGCTGATGCTGCTGTGAACCTCGTCATCGTCATCATCATATGTTGCATACTGACATGTATCATCGCTTCGAATGATATGAACTTTTCGCGTTGGTGCGGGCCCTTGAAATAAGTGGTGGTGCTTTGGGAGGTTTGAAGACGTATGGAAACGAAAGGAAATGCGGGGAAAGGATGGGAGAATCGAGGGTTCAGTCTTTTTTGCAATTTTCGGGGAGTGGGGATGATGTTTTTGCCTGCATGAAATGAAGAGAGGAGCTTGCAGCTGCTGCCAGAAGAAAGATAATGAATTGAATGTCCTGGTAACTGATGTTTTCCCCCTTGCTTTTATGTATTTGTACCTGCTGGCTGACCGTTGGGAAGGGGGACTTTGACTTTAAAACTTTTGAAGGGATTTATAAAGTAGCTGGTTCTTTGTCCCTTTAGCGTCGCTCCGATTTGATTTCTGGTTTGCATTAGCATTCTCTTTTTGGGTGTTTGATGCGGGAGGGGTCGTTTTCAGTTGAACCAATGGCACTTTTTCCGACACTTTTTTAACTGAGGTAGGACGGGTCCTTCTATCCTTTTTTCATTCCCACGGTGCGTTGAAATAAATAAAAGCCTCCCCATCTTCGAAACCAATCTAGGTTTGCGCTCTCTTCCCAAAGAAATATTGTGAGCGAAGCAACGAAAAAAAATCCCGTATTACTCGTAGGAATCAAGTGGTGAGGGGGAAACTGGGGGTTCCTTCTCTGAATTCACAGAATTGGTAACTGGGTGAGCTTTTTCTTTCTTCTTCTTTTTCCTCGGCTACACAGCACAATGACATCGTAACTTTACACTATTTACAAACGTGGTTTTTGGACTCCGCCTCACTGACACTCATTCAGAAGGATTTTGAAGGGAATTGGGTTTTTCCAAAAAGGACTTTTTTACTTCACCGGAAACTCATTTCACCGGGCTTTTTCTGGGGTGGTTCAAGCATGTTCAAAAGAACCTACCTATCACTCATTTCGCCTACTCAAGTTCCTCACCAGGGTAGCTTTCATCCTCAATTGTCCGTCCAAAGTTGCTTTTTTGTGAACCGTTAAAAAATCTGTCAGTTGCTATTCATTCATTGTGAATTCTTGTACACAATGTGTGTATGTGATAATGATAGGGAGGCAGGGCCCGGAAGGGGGGGGAGAAGACCTTGCGTTTTTTCGAAAGATCGTTTTTTCTCTCTCAAACGAACGACGGCGCGTCCATCCATCATGATCTCGTTACACATTCGACCCTTCTTTGTTTTTTGACAACTTTTTTTATTTTGAAAAGGGGGATAGAGGGGTAAAAAAATCTCGCGCAGGAGACTATCACATCTAGGGGTAATAAGTACAGTGAAACGGAAAACAACGAAAAGAAATTCTGGTGGCGGGGAATTGAGGGAAGGAAAGACCCAACTACACATCCCAGCGATTCTTCTTCGCCTTTTCCGTGCCACCTTCGACGCAAAGGAGGACCAAAGTTTCCTTTGAAACAGAAATAAATTTCTTGCGGCTCTCCTCTCCTTCTGATGGACAAGAAAACTGCTTAAGGGATTGGAGGGGGGGGAGCAAACATGGGTTAGGGGTTCTTTATACTCGTGTCATATGGCACAAAACTGTAGACATATCATATCCTTACAAGTAGACGCGCCGCATCGAAGAGGGAAAAATCATGCCGCCTTTGCTTATTGCTCAAGTTCCTCGTGGCTGGAAAAAGTGTTGTTACATGATAAGTTTTTTTCTTTGTCGCCTGCGCGCAAAATTTCTTGAAAACTGTACTCAAGCATGCCTCTTATTTCTTCGCAAATTTTCTTTCTCTCGCTTTCTCTCTTCTTCTTCTTCAAAGACTTGCGGGGGTAACTTCGTGCGGGAACGGTCCTACTACTGAGGAGGGAGGGGGAAGCAAACTTCTCTAGGTTTTCCCTTCTCGCAAAGTGGGGGAATGCTAAATCATCATCAGGCTGGATTTGTGAGTCCTCTCCGAGATTCACGGGCAATCTCCATCGATGCGTTGTGGGCTTTTTTTCTTTCTTGCTTCTCTCCTCATACAATCGCGCTTACTGATAATAATCGCGATTTTTTTTATATTTTCTCCATGGATTACTTTCTTTAAAGCGGACGAACGAATCCTCCCAGTCCTCATCAGTTTGATGCGGCGGCCGTCTGGCCCTCTCCTCCCGAAGACAGTCCCACAGACGATTCCCCTCCACCCCCTGATCCCCTCTGCTTGTCAGCTCCATCCCCGTCCGATAGGTCGTCCTCGTTCTCCGCGTCAGAACCGAGCTCTCCCGCGTGCATGCTGCCCTCTTCGTCGCCTTCCTTGGAGGCGGCGCCGAGGCCACCGAGGCCACCGCTGCCGTTCGTCCTCAGCGGCGGGGAGGCGGAGGAGGCAAGCGAGAGGTCGTTGCCGCTGCCGGAGGACCCGCCGCCGCCGCCGCCGGCCGCAGCCATGGAGGCCGCGGCGAGCGCCGCCCTGTTCTGGAAGTTTAGCGCCGCGGCCATGGCTCCAGCGTCTGCGCCGCCCGCCGCCGCGATCATGGACAGATAGGTGTCCAGCAGCGCGCTGCCCATCCCTGCAGGGGGAGGCGGACCGCCGCTGCCGGGGCCGCCGGGGCCCGCGGCAAGGGCGGCAAAGTCCTTAGGGGTGAGCGCTCCGAGCGGGGGAGGCAGTCCGCCGCGAGGGGATGGAGAGAGAGCTGGTGCTGATCCAGGTCCGCTTCCTGGTCCTCCTCCGCCGTTGGCTCCTCCGAAGGGCGATGCCGCCGCCGAGCGCCGCTCCTCAAACTCGCCGCTCTCCCTGTGGTGGTTGGCCGCGGCAGCCGCCCTCATCATAGAGCTGGCCATGGAGGTGGGGAGTGTTGGCGGGAGTGGAAACTGCTGCTGCTGGAGCGTCAACAGGTTGGAGTCCAGCTTCGGCAGGTCGCTTCTCCTCGGCGCCGTTGGTGATGCGCGCGCCGCCAGCTCGTTGGGCGTCACCTTGACGCCTGCCTTTGCCAGCAGCCTTGAGGCGAGGTCTGCGTCGAATGGCGTGGGCATGGGCATGACGGGGAGATCCTTGGTGGAGATGCCGCGATGCTGGCGGGACATGTGAGAGTGCAGGGAGTTGCGCGACTTGGCCACGGTGCCACACAGCACGCAGCGGTATCCGGGGCAAACGGTGTGCTTGTCCTCCATGTGGGTGCGCAGGGTGTGAGCGGAGCGGTAGATCTTGCCGCACTTAGGACAAGGGCGAGGGTCGGTGGCGCGGACGCGCATCATGTCCAGCTTGCCGGCTACTGTGGGGGGAAAAGAGAAAATAATTAGTTTTGTACACTTTGACAGGGAAAAAACCAATAATCTTACGGTTGGGATTTCCAGCGTGGCTCTGGAGTCCCCCGTGCTGCGTGGTGGGAGGAAGTCCAGGGATGATCCCCGGAGGAGGTGCGTTGGGAGAAGAAGAAGTGGGCCCTGAGCTACCTCTTTCTCCTCCGCTGCCTCCACCTCTTCCAGTGGATCCTCCGCTGCCTCCTTCGCTGCCAGCCGCGGAGGCTGCAGCACCGGCGGCCAGGCCGAGGAACGCAGAGGGGAAGCCAGCTTGTCGGTACAGGGCCTCCAGCCCTGGAGGGAAGAGCGGATTGGCGGCAGCGGCCGCGGCTGCGGCGGCAGCGGCCGGCGAAGGAGAGGTGAGGTGGCGGTGGAGGCTGTCTGCGGGAGAATCCACGGATGACTTAATAAGGCCGTCCATGATGCTCTCGGGCTTGTCCGAAGCCGCGTCGCTGGCGCTGTCGTCCCTGTTTCCTCCGGCGGCTGCGGCAGCGGCGAGATCTCCCACGAGGCTGGACCTGATCATGGCTGCCGGGGAGTGTTTCTCCAGCGCCTGGCTGAGCAGGGACTCCCCTACGGTGGACTTGTTGTTGTTGTCTGTCTCGCCGCTGCCTACTCCTCCGGGTAGTGGAGGAGGGCCGGTGGGGCTCCTGCCGATGCCGCTGGCCCACCTTGCCACCATGATGTTGCTACTGCTGTTGGCGGCCTCCGGACCCTGAGGGACTGGCGACGCCCTCGCAGGAGGAGAAGAGTCTCTACCCTCCTCCGGCCCGTTCATGCGATGTCTCTTTGCTGCTGAGGGCCCGGGGATGGCTTGGAGGCCAGCCAGGAAGAACGGGGGCGGGGGCGCGTTCGGCATTGTGGGGGTGCTGTTGTCGGGCTGCTGCTGAGGATCGGACCCAAGGTTGATCGGGGTGGGCTGCTGGAAGGAACAAAAAGCCGATATATTATTATGCACAGAGGGACTTGTTAAGGGGACATCGCTCCATCGTATACAGCAAGGGCGCAAATAACAAGCAATGCGGAGGGAATTAGACTGCGTAATCTGACTCTCGTTCCGACGCCACTTTATGGTACCCAGGGCTAGAGTACTACTTTGTATACGGACGACGAGAAATAGAGCAGCATGCAGTTGTCAGGCCTGCCTCCCAACATTGGCCTCTTCTGCGGCTTGAGATAATGATCTGGTGTGGTGTACGCAATGTCTTTCCCTTCTCCTTGCGCTCATGAGATCAACTCGGGTTATTGCCCCGTAATTAGCTTGGGAGGCTTTGTTCCTTTCTTGATCTGGGCCTGATTGGCAACGAATAAGGAGACTGACTCACCCTATCCTCCTCCTCTCCCAGCGCCCTTCTCAGCGAGGCCGGCCTCTGGTCCTTCTGGACGACCTCCGGCGAGGCCGCGGACGCGCGGGACCTCCTCCCCTCCGCAGCCGCCGTCGACGCCACCACCTCGGCCGCCTGCTTCTCCTCCTCCGGCCCTGGGTTGGAAGCCTGTCCTCCGTCTGCCAGCCCCTGCACCTGCAGCATCTCCGCCGTCCGCAGGAAATTCTTTAGCCTGTCCTCCTCGATGCGCACCTCCCCGTTGTACATAAAGGCCAGCAGCGACTGGAGGTCGTCGGGGGAGACGTCGCGGAGGATCACGATCGGGTGCTGGCACGGGTTGCTCTGGAAAAATAAAAAAATATGAAAAAAAAGTTTCAATTTGCAATGTACCGTATCGAATTTCCCTCGGCGACCTCTTTTTTCCCGCCGAGTTTTTTTAAAGTTCCTTAATGTACGCGTCGCGTCCTCTTAGTCCCCCCTTCTTATCCTAAAAGGGGAAAGGGAAAAAAGTTCCTCCCCTCCCCCCCCTTGACAGATAGGAGGCCATCCCAAAGCATTAGCGCCTCCCCCTTTCCCTCCCTCTCCCTTCTTCCCAGCTGCAGACTTATTTTCACACTTCGCGTCCCGCCTTCACGCTCATCTATCCTATCTCTATCTCTCTCTTCTGTTGGGAAAAGCCCAGTGATGAGGGGGAGGAGAGAGAGAGAAAGGGGAGGAGGAGGAGGACGAAAAGTGTAGCATTTATACGGCGAAAAGCTACTCCTCCCTCCCCACTTCTACCCTTTCTTCATTTTCCCTCCTTCCCTCTCCGGTTTCCACAACTTCTTATTCTATTCTTACGCGATCAGACAGCTTTTTTTTTCTCCTCCATCATCTGAGTGGTTTTCGTGTGGTGCAAAGCGCGGCAGCAGGCCTTTGTTGGTACCGCTTCTTGTTCAGCATTCAGCCGCCCTAAACAAGTCCGTTTCCAGTACATACATTTAAATGGGTGCTTCCCTTTTCTAAGTCATGGTGAGGAATTTTCGTCTTTTCCTTTTCTCGAATTTGCGTCAAGTTTACGATAAAACCCCTTCGCCCCCGTTCTCCCGTCGCTCCTATATCCTAACCCTGCCGCCACAACGGTTGAAGGATTGCCCGCTGCTTTCTAGCCTCCTCTTTCTTCCTCCTCCTCTCTGGCACGACCAACAACCAAGAGTGCGAGAGAGAGGAGGGAGAGAAGGCGCCTCCATTACCGATGACTGCTAGGTTGAAAGTATAGTTTGCGAGTTTGCCCGGCTGCATGCGGGATGGCGGCGGCGGCGGCG
>JAAUYJ010148636.1_pt1 | contig 11160 bp, 9 predicted proteins | sample 7278031 | NCBI WGS metagenome assembly JAAUYJ01 (sample SAMN14350222, study PRJNA611818) | marine sediment metagenome | isolation source: surface marine sediment (1.8m) | place: French Polynesia: Moorea | collected 2018-08 | reverse complement strand
ATAAGACCCTGTACTTAAGGACGGGGTTTAAATGAATATAGATTTTGGAGCTGACTTTTGTAGTAAGATTTTTCTGTCCCAATTAATAAAGCTTTTATCAGTTACTAAAAGCAATAGCTGATGGCTGATAGCTGACGGCTGAATGCTTATGATAATTTAAAATTTCGTGACTTTATTATACATCCTACAGTAATTATTGAAATTCTTTCTCCCGGTACATAAAAATACGATGGTACAGATAAGTTTCAATATTATCGTCAATTTCCCAGTTGGCAAAAATATGTTTTAGTAGATTCAGAATCAATTTCTGTAGAAATTTTTCAACGTGGCGAGGATAAAATTTAGCATTATTGTGCATATACAGAAGGAGAGTCTATTACATTAGAGAGTATGGAATTTACTTGTGCTATAGAAGTTTTATAGGAAGGAGTTAACTTTGAAACTGATACCGTCGAACCAGAATAAACCTGATGCCACATTAATCATTGCAGTTGTTTATAGCATCTAATTCATCTTGATTTTGTTCTGGCTTTTTACGATTCTATTTTTCTATACTAGGTCTAATTGTGCTAGGTTTTCTTACTTTTTCTGAGAATCCCAAAGATCAAATATCAAAGATAAAATACCAAGGTTCTTATACCTTTACTTTTTTCACTAGCTTCACTATTCTCTGTCAAAATTTATAATTCTTTGAGGCGGTTTATCGTATCCCGAATCTGATTCTTTTGTTGATTAGCTTCTGAACTATTTTTAGATGATATTTCTTGATTTAATAGACAAGCAAGCTCTGTTAAATTTGTGGTTATTTGTAATTGAGGGCGAGGGCTATTTTTCTCTATCCATTCAGTTGATAATTTGCCACCCTCATCATTAGTCTGACTGTAATTTCTGAGAAATTATATTAAATTTTTAGATCGTTTGAGGGAAATATTACCCCTGTTGCTTCCTGAAGTTTTTTGTTCCATTTCTACCTCTTCTGGGAAAATTTGCCTTTGGAAATATTCCTCAATTGCTTTTATTCCTTTTGCTGCTATTTATATTGGTCGAGTTTTCAGGGGATTATCTTTTAAACCAAGCTCTTTTAAAGAGGAGAGTTGACATATTGACTCTGGAATTGTTATCAATTGATTCCAATTTAAATAAAGCCTTGTTAAATTAGATAGTTGACAGATAGACTCGGAAATTGTTGTTAATTCATTCCCCTGTAAATAAAGCTCTTTTAAAGAGGATAGTTGAGAGATTGATTCTGAAATTATTGTTAATTGATTATGACTTAAATCAAGCCTTGTTAAATTAGATAGTTGAGAGATTGATTCTGAAATTATTGTTAATTGATTATGACTTAAATCAAGCCTCGTTAAATTTGAGAGTTGAGAAATTGACTCGGGGATTTTTGTTAATTTATTCTCGTTTAAATTCAGCCATGTTAAATTAGAGATTTGAGGGATTGACTCGGGGATTTTTGTTAATTTATTCTCGTTTAAATTAAGCCTTGTTAAATTTGAGAGTTGAGAGATTAACTCGGGGATTTTTGTTAATTGATTACGACTTAAATAAAGCTCTTTTAAAGAGGATAGTTGGCAGATTGACTCGGGGATTTTTGTTAATTGATTACCATTTAAATTAAGCACTCTTAAATTAGAGAGTTGAGAAATTGACTCGGGGATTTTTGTTAATTTATTCTGACCTAAATGAAGCCAATCTAAATTAGAAAGTTGAGAGATTGACTCGGGGATTTTTGTTAATTTATTCTCTCTTAAGTTAAGGATGTCTAAATTAGAAAGTTGAGAGATTGACTCTGGGATTGTTATTAATTGATTACGACTTAAATCAAGCCATGTTAAATTAGATAGTTGAGAAATTGACTCGGGGATTATTGTTAATTTATTCTCATTTAAATCAAGCGATGTTAAATTTGAGAGTTGATAGATTGACTCGGGGATTTTTGTTAATTGATTACCATTTAAATTAAGCCATGTTAAATTAGAGAGTTGATAGATTGACTCGGGGATTTTCGTTAATTGATTACTACCTAAATCAAGCCATGTTAAATTGGATAGTTGAGAAATTGACTCGGGGATTTTCGTTAATTGATTACGACGTAAATGAAGCCAATCTAAATTAGAAAGTTGAGAAATTGACTCGGGGATTTTTGTTAATTGATTATCATATAAATAAAGCCTTGTTAAATTGGATAGTTGAGAAATTGACTCGGGGATTTTTGTTAATTGATTACGACTTAAATCAAGTTCAGTTAAATCTTTATCTTTAAATACCCACCCTGGGATACTCGTTAACCCTTTACCACTCAAATCAAGTTTCTTTTCTGGAATCATTTTGACAAAATTATGAATTATTTTTATCCTTTGACAGAAACTCTGCCAAAAGCTTTTTAATAACAGGTAAATTAGCATTATGTACTTTTGAATTGTTGATATTAAGCTATAAGAAAAATTTTCTATTGGACATCTTTAATCCCTCCAGCTACTCCAACAAACAAAATTACATCAGGATTAAAATCAGCGATCGCCCTTTGCGCTTCTATGTAATTGAAATGCCTTCTATTATAACTAATTTCTTGGGAAATGTGTGAAAATAAAACTGCTTTTAAATACATTTTTACTCATTTCCAATACGGCTCAATTGCTTTTATTACTAATTTATTACAAAAAAAATTCTATGAACGAGGAAAAACCGATACTTTAAGTTTTTGATATTCGAGTACAAAAACTTAAAGACAAACAACTTAAACATATTGCCTTCCGAGACGAAATTATTTATCCCTTGGGAATATTTGGCGGAATACTCTCCTTTACTCTATCCAACAAAACTAATTTTTATGCCCTCTTAGTTATTCCTTGGGTCTGCCTAATTCTCGGTTGGAATTATGTAGTTAATGACGAAAAAATTTCTGCTCTGGGAAAATATATGCGATTAACTCTCACGGAAAAAATCAAAGCACAAATAGAAGATTCAGATATCGAATCTATCTTTGGTTGGGAGATTGCTCATAGAAGCGATGAAAGAAGAAGAAGGCGCAAAATACAGCAATTAATTATTGATGAAATTACTTTTGTTTTCTCTGGTTTAGTGGCTTTATTTACTTTCTGGTCTCTAGGTACAAATATTCCTTTGGTGATTCATATATTTTGTACTTTTGAACTTATTCTATTGGTAGTTTTACGCATAGAAATTATTATTTATGCCGATTTAGCAAAAGGTAGATAAATTCAGAGAAGTTTTAGAGGATTTTGTTATGCGTTAAAAATCAGAAGCAGTATTAGTTAACTAAATAAGAGTTTAGTTCAACTATCATAGTTAATTAACCTGAAAATATAGATAGTTCAATTAAACTCAATGAAGTGAAGAATTAAATTTTAAGAGAAGCTTAGTAGTTATTACTTAAAGACATTTATAGCGTTCTGTCTAGAGTATTGTGATAAATTCTATAAATTCACTTTGATTAATTTTACTAAACACCTAGTCATTACTAAGCAACACTCTGCCACCTACCTAAACTCAAAATTAACTACTCAAATTAAGATTACCATCGCACAGTTTATGATATTCTAATTCCCTATAGGATAAATTTGTTGTTGCACAGGGAGAAAAAAAATGTTAACATTCCTATTTCAATTCGTACTACTTCTATTAGTGGTATTATCTTTTATCTTAGTAGTGGGCGTACCTGTTGCCTATGCTTCTCCTCAAATCTGGAGTCAAGGCAAACCTTTGATTTTTATTGGTTCTGGTTTGTGGTTAGCACTGGTAATTGCAGTGGGTGTTTTAAACTTTTTAGTGGTTTAGGCCAAATTCAGTTATCAGTTATCAGTTATCAGTACCAACCACTGGAGCTATTCAAGGGCGACTATTGGCCTGATTTTTTTGGTAACATTAATTCTGAACAGACAATATCTAAAATCTAAGATAGGAAATAATGAATGTATAAGAGACAGAGTATAGCGAGTTGGCACTTGTTATCTCTGGACTCTTACTAATTGATAGTCGATAATTGATAATTAATCCCCAGATGTTTCAAGCTTATCCTTATTAAGGATAGATAAAAAAGTGCTAGGATATTTCCGTACTTGATTCAATTGTCTTGATTTTTACCAGAGGTCATTTCAGTTTTCAGTTATCAGTACATCTCTCTGTTTGCGCAGCATTCCGCAGGAAACCCAGAGGCTTAAAATAAGGAATATTCTCTTTTTTTATCCCCTATTCAAGGGAAGGTGTATATCCTTTTTTTTGGTAATTAATAATTGATAATTAGAGATAGTTTTCATTATTCATTATCCCAATAATTAACATTAAAAAAATTTCTAATATGACTGTTTTCGAGGGAACATTTACTCAAGTTGACTCTTTACGCTTTGCTATTGTAATAGCTCGTTTCAATGACTTAATTAGTGGCAAACTACTCGAAGGTTGTCAAGATTGTTTGAAACGCCACGGTGTTGATCCAAATCCAGATGGGACTCAAGTCGATTATATTTGGATACCAGGCAGTTTTGAAATTCCTCTAGTAGCACGTCAATTGGCCATGAGTAATCGGTACGATGCTGTAATTTGTTTAGGAGCTGTAATTAAAGGTAACACCCCCCACTTTGATTATGTGGCTGCTGAAGTCTCTAAAGGAGTTGCTGCTGCAGCATTTCAAACAGGAGTACCTGTAATTTTTGGAGTTTTGACTACAGATACTATGCAGCAAGCTTTAGAGAGAGCTGGTATTAAAAGTAATAAAGGTTGGGAATATGCCATGAATGCTCTAGAAATGGCAAGTTTGATGCGTCAAATCAAGGGAGGTATAAATCCCTCATCCAATAACTATAATATTACTGGTACAACTCAAGCATTACCAATAACTTCAAACACTATTGTAGAATCTGATGTATCTCCAGAAGTATAACCAAGCTAATCAAAGATTTACTCTCAAAAAAAATTCTGCTTAGGGGTTGACAAATAAAGTTACTTATGAAATTATAGATAGTAGTTGGAAATTGCGGGTATAGCTCAGTGGTAGAGCGCAACCTTGCCAAGGTTGATGTCGCGCGTTCGAATCGCGTTACCCGCTTACTGAAAATATTATGTAAAGCCCTTGTTTTTAATGCTTTCCAGTAAAGTATTTAATAATTAAAAGTAGTTCTATTGTCATAAACCAAAGGACGAAAAATAAAAACTATAACTTTTTCGGTGTTGGCCGGTTAACTAAGAGCTAGAATTAGCATAATAGACCTATACTGAGTCTCAGATCATCTTTATTTCAATAAACGCTTTCGGTTCTACGATTACTTTGCGACCTAAAAAAGCTCAAAAGATTGATTTGAATGGAGAGTACCCCTGTCCATGTCGGCGTAGGGGCTGCTTAATTCCAATAGCCCTGACAGATGCCTTTGGCTGTAACCGCTGTCAGCAAATATTTGTTGTCCACGAAAGTGGTGATACTATTGAACAACTATCTACTCACTATTCCTATAAGCCTGCTTGGCGATGGACAGGTAAACAGTGGTATAGGGCCGATTCCAATTGGAAGGCTTACTATTTGCCACTAGCTCTAGTAATGATTTTAGTACCTTTGGTGATTTGGCTACCTTTAGCTTTACACTCTCCTGGTTCTAATATAATTATTTGGGCACTGGTGGCAGTAATTTTGGCCATGCTTCCGGCCTTGATGGTCTGGCTTGCTTACAGACGGTGATATCTCCTGATATTGTACAAAGAGTGACAATTTGGGCTAACTAAACTTACGTTTAGAGTTTTTATTTGCTTCCCTTACGGATTTTTCGACTCTGGTTTAGACTGTTTTACCATGGCCATAATTTGGATATCTTGGAAGTGCCTGACTTTTACTCTTAATATGGTCAGTATATGGTCAGTGGTTAACTGATTGAGGATTTTTATACCACAACTTCAAGAGCCATCGCCTTTCCCATAGGACGCTTAATCAGGTAAATCAATAGATAAAGGGCGGGACTTCCCGGCGGAAAGTTAAACTTATGAATAGGAAAGATTATTCTGCTAACTTAACGATGAATGTTATTCATCGTGCTTATGAAGGTTCCCTAGAACTTGCTCAAACTAAGGCTTTAGAACGCTCTATGGCCTTAACAGCCATGGCAGAAGCAATTTTACAGCATCAAAATGAGATTTTGGAAGCTAACACTCTGGATTTAGAGGCAAATCGGACAATTCCTATTCCAGCGCCAATGGTCGAATTGCTGAAGTTGACGCCAGAGCGACTCCAGGTTACTGTTCAAATTTTACAACGACTTGGTGATTTGCCTGATTTAGTAGGGCAAGTAGTTGGTGCTTCATATCAATTAGAAGGTAGTCAGAGTTATGGCCAACGTATTCCGTTGGGGGTTATTGCTTTAATTTATGAGGCATTTCCAGAGTTGGTGGCGATCGCTGCGGGAATGTGTATTAAAACGGCAAATAGTTTGATTATTAGGGGTGGGAGTGAGGCTAGTAATTCTAATTTAGTTATTACTAAAGTATTACGGTTGGCTTTGGAGCAAGTTGGTTTGCCTGTGGAATGTATAGAGTTTTTACCTCCTACGGACAAGGTTTCAATTCAGGAGTTGCTTACTGAAGACCGATATATAAATTTAGTTATTCCTTATGGACGTTCTAGTTTAGTTGAGCGGGTGGCAAGAGTGTCAACTGTACCAGTTTTAAAAACAGCAATGGGGAATTGTTACCTCTATTGGTCTGCTACTGGTAGTTTAGATATGGTTCGTTGGATGATTTTGGATAGCCATGAAAGTAAGCCAGATCCAGTTAATGCTATAGAAAAGGTATTGATAGATGGTAAGCATAACTTTTCTATGGTTGTTAGACTGTGGAATAGTTTGAAGGAAAATGGTTTTGAGGTTAGAGGGGATGCTGCTTTAGTTGATGAGTTTCCTGATTTAACTTTAGCTGAGGATAGAGAATGGAGTGAGGCTTATTTAAGTAAAATAGTTGCTTTTAAAGTTGTTGATTGTATAGATTCAGGAGTTAGATGGATTAATAATTATAGTAGTGGTCATGCTGATTGTTTAGTGGCTGAATCTTATCAAGAAAGTCGTAAGTTTGCTTTGGGTGTTAATAGTGTTTGTTCGTTTATTAATAAGTCTCCGAGATTTTCACGTTATCAAAGTCAAAAAGATGCTATTTTTTTGGGAATGTCTAATCAAAAATGTTTTGCTCAAGGGTTGATTGGGTTAGAGGCTTTTACGAGAATTCAATATACTTTTCAAGGGAATTAGAGTTGATTTATCCTGGGACTAAAGTTGTGATAATTTTGATATTAGTTATCAGTTATTAGTATTTCTCTATGAGGTATCCAGATTGAAATATTGGAGTTTATTCTTGAAGTTTATTAATTTAATTTTTCTTTTCAGACTAAAGTTGTGAGGATTCTGATATTAGTTATCAGTTATTAGTATTTCTCTATGAGGTATCCAGATTGAAATATTGGAGTTTATTCTTGAAGTTTATTATTTATTTTTCTTTCCCTATCCAAGGGAAAGCTATTGACTTTATTTTCAAGTTTTCAAAGGTGGCGATAGCCTACCTTTGATCTGATTATATGAAATTTTCAACTAATACCAGTTTGAAAAAATAATTTGACGAATAGTAAGGGCGATAAAAAGATTTTAAAGGAGATATCTCTTTGACAAAAAAAAGATGATTTATAACCTAAAAAATGGTCTTGAGGCAATTACCAGTTTGAAAAAAGAATGTTACGAATAGTAAGGGTGATAAAAATACTTTACAGGAGATATCCCTTTGGCAAAAAAAGATGATTTATAACCTAAAAAATGGTCTTGAGGCAATTTATTCTCACTTCTGTACGAGCGATTCGCTTTCTCACCCCGACGACTTTTGACTCCTAATCAACAGCCTATTCATTTGTAACAAACATTTATCATGCTTGGTATAAAACGTCTGAGTTTTTATATAAAATCTGGTTATATAGTAATTGAATTGTAAAATTAGTTCCTTTTAATACAGGTTTTCTATTGAATTGAATACTAAATTTCAAAATTCATACTATTCAAATTATTTCTTTCTGCTGACTTCTGATTCCTGAGTTCTGAATCTTAAGCAATAGGATAACTAATTACGCGGATCATATATTACATATTAGAGCAGTTTTCAGCTCAATAAGCTACATTAAAAAAATGATAACTCCGTAGGGATGTTTCATGCAAAGTCCCTACTGTCGTGTCAAGCCTTAAATGTTACTTGAGAAAAATGGTAGGATGCTGATTTTTCCAAGCTTTTACTTGAAAATCTAATACACTATTTTAAGCTTGACGCGCCACTACTTTATGATATACTAATGATCAAAAGTGCTGTAATCTGAAACTATGGTTTGATATTTGCACAAACTTTTGATTAGCTTTTTTACCTAAATTGATATCTTTTTTGGTCTCTAGATTAATATCTAAAAAAATAGTAGATATTTTGTTTGCAATACACCAGTTAGTTAGATGAAATATAGACAAGGATGCTACAAATAATTTAGCTGGTTAAAAGACTTTACTGAGAAATTTATTTTTGACTAAAAACAGAGTTTTACTGTAATAATTAATGATATATAGGCTATTCCCACTAACTCCTTGAAACACTCTAAAGTATTTGTACCAAAAATTTTAGTATTTCATATTAGACATCTCTGGAAAATATAGCAATGTGCGCTGGCATATTTACACATTATTTTTTGTACACCTTTTCTAGAATCAACTTTGAGCTGGGCTTTGTAAATAGCTGAGAGCTCATTGCTATAAATAGACTTTCTGATTATATTAGCTAAATAAATAAAAAGTCACTAGAAAAAATCCTTTTTCCTACCTTTTTCGGAAAAATATCTTACTTGTTCCCTGTTCCTTTTTCCCAGTTAAGTTTTCCCTACCCCTGGAAAAAATCTATATCTTTTTCAAGCATAGGTCTATTAGATATTGGTTTAAAAAACAATGTAGGAAAGTTGTATAAAACCTTCCTACAAAAATTTTAGAAAAATTAGAAAAATACTGATGTAATTTCTGGAAATGTCTACTACCTATTACCAAAATAATAGAGTTAACAAGATTTTGATTTGAAATACTATCTATTAGCTCAAAATTATTTTGTTGCTAGTTTTACATCAGTTGCTAAACCAAAAGTTTGCAAGAATTGAATCATCATCCAAGTTGTATCAATTTCCCACCATTGCAAACCATGACGTGCTGAATATTGAAAAGCATGATGATTGTTGTGCCAACCTTCGCCATAAGTTAATACAGCTACCCACCAACAGTTAGTAGAACCATCACCAGAATCATAAGTACGATAACCAAACTTATGAGTGGCACTATTAACTAACCAAGTACAGTGAAAAACAACAACTATCCTAAAAAAAACACCCCAAACTACAAAAGACCAACCTCCTAGAAGGTAGAGCAAAATACCAAAAGCAATTTGAATGGGAATAAAATTAGCTTGCAAAAATTTATAAACAGGATCGTCTGCGATGTCTTTTATGTAGCGAGGTACTTCAGACTTAATTGGTAAGTCATGGAGCATCCAACCCATGTGACTCCACCAAAAGCCACGATTAGAATCATGGGGATCTTTTTCATGATCTGAATGTTGATGATGAATACGGTGTAAACCTACCCAATCAGAAACTCCTCCTTCACAGGCAAGTGTGCCACAAAAAATTAAGAAGTATTCTAGCCATTTAGGAGTTTTAAAACTACGGTGTGCTACTAAACGATGAAATCCTAAAGTAATACCTAGACCACCTGTGAGCCAATGTAAAAATACTGCTAGACCAACTGCAGTCCAACTAAAGTTACTGGGAAGTAAGACAAAAAGGGCTCCAATATGGAGGAATGCCATAAAGGCTACTATCGGCCAATTCAGCGAAAGTTTTTCTGATGTTGAAATCGTCATAAAAAATCTCTAAGTTAAGAACTAAATAGCCTCTTTCAAGCTATCTTAATCAAAGCAGGTGTATATGTGGGTATTAGGATATGGAAAATATTTTGGTAATAACTACTTAATCATCTATTAATTAATTAGAAGCAGAAAGTCAAAAAATATTCTTATACCAAAATCCTGGGTATTGTTAAATGTTTAAGTTTAAATTCCTGACCGATAATGATAATACAGGATTATCTTTCTTAAACCTAGGTACTATAAATATACTAAATAAATATAGTAAAATCTCTAAATTTTGCTAATTGACTATAAAGATTTGATTAATAAAAAAAAGTCAATTACTATGTTTACATTAAGCTAAACACTGCTTTTTTTATTGAGTGTATCTACCTCAAAATTGTTATAGCTTTTTAATGAAACTTGTTTCAAAAAAAAGTACAGTCTGAATATCTAAGTTCATTCTTTGTTGACAAAGGAAATTTAGATTTTATTGTGAATTTGAGTATTAACAAAAATTTACACTTTGTTTAGCATATCACAAATAAAACAAATTAATTAATTAAATAAATAAAAAATAAATATGAATAGCATTGAATATCTACAAGCAGCAGAACAAGAGCTATTTCCCATATTTTCGGAAATTGATGGCTTGGTCAAGCAAAATCTCAGACGGGTAATAGATGCTTTTCGTCATCATCGGGTGGGTGTCCATCATTTTTCTGGGGTGACTGGTTATGGACATGACGATTTGGGACGGGAGACTTTGGACAAGGTTTTTGCAGAGGTAATGGGGGCTGAAGCTGCGGCGGTAAGGGTCCAATTTGTTTCGGGAACTCATGCGATCGCTTGTGCTTTGTTTGGGACTTTGAGGCCGGGGGATGAAATGTTGTCGGTTGCGGGTCCTCCTTACGATACTTTGGAGGAGGTTATTGGTCTGAGGGAGGAAGGTCAGGGTTCTCTGAAGGAATTTGGGGTTAGTTATCGGGAGTTACCTCTGACGGAAACTGGGACGATAAATTGGCAGGGGTTGGAGTCTGGGATTACTGAAAGGACTCGTCTGGTTTTGATTCAACGTTCTTGTGGTTATTCTTGGCGACCTAGTTTGTCTATTGCAGATATTGAGCAAATTGTCAAGATTGTTAAGCTACAAAATCCGAAAACGGTTTGTTTTGTGGATAACTGTTATGGGGAGTTTATTGAGGACCGGGAACCGACGGCGGTGGGGGCGGATTTAATGGCTGGGTCTTT
>JAAUYJ010095409.1_pt1 | contig 11160 bp, 17 predicted proteins | sample 7278031 | NCBI WGS metagenome assembly JAAUYJ01 (sample SAMN14350222, study PRJNA611818) | marine sediment metagenome | isolation source: surface marine sediment (1.8m) | place: French Polynesia: Moorea | collected 2018-08 | reverse complement strand
GTTCAATGACCTGCGGCAGGGCATTGAACAAAGTTTGTTCTTGTTCTAATTGTAGGATTCGTCTGGTCTGTTTTCCTCTCCTCCCATTTCTTCCAGTTCGGTCTGAGGCCCTTAAAAGCCTCCGAGGGTAAAAAAATACGATGGAAAAAGAATGTGTATGAAGGTACGTGGTGGACATATACTGTAGAGAGAGAGCCTCTCGGGGGGAAAGGGAGCAGGCCACCGTCCGGGAGAAGAAACTTTCTTCGCCACCCTTCGGAACGTCCGAGGGCGAGAATCAGCAAAGATCTTCTACATGCAATTGCTTGCATGCAGTTGGCATTTTTTCTCTAAAAAGTTTTTTTACATTTGAAGACGGATTGTTGAATGTCTCCTTGGGACGGGGTGAGTGGAAAAAATAAAGGGGGAGTGGGAGGAGTGGGAGGGAGGGAAATGCATGCCATAAGTGGGGGGACGGAGGAGGAAAAAAAGGGAGAAGGAAGTTTAGAGAGTGGCGAAGGAGGAGGTGTTGGCCTAAAAGCTTCTCCAATCCTTTCTTCGCCACTTCCTCCTCCTCTTACACCTGTGTGCCCTAGCTATTAGGGGAAGGAGGGAAGGTGGGTCGGTCGATGGAATTTTCTAAAGTGCTCCTTCGTCGTGAATCGATGGTCCCGGGCGCCAAAGGCCCTCTCAGATCGAAGGAAAACGGTGAGTATGCATGAAAGAAAAGGCAAAAACGAAAGGGATAAAGTGATTTTGCGTGGTTTTTACATCGTTTATTTCAACTGATCCTTTTTAGTTGAACATCATTGTTCAACATTCCATCTTTACAACTTTAAGATCATCGAAAACGTTAGATGTGTATGGAAGCAAATAACAATAAGCAAGACACGGACACTTAAAATACCCGTACTCGTGTACTCTTCTTTGTCCCACATAGGCCGCTCAGGTTAATAGCGAGAGGAAAGGGAAAAGGGGAGAAAGGAGGAAGGGGGGAGGCGGCAATCTGCGGAAAAACGATCCTGTGGGAGAGAGGAAAAGGGGCCAAAAATGGGCGGAGAATGGAAGTGGGGAGAAAGGAAGGAAGTGGTGAAAGATGAGAAGAGAGGAGAAAAAGTGTGGGCTGCTCCTCTGGCCGGTGGACGGAGGACGGAGGTGGGTGGAAGAGGTGGAGATATACGATCTGGAGGCACGCCCACAAAAAAGGCGGCGGTGGGGACGGGTACAGCGCTCCTGCTGCCCTTAGTCGTGGACGAAGGCGATGGTCCAGTAGACCAGGTTAAAAAGCAGGACGAGCAGGGGCACCACGGTTCGCGCCAGGTGCGCCGTCAGCTCTGAGCCGGACCGCGCGTGCGGCGGCGGGATCATTAGGAGGGACTGGCGGCGGGTGGCGGCGGCGGCGGCGCGCCGGGAGACGCTGCGGCTTAGGCGGCTCAGCTGGCGGCCGGTCGTCTTTGGCGGTGGAGGGCGCCTCGTGGGTTGCGGAGGGTCCGCGCATTGAACTGCGTGAACAAAAAAATAAAGAAACGGTTTTTCGGGATGTTTACTTTCCTCGGTATCATGTCGGGGAGAAAAGTGAGGTGGCGGTGTAATTACGCGAAAAGGGAAGGTGGAGGAGGAGGCGGGGAAGTGGAAGGAAAAGGAGGAGGAGGAGGGTAAAAAAACCATTGACGTGAACGTGACAGCGCAAAAGTTTCTTTCTCTCCTTCCAGGCGGCGGCGGCGGCGGTGGCGGCCTTCGCACTCCCCCTCCTCCTCCGCTACAGTGCTCAAACGAAAGAGAATCCACTCACTCCCCTCCCCCTCTTACCCACATCTAGGTAGCTCAAGAAACACCGCGAGGGCCAAAGGGAGAAAAAGGAGGCAACCAACCTGCCGCAGTGTTTTTTGCCCCACGGCCACCACCTCCACCTCCATCCTCTCCTTCTCCTCCCCAAAGTTCGCAGCAGTTGGGCGGGGAGGAGGAGGCGGAGGAAGAGGAGGATGAAGATGACGGACTCAGTTGCCTCGATTCGCTTCTCCTGCGAATTATAGTAATTTAGCAGTTTCGTAAGCAAACCTTTGCCAAAGGATTTCCATTTTTTGCATATTAAGAAAAGAACAGTTTTCCATAGTTCTGCTTGTTGGCAAATCCCTCACCTGCCACCAGCGGAAAATTTTTCTGGAGGCCCGAGGGCTTTATCTCCTCCTCCGTCCTCCTCTTTCCCCTTCCTCCCAAGGGACCCGGCGCCCGGGTTGTTGCGCGAGGCTCCTTCGGCGGTTGCGAGCGCCTCGAGGCTGCGTCGGTGCCGGGGACAATGGTGGTTCAGGAGGGGCCCCCCGTGGCGGTGGTTGCTGTTGTTGTTCAGGCTGCAAGACAAAGACAAATATAAAGATATTCGATCGTGGCTCAAGGCAAGCGAGAGGGCTATATAAAAGGAAGGGGGAAGCACGTCAAAGTCCCACATCTACCTTATTTCTTTGGCACCCCAGACTGCCCTACTAGTGTTAATTAGATCATCTCTGTGTGCGTCACTCTCGGTCTTGCCAAGTCAAGCAAAGCAAAGCAAAGCTGTGCACAGAAATAGGCGCGAAGGAGTTTCCGGGGTTATGACATCGCCCAAAGAGCGTGGAAAAGGGAATTGTCCAGCGAAGCGGCCGATTCTAACATGCCTCATCATCATCGAAGGATCATCCGAGGAGATAGGAACAAGAAAGGGAGAGTGTCTCTAGTAATTGACTCTACCTTCTCCTATCGTATCCGATTATAATGGGAAAGAAGGAAAGGGAGAGAGGCGTCTCCGGGGAAATGGCGCCGATCTATTCCCTCCCTCGTTCAAAAAGATGATTGCTTGTTTCTTTCATTACGACACCTAGGCTTCTTTGTACATACAAAGGCTTCCTCAAAGGCCTCTCCCCAATCTAAGAATAGGAAATCCCAAATTGTCGCACCTTGTTTTTTGAATGGCGCCGCCGCCGCCGCAAATCGTGCTGCTGTCCAACAGAAGACCAAGTTCGGGCCTCGAGTTATTCTTCCCGGCATGCCTGTAATGAAAAAATTCAGAGATGTAAGGTGTACACTGTACGGTCTACCGCATCTACGAGAAATGTGAACAGTCATGGCATTTTCATGCTCCTACGTATAATACTATACATAGGGTTGGGTAACACGCCTGGTAGAATCTCTCGAATGAATCAGAAATGACAACTGGGCATTAATGTTACAAGGCTTTGTAACATTAATGTCTAGGTGTCACGAAAGCTGATATGTGAAAGACGTTTTGTTGCACAACTGCGTATCTGCGGTGTACATTCCAAGGACATTTCTCTTACAAGATGTCATGTTCTCCTCCGTCCCCCTCCCCCTCCTCCTCCTCCTCCTCGCCGTCCACATCGTCCTCTCCGCTCTCCCGCGTTGCCGAAACGACCTTCCCGTCTCGGATCCTCACCACCAGATCCCGACCCTTGCCGCGCGAAGAAGAGGCCGCCGCCGATGCCACGGTCGCCACCGCGTTCGGAGGTGAGGAGGGCCCCTCGTCCGAGTCCGACGATGATCCCGTCTCCCTCCTCTGGTACTCTGTGACGGTGTGCAGCACCACCTCCAGGAAGGGGAGAAGGAGGCCGAACACCATCCAGATGTCGATCATCTTGAAGTAGGACGTCTTGGGCAGCGAGGCAGAGGTGTTCAGGAACAGTGTCGTCATCACCAGCATCCCTATGGCGAAGGGAAAAAAAAGAACAAATCAAGTCGCTCATCTGAGTACTTTCTCTTACTTTTTGTACTGTCATTGTTGTACTTTCTCCGTTGTAATCTCGAGCTTAGGCTGTCGCGCTATATCTGTAGTCGTCTGCAAGCTCGTTACAGCCGCGTTTCTCCCCTCCTCTTTCTCGCCTCGGGTTATGTTCTCCTTCCTCCCCGTCTTTCTCGGGTTTCCCCCCCTCCCCGCCCAGAGGCCCCCGCTACCGTACTTCTGCCACTTCCCCCTTTCTTCTCCGAGGTGTCGGGTTGACACACACTGCGTCAACACTGAGGGGGGATTCCTTTAGTAAAGCACCTCTGAAAAGCCCGACTTACATACCTACTTCAGGCAAGACAGTACATTGATGGGTTTTCCTTAATGTGTTCGCCGTGCGACAAATAAGCCATGAGAGCTTGCCATCCCTGCATGCATGGAGCAAAGGACGGAGGAGAAGCGACAAGCGAGCATCAGTGCCCCCCTGGGATTATGCACGCAGCCCCTCCTCCTCTCTTGTATCCACGCAACATGCAGGATACACCATGGGCGGGGTTGCCTGGTTGGACGGAGGAGGGGAAAGCCCTTCGTCCTCCTTTGGCGGTGGGCATATTCGCACCTTGGGAGCCATTTTCCTGCCGAGGCTTGGAGAGAAAGAGGCGGAGAACCCGAGCGACAACGACATTTGTATGCATACGGAGGCCGGATGGACGGAGGGAGGGAGGGAAGGGCCAGGATGTGTGTGTGTTTGTGAGGGAGGGGGACAATGTGGATGGGAGGAGAGCGGAAGACTGGGAAGAAGCGGGGCAAGTCAACAACCCGACGCAGAGGCACGTTTTCACGTTTTCCTCGTCCGTCTCCATGCTTCTCGGAGTATTTTTATCCGATTGTTCTTTCTAAACTGGGTTGTCCCTGGCATAGTCTTGTAGTACTGTACATGTACATACGTCGTACCATACCCGTCAGGGACACCATGATCCTGGTGTGGAAGTAGGAAATCTTGAAGTACTGCGTGGCGTGGATTATGAAGAAGAGGCAGAAGGAGGGGAGGTACGTGGTGAGGAGCTGGTACAGGTACCGCCGCTTCATGGTGAGGGCGATGACGAAGCCAGAGTCCGAGACTGAGACAAAGTACCAGTTGTTGATGTAGTACTGCATGAGCTCCCTCTCTCCGAGATATGCCAAAGGTAGCTCAGGGTGAGCCCTGAAGAAGCAACGGGGAAAAAAGTTTTTCACAAAAACAACCTACATTGTACTTTTGCTTGACTTATTATTCTTCACCTGAGTAGGAACTTTCCCGCCCCCGGGTTCCTGAGGAATATCATGTGGCACCTCTGCACATCGAACGGGTAGTAGGTCATGTCGAAGCTGCACTGGAACTGGATGTTGTGGTGTCGCCCGTAGACGAGGGGGTTCTCCGCGCCGGAGTACAGCCGCCGCTCGTCCGCCTCCCACACGGGCGCGGGGGCGGGGGCGCCCAGGCGGAGGGCGCGGAGGCGAGCCTTGGCGTCCAAGACGGACTCGTTCTCGTCGTCAGTGTTGTTGAAGACGATGCGGGGAGTCCTGCAAGAAAGTAGTAGAGTGTTTTTAAAAAGTATACCGTAGTATAGTGTAGTAAAGTAGCTATACGTGGAATTTGCTGGATAATAAAGGAATTAGCTGAATAGTTTTTATCCGTACCATATGCTCTCCTTCTCCTCCTGGGTCAGGGTGTTCATGGCACCGTCGGACTGAAAAATATAAAAAATCACATCTGACAAGGTGTCCGCAAAAAGAGCTAAGTACAAGGGTGCAAAAGACACGAATGGCCTTTTGAAGGTACGCCCGCTCTTCAGACACATCCGCTTCCGGGAAAAAGCAAAAGCAGAGAGGGAACGAACGCGTTTCTCTTTTCGTACGTGGTGTACGAAACCACAACAGGAGAGCAAACACTACATCATCTCCCCTCCTCCTCCTCCTCCTCCTCCTCATCTCTTCCCTGTCCACCTCTTTTTGCGGCCTTGGCAGATTCTTTCTTGCGCTTGGCAGCCGGTCTTAAAGCCTCACTTTTCACGACTCTAATCCCTCTGCTGTCCTTTTTTGCGCGCCCGTACCTTGTCTCCCGATTTCTGTCGTACTGCGGTTCGCGAAATGAAAGAAGATCAGGATACAAATACCTTGAGGTTGTAGAAGACAATCCTCGGGTCCCTCCACTGCAGGGTGAGGCGGAACTGAACGTTGAGGGTCATGCCGAGCTCGCGGATGTCGTCCTTGATGTAGAAAAAAAGTTGGCAAAGTACAATGTTTGGAAAAGCAAATCCAATTCTCTCACCAGACTGAGTATCTCCACCCTGAAGGTGACCACAGTGGCGTTGTCGCCCTCCATCTGCCCTGGAGCGAAGTCCTGAAAAAGTGAATAAAAAACCATGTTTTTTGCACGAGAAATTGAATTTGATTCCTCGGAAAAATACTTTTAGACCTTCCGAGTGCAAAACGCGTAGCCATGGTTGCCCTTTTTCGCGCTTGATCAAGTATTCCGTTCCATCATCTCGATCCTCCTCGCGCGCGTCTCCCATTTCTTATGCATAGCCCAGGAGCGGTGGAGGATCGAGCGAGGGCCGGGGGAAAAGTATAAAAACTTCCCTCCAGGCAAAAGGAAACTTGCACATCTCAGCACAAAAAAAGGAGGATGAGATGCCTTTTGCAAGAAAACACCCCCTGCCTGAGCGCGTGTAGGAGGGGTCTTAAAGTCGTCCCGCGGCCCACTGTACCAATTCCTTCTACTACCTAGTGCATCGCGAGTCGTCGTCCTCTTGTTTGACTTTGAGTTTCTGCTCCGGTTGGCCGAGGGAGGAGACGAGAAACTTGGAAGTGAGCTAGGATGTTCAATAGAAGACATGAGGTAAAATAAAACCTTCTCTGTGACTGTTACGTATGTTTCTTGTTAAAACAGCAAATATTTTTTGTGTTTTATTGGCGAATTCCGGAGTTGCTTTTCCAAACACTTCCTTTTCCGGGCCCTTAGCTCCTTGTTTGCTTTCGCCTCCGCTGAAAGGAGCGAGGAGAGGTCTGACCCGAACGAATCGAATCGAATTGACCTCAATTGACTGAAAAAAGGCTGAAAGGAAGAAGAAAAAGTCACACTTTTAGCTTTACCTTCACGTAATGTCCGCTGTCCAGCGCAATTAATCTGTGAAATGGAAAGACGCCTAATATGACCATTCGACCTTCCGTTTTATTTTATTTTCGCACCTGCAGTCAAACTCGTCCGAATAGTCCCTGCAGTCGGCCTTCCTGTCGCACCTGCCGGCCATGGGGACGCAGGAGCCGTCGTCGCAGGTGAACTGGTGAGCAGGCGAGCAGGCCGTCAGCTTCAACAGGCGTCGCGGGGAAGACGACGAAGACGAGGAATAGGAAGTCGAAGAGAGGCCTCGGTGGCGCCTGAAAAGGAGATAGTCCCGCTAAAAAAACATATTAAACTCCAGGAAGGAAATATCTCGGTCCATATTGATTGGGACGATTATACATCGATCGTAGGCCATATGGTATGGAACGTACTACATGTGGTATATGGACATTGCCCTAGTACAGTACAGTAATTAAATATAGGGAAATCGGTCCACTACAGTACTTTCGAGATAGTTTTTAATTGTTATCCGATCGTACTGTTTGTGCGTACCTAGACGCCGCGGCCGTCGACCACCTCGTTGGCCCCGGGAAGAGCGAGCGCACCCCTCCCCCTCCGAAGCCCTCCCCTCCCTCGACGTCGTCGTCGTCAACGATGACAGAGGCGGAGGAGGAGCCTCGGTTGGAGGGCGAAGGGGAGGCCTCGCCGCACACAGAGTTGTTCAGGAAGTACCACAGCTTCTTGCCCAGCGGGTAGTCCGAGCTCTGGTTGTGGTAGGCCACCATCCTCCGCCCCCTCCCGCCCCCGCGCCCCTCCCCAACGTCGGGAGGGGAGAGGAGCACCCACCTTCCTCCTCCGTTTTGACTGAGAATCGACACTTTGTTGCAAGGATTAGCAAAACCAATTCGAAATTTGATCATCAGAACCTGTTTTCTGCCTTGTCCTCCTCCCAGTAGATGCGGGATCCAAAGTATCCCACAAAGGCCCGCCTGATTAAAATGCTCTTTATATTTTGCTTAAAAAAATAAGCACGGAACAGACTTTGCCCACCTTCCACCCACGAACGATCCCACGTCCAGTGTGAACCTATTGTCGAATGCTGACCCTGCGCACAGTCCCCTCAGGCGGAGGCGGGGAACGTCGTCGCCCAAGTTGGAGGAGGAGGAGGAAGTGAAGTTGCAGACGGTGCAAAGCTTGAAGGAGCACTCGATGTCGATCCAAGTTTTCCTGTAAGGATAGATTTACGTTTATTACACTAGTTTCACCCAGTCAATTTAGAAAGTAAGATACGCCTTTCGTGACATGGTCATTTGAGAACATTACGTAGGATGGCATGGACAAGGGACCAGTCTTTGTGCTGAATGCACAAGCAATCTTGCAAATTTTCAAGAAAATCCCTTCCTCCTTCCTGAATATCTTTTTCCAATCCTCCCTCTCCATCAAAGCGATCCAGTGTCAAAAGCCCGACGGTAGGAGGAGGAGTAGGATCGGTGGAGATCACGGATCGCCACCTTCTAGTCCTGAGGGTTGGGAAAAGGGTCCTCTACCTACGTACGTACTGCAGGGTATAGTACGGTATGTGTACGGTGAGTAACCCTCTTCTCCTCTTCTTCATCGTACTCATCGGCATTCAAGACGCGCACTCCTTATCTCTTTCGCTCTTTCCTCCTTCTTCCCACTCCACCTTCTGTCCCTCCTCCTTTTCTTGGCCTTCCGGTACGGGATTCAACAATGATATTGGAACGTCAGACTGCAGGAGAAAAATAAAATGCTAGCCAGAAAACTAGAGGTAATTGTTGCGCAAATAATAATCTTTCAGTGTGGAGAAAGTGGGAAGGCCACGGCAACCCCCCCCCCCTTTGGCCCGCAAACCCGCGGGATCACCCCTTCCTCTTCTATTTTCTCTTCTCCCCTCACCACGTTCCCCACACACTTTTTTTCTTGAAATATTTGTCCTCGCCTTCCTTCCCTTCTCGGGCACGTCGCTGGCGTCCCTTTTCTCCTTTCCATGCAAGGGCAGGGGCGAAAAGAGGATGGAGAGTGATGGCCTCTCTCTCCCTCCCCCCCTCCTTCCCCCCGCTGCTCCCAACGGACCGACAAAAGCCTGAATTGGAAATGGGGAGAAGAAGAGGAGGAGGGGGAAGAAAAACACATTGCCATCTTCGTGTACCATGTCGTTGAGGGCAAAATTTTATGGCAAAGAAGAAAGAAGAAGAGAAAAGTTCTGACTCTCCTGTACCACAAGACACTGTAGTACAAGACCGTACATACGTACTCCGGGAAATGGGGAGAAGATCCTCTCTCCATCTTTTCCGCCTGAAAGATAGGCGAAACTTTTTGTGTGTTCCTATTCCGGCAGCCCTGTTGTACCCTTCTATCAGGAAGTGCACTTGTGGATCGAGAGAGAGATGCATCAACTCCCCCAACTTTGTTCTTCCTTCCGGCGGCGGGTGCGGTTTTGGCTCTCAAAGATGGAGGGGGAGGGGGGGGGAGATATCATTGGCTCAGGATGCCAATTGGAGCAGGAACTTCTGCACAAAAGAGGGGATCAAGGGATCGATGATTGAAGTGAGCCCAGCACAAATAATCCAGTTTGCTCTGCATGTAGTGCTGGTATACGTTTTGTGTTTTTGAGCTTGTAGGGAAAATCTGGGAACATATTACATTATGTAGTCCACTGCGGGTGGAGAAGTCGAGATCGGCCGGGTGTACTTAAAAGTCTTAGATACTCTTGCAAACCCTGTTGTACGAGGCAAGCTAGAGTTTTAGGCAACATGCAAATTGGGACAAAAAAATTAGCCTGGCTTCAACAGGCGGGGGAAGAGAGTGTTTCGCTAAGCTGTACGCTCAACCCAGCTAGTGGGATATGCCGAATTGTGGCCACGGATTTGCTGCCAAATATAGTACGTACATACTGTACACTATTATTGTACGAAGTAGAAACAACGGGCTGGAAAACGCTCCTGTTTCTGCAAAAAAGAGTGTGGGAAATTGTTTGTACCGTTTTTCTGCCTCCACCGCCGATTAATCATCCCTCTCCCGCCTCCGTTTGGCACCTCGCAAAGAGGGATCGCGGCATACCACACTCACGAGCGTGTGTAAAGGGGGCAAAAAAGGTCGTGGAGAAAAACTCACGCACAACAACGCGCCACTACACGGATACGGATATGTCTCAACGTACAACGAAAAATATACGTATTAGTGCACTGACAGAGCGTAGCTTTTGTTTCCATGCGATTTTTCTTGGCTCCAAACCTCAAGAAAGAATTTGGGGTGGCATATAGGAAACGCATTTAGTGGAATTTATGATGTTTCCCCTGATGCAAACATTCCGTTTTCATTTCTAGCCAGCGAAGTTGTAATGCAGAAAGCCAGAGAACAGATTCAATTTTTGGAAGAACGTTGAACAGCGCGGCGGGGACGGATCACGGGAAAAAAAATCCAAACCAAAGCTTTGAAGCAGCCTCAAAAGCGAAGAAGGAAGAGGCAACAAAAAGTGGCAGCGGCGGCTTTCACTTCTCTTCAAAAGGCAGACGACGGCCTTCTCCCTCCAGAATTGACGCTTGTAAGGAAAGGTAACTTCTTTTTCGTGCTTTCCCCCCCGTCGTGTACACAAGAGGGCCCCCTGCTAACCTCCATCTTTCAAAATCAACGCAGAGAGGCCCCGCCAGATCCCCGCCGCGTCTCTGTAAGATCGGAGATTCTTCCGACGCTTCGACAAGAGACCCGCCCTCTACACCGCGACCTTTCCAAAGTCAAACTTCACAGGAAGTACTGCAACCTTACTGTACAACCTGGGGAGGGGGAAAACCGTTAGGAACCCTGGCTGTTTCCTTTAATAAAATTTTAATGAAAGGCTGGAAGTCAGTGGGGATCTGTATATTCAAATGTTGCCAATCCTACTCAGCGGCTCTTTTGTGTTCTTGCTTCAAAGACAAATTTTACACCGCCGAGCCAGCGGCTGATGCTGCCTCACAAGAGAAATGCCTCGATAAGGCCTCCAAAAGAAGTACTTGGCAAGTGGATATTTTCTCATCTGCGGGTGACAGATCCACCTCTTCATTTTCCCACGGAAAAGGACGAAGAAAAGTGGCCAAAAAAGTTGCAGAAAGACGGAAAGAGGAAGCGGACCCTTTGGTCAGCGATATCCCCAAGAGAGTAGGCAGAAAGAGAGAGATAGAGGCGGGAAAGTACGATATCGCCCAGGGACTCTTGGGGTGTGTGGCGGAGGGGATGGAGAGAGCAAAAAAGCCATCGCCTCCTCCGCTATCGAGTCCATGACAGACGACCGCGGAAGAGGAGAGAAACAACAACAACATCAGCGATACGGAAGAGGCAAGTTTGTCCCCAGGGGCGAATGAGG
>JAAUYJ010010872.1_pt1 | contig 11161 bp, 16 predicted proteins | sample 7278031 | NCBI WGS metagenome assembly JAAUYJ01 (sample SAMN14350222, study PRJNA611818) | marine sediment metagenome | isolation source: surface marine sediment (1.8m) | place: French Polynesia: Moorea | collected 2018-08 | reverse complement strand
CGACCTGGCGTCGAACGAGGGCGACGGGCACCCCGACCTGACCTTGGGACCCTGGCCCTGGCCTCCGCCCTGGGGCCCCAGGGTCTGAACCGCAGGGCGAGGGAGGGCCACAGGCATCGTGCAGAAGGAGTTAAAATCACTCACGGATTCGAATTAAAACGATTCTTCTGACTTTCCCACTCCTCTCTGCTGCTGATCAGCAAGAGGAGGAAGGGATCTTGGCCAAATATTTATGCCCAAGAACTCTCACTGCGGCGGAGAAGGAAAAGAGGCACTGATTTCACGATCCTATTCTTGGAAAAGAAAAAAAAACTTTTTTGATAGTTCTTTGCTCCTTTCTATCACGAAACAGCGCTAGATAACAATGTGTAAGAGTTCAAAGGAGGAATGGCGCCCCCTTCCCCCCCTTTTCTTTTGGGCTAATTTTCGAAGCACTAAATCTGGGGGAGTGACTCCGACTGAGGCTGAGTGGGGAGCGGCCTCGGCTGCCCGCCCGTGAGAGATGCAGCCTCGGAGGAGGAGGAGGAGGAGAGGCGGCCTCCGCCTTTTTTTGAGTGGGGGAGGGGGCGTAGGAGGAAGGGGAGGGGAAACAAGAACGGGGGTACCGTTTAGAGACTGTTTAGGAAGGAAAATCGGGCCTCGCCAGTAAATCTTATAGTCCTAAAGTTGTTTTCTTCTGTTTAATCTAAGGAGGCCTACACAAGTCTTTCCCTCCCTCTTTCTCAATAGCAGTAAAAACAACAACAACTCTCCTCACAGTCCCACTCCCAAGACCCAGAGATCGCAAGTTCAAAAGGGAAAGAGGATGAGAAGAGGGAGAGACAGGAAGGAAGTGGGAATGGGTCCAAAAAATCTCTCCTCCCCTCTTTTCACGGGAGGAGAACTGAGATAGAGATCTCATGCAGCTTCTCCTCCCTCCCCCCCTCCTGTGGGAATCAAAAAACTTTTTCTTCCTAGAGTCATCGAGGCAAATTTTTGGGTCAAATTTTTTTTTGCTTTGCAACAAGTAAAAGCTCTTGTTGTTCTAAGGATAGGTGCTTCGTCAGTGTCAATTATTTACTTTTTAAACAGGGCCCCCGTTGTATTGCGCGGGAAAACAAGAGAGGCGTTCCTTTCCTCCCATGCAACCTGTGTACGTGCAAGGCAAGGTGCAAGGATTGAGCATCGAAGCCATTCTTTCCACATTGCAGGGGTGTCCAGTTCGAAAGATACAACACTAAGTCAAGAATCGAATGTTCAAGTGGACAAGGTGAATGTCAAACACGCAACGCGCCCTCACAATACACAGCAAATAATGCAAACAGTCTGGGAGAAGGTGGTGATTTTTATGGACTTCGCTGTACTTGAGCGCCTCCCGAGGAAAGCCAGCAACACAGGCGCGCTTCCTTCCCTTCTATAGCGCATACACATAATTTTTCTCTCATCGGGAGGAGCAGCCTTTGCTTCTCTCCTGTGTGAAAGTGTAGTATGTGTGGGCATCGGCCTTCCCTTGCCTGAGACATAGCAAGGCCAAACTGCCTATCCCCCCCCTTCCCCCTCTCCTGCTGCTTGTAAGGTACACACTATATAACGTCATAGGTGAAGGTCCGATTCCAGGTTGCTGCAATTCCTTTTCAAGCCGCTCTTTTTTCCCGCACGGGACAAAAAAGGGTCGTTGCAATTCAGATTGAATGTAATTCGAGGGGCAAAGTGTTATGTTTTCACGTACAGTACAGTATATATATATACAGAGATGTCCAAGAGAATCTGAGCACTTAAAGGTTGCAAGATTGCGCCCATATTTTTTGCGATACTGCGCCGGCCCATGAAATAGTAAGTAAACAAGACAAAATACATCCCAAAAAAAGAAAAAAAATAAGCCTGGGCCATTTTTGAACCCCTTTTTGGGCAACCAAAATGGGCACCCTGAACTTGATCCCCGCGCTTGTGTACTGGCCGAAGTTGGTGCCGATAAAGGAAGAAAAGGGAGTGAGAGACAAAAAGAGAGAGAGGGAGACAGAGAGAGCCCGTGATTGCCCAAAAAAGCACGCAAATTATGGGCCGAGCTTGCCCGCGTCTATCCCTACACTTGGTAAGTCCCTTGCGCAATTTTACGTGGCGCAAATTGCGCAAATCCAGAGTGTATATTGCTTCCCATTCCGGCGGCTGGAGAGGTGCGTTGCGGCGCAGGGCGGTCACACCAAGTGTAAGGTAGGGCCAGAAGAGTCTGGCGCACATTTTTTATTATATGCGCCACTCACATTTCGTATGTCTTGCGCCGCCAGCACCATTTGAAAGGGGTGCTCAGATTCTTTTGGACATCCCTGTACACCGTGGACGGGTGCGAGCGGAAAATCAATTCATACCGCCGCCGCCGCCGCCGCCGCCGCCGCCGCCGCTCGTTTCATTCATTTCTCTTTTCCCTTGACATTGGCGTCAGATCACGTGCTCCTGCTACTGCATGGAAGGGAAGGGAGAGAGGGATCGTTAGACTGAGGAAAAAAACCGTAGTCGATTTTTATCGCGCTGATTTACGGGAAATCGAATTTTACGAGGGGAGAGGAAGCCGTAAAATGTAATTTGGATCCAAGGAAGTGGAAGCGAGGGAAGGCGAAAATGAAAATGCCAAACTGGCTGCCGGCTGCCAACCACATTCCAGTCTAGACAAAAGGACAGAAAAAAGTTTTCCCCTCCCCCTATTTTTATTTATTTTCGAAACCGTTCGCTCGTGTGTGTTGTACGTACACGCCCCCTGGGACTCAAAAGGAGAAGAAGAAAAGAAAAGGCGGGCGAAAGGGTGGCTAGACCGAGAGGGAAGGGAAGGGGGAGGAAAGGAGGATGTGTGAGAGGGATCGAAATAAAAATATGGGAGACGGAGAGGAAGGGTGTTTTCATCCATCTGCCGTCGTCCGTCCGTCCTATACACACGATTGCCTTCTCCGTAGAAAAAAAGGAGGTGGGATGCTTGTTCGTCTCCTCGTTGCTTTTAAACACACACGCAAGACCTGTTTCAGAATTCACAAAAAGGGGGAAGAAGAGGGGAAGTGTTGTATAGTGTAAACAGCGTCTGCGACGGAGGCGACGAAAATTTATTGTCCAAACAACTCAGCCGACATCTTTTGGCAAATTCGCTTTTTATCCCTTTTTTGTGGGCGTTCGAGAGTTCAAGGAACCCTTCATTTAATTCGCCCGCCGGACGAAGGTGACATAATCCCTCATTCCCGTTTTGCATATATAGCGGGGAGAAAGAGGATTTCCCGATTAACCTCTTCCTTTTCTCCTTCCGCTTTAATCAAAATCGATGTCGGTCGGTCGGATCTCTCACTTTTTATAAGGGAAAAGGAAGGAGGAGGGGAGGATTACACATCTCCATCCACCTCCACCTCCACCCCTTCCTTCTCCCCTTTTCCCAATTCAGCCATTCACGAATCCATATTCGCCATAGGTAGACAACTAGGAACTATCCAAACTCTCCTATCAGGGGAAGCAATTAATAGGGCAAGATTGGACCGATATGAGCAAATATGAATATGAGCAAAGCATTTTTTGAAAGCGTCAAACATGTGTTGGCGGCCTATGGCAGGCTGCTGCTTTTGACACTCCAAAAGCGGTGTCGGGAGAGAGGGGGGGAGGAACAAGACGAAGGTGGCGGGCGGAGCAATTCCATGGGGAGAAAAGGGGAAAGGAGAGGCGGGGGGAGGGATCTCCCGGCATTCGTAGAAACTGGAAGAGGGGACTTTTGGGGAAAAAAATCCTTCTGCTACCTACTTCAGAGTCGGGATGGAAGGGGTCACCCACGAGGGACGCATCACTTACACCGTTTTCACAAACTTTTGGAGGGTCTCCTTCTGCAAGCAAGGTACGTAGTACTAATATACAGCTCTCCAGAATACTACGTAGTAAAACAAAGAGAAATGTCCTGCATTCTTGGTTCGGGAGGAGGTGCGGCATTTACGCGCTGTAATATGGAATACTTTATTCATTGAGGAATATGTGGGAATGTCTTTCTCTCACTCACTTTCACTCCGCGTCCAACTAATTACGGGACATTATTATTCTCCTTTCCCACACCAGAGCGGCTCTTCCTCGTATCATGATACCGTTTGGGAAAGTAAGGCACATGCTACAAAAGCTAGGACCGGCGTACGAGAGTTCCCAGGGCCAAAGCGGAGAAAAAAAAGTCAGGGTGTGTGTGTTTTCATTTTGTGCCTGTCCTCTGCGCTTGAGAGAGCATGGGGTAGCTAATTCGGGCTTTAGCAGGCAACAAACAGCAAAACACCGTCTCCGCCTAGTCGGTCGGTCGGTCCCTCCCTACCGGCTTTTTTTTCTGACCTAAATTTTGGAGGAAAGGAAAGTCTGAAGGAGGGAAGAGAGGAGGAGGGGTGGCGAATTTCCCTGGAGAAGTGACCGCATAGCCGCGGCCGGCCGCAAAAAGCCTGTTTTAATTGAGGTCTGAAAAGGAAAATTATACCTCCGCGGAGTGTCAGGAAGGCTTATTTGCTTTCTGCTCTGACAGAAAATGCCCGGAAGTTTACAAAGTTTACTTTGGCTTTTTTCCGGACATATTTACACTAATTTCTTTTCATTAGGGACAACACGTACCTCCCAATACGAAATGAATCATTTTATAAGTGTCGTTGCAGACATTTTAATGCTGAGTCACGCGACACGTGTTTAAACTTTATTTTTCTTTTCTTTTGCAATTTCTGCATGGATAATATGTATAGCGCATAAGGTTCAAGAAAAAAAGCACATCAGAGATGAAACCATATTTTGTTCTACTTAAATGGATTCGTCATCCTCCAGCCATTTGTAATCGCATTGGCATTTTTTCCCTTTCTTGACCTTGCCTAGTGGGACATGACTCAAAACTTCGTTTAGCAGAAAAACAGTCGAGTGCATGTATAGCTAAGTCTGTGCTCAAAAAATTGTACTCGTGTACTCCGCAGATCCTGTCAAGCGTCCGCCTTCAAAGACGTATGCTCTCGATGTGCATGTACCGCACAAACGCCCCAAAGCAAACATTGTCACGTCCACAAATTACTCGTTGCCAATATATGGGTCCGTTACTCAGCAGGACTTGAACGATCCCTCTGACGTAAAAGTTCTCAATTGCCTTGAGGTGCATTAAGTATAAAAGCGGAGATAAGGCAATTGGACAATATTATACAGGTCAATCGCTGCTATAGAGGCCCCAGCAACAGTTCCGAAAAGGGTTCGCGATGAAATACACTTTCGCGACTTTCCTCGCCCTCCTGGCGCTCGCCTCCGTGGTCAATGGTAAGGCAAATTACTGCTGTAGCCTTTTATACTGTACAATTTGTTTCACCCTTTCCTTTACTCCCAACATCAGGCCAGGGCCCGCCATTCTCCCGCGTCCTGGCCGTCGGAGGCCACGCCGAGGGCGACAACCTGGACGCGGCCGAGGTCATCGACGTCTCCGCGGACAACCTCCTGTGCGACCCGATCGCCCCCTACCCGTTCCCAGTGAGGTTCGCCGCCGGGGGACAACTGGTGAGAAGCAAAAATAATAAAAAAAAACTAGCGACATTTCCTGCCTCTAATGAACACAGACCAAATTCTTAAGCAAATTATTGGAACTGAGTGACAGGCTGGTTGGGCTTGCGCAAAAGCTTGAGTTCGATACGTTAGGAATTCTTTTGGGAAACACAACCATCTTTCAATCATAGGAGTTCAACGGTCGCCCCACGGCGGTAGTCTGCGGCGGCTCCACCGGGGTGGACGACGACGGGCTGACCAACGAGTGCTGGGGCTACGACGCGGAGGAGGGAGAGTGGACCTTCGTGGTGGAGATGGGGGACGCAAAGGCCCAGCACGCTGGCACGGCCTTCCCCGACGGGACATTCCTGGTGAGGGGGGAGAATTGTGCTGGGAAATCACTTGCAACATGTCATGATAATTACATCTTCGTCTCAGGTCAGCGGGGGACAGGATTTCCGTGGCTATTCGGTGAGAATATATTTCGCCCAAATGAATTTCTGATGCTACTTCTTTATTGTTGCTGATTCATTGTTGTTTTCGAATTCCGCAGAGGGCAGTCGAACTCTTCACCGGCGGCATCTTCGTGCCCGTCGGCCAGCTGCTGGAGCCTCGCGCCGGACACTGTCAGGTGGCCGTCAATGAGGACCAGGTACTCACGAAATGATGCATGTGACGGATTGACATTGCAAGTGATGATTGTCGTCAATATTTATTCCTCAGGCTGTGGTATGCGGCGGATCGTGGGAGATTAACGGCGACATCGACATCACCGACGACTGCTTCATCATGAGGTGCCGCAGTTCGTTGAGATATTCCCCACTCATTCTGTTTGAGGAACTGGACAACTATAATGTGATTTTTTTTTGTCTTTTCAGCAAGTCGAATCCTTCTCCGATCCGCCTGGCCACCATGCCCGAGCCAGTGGAGTTCCCCGCTTGCGGCACCGTCAGCAGGACCGACGGGAGCCTGGACATTGTGGTCCAGGCCGAGGAGGCCGTCTTTGTCTACAACACGTTCACCCAGCTGTGGAGGGAGTCCACCGATGGGGACATTGAGACCGACCTCTACGCCGCCGCCGCCCAAACTGACGAGTTCAACTTTTTCCTGTTTGGCGGACTCGGTGATGACTCGGAGGTGGACGACATCTACAGGTGAAATTGACCAGCTTGTGGTGGTGTACCAGCGCGACTGACAAAGTTCTTTCTGCTCAGGTACGACGCCAACTCGGATGTCTTCAACCCTACACTCCAGTCCATGTCCATCGCTCGCAGAAGCCTCGTTGCCATCCCTGTAGATGATGACATCACTGAATGCAGATAAAAATGTGCCTGTATCTTCAAATGTCTTGACCAGATTGAAAAGAAAAAAATAAAAAAATTTGCACCATATGTATAGTAGAATTCAGTTTTATTTCCCTTGGCTTAACTTGTTCTGGTGGTGGCAAAAAAAATCGATTTTGTCCCACTTGCGTGACAAGGGGTGTGCACATAGAGATGACACACTCATACTGATTCAATGCTTAATTCTAGACATCAAGAGAAACCCTTCAACAGTGACATCTGCAAACCATGTACTCCTTTTTTGAGCGTCCATGATGACTCAGAAACCATTACGAGTTCTGATGTGATGACCCGATGTAAAAAACATAACAGCAAGGCCTGCTTATCCTTGCTCTTTGATAATCAAAACTGAGTTGCTTACAAAGCGTAAAAACAAGATTGTGAGCAACAATCATGCTAGGCGTGGCCACCCTCCAGCGAACACAGTGACAAACAACTTGAACACGAAATGGGTCGCGATAAGGGATGCCCATCCCCTCATAGCCCACTATCCAACTGCTTTAAAAGAGCACAGCTACCGCGGTGTACTGCACGAATAAACGTTCTAATTTTGCTCGAAATGACACCGTTAAAGTGTTGCGTCGTGATTGCCTGTACTCTAGCATCCCTAGTCGTGGGTAAGATTATTGAATTAATATTGCAAAATTGTGTGGGGTTGCCATGTTTTAGTGAAATTTTGAATCTTGTCTTTATAACAGGACAGGAGCTCCCCACATTCACCAAGGTCTTAGTGGTGGGCGGCCATGACTCGGACAACTTTGACAACGTAGAGTCTCTTGACCTCTTGCAAGGGACCACCTGTGACCCCGTCCCATCCTACCCGTTCAAGTTCAGGTTCGCAGCAGGAGGCCAACTGGTAAAGGTTATTTCGTGTATTTCTGTAAATAGTATGTGGAAGTGTGGTACGTTTTCAGGATGTGAATGGAAACCCCACTCCTGTGGTGTGTGGAGGCTCCCTTGGTGAGGATGATTTGGATGTGACCAATCTTTGCTATGGGTTCAATCGGGAAGAAGACACCTGGTAAGACTACATAAAAGTTCAAGTTAGCATAATCGTTACATGTACGTACTTTAAATGTCTTGTGATTTGAAGGAACCTGGTTGGAGCAATGTCTCAGAACAGATATGAGCATACAGGAAGTGTGTTCCCAGATGGAACTTTCTTGGTAAGTAAAGTATTCTTGCCTAATCTAAAAAATTGGTATACTGTGTTTCTAAAATGTGCTTCTTTTCCAGGTTACAGGAGGGAGATCTCGTTCAGATGTTTATTTGGTGAGTAAAATTAGTTGGGTACAGTATAGGCTGGACTTTTCAGTGATCTTTCTGCAAACAGAGCTCCACTGAGATTTGGGTGAATGGTTATTTCATTCCCGGGCCCTCCCTGCCGGAGCCCAGAGCTGGTCATTGTACGGTGCCAATTGATGATGACGCGGTAAATTATCAGTACTTCTTGCTTAGCAAAAGAGACTTTGAGTCCTAACAATCTTTAATACTATTTTAGTCCCTTATTTGTGGAGGGACCTATGTCAGGGGTGGAGATCCTGATGTCACTGACACGTGCTACTACTTCAGCAAATCCACCCCATTCCCTGTGACTATTGCGTACGAAGATACAAGTTGTGTCTTGAGCTTATAATAAATCTAAACAAACCTTGCAGCTCCATGCCTGAACCTGTTGAGTACCCCACCTGTGGAAGGGTCACTAGACCTGATGGATCCATTGACATAGTGGTGTCTGGTGAAGATGTCACATTCCTCTACAACAGCGAGACCAGAAACTGGAGGGTGGCAGAGAACGGAGAAAATGAGGTTGATCTCTATGGTGCTGCTGCCCAGATGAGTGAGGAGGATTTCTTCATTATTGGAGGTTACAGTGGAGAGGAGCTGGACACAATTTACAGGTTTGAAGTGAATACATTTTAATGACACCTATGGATGGTACAATAGTGCAACAATTTTAAAAACACTTGACAAAGGTATAACGACGAGGACGAGAGTTGGGACCTGTCCGAACAGTCTCTCCTGATCGAGAGGAGGAGCGCGGTGGCCATTCCAGTCTCCGACAATGCCGTTGACTGCAATTGAATATTGTCAATACCGTCGTATTGTAGCCTTCAACATAACACTGTTCCTAAGTGAAAAGAAATACGAAGCAAGAGTACTTACCCACAATATAACTAATTTGTTAAAGACCTACTGTTGTCTGAACCTATCAACAATACCGTAGATATCGGTTCCTGTTTTCGCTACTACAGAACGAGCACCATTGTTCTATTTTGTTCCTTACGTACACTTCTCGTCTTATCATCGTCCATGTGCTTTGTTTTTCGTGCTCCATGATAAAAAAAGTGTGCCTACATTTCGTGCAAAGTGCTTTCAGTGAGCACATCTTCGACAACTCGAAATATGAGAAAAGCCATGATGAATAGCATACGGACGCTTTACATTTTCCTTGCATTGGGAGCCTGCGAGGGTAAGATAAAATTTCGGTGTTAAACCTCACAAATTGAGGATACTGACTTTTTTTCGACCACTAGGCCAGGACGTTCCGGCGTACGACAAGGTCCTGGTGGTGGGCGGCCGCAGCTCCGACGGCGACCAACTGAACGGCGGGGAGGTCCTGGACCTGTCCGGTTCAGGCGGCGACGCCTCCTGCGTGCCAGTCCCGCAGTACCCGCGACTGGTTGAGTTCGCCGCCGGCGCCTTTGTGAACGCACTGGGCGACGGACGGGACGTTCCCCTGGTGTGTGGCGGCGCCACCAACGTTGGCACCTCCGGAGAGTGCTTCGCCTTTGACAAGTACGGCTCCTTCGCCTGGGCGCAGGTCGCCTCGCTGGGCGCAGAGAGGGCTGAGCACGCGGGCAGCGTCTTCCCCGACGGGTCCTTCTGGGTGACGGGCGGGATCGACCTCGACCGGCGCTACACCCTCACCACGGAGTTGTGGAGCGGGGGGATCTCCGTGCCGGGACCGCAGCTGCCGCTTCCGACGGGCGGGCACTGCCAGGTCACCATCGACGACAATGTGGTGGGTACCGAATTAATTAATAGAAAAAAACCCTTCTTACTCATTTTTCTTTTTCCTTTCTCATGCATCAGTGTCAACAACATTTGCACACTAACTTTTCTCTCTTTGACCCTAGGCCTTCATCGGCGGCGGCTACACCAGCCTCGACGGCGGCTTCAGCGCTCAGACGACGACCCTGGCCTACCTGATCGACAAGGTGAGCGGCGAGGTGACCTCCCTCCCTCCCCTCCCCGAGCCGACAGAGTACCCCGCCTGCGGCCTCGCCACCCGCCCCGGCGGAAGCAGGGACGTCGTGGTGACAACTGAAGACAACACCTTCCTCTTTGACCTCAACACTCGTGTGTGGAGGGAGGCCGTTGCAGGGGACTCGGGCACCGATCTATACGCCGCCTCGGCCCAGCAGGGAGACCAGACCTTCTTCATGATAGGAGGGATCGACGACGGTGCCTTCGAGACTAACTCCACTTACAGGTGTAGATGCTTATACTTGGTCCTCCACACACAAAGTCCGATAAAAATTCTCTTTTTGCTAAGGTACGAGCCCGACACGGAGACCTGGACCCTCCTTGACGCCCGCCTTACTACCCCGAAGAGAAGCGCAGTGGCGATACCGGTGTCCGACGAGTTTGCGGAGTGCACATGATTCAAATGTCACCCCTATTTTGTAACTTTTTATTATTTTTTTCGTCTCCTGCATAGCATCGTAGTCCAATCGAGCAAGGGAACGAAGGTCAGAAATACAGCCTAGATTTTTTTTTCTGCGCTGCATTTTAAAAGCACTTTTTCGAAAACTGCGAAAGTACTACTTTAAGCTGCAAGCGGTGGAGAGGCTTTGAAGAGCGGCTGCCAACCCACGCGGGTGGCCATTAAAAACTTTTGCTCAGCGGACTTTTTCGCCTCTCCACAACCACCGGGTGAACTGACCGAAAGCAACTTTCTCCCCTCCCCTCGGCCTCAACATGCAAAATCCCACCAGTTGGTTTTCCCGGAGGCTCATTTTCCGGGAAAAGAAGCACACGAAGGAGGAGGAGGAGGATGGCGGCGACCACGCAAGGGGCCGTTATTAAAAATTCAGTGGAGGAACGGACGGACCTCACTTCCTCCTTTCGCAAGGCTGTTGTTGGCACCCGCCGCCGCCGCCGCCGCCGCCGCCGCCGCCGCCGCCGCCGCCGCCCCACGTCAACTAGCCGCTTTTGCAGCGGGGGGCTGCAACTACGTGCGCTCGGTTTCCCATAAAAATATCGCGTGCGCGTAATTAATGTGGGGACGAACACAACACAACAACGGCGCGGGGGAGGTCGCGCGGAAGGGCGGG
>JAAUYJ010131088.1_pt1 | contig 11162 bp, 13 predicted proteins | sample 7278031 | NCBI WGS metagenome assembly JAAUYJ01 (sample SAMN14350222, study PRJNA611818) | marine sediment metagenome | isolation source: surface marine sediment (1.8m) | place: French Polynesia: Moorea | collected 2018-08 | reverse complement strand
GCGCGCCAATATCATTTAACTGGCGCGCCATTATCATTAAATTGGCGCGCCAAATTATTTTTTTTAAAAAAAAGTCAAATAAATATTTGAGCGCCAAATAAAAAAAGAGAAAGAGGAAAAAAATAGCGCGCAAATATCATTAAATTGGCGCGCCAAGATAAAAAAGTAAAAAAGTAAAAAAATGGGTACTAATATAATTCAATTGATGAAATTCGGCGCGTTAATTACATGTTTTTAGCGCGATAATATGTTTTTTTAAAAAATAGTTTAATTAATAAAAATTAAATGTCACGCTAATATCATTAAATTGGCGCGCCAGACTACGTCAGCGCGTCAGCGCAGCGTAGTGGGCTTTTACGGACAGCCAGAATGGTACGATGGGAAGTTTTATTTCTCAGGTACGGGGGAATGTCTCGTTAAAAAATTAACACTCACTGATTGTAGAAATTCTGCAGAAGTTAGCACAAAAATCGTTGTTTGCTCAAACGAGAAAACAAGTTTTTGTGCCGCCGTTTCGAAGTACGCGACTACAGGCGATTTGATAGAACACAAGACTTTTGACCCTGCAAATGTTTCTCAAACGTTCTTTTCTTTCTCTCGCACAGACTCTCCACCGGCTGCAGCGACGAACCCCCCAGCGAAGAGACGATAAACGAACTGCGGGTCTGGCCCTTCTAATTAATTGTTCTTCCCTCCAACACCCACCCCAAGATACCCACTCTCCACACTCAGAAAAAAAAAGCTTCATACGGTAGTACTGTATTTTTGCTCCCCCAAGTTTATTTGAGGGCTTCAATACACTCTCTCCATCCACCGTGGCACTTCCGAAAGAAAGCTCCTCCATACATACTTAGACAAGAAATCAAATTCTCAATATTGGCAGTAGCAGTAGACAGCAGTACAGAACTTTGCACGCTGTCCTCATGCCCGTCAAGAAGAAAAGCCAAGATAATACACGAAGCTTCCCTTTCAGTACTGCATACTCTGCTTATTAGCATATAGCACTTTTATTATATATTACAAGGTCAGAGAAGAAGATTTTCTTTCACAGAGAGATGATTCAGAATTGAAGAAGAGCACGAAATGTGATACCGTAGTACCGATGTATCGCGCAAGCTAGCCTGTTTGGCGGTATATACAATACTATTTCTCTTTGCCCCACACTCGTTTATTCAAGTGCAATAAACACATTCACAACATACTCCAAATTTCCGAAAAGAGAGCGCCTGTTTCTCTATCGTCATGATAGGAATTTTAATCACTCAACCGGTTTGCCTAATGTTGTAGCGAGCATCAGAATTGTTGCATGGTCTCTTCCTCCCCCAGGTGTATGCAGGTGTGTAGGAAGTCGAGCAGCTGTCCCGGGTACTCCTTAACGCAGGTAGAGAGCGGCAGCAGGGCCTCCTCGTGCGAAGGGTAGAAGAAGTGCTGCCTCCCGTCCGACGAGTCCCGACGCTTCCTCTCGTACTCCACAAAGACCAGGACGTGCCGGCTGTGAACGTAGCGCACCAGGCCGTTAACGGCGCTGGGGGAGTGCTGGGACAGGCTCTTTGAATGGCCAACCTAAAGAGCCAAAAAATTAAAAATAAGTACTTTCAATTGTCTTGCATTTCTTCTTACCTTCAAGAGTCTCCCTATGAGTTGCAGCTCCATCTCCTCCGATTCCGACTCCCTGAGGCCCCTGATGGCCTCTGTCGGCCTCCACCATCCTCCGTCCTCGCCTATGTCTTCCTTGTCCGAGGATGTTGAGGAGCCTCGATGATCCCCTCCCCCCTCGCCGAACGAAAGGCTGGAGAGGTAAAAGTCGAGGACGGCCGAGGGCCAAGACCGGATGGCGTCGCGCGCGTCTACCCAGGTATTGGAGGAGAGGTCGGCGTGGTCCTCGGTCAGGAAGTAAACCATGCCGCCCTCGACTTTGTAGTCCACCACGGAGCAGGGAGCGTTCTTGCCTGGAGAGTGGGAGGATGAAGAGAGGGTAGACACTGGGCTCGCTTCCGTCTTGCATGAAGTCGACGGGGAGGAAGAGGACCTCTTCTTCCGTCTTCCCAGCGAGAGTGTGTTCGTGAAAGAGATCGCGAGTCGGGAAACGGAATCCATCTTGATAAAATTCAACAACGACTTCTGATTTCCCGACAAAAAAATCTTTTCACGCTTTTTTCGAAATTTGCGACGATTCGAAATAACAAAAGTGGATAAGGCGTACATGTTCATATTGTTTCTTCAATACTACGGCGGGACCGTAGGGCAAAGTATAATACACAAAAGGCAATACGCTACCAAACTTTACATCGCATGTTTTTTTGTCGTCACATATCGTTTCATATCGTATTCGCACCCGTCTCCTTCGCCTACTTTTTGCCCTCCAAGGGATTTTTTTTGTGACGAAAAAATATTTTACTGGCGTCACTGCAAAACGTGTTTCTTGTGTCATGTGTCTTCTACTTATTTCAGTAGGCTGTCGATGAACTGCTTGCCGGTGGCGACCTGGTTCATCTTGAGGATCTTGACCCTGGACTGCGGCATCACGGCGGACATGGTCTTGAAGAGCTTGGACAAGGAGTACATCTCGCAGGTGCCGCCGACCATGATGGGGAAGCTGTCCTTGGGTCCTCCTCCTCCTCCCGATGCCGCCGAAGCCGCCATCAGGGTGCTCATGGACTGGAGCCACTCGTTGGTAAGGCCAAGGAAGAAGAGGGAGAGGCCAGGGATGGAGGGCACGCAATCAACGATCTCCGCGTTAATGGTAGCAACCTGGAAGGAGAAAAAGTTAAAACAACCAACTTCAACTAAAAAGAAAAAACCTTGCTGACCTCGTCCTTGTACTGAGGTATGAGCAAGAGCCTCTTGAGGGCCGCCAGCTCAACTAGCCCCTCACCGAAGCCCTCCTTCAGCACCACGTCGACCAGCTCCAGCTTCTCCAGTCCCTTGAGTGCCGCCAGCTCCCCCAGTCCCGCCCCGAGCGTCTTGGCCTTCTCCAGGCGGAGGGAGCTGAGCTTGGGTAGGGAAACGACGCAGCGGAGGACCTCCTCTGTAGTCACGCCTGAGGACGAGGAGGAGCAGTCGCCAAGCTCCAGGCTCTCCAGGCCATCGAGGGAGGACAGGACCTCCAGATCAGCCGCTGTCAGGTTATCCACTCCAAGAAGTGACTGGAATAAAAGACATGAGGGTGTTGAGAGTACCCCCCGACTTGCGCTAGACCAAGAAAGACTTACCAGTTTGTTAAGCGTTCCCTTGAATCCTCCTAGCGGCGCCAGACCCCCGTTGAGTCTCATCCTCCCCGAGGCCCCCCTGAGTCGGAGGGCGGCAAGGGAGCCCTGTAGAGAGGAGAGCGACGCCAGCGCTGACAGGTCTACGTCCTTGGAAGGAGCAAGGGTGTTTGCGCCGAGCTCTCTAATGCGGCCGGGGGGAACGGCGGAGACGACGGAAGAAACGTGGGGCAGGGAGGCGCGAGGGAACTCAAGGCGGGCCACCGTGGTCAGGGTGGCCAGGGCAGAGGAGGCCTCCTGCCACGAGTCGTCAGGCTGTTGTTGTGGCTGCTGCTGCACCATTCGCCTCATGTCCAGCCGCTTGGCCCGCACCCGGTTGAAGAAGGCTGCGGCGTCGCCCCACCGCGCGACGCGAACGTTTTTGAGCGAGACGGAGGCCCAGAGGTCGGGGCTGTGGGCCAGGTCCCTCCAGAGCCTGCACACACTTGCGGCGCGGAGGCGGTCGGGCACCGGCAGGTAGCGGAAGACGTGCAGCATGACGCCGTAGCTGGAGCTGAGATTAGAGTGGAAGAACTTGCCAAGAGGAGCAGAGGATGAAGCGTCCGATGTCTGAGATTTTTGTGTGGGAGGCGTCGGCTGGGGTTTTTGATTATTGGCGAACGGGTTTCCTTTGGCTCCCTTTTTAAGTGGGACCAACACCAATTTTCCGTCCGCACTCTCTTCCACCTCGAAGGAGGGCATGGCCGATCCCTCCTCTGCAGGCCTCAGCAGGACCTTCCCTGCCTTGGTGTCCTCCAGGGGAGGTGCTCCTCCTCCAAGGGGAGGACGCCTCTGGAGTTGGGCTCCTCCCTTCCTCTGCTGCTGCGATTGCGCCGGGTGAGGCACGGCCAGGTACTTGATGCCGCTGATGTTGACGACGGACTGCGCCTCGACCGGGGCGGGGGCGCCTGCGTTGGGGGCCAAGGAGGAAGAAGGGAGGGGTCCCTTCCTGCCCATGTCACCGTTGGTCGCCGCCGCTGCTCCCGCTCCAGAGAGGCCATTGTGCTGCCGGTAGTTGGCTGGGGAAGACGGCTTGGAGCCTGCTCCTCCACTTCGCCCTCCCATCCTCGAGGCAGAGGAAGGCAGGATTGAGAGGCCCTTCGGAAGGGAAAACTTGTCGGCGGTGTTCCTCGCTCCTCCTCCGCTGCCTGGCATGGAGGGGGAACCGTGAGACGGGGACGAGGAGTGTCCGCTGCCCCTCCTGGCCCCTCCCACGACGCCGTGGGCCACTCTAGAGGCAGAGGAAAACGGGGGCGGCCCTCCGCTGAGGTTCTCCTTTCCCGGTGGGGGCTGGCACCCGCCGCAGTAAAAGTCGTACCTTCCCTCGTAGTCCACCCCGTCCGCCAACCCCATGCAGGGCGGGTGGAACATGCTGTGGCAAGAGAGGCAGGAGAGGGAGGGGAAGCCGGAGACACCAGGGCAGTGGATGTTGCACGAGGACGGGGAGGAGCCCGGGCGGGTGGCCGGACGGAGCACAGGCTTGCCGGTGCCGCCCAGGCGCTGCTGCTGCTGTTGCCCCTGATGCATAGGCTGATCTCCCCAGGGGGTCATGGCGCCTCCGGAGGAGAAGGCGTTGGGTCTGGCGACCGCGGCGCCGCGTACGGGAGTGATGCTCACCGTGGGCGACATCCCCGATGGTTGGGTCGCACTCGTCGCAGATCCAGGCTTGGCAGCCGGCAGGGACCTCTTCCTTGATCCTCCCCAAGATCCCTTCTTCGGCTTAGAGACGGTCAGCGTCGGGATTCCAGCGTTTGCCATTCCAGCGGGAGCGGCTGCCTGAGGCAAGGAAGATCCCTCCTCTGCAGCAGGAGGCGAACTTCCGATCGAGTTCTTCTCGTTCATTTTGCTGAACATCTTGAGCTTGATCCCTCCCTTGGGTGTCTTTTGCGCGGGAGGAGGGGCCGATGGCTTCTCTGGCGGAGGAGGGAAGATCTCAACCTTCTCATTCTCTCCCCTCAGCACCTCCTGCTCCGGCTGGGCCCCCATGGGCTCTCGGCGGAAGGAGAAGTTGTGGAAGGATAGGGTTGGCTCGGCAGAGTGGACTGAAATTGGAACAGGGTTGTAGACAAAAAAAATCCTACTCTTAATAATGTAACTTACGATATGACTGTAGCTCCCCAATGTTCCTGAACTGCCTAGGCTTTGTGCCTGGCATCCTCCTCGGCGCGTGGTACACGATGGTGGGCGGGTTTCCTTGGTCATAGGTGCCGTCGGCCTGCTGCTTGTAAACCACTTCACGAACCCAGCCTAATAAAGAAATTGGAATGAAATCATGCGTGAAACCTAGAAAAGCTTTTTTCATGGACACGAACCTAGAGCCAAAGGCTTGAAGAGCACCCCGGAAGGCCTCCACTCCCTGCTCTCTCTCCTGGGCAGTTGGACGACGTTGGAGCTTCCTCTGCGATTGGCAGGCGGCGAGGGCAAGGCCCCTGCCGCAGAGGGAGGTGCAGGTGCGGCAGCGGAGGCCCCTTTTCTGTTTGGCGGCGAGGCGAGAGACGCCTTCCCCCTGGCTCCTCCTCCTCCCCTGGCTGCGTGCCACTTGCTCCCCGGGGGGACAATGGCGGCCCCGTAGTATGCGCCCACCTCGAACAGCTCCTCCGCCGACACCTCAGTCTCAAAGCGGCGGCGCTTGAGAGCGCGGTGGCTGCGGGCCTCCCCGGCCTCCAGGTCGGTGAAGCCATGAAACACATCTTCGCGGTGGTCTCCCGAGGCCCCCTTCGCCGCCGGAGCCTCTCCCTCGTCCTGTGAAGTCTCCGTCTCCATGCCCTCCTCCTCCTGAATGAAGAGGGCGCCCTCCTCCGGCTCCGCGTCCTCTCCGCCCGGCGGGCAATCCTCTCCGGGCGCCGCCGCAGTCACAGGGTTTCCCGGGAGGTCGATGACGGAGCCGCCCTCGGAGGAGGAGGTGCTGGCGCGAGCGGCGGAGGACACAGGGCCGGGCGGAAGGGACGCGCGCTGGGCCGGGGGCTCCCCGTCCGGGGGAAGAGGTTCCTCATTCTCCCGCGTTGAAAGGGGCTCCTCTGGCGGCGGGGCCTCCTCCTGCCCCGACGGGAGGGACTCCTCGGGGACGGACGAGGCGCAAGAGGCCTCGTCGCCGGCCGAAGACTCCATGGCGACTCGACCCTAAGCTTGATCTCTTCCGCCGTCCGCCCCTGCAGTGCGGATGATCTCCCGCGGGTGGCCTGACCTCTGGGAACTGGTTTGACCTCTTGTTGACCTCGACGCTCGACCTCTGTCCGAGTCCTTCGCCTGGCCTGAGTGGCCTCGCCTGGGCTTGGCTTTTCCACTGCCTCTTTCTGCTCTCTTTGACTCTTTTCCTCCTCCTTTCTCTTCCCTGCGCCAAAACGGCCAAAAGACGCTTCTCTCCTCCTCTTTCCTTCTCTCCTTTTCTCCTTCTCCTTTTCCCGCTGCGCTGAATTCCTCAGCTGCTCTCGTCTTTTCTTTCTTCTCGCACGTGGAAGAGTGGAACTGAAAGAGTCGACGGAGGGGGGCAGTGCTGCCACACCTTGCGAATTTTCGCAATTCTTGCGAATTCAAGGGTCTGATTGCGACTCGAAAAAGCTCCTTTGCGACTTGCGAATTTCTTGCGAATTTTGACTTTTAAAAAAATATGTACTAAAAACACCCGAAATGTACAAAAAAATCTACCAAAAATGGAAAAAAAATTGGTGAAATTTTAACCTACGAAAAAACTTGTGTAGTAGAAAATTTCTTTGCGAATTTTGCGACTTTTTTTATAGAAAATGTGCGATTTTTTGTTTCGACCCTGTGGCAGCACTGGAGGGGGGGCCAAGTGGAGGTTGGAGGCCAGGTGAACGTCCAAGGTGTTGCACACCAGCACCTCGATAGGGGAGGAAGGCAGAGGAAACGGAACTCTTACCATGAGAAAGTAGGGAAAGAAGGAAAGAAAAGGAGGAGTCCCTAAACGAGTACTGCTGGACTAGAAGGGCCCTACTTTTACTCGAGGTTCCTGCTCGTGTTCTTCCGACAGCATGACCCGCTACGCCCGCGCCAGAGGCTCAAACGCCGCTCCCCACAGGAGCCGCCGCGGAGGGGGCGGCGGCGGCGGCGGCGGGAACAGCTTCAGCCGCCGCGAGCCGGAGGAGGCCACCTCGTGGGCAGAGATGAGGGCCGCCATGGTCATCCAGAGGCCCGACAAGGCCGGAAAGCGGCAAGACAACCCGGAGGCCGAGGAGGACGGAGACGCCGAGATGGCCCTCATCCTGAGGACAGGGGAGCCTCAGGAAACAGTGTTCGAGAGCGTGGAGTCTGACCTGAGCGAGGCGGAGAGTGAGAAGGCCGTGGGGATGGAATCCCGCCTGGGAGGGGATCCTGGGGCAGGAGAGGCTCCTGAATCCAAAAAGGTGGATAACTCCCTCATTGAGGAAAAGCCTGAGAGGAAGAAAAATAAGGCGAACATCAAGTGCCTGAACTGCCGCGTGCGGGGACACCTCAAGATGGAGTGCCCCGAGCTGCCGGAGGAGCGCCGGCGGGAGCTGCAGGAGCTAGTCAAGATGAAGCTGGAGAGGAAGGGCAAGGGCACAGGAAGGAAGAAGAACAAGAAGAAGAAGAGGCTGGAGGAGGGCGCCACGGTTAATGGGGAGGACAAGGAGAATCCCGCTTCCAAGAAAGAGCATCAGGGCGATAGGAAGAACAAGAAGGGGAGGGACTTCAACAAGAAGCAGCGCCCTGACAGGAAGGACAAAGCCGGCCAGCTCGTGCAGCGCGGGGAGGGGCTCTTTCAGGGATTCCGAGTCAAGGAAGAGGACGCCGCCAGGCTCAAGAAGCTGAGGGAGGACCTTGGCGCTAAGGGGCTCAAAGGGGAGGAGCTGGAAGCCGAGCTGAAGAAAGAGCGGCGAAGGGCCGAGAAGGAGCTGGCCAGATTCAACAAGACCCTCTGCTACAACTGCCGCCGGCCGGGGCACCTGCTATCCGAATGCCCACAGGCTAGGCAGGAATCCCTTAAGAAGGACGGTCGCCCTTCGCAGCAGCAGTGCTGCTACAAGTGCGGCTCCTCCGAGCACACCAGCCGCGACTGCGCATCCAAGCGCAAGGCCGGGGACGCTTTCGCCTTCGCCACCTGCTTCATCTGCGGCGATCGAGGACACCTGGCTAAGGCCTGCCCTGACAACCCCAGGGGTCTTTACCCCAAGGGGGGAGGCTGCAGGTTCTGCGGGAGCGTGGAACACTTGAAGAGCGACTGTCCGAGGAAGATAGAGAAAGACACTAGGCAGGAGGTCAGGGCAGACAGGATGCACTCGCACTCGCTGGAGGTGGAGGAGGCGCCAGACAGGAAGAAGCGGAAGAATGAGCAGAAGCAAAGAAAGCCCAAGAAAGTGGTGAACTTTTGAGAGTCTCTCTCAAGAATCCGCCGTCAGAAGCTGTGAAAGAACCGTGAAATAGTGGGAAATGCGAGTTGTTTATTTTCGTTTTGTGCCAGAGTAATAAATGATCTGTTACCTAGTACTCGACCACCACATTGTCCTCGATTGTACTTTTCGGTATGCAGCCACCTTTCCACTTTTCAAGATTGTACTGTTTGCTGGGTCGTCGGGGGCGCAGACATGTTGGTAAAAAAATTCAGACAATCCCACCTTGGACACAGTGGTAAAAGTCAAGTTGGACATATTGGTAAAAAAATGGGGGGAGCACAGAATGAAATATGTCCAAAACTGCGTTACCCCTGGCCGCCGACCCCACGCCCACGTATGGTTATGACCCTTTTGTTCACATTGACCATAGTGACTTTTTACCAATGTGTCCCTACTGGATTTTTACCAAAACGTCCCGTCCCCGGTCGTCGCCCTGTAATTTATTGCTTTGTCTCTCTGGAGTAGTACGAACGTCTTTGGTACGTTCGTTGAAATTGTTTCTATCCGTATTTGTCGAGTCAGCGGTTGTTTTATTTTATCCAAAGCTACGACGGACGTACGTACGCTGCGTGGGCGCACAGCTTTTTATCTCCTTATCTGAATTGACTTAATTTGGATGGGGGTGCATGCACGCCTGCGTACGAAAACAAGAAATAGTTGTCCAGTGTTCTCTTCTCCCGCCAGACGAGAGTACTTTATTTTCAGACCTGTTCGGCAGGCAAGCTTGATTCAACAGCAACAATGGGAGGTACATCTTTTGGTACGAGGTTAGTGCAAAAATGTCGTATTTATGCCCTGTTTTGACATTCATAAGAGTCCTATTTTCCAAAAATGAGTTCTTCTCGTAATCCCACATTTTGTCTCTGTAGGATATCTTCTTTCCTCCAGCTTGCCGGTCCCTTCGCCCTCACCCAGGTGTTGTACTGGTACGTCTGGTTTGTGCCGGAGAACCAGCCTTCATTCAGGTGCGGAAGACCAGCGTGAAAAAGCTGTGAATTTCACTTTGGTTATTGTTCAGGGCCGCTCTGGTGAAGTGCCTGCCCCTCCTCAGCCTGCTCTCCTTTGCAGTGTCGGCGGAGGCGCCAAAGCAAGACAAGAAGAAACAGAGGTGAAGACGAACCTGAAGCTTAGAATGAATTCCGTCGCTTGAAGTAGCATGTCTTTCAGGTTTGTGAATCTTATGTCTGCTGCCTTCGCCTTCTCCATGCTGGGTGACGGCATCATGGTCTACCAGAGGTTCTTCTTCGCCTACGGGGTGGCGGCGTTCGCGGGGGCGCAGGTAGTTCCACGGAATAGTTCTCTCTTGATGCGCTTGCTTACTTTCCGTCTGTTTAACCTAGGCCTCCTTTGTTGCCGCCTTCGGCTTCCTCCCCCTCCGCCCCGGCCTCTTCATCGCCATAGGGGCGCCAATGGCTATCTACGGATTGTTTGTTCTTCAGGTGCGAAGAAAAAGAGCATTGGAACTTCATTTTGAAATTTGAATAGTTCGTCAATATGAACGGCAGTCTGTGTCCGATTTGGCTCTCTGTGTTTTCCTGACGCTCTACTCCTCGCTCCTCTGCTGCATGGCGTGGAGGGCGGTCGCATTCGCATCCAGCGAGAGGTCCAGCCACTGGTGAGGACAACACAATGTACCTTAGAAAGGCACTTTTAAATTAACAATCCCCCGACCAAGCTTGCTTCCTTCTTGGTTGCCGGGGATAGGGAGCATCTTGTTCCTCATCAGCGACAGCGTCATCGTCTTCAACAAGTTCCATCGGAGGATCGACTTCGCGCAGCACGTAAATATACATAACTCGGACATGCCATTAAATTCCCAATTATGTTGTCGCTATTTCTGCAGATCATCATGTCGACGTACTTTGCCGGTCAGTTCCTTTTGGCCACCTCATTAGTGGGAGTTTCCTCCGAAAGGGATGCCAAAGACAAACGAACAGAGAAGAAGACCAAGTGAATTGACAATATATAGTACTTGTAAACTGTTCAAAAGGAGTTCTCACTTCTCAACTCAGTTATCAACTAGGGATGGGTTCCAGCCTAGGCTCGACCTTGAAAGCCCGCATTTTGGCCCGCAAATTTGCTGGCCCGCAAAAACCCGCAACCCGCATCTAGGCTCACGAGCTTGAAATTTCAAGAACATTTGACAGAAATGTGGCGATTTTTGAGCACTTTGAGCACAAAAACATTAAAAATTGATTGAGCCCGCAAAGCTCGAGCTCGCACTTCCAACCCGCCTCGACCCGACCCGCAAATTGTCAGCCCGAGCCCACCTCGAACCCGCAAAAGAGAAGGTCGAACCTATCCCTATTATCAACCAATACCTCCTATTAAAATTATGTGGTTGGAATATGCGACACTATGAAACCAAAAAAGGTCGGCAGTACACGTACAATAAATTTACCGCGAAGGGTTCAACAAGGGCTATGAAAGTAGTGATGTAGTCGGGGTCAGCCCGACCCGCACTTCAGCCCGACCCGCAGGTATTTTGGGCCAGCCTGCTTAACCCGCAGCCCGCACTTTCTCAGCCCGCACCAGCCCGCAAATTTTG
>JAAUYJ010069346.1_pt1 | contig 11181 bp, 15 predicted proteins | sample 7278031 | NCBI WGS metagenome assembly JAAUYJ01 (sample SAMN14350222, study PRJNA611818) | marine sediment metagenome | isolation source: surface marine sediment (1.8m) | place: French Polynesia: Moorea | collected 2018-08 | reverse complement strand
GAGGTTGGCCAGCAGCTGAGCGTTTCCCCCGGCACTGCCGCCGCTGCCCCCGTGTCGCCCGCCGCCGACGCTTGCCGACGCGCCGGCAACCAATGGATGCCGCATCTCTGGTGGGGCTGGCGGGTCCTGTGGAGGGGAGCTTCCCTCGTGCTGGAGCATCCCGGTGGGGGTCATCCGCCAGAGCTGACTCCTCTTGCCGGCCTGCTTCTTCCCGAGGAAGACCCTGGTGCCCTCCACGTCCAACACCAGCTCCTGCCCCTCCAGGGCGGAGAAGGAGGCGGGGCCGCCTTCGGTGCCCGCCCTTGCAGCGGTCGCCAGGGAGGAAAAAGAGGAGGAGGCGAAGGTGGCAGTCAGGGAAATGTAGATGAAGTTTTCGTACGTCAGCTGGGAGCCCTCGCCGAGGACGTTCATATTGTAGAAGGCGCTCGAGCCTCCTGGAAAGGAATGATGAAAAAATCTTGCAGAGAAACAAGGAGGAGAATTCCTTACCAGGTGCCGTGCAGGTGAGGTATGGTGGCAGGTTTGGCTCGTCCCACGCGTAGGGAAGAGAGTGGTGGGGCTTGACCACGGAGCGGAGGAAGGTCTCATCACGGACGCCAGCCTGTTTAAAATATGTTTAATTCAAAAGTGAAATCGTTTAGTGGGAAACTTCTCGTACCTGGTAGAAAGTGATGGGGACCTCTGAGAAGTTGTCAATCCTGAAGGGCGGCGGGAAGTCCCCTGCGTCGGTGATGACGATGGAGAAAGTGGCGCCCGACCCGAGAAGGCTGATCTCGACGCGGATGAAGTTTCCCCTCCCGTCGGCGTCGCGCACAGTCAGGTGGAAGGAGGAGACGCCCTCGATGCCGAAGCAGCCGGACCACTGGCAGTGGGGAACGTCCAACAGACGGACGGAGAGGAGCTGGAAGGGGGAAATAGGCGAATATCATATGGAATATGTTTCAAAAGAGAAGGAAGGACAATTTACCTGGTCCCTGTCAAGCCTCGGCCAGTGGAATGCGAGCGACGACTGCGGCAGGGCGACGAGGTGGGTCGCCTCCGCCGCAGGGTCAGCAACCGTCGCGGCGTAGCAAGACTGGGAGAAGACCATGCGGTGGCTGGACTGGTTGTACAGTTGGAACCTGAAGAATAATTGATAAATAAAAACATGGTTATATAATAGGGTATATATTGACGGATGATTTTTGTTCTTGAGGTACCTGGGCGCCAGCGTGACGATGACTGTGTTCCTGTACCTCCCGTTCCCTGCCCTGACCTCCACGCCCACTGTGTATACCCACTCCGGTCGGTGGCCGTCGCGAGGGGAGACGCGGAGGCGGCGCACGTTGGCCCCCAACTGGATGTAGAAGTGGCGGCACCACGTAGCCTTCCCGTCTGAAAGTGAGGAAAGGGGAAAGTGCACAAGTTTGAAAACCATTACTGTGTACATTGACACAAAGTGTACCTGTGTGCAGCCCGTTCCCAATCCTCATGGTGATTGATTGGTTGACCCCCTCCCTCTCCATGAAGGAGAACATAAGGGGCGACCCCATCCTCGCAACCTGAGCAGTGAAATGCGTTATATGAGACATTTATGGAACACTCAAAAGAGACGAAGACAATTCCCACCTCGTGCTCCACGTCCTGCCCCGCCGCCTCCACCGAGTACCCCTCCTGCCTGAAGACGAGGGGCAGCCCGGTCTTGTTGACGAGCCACATTGGGGCGTAGACGCGGACGGAGACGGCGCCGCAAGACTCGCGGTAAACGGGGGAAACTCGGACCTGGAGGAAGAGCGAGCGGTCCTGGGCGTCCGTCACTCGAACCTGGCAAAGGAAAACGCAAAACTGTGATTTATTGGAACATGGTACTGAAAACATAGTGCCCTAACGGACCCGTGCATCGAATGCTGCGGCGCAGTTTGCGGGCAGAATGACGTCTGCGGACCCCGGGTACTGGTCTAGGGAGAGGGTGAGCACCAGCTGGCGCGACGTGTCCACAGGCAGCCAGGTCTCCTTGCCCGGCTTGATGGAGGAAGGGTGCTGAGGCTGAGGATGCTGTTGGTGGTGGTGAGCGTCCGCCGAGGGGACCGTTTTTCTCTCTTGAGTCGGGGTTGTGTCCTGTAAGAAGACTCGTCAACTTGTATTGTCCCGCAAAGTTTTGTCGAATTTGCGAATCCCGCACCTGCTCTCGGACCCTGAAGTTGAGGTGGCACGGGAGGAGGTTGACAACGACGACGGGGGAGAGGAAGGTGATGAGGTGGGCCGGCTGGATCCAGGAGGAGGGGGAGGGGTTGGAGCGGGCGCCGGACTCGGGAGTAGGAGAGGAGGAAGAAGCGGCAGCCGAGGGAAAGTCAGCATCAGGGTCGTTGGAGAGAAGGAGCGGGTAGTTCTGGCGGCGGACAGACACAGCGAATCTGCAAGAAGAAGAAAAACAATTCCCCGGATGCTTTTTAAAAGAAATGAGTAAGAAAACAATGACCTGTGCTTCTCAGCTCTTCTGTCCCAGCCGTGCTTGCTGGAGTGTATGGCCAGTGAGTTGTCCTGCTTAGTCATGATGTGGTACCAGTTGACCGGGAGCTGGCAGTAGCGCCACTGTGGCGGCGATGCCGAGGACGAGGAAGCGGAAGAGAATGACGTCGGGGGCGGAGGAGCGGACGGAGACGGCTTGGCGAAGATCCTTGACCAGACGTATCCGAGCGGGATGGGCCGCGTCTCGCCCGAACCCAGGCTCATCTCCTTGACGTCTCCTATCCTCATGGCGGTGTTCTCCAGGCGGAGGTCGATCGCCTGGGGAAGCTTGTTCCTCACCAGGAGGGCGGAGCGCACTGTGATCAGTTTCCTGAAAATAAATGGTCGGAATACAGAATCTCAAGTCAAGCAAGGCGGCAGGAGATACAAACTCTGTACAAGACATTTGAATCCCATCAAATATCTATGTAAAAGTTGTGACCCATGACTTGAACCTGTCAATACAAACAATATGAACAAATGGTCGGAGTTTTTAAGTGCGTTCCATTTTTTCAAAGCTTCAGGAAAGGAAACTGCATTGTTTGGCGAATCAATAGCGGCGAATCCCGTACCTGGCTGACCCGTCGAGGGTTACGTCGAACACTATCCTGGCCGGGGGAAGCTCCGTCCCCCCGTAGTCGAGCGCAGACATGGGCACTGGCTCGGCGTGACGGAAATAGGTGCCAACGCGGTCCACAGACACAGCCGACACCTCCTGCCAGTCGCCAACGCGCACAGAGATCTGGAAAAGAAAAGTGAATAAGCTATTAACAGCCAAGTAAAGGGTCTTTTTTGCTAATTCGCAGACAAACAAGCTAAGAAAACTTCGTGAAAAGTTTGTGAATCTTGCTTCCTCACCTGATGAATCTTCATGTCGTGCGAGTTGACGTGCCTAAGTTTGGCCCTCTCCTCGAAGGTGAAGGGAATCGTCTCTCCCACCTCCACCTGCCGCCAGGTGCTCTGCCCGCCCTGGTTCATCTCCCCTGAGTCGATGCGATCCCTCACCCGAGAAGAGGAGGAGGAGGAAGGCCCGACACCGCTCGGCCGCCTAGAGCTGCCAGACATCCTGGTCTGGGTGCAGAACCACATGACGGACCCGGTGTCGTTCCGCAGGGCGAAGGGCACGAAGGGGACCCTCCTGCGCAGGCGCGAGGCCGCAGAGGACGAGGGCTCCGAGGATGGCTCGTAGTAGGGAAGGTGCGGGTCGCCCCCTCCGTTGGTGCCGTAGTAGTCCTCTGTCCAGTTTGCCTTGACGGTGTGGTACAGTTCCAGGAGGGTGGAGGTGAGGCTGACGTTGACCACGTCGGAGGTGGCAAGGTTGGCAGAGAGCCTCCTGCCGAGCAGGTCCGGTCCGATGGCGCGCACCTTCCAGTCCAGGCGGCAACGCCAGGGCTCAACGAAGGGCTCCCAAGAGGAGAGGGCGCGGTTGTAGTAGGAGCCTGAGACGGCGGCGCGGGCAACGCCGTCGCCGCGGAAGGAGTGTCTGACGTACACGTGAGCCAGGGCCGCCTCGAAAAGCGGCACGTCGGCGTCGCGGCAGTCGTCGATGACGCACAGGTTGGCAGAGCTCATCTTGAGTTCCACGTGAGCGAAGCTGACCGGGGTGCCGGCCAGGAAGCCCTCAGCAGCGCCGTCCGCCTCCTCATTGGGTGGGGAGACGGCCCCAGCGTCCAAGCCAGTATTCCTCTCCCTCGCCGACTTGAACTCCTCGTCCTCGTCCGACAGCTCCTCCATGGGCTCCATCTCTGGATCCTGCACCGAGGTCGTCCTGCTCCTCATAACCTTCTTCCTCTTCTTTTTGGTCCTCTCTGGCTTTTTTGGAGTGGACGGGGCCGAGGCCGAGACGGGAGAGGCGTTGGTGGTGAGCCACAGAGCGGCCTCGTCCACGATGCCGTCGCAGGCCGACAGGGCCCTGGCACAATCCTCTCGGCGGAAGCCCAGGGCCTGGAGCTGGCCGATCTTGACCTGGACGTTGGTCGGCACAGAAGACTGCTGCTGGTCGGGGTCCGGGCTCTCCCTGCCGTAGATGGCCTCCCTCGCCTGGCGCGGGAAGGACTCCAGGATGGCGCTGAACATGATCCAGTCGTGGTAGGAGAGGCGGATGTTCAACTGCAAAAGGAAAAGAGAGCTTGCTTTAGGAAATTGAATAGAAGAGAGTATTGCATTCATTCAACAAGACTTCCAGGCTACAAAAAGTTCATGAGAACTGGGCATCATCTCGGGCATCCCGACCTCACTGGTGGTGGCCTCCTTCTCAGCCACGCTGGAGGACGCAACCCTGGCCAACCCCATTGTGCACGTCAGGGACGTCAGCCACCTGGTGCTTTGAACACGCATAATACCTATATACGTTAGATTTTCTCCTCTCTCGCAGTCTCCTGAATACGCAGAATACGTACGTAACCAACGTTAGAGGGAAAAAATAATTGTAAGCAAACTTGCACTTTTGGAAAGCATATCTAATGTGCCGCCGCCTCGTGAGTCGTGACCTTTTGGGGAAACGCGAGCATTGAAGCGGCGAAGTTCATTCCTTCCTCGCCAACAACCACACAACAACTACTGCAGTATCACCCTGTCTTTTCTCTGCTTTCCAGAAACATCTCTAACGTGCGGCCTCCTCCTCGTGGCCGCTGTGGCCCTACTGATGGCTGTCCCAGTTTCAGTTTAACGGAAGGTTAAATAGAAGTCTGTTTCTAAAGCTCTTTTCACCTGCTGCAGCTGAATCTCCGCCGTCCTCTCCACTGACTCGTCCGCCGTGGCGTCCGCCAGCCCCCCCGTGGCCCTCGCCGCGGTGCCCACGCCGCCGCCAGACGTGCGGCCGCCGATCTCAAAGTTGATTGTGACGGGGTCGATGATGGAGAGCGCAGACTCCTCCTCGCGGCCCAGCACGCAGGAGAACACCTCGGCGTTGTTCAGGTTGCACGAAAAGGGCCTGTCCACCATGTCCGGGCGGAAGGCCACTACGGTGGTGGAGCGCAGGATGACGGTGGGCGACTCCGGCTGAGAGGAGTCGGCCACTATCATCAGCTCAGAGTCGGTGATGTTCAGCTTGAGCTCGAAGACCGGACCCTTGCTCTCCACTACCGGGGCTCGACGGGATATTACGCCTGAAAAAAGACGGAAAAAGATCCAGGATTTTTTAAATAAAAATCCCCCCAAAATCATAGTCACTTATTTACCAGCGGAGGGGTACAGTGGCTCCTCCTGCATGACAATCATGGTCTTCTCGTCCTTTTTGGCTTTCTTGGCGCTCTCCTCCTCGTCGCTCTCACTGACGCTCCTGCCCGACTGGACAAGCATCGCCGCCGCGGCGGGGTTGTCCGCAGCCTTGTTGATGAAGTCTAGCACGGCCAGCCACCAGTCAAAGATGCCCATCAGCCTCATGTTGTTGAGGAGGATGGTGAACCTGTTTGTGTCCTGGGTGGCCCTGAAGTGGACCTCTGCCTGCAGCGGATTGTTCCTCTCCGCCACCTCCATCGGCCGCAGGATCTGTGAGAAGACGTTTGCCCTCTTGTTGGCCGGGCAGTCCACGAATCGGAGGTCGCTGAGGAGGATCTCCCTGGAGACGAGGTCGACATCGCGGGAGCCGTCGCTGAAGGACTCGAAGACCAGGCGGGACTTGAAGAAGTCGATCCGGGCCAGGGCGGACTCCTCCGGCCGGTGGGGCGGGTCCTCGTGCTGGATCACCACGTCCAGAATGACGTCCTGGAGCTCAAAGTCCATAAAGATGCAGGTCCACACGCTACCCGTAAGGTCGAGGTGGATGTGCGGGGCCTCGAAGTCACTCGTCGGATCCTAAAAAAGGGGGGGAAAGTTACTTTAGAGTGAAATAATAAATGATTTTTTGTGGAGCTTTCTCACCGGGAAATTCAGGTCGTCAAGATTTTCTCCCAGGTTGTAGGTAAGCAGCCCGCGTATGAGCATGTACTCCTCAGCGTCTACGGCGGCATGCAGCTTTGACAGCGCCCCCTTGACGCTTAGGTCGGGCACCCGGTTGCAGAAGGCCTTGTCCAGGTTCCGCTCGATGTGCAGTTTGAGGTGGAACTTCTCCTTGAGCAGCGCTCGGCGGCCAAGGCGGACGACGTAGCTGCCAATGGCGAGATCGCGGGCAGGGTCGCTCTCCTCTCCGCCGTCGCCGCTCAACCTCTCGGCAGTCTTGAGGTCCCCGTCTGCCAGGCTGGCGAAGAGGACGTCGAGGAGGCACTTTGCCGGCGTCACCGCCAAAGACCTCAGGGGGCCCAGGGAGTCGTCCTTGGAGTCCGATCCTCCTCCGCCTTCCGCCATCGTGGAAAGGTCGTCCGCCACCGAGGAGGGGTTCTTGGACCTGCGCTTGGCGCTGGCAGTCCTGGCCCTTCTAGACCTGCCTGTGCTCCCCTTGGCGGATCTGGCGGCCTGCTCCTGCCTCTGCTGCGAGGACCAGGAGCGGAAGGACCTGGCTGAGCCAGGACCCCGGAACTTGGGACCTCCTGACAAGCTACCTAGGTCCCCGACGGTAGCGGTTGAGAGGCTGGAGGAGCTGATGGTTCCCTCGTCGCCCGAGAACTTGAATGTGTTGTGGATCTCCAGTGATCCCATGTCGACGGCCAGCATCTTGGTGGAGTGGGAGCTCATGGGTATGAGAAGGAGGGGAGAACCGGCCTCGACGTCCAGCATGACGCGTGAGCCGCGCCCGGTCATCTCCTTCAGGGTCCCTCCAGCGGCGGCCTCGCGGGCTCTTCAACAGTAAATTGTTGTGCTATTGGGTCTTTTAAATTTTAGAGTATTCCAGGCCTCACCTGTGCATGACTATTTGAAGTTGGTGGAACTGGTTGAAGAAGGTTAGGAACTCGCTGTAGAACCGGTGTGTGTGGACGTATATGATGGAGGACATCCTGAGTTTTACGAAGGCCTCGTATGGTCTTTTTTTTAAAAAAAACCCAGTGGTTAGTAAATGGGAGTTGTAAACTTTAACAGCACTTTATACTACCGTTCCAGCTTCTCGTCGTCGCCCCCGTACTTAAAGAAGTGGAAAGAGAGCAAGTCCTCGCCCCTGGAGAGGAATCGGTCCCTGTACAGCGCCCCCTCCTCCGTGAGGTCCCGGATGGAGAAATCGCCCAGCCTCCCGCCGATGGCAAAGTCTCCGCCCGTCAGGTTGAGGCGCGCCGAGAACTGCCTGGCCTGGATGCTGGCCACCTTGCTAAGCACCACTGCCAGGGCCTTGACCTTGACGTCGACCTCGGTGTCGAATGCGGCGGCAGCGGAGGTGGAGGAGGCGTCCGAAAGCTTCTTGCCAAGCTTCGGAGGGGCTGGAGAGGCTGCTGACGTCTTTGGGGTCCTTGGAGTCCCTGGAGGTGGATGGCGTGCCGAGTGGGTCGGGGAGGGGCGAATGCCCAGATTGTCCAAGATCACAATCCACCTGGGAAGACAAATAAAAGCTACTTTGTCATCGCCTGAAGTTGAAAACAATAATTGAAACGTACGTTTGCAGGTTGAAGCTGATCTCTAAGGTGTTAAAGTCCACGGCCAAGATTCTGCTCTCGCCTTTCTCCCCCTGCTGCTGCTGCTGCCCGTCGTGGTCCTTCACTCGCCCCACTGTCACCTGCATCCCCGTCATGGTCACTTTGAAACGGTCGCTGAGGAGGCGACGGCTGCCGCGCAGCAGCAGGGCGGACCTGACGGAGGCGGCGGTGATGCGGTCGGTCGGGGTGCCGGGAAATAGAACCACAGGGTAGTTCTGCCCCGCCGCCTGAGACGCAGCAGCCGGGGACCCAGGGCTGCTAGCCGGGGTGACGAACTCTTCGTCGGAATCCTCCTCCTCTCCCGCGTCCTTTTCCGAGGGAGGAGCAGGAGTGGACTTCTCTTCCTGATCCTCCTTGCCCCTGGCCTCGCCTTCGCCTTCCTCCTCGCCGTCGCCGTTGGTCAGGTGGAACTTCCCCAAGTCAACGGCCATGATGAGCGCCTCCTTGTCAGCCAAGTCCTCAGGCACGAGGATCTGGGAGGCCGACAGCTCCACCGACACGTCCCAGCTCACCCGCTTGCCGCCGCTTCTAGCTGCGCCGTCGACGTCTACCAGGGAACTGAGGCTCCTGACTAGCTCCTCTTTGGTCCTCTGCCTAGCGGCCTCGATCCGCTCCAGCGCGGCCGTCAACAGCTCGTCGTTCAATCTGCTGGAAAATTAGAAATTCAAATTTATTTTTTTTATTCGGATTAAGTAATTATGGGGCAAACGTAGTGTTCGGCTAAAAATTAACTTGAAGTGGGCAGCAAAACGTCACTCTCTTGAAAAGCGGTTGGAATCGCGGCAAGGCGCATCATGAAAGCAGGAGTCGAAGGACACGGAGGACAGCACTTGCTGCACCAGTTTGTGGCCGGCCTCGTCTTCGGGTGCGCTGCGGGATTCTTCGCCAACAGGGGCATGTACGGCGTCTGCAACACCATCTCCACCTTGCTCTTCGTGCTCACCCTGCTGGACCACCTCGGATACATCCACACCCCGTGGGGCTGGCACGGCGCTGGGGCCCACCACCACCAAAAAAGCCTGGCCCACACTGGTTTCGGAGATGTCCTCTGGGAATTCACCGTATTCGTCATCAACAATTTCATGGTCTACATGATCTTTCTGTTCTTCTATGAGGTCTCCATTGGGCGGGTCGCGTGGTTCCAGCACAGATAAGGTGATGGTGTGCTCAGTCCATCAAAAGGTACTCCCAACCTCCTTACCCCAAACTGCAGCAGTTTATACCCCATTTGCAGACCAGCTAATAAAAATGAAGCCCATGCCCTAATTTCAAAATGAGATACTTTGTTACCTGTTGTCTGCGTCCAACGATCCGAACTCTCCTAATTCATCTTCCTCCGGCATACGGAAAAAGTCCGACACCCTCCGGAAGACGGCCGGGTTGTACACGATGTTGAGCGGCTGCGACCGCAGGTGGAACCGGAAGTCAATCCGCTGCTTCATCTGTCGGGTAACGAAGGGCCTCGTTTCGTACAGGAGGTAGAAGAGCGGCTCGGCCAGCTCCCTTCTCCGCTCCTCCTCAGGAGACCAAAAGTCTTTGGAAGGCACTACCGAGGAGCCCTGGAGAAAACATTGATCAATTTACAACAGCCACAAATTCATAACAAAATTACGTACCTGCGATGATATGAGCAGCGGGAAAGAGGTCCCTGTCGTTACACAGTCCCTGAGTGAGAGTCCCCCCAGCGTCATTCCGAACTTGTACGACTTGGTCCTGGGCCGCGTCTCCACCTCGGCGCGGACGTCGTCGAATTCGCACTCGAACGCCAGCTGCCGGTCAGAGCCGTCCCCATAAAAGTCCTCAGAGTGGAGTCTTAGACTGGCGCTCCTGAGGGAGAAGCCGATCCTGGCGAAGACGACGTCCTTGTAGTTTAGTGTGCCAGCGCCGCCCTCGCCGTCGGCCGCCATCAGTTCGAGGAGCTCCTCCTCCAGGGTACTGACGTTGCTGCCAGGCGCGCCGTCCTCTCCGCCGCCGTGCTGGAGGAGATGAGGGGACCAGTCTGGACGAAGCATAGCTGGGGTGCGAGGGGGAGTTTTGTCGCTTGGTGTCGCTTCAATCCCCTGCTTTTCCAATTCCTTGCCGTCCTCAACTTGAACTAGGGCAGCCTGTTCGTTTTCGCCCTCGTCTCCGTCGTCATCAACCTGATAAAAAATGGCCATGAAACAAAAAGAAAAAACATGGAAAGTACGGAATCTCTTGCATGGTGCTTCTCCCTGCGTAGTTGTGAAACCGCGGCCTCCCTGAGGGCCTTTAGCTCGTCGTAGCTCCTGGCCCTGTCCATCTTCTCCATGTGCGACTTGAGCTCCGCATCCAGCGTTACAGGGTTGTCCAGGTGAGCCTTGAAGGCCCGAACGTACTTGACGTTCTCGCCGCACTTCCTCAGCACCACCTCCCAGGTGTAGCTCTCGTTCCGCTCCCTGATGCGCTCGCGGTGGCAGGCGATGGCATAGCGCCACCACAGGCGCTCGTGGCCGTAGACTGGCTGCGCCGCCGCAGGGCGCCACTTCCAGTACTTGAGGTTGCGCCGCACCTGGTGCAGGGTGCGCCCCCCTGCCGCCAGGCAACGGTACTGACGGTCCGACAGCTCGAGAGGGATGCTGTCCAGGGTGAGATCACAGGTTATCCGTGGGGTCTTGCGGGAGTTGAGGGGGCGCTCGGAGCAGTTCCTGGTAACGTGGGCAGTGGCGCAGACTGGGTTCAGGATGAAGGAGTGGTTGCCGCGGGAAACCTCCATCTTTTCCTGCAAGAAATCAACACTCTGTTTGCATTCTAAAAATTTCTAATGTTGCCCATTTCGAAAGATCAAAATGTCCTCTTCTCGTTTGAAAGTGAAAGTTACTATCGCACATTCTCCCCATTCAATTAACAGCAGACGGACTTGAAAAGGAACCGATAAAACGCTTGCAAGTTTGCAACACTAACGAACCCTAAATGGGGCCGCTTACCAATACAGTATAGAACCAAACGACGGAGAGGGCTGTCCGTATAAGCCCACGATGCTGCGCTGACGCGCTGACGCGCTGACGTAGTCTGGCGCGCTAATTACTTAATAATGGCGCGCTAATTACTTAATAATGGCGCGCTATTATTAAGTAATTAGCGCGCCAGACTACGTCAGCGCGTCAGCGCGTCAGCGCAGCATCGTGGGCTTATACGGACAGCCCTCTCGGCTCCGTCGTTTGGTTCTATACTGTAT
>JAAUYJ010152455.1_pt1 | contig 11184 bp, 6 predicted proteins | sample 7278031 | NCBI WGS metagenome assembly JAAUYJ01 (sample SAMN14350222, study PRJNA611818) | marine sediment metagenome | isolation source: surface marine sediment (1.8m) | place: French Polynesia: Moorea | collected 2018-08 | reverse complement strand
CTGCGAGTCTGCGAGTTCGCGAATGCGAGTTCGATTCGCACCCATCCCTAAATTACAGGGATACATACAGTACATAGGTTTTGGCCTTAAGGGTTAGTTTTTGGGCGTACCTAACACTTTCAGCCCTAAAATTATTCGAGTTGAGTTTGAGTTGAGTTTTGTATGAGCTCATGTGAGAACAAATGCTAATTTTCTAAATAACTTATTCATGCATGCACTTTCGTTTTCCAACTCAAAAAAGCGTAACTCGAGTTGAGTTTAATACGATCTCATGTTAGAACAAATATTTAAAAGCACAAATGCACATTGCACGGTACATCATTTGATCTCCATGACAGCAGCCAAAAGACTCCAGACTTGCCACATCCTTGCGACTACAGTGCCAGTGGTTGGGAGATGAGGTGTTCCAAACGCTGTTTTCTTGGCTATAACACTTTTCCACGCATCTTTGGGTAACCAGGGGTCTTGAGCCACCAGCAATGAGTTTGTAGAAAGGATCCTGATTAACAGCTAATCGTGGAGGGACGAGCTAATTTTCTGACACATCCTTTCTTGAGCACTTTCATTTTCCAACTCCCAAAAATTATTCTCACCCACAATGATGGTACATCGTACATGTACCGTACAGTTGTACACTATTTTAAGCGAATGTCTTTCAGTTGGAGGTTTCTCGCTATACATCGCTAAAAAATTCCGCCGATGACGTGACAAACAACAAGAAAAGAAAACAAACCTGACGTCTGACGACAAACGGCAAGAAGTTGTCCTGGGCCGAGTTGTCCCTCACGGAGGAGTCCTTGTCTGCCATGCGGTCCCCCGGAGATGACTCTGACGAAGATGGTGACACAAGGTCGGTCCTTTATGACGTCCTCGTATACAACGAGTGGAGAGTGGGCGGACAAGATGAGGAGGCAAGACAGCAGGACCAGCAGCAGGATCAGGACTCGACCGACTCAAAGTCCAGGTGGGGCACTCTGGCCGGGTACCTGGCCCCAAGGCTCCCCTGGCGTATTCGCTCTCAGTCCAGCCCCGTCCAGCGCTTCCTGGACATGCAGGACATGCGCATCACCTGGCGCTTCGCCGTCTCCCCCGATGCCTCTCTGGTGGCGGTGGCGCAGGACGACGTGTTAGAGATCCTTTCTCGCCGCGGGCCCTCCCCCGGTCAGAAGGGCTCCGGCCCCAACTACGTGGCCGTGTCCCGCGCCGAGCTGCCCCCGGACCCGGCTCCAAGGCTGCGCTGCCTCTCCTGGTCCGGCGACGGTCTCTTCTTGGCCGTCACCGCCAGCAACGGGCGCGTCTTCGTGTACGACGCGACCGGGGACCTCGTCTTCGCCGTCGTCTCTAACAACCTGCCTCCATGGAACGCCCCCTCCTCGATAGGGTCCAGCTATTGCAAGGTGGAATTCGTGGAGACACGCGACGGCAGCACGGATGGCGATTGGCACTCGGAGCTCTTCGTCATGGACTTCACTGGGAATTTCAACACCTTCCTCTGCTCCCGCACCGGATACCAGGAGCTGGCCTCCTCCTCCTCCGTGGCCAGGGCATACACGGCCGGTATATCCGATGCCGTCGTCCTGCCTGAGCTCTCCCTTCTCTACGTCTGTGGACAGTCCAAGCTTGGAGTCGGGTCCAGCGGCATCACATGCTGGAGAATGACGGAAGAGGAACCCTTTCTCCAGCAGGTAGGTGGCTCCTTGTGAACAATTTATATGTCCCCTCTTGACGCTGTTCTGATTCCTTAGGTGGAAATTGCTGACCGCCACTCTGAATCTTCGGGCCTTTGGCGCCGGATCACCGGCCCTGGTGTGCCGGACGACTTTGCCTACTTGCTGGCCGTATCCGAGGACGGCCGCTCCCTGGCTGCGGCGCACGTCTCCTCCGGCGACATTTCAGTGTGGTCCCTCCCCTCCTTGGTGCGAAGGAGGGTCATCCCGCTGGAGGAGCAGGGATGCCACGACGACGTCAACCCGCACTGCCTGCGCAAGGGCGGCGGCAGCGGCAGGAGCAAGGCGGGAGGCAAGTCCGTCTTCCTTAAGCACCCGCTCCGCTTCCACCCGACTTCTCTGCGGTGGTGGGACGGTGCCTCCCTCGTCGTGGGGAGGCTCTCCGGTGGGCTCACCATCCTGCCCGTGAGGGAACCAGGGGAGAACCTACTGGGGGAGTCGGCAGAGTTCTTCGCTCCCTCGCCGTCGCTCTCGCAGTGCTTCGAGTTCGGATTCTTCGGGCTGGAGGTGGACGGGGAGAAGCGCTTCCTGGAGACCGATGCCAACGCAGAAGAAGCTGGCGTGGGGTGGAGGGAGTACCTGTCCGATATCGCCGATTCTGTCTTCAGGGGCAAGTCCGAGGAGGACGAAGATGAGAAAAAGGGGCAGAAGGGAAGCGAGGAGGAGGGGGCGACGTACCGGCTGCTATACTTCCAGAGCACTTCGCCGGAGGAGCTCTTCCAGAAGAAGATCGAGGAGGAGGAGTACGGCGAGGCAGTGGTTCTGGCGCGGCACTTTGGCCTCAACTGCGACCGGGTTTACGTGGAGCAGTGGCGCGCCTCTAACCACTCCGCTGTGGCGGCGCAGGACTACCTGTCCAAGGTTGAGGCGCCCCTGGCGGCGCTGAGGGAGTGCGCTTGCGCAGTCCCCGCTACCGCCGAGGCCTGCAGGTCTCTACTCTCCTTCGGCTTGGCCAGGGCAGAGATGGAGCTGGTGTCAGAGAATGGAGAGGGAGGCGAGGAAGAGGAAGAAAGGGAGAAGATCGCTGCCGTGAGAGACTCGCTAAGGAACTTTGTCTTCATGCTGGACCTCTATCTGGCCACCTGTGGTGGAGACGAGGAAGAGTACTCTGCCAAGGAGTTTGCCGCATTCAGATCCCGCGGGATAAAGGAGACTGCTGTCAAGCTGGCCTTGGGAGGAGACTCCCGTCGCTTGAAAAATTTATTCGAGGCCTGTTCCGTGGAGGGAGAGCTTGGATCGAACCTCACCTCCGTCTTGTCTTCCCTCCCGGAACCCTTCGACCCAATGCCGGAGATTGCTGACCTGACAGTCTCGCTCAAGACCGCCTCCTCCAAGGTCAGGCCTCCAGCTACCGTTGACCTACCCGATCAAGGCTGGTTCAAGTATCGCGCCGACGAAATGGTTCGGAGCTCCGGCCAGTCCGACTATGCTCTCAGCATGCTACACCTGGCGGCCAACCTCGGCGAAAGTTCCGTCGACCCCTTCTTCTACCATCACCTGGCCACCTACGACGCCCTCGTCTTCGAGAAGAAGGACCTTGGTGTCGGTTTCGACAAGCTGTGCCAGATGGACGACCTCCAGCTGCTCAAGGTCCTCCTAGATAGGCCCAGGCCTAACGCCGCCAAGGTGTTCAAAACCCTGGGTCTGCCCTTCCTGGACCGGGTGGAGCAGTGCCGGTCCGGAGGCGCAGTGGACCTCTTCCGTCGCTTCGTTGTCGACCTCGCCCCCGGGGACTTCATCACCGCCTCCGACCTTGTCCGCGTCGTGGCAGACAACCTGGAGGAGACTTGGTTCTCCGCCTCCGACCTGAGATCCTTCGGCGCCGACGTGGTTTGGGGCAGCGGTTCCTCCGCCGACATCCAGGGTCTCGCCTCCTTCCTCGCCTACCTCAAGCAGTTCTGCGTCGGGGGAGGGAGCGAGGCGGAGGACGAGAGGGAATTCTCCTCCCTCTTGGAGGCTGTCAAGACGCTGGGGATTGTCAACAAGTACGACAACTCGGCCACCATAGCGGCAGTCAAGGAGGCACAAGGTGCGGGAGCCAAGGACAAGGCGGCTTCTATGATCACCAGTGTGGTGAATTCGGCAAAGGATCTTCTTCGAAGCAAGGTGACGTTCTAGACTACGGAGGAATGAAGATTTAAAACTGCGAATGTCATCCTTCATTTCTTTACAGCCTGCCCTTCGAAATGAAGTACTTCACGACGTCCTCACCATCACAGCATCCTGCCAAGATCTTGACCTGAGAACAGCCTTCCAGATCTTTTGCAGGACTATACTTGAGCTAGGAGACTTCTCCGCCATAGACCTCGCCAAGGACATCATGTCGGGCGGCACCAAGCAGAGGAGGGACAGCCTTGGCAGCCTAGGCGTGAGCAAGACCCCGGGAGCTGAGCTGAAGAAGACCATGTCCCACTTTGGCCTGGGCCCTCCGTCGGCAGCAGAGATGTGCAAGCTGGTCGCCGCCGCCGCGGCCACTTACCTGGGCCAGGCCAGGTGTTGCACGGACGACAAAGTCAAGCTGGCAGAGGCCTGTGTCGTTGCTGCTCCAGCCGGCGAAGAAGCAGGTGCGGCGGCGGGTCTGAGAGAAGCGAGGGACTTTGTTGGCGCTGTTCTGGTGTTGTCAAAATTCGGCTTCGTGTCACCGCTGCGGCCTTCTGTCCTTCGCCGCTGCGGGACCCCCGACGAGGTGGGGAAGCTCCTTCACTCCCACATCGTCTTGGAGAGGGGGGGAGCGGCAGATGTCATATCCTCCTTGGGTGACTTTGCCGTGCTTCTCTCTCGCTCCATGGGCTTGGACGGGAAGGAGACGAGAGCGTGGACACTGGCGGCGGCCGCCAGGGTTGCCCTGGAGGCCGGCGATAGAGCTGCCTCCCTGGAGTATTGCTTGGTGCTGGCCGAGGAGCGCCTTGGTGCCGCCGGATGGAAGGTCTGCCACGACCTGGTGGAGGACGCCGAGTTTGTTGAAGCGTCTGCGCTGAGGGCGCTCAGGACCTTCAGCTCTGCCTACTGCGACAGGGGACCCAGCCTAGAGGATGTCTGCCAGAAGCTGGCGGCCAAGGACGGTGGAGACCCCTCGCTCTTCGCCGCCAGAGACGTCGTCCCAGGGTTCACCTTCGCCGAGAACAGCCTGGAGTCCTGGGACAGCACCAGCCAGGCAAGGAGGCTGGCGGACATCTTTGGCGAGCCGGACGCCTACAAGAAGGGCGGTATTTTTCACCAGCTCGGGGACCAGCACGTCTTCGAGCAGGACATGGCGCTGGCTCTGGCGGCCACGGACGAAGAGGAAATCGGCAAGGATCAACTAGGAGAGGAGGAGGAGGAGGACTCCATCGTTCTGCTAAAGCACAGTCTGGTTGCTGGATCGCACGCAGCCTTCTCCAAGCTGGGAAACGAGACCGCCCTGTCGCTCTCCCTGCTTCACCTTTGCAACGTTTGCTTGATGGTGGGCAAGGAAAAGCACTTGAATATCCTTGTGGGCAAGCACAAGGACCCTGCTGATGCCAAGACAGATGTCAAGGCCAAGTCGCCAGCTCCCAATAAGGAGGATGAAATGGATTCCAAAGACGATTACTCGCCTTCAATCGAGAACACCGATTCTGAAGAGAAAGATGCATCTTCCGAGCCTCCAGTCCAGGAGAAGGAAGCTTCTCCCGAGCCAGAACTTGAACTTCCTCCCGTCTGCAAACGATACGAGGAACTCAAGGATTTCGGGGTCCCTCCCGGCTTGAGGACTTTGTCAAGCTGCCTCCGGCCGAGAAAAAAGGACTAGAGATCGGCAACTTCGTGACAACCTGTGATTATAAAGAGTTGACGCCCCAAGATATTTCTTTATACCACCTGCCACAAATGGAATCGTTTTAGCATCGTTGTTAAGAGTTTAATATATACGTACGGTAATTGTCCATCATAATTTATTTTCATCTCTCGCTCTATTCCTCAAGCACTATTGTGCCAACCATTAGAAATTGTCGCACACCATAAATACGCACTGAAAACTACTATTTGTTTTTTCTGGGAGGAGGATACAGGTCACCGTTCTTCAAACTTATGAGCAACTTGTGTTTTGAGTGAGTTCTTTTTTCTTTGGCTTATTAGTAAGATTTTTCGTCTTTTTCGCAATTTCTGATACTGGTGCTGAGAGCACTTTGACTCTTTCATTACTCAACAACCTCTTCCTCCTCCACATCTTCCTCGATTTCGCCTTCCTCCTCCTCAGGGACCTCTTCCTCTTCTTCCTCCGCAGCGTCTTCACCTTCTTCAACCTCCTCTTCCTCCACATCTTCCTCTTCTTCTACAACAACTTCTTTGACCTCTTCTTCTTGACCTTCTTCCTCTTCTACTACTTCTGGCTGTTCTTCCTCCCCTTCAACCTCTTCTACTTCAAAAACTATTGCAGAATTCTCTTCTCCCTCTTCTACTTCTTCCTTTTCTCTCTCTTCTGGTTCTTCCTCTTCATCCATTGTTTCTCCCTCCTCCTCAGTCATTTCTTCGTCTTCGAAAACAATATTGTCGCCTCCTTCCTTCTCCTCCACGACGGTTTCCTCCTCCACTACCTCAAATTCTATTTCTTCAGTAGGCTCTTCGCCTTCGGGCTCCTCTACGTCCTCAGGTTCTTCCTCGACCTCCACCTCCTCCTCCTCTGGCTCCACCTCATCATCTCCAGAATCAGGTTCTTCAACGACCACTTCCATCTCTTCTTCGACCTCCTCCTCCTCAACGACCACTTCGTCGCCTTCCTCCTCGACCTCCTCCTCCTCAACGACCACCTCGTCGCCTTCCTCCTCCACCTTCTCCTCCACCACTTCCACCTCGACGACCTCCTCTTCCTCCTCCTTCTTCGCCACCCCGATCTGCCCGGCCAGCGTGCACGACTTGCAGCAGAAGTCGGCGTAGTAGTCGTTCATGGTGCAGAACCTGGCCCTGACGATGAGCTCGCAGTTTGCCAGATGGGGCTTGTCTACGCACTCCTGCGGCACCTCGCCCTCCCTCACCTCCACCTCCACCGAATCGGAGACGCTCTCGTGCTCGTTGGTGGCCCTGCACGTGTACACCCCTCCGTCGATGGGGGTGGCCCTGGAGATGGTCAGCCCGTAGCGCCCGCTCTCGCCGCTCCCCTCCACAGACACCCGATCCGACTTTGGCAGCTGCAGGTTGTTCTTGTACCACCTTACGGCCGGGATGGGGTAGCCCCTGGCCGAGCAGGAGAGGGAGATGGCCTCGCCGTACTCGAACTCTGTCTGGTCCCTGGAGACCTTGACCTCTATGGGCATCTTGCTCGGGTGAACCTTTAGGGTGAGCTGGTTCCTGGCGCCGCCCACGCCGCCCAGGCCGTTGTCGGCAAGGACGGTATAGACGCCGGAGTCGTCCAGGCTGGCGGACTCGATACGGACAGAGCCGCCAGGGAGCTGGGTTATTCTAGGAGGAGAAGCAGAAGGGAAAAATCATTTACTAGCATTATCAGCAGCAGCCACAACAGTTACAGCAGCAAGAAGAGGAAGAGAAGTGGCAGCAACAGCAACAGCAACAACAATGATACCAAACGCAACAATACAAAAAACATAAACTACAGGATGGGAAAGGTGGTTTCAATAATTATCATCAAAGGAAAGAATTACCTTTCGTCTCCTCCTGCCGTGTCTAGCTCGCCGTCCTTGAACAGCCAGGTGATCTTTGGCGTGGGGTTGGCCTCGATGGACACCTGCAGAGTCACCGTCTCCTCCTCTTCGACCACGAACAACTGTACGTGGGAAATTAGAATTATGTAAAAAAAATCTGTGATTATGATTTGGATATTTATTACCTTGGTGGGAATCTCGATTTCGGGTGGGAAGGCGTTGGGACAGAACGTCTCGCAAGCCTGCTGACTCTCAAATCTTTGAAAAGGGAAGGAATTTTTCTTAGAGTAATTGCATTAAATTCAACTTTTATAATTAAAAACCTGTTGTCGTTTCCTCCGCATCCGGTGTAGTAGAAGGGCCTGCATCTCTTTGCGTCCTTGTCAAAATACCAGGCGGCCTCCTTCATCTGGCAGATGCCGACCATTCGGGGCTGAGTGCAAACCTTTTCAAGAAAAAAAAACTTGTTAAAAATTGGTTCGTTAAATGCGAAAAGATGCTTCTCACATTCTTGGCCTTTGCAAGCACTGCTTTGTGCATGCAGGTGTTTTCGCAGGCCTCCGCTGTCGAGAACCTGTTCCTGTTCCCCATGCATCCTGTGTAGTTGAAGGCCCTGCACTCGCCGTCGTCCTGGTCGTAGTGGAAGCGCAGGAACTGCCCCCTGCAGGGCCCGGGCTCGACAGGCTGCGAGCACACGTCCAGGTCCTCCGTCTCGGCCTGAACGCAGGACTCCTGGCACTCCTGCTCGCTCTCGAAGCGGTTCCCGTTGCCCAGGCAACCGCCGTAATCGAACGGGAGGCACTTGCCGTATGCAGTGTCGAAGAACCAACGCTGCTCGCGACCGTTGCACGGGCCCTTTACCTGAGGGTGGTTTGCAAATGTTGTGTTTTGTGCATTAAAAAAACATATATATACGTGCAATAGTTACCTTCGGCAGGTAGCATCTTCCCGATCCGCTGGGCGTGACGCACATCTCCTGGCACTCCTCGGAAGAGATGAATCTGTTGGCGTTGCCCCCGCAGTCGGACCACCAGTACCTGAAGGAAAAATATTCGTGGTCAAACTTCGTATCATGTTTGGTTCATGTGCTTGTTTTCCATTTGCCTTGAGCATCCGCCGTATTCTTTGTCGAAGAACCAGCGAACAGTGAAGTTCTCCCTGCAGCTTCCAGGATCTTTGTCCAAATGGCAGGCTTCTCCCGGAATCTGTGAAAGAATGTGAAAAGAATTTTACTAACAACATCGGCATGAAGAAGAATCATACGAACCGCAACGTGCAAAAAATTAACGAGTAACTGAGTGAAGTAGCGGCAATGATAACTTTCACAAAAACAATTTCAACATCAGCAAAAATACAACCGCAATAGTAACATCTTCAGCACCAACATCGGCACTAGCAACTAAACCAACAACAACAACAGCAACAGCAGTAAGAAAAAAAACTTCAGCAGTAGCAAACAAATAAAAAAATTCAGCTACAATAGCAACAAAAACACCTTTAACACCACTATCAGGAGCAGCCATCCCACCTCTCCGCATCCCGCGAACGGCTGCCCCTTCTCCTCCTCGAGCACATCCTCCCCCTGCGGATCTGGCGCCTCCGATGCCCCGTCCGGGCAGCACCCGTGCTCTGACCCGGCGCACTCGCACCCGAGCCCGTAGGCGCCCTCCGCCGGGGTGAACCCGTCCGGGCAGCACCCGTGCTCGGAGGCCTCGCACCCGGGGCACCCGGCCTGGTCCGGCCCGGACGCCGCCGTCGACCCGTCGGAGCAGCACCCGTGCTCGTGGGTCTGGCAGGGGCAGTCGTCGGCGCCGCCGGGGGGAGCAGCAGTGTACTGGTCAGGGCAGCAGCCGAAGGGGGAGAACTGGCAGCCGCAACCGGTGAAGTCGGGGCCGCCCGCTGGGCTAACGTCGTCCTATTTAATATTGTTTAAAATCATTCCTGGTTTTTTTATCCCAAGTAAAAAAATGAAGTTACCACTTATATTGCGAGCAATGAAAAAAATATCTTAAGCTTCACCCGATCCAATATGGTGTGGGCAACCTAGCAAAAGAATCCCGATTAATTGGAACTCACCGGGCAGCAACCGAACTTTGAATCCTCGCAGCTGCACCATGCGGGTGAGTCGGGCGAGACGACCCCCCTCGGCTTCTGGAAGGGAGCAGGACGGACGTTGTCAGGGCAACAGCCGAACTCTGACCCCAGGCAGCATCCCTCTCCATTGGGGCCGTGAGCGGGGACGTCAGGGAGATCCTCCTCCTCTTCTTCTTCTCCTGCTCCTCCGATGGACATTGGCGTGCAGCAGCCGAAGGTGGAGTTTGCGCACTCCCGGTCATCCTCAATGGTGTCGTAGTACAGAACCGAGCTGTCCACCACGGAGGTCTCGTTCTCCATCTCTTGGTAGTCTTCGTCTTCGTAGTCGGTGCCGTTGTCGTACAGCAGGTAGGCCTCTTCTTTCACAATTAGTTCCTCCTCTACCGGGACGCGCTCATCCTCCACTTTTTCCTCCTCGACCACCACAACTATTTCATCCTCCTCGACCACTTCTTCTCCGTCATCCTCATCCTCCTCCTCCACGACGACGACCTCTTCTTCTCCTTCCATTGGCTCCAGCCCGGCTTCAATCTCCAGTATCGCTGCTGCTTCTTCCTCTTCCGTGAGACCCTGGTCCTCCTCCACCTCCTCCGGGTATTCTCCGTACTCCGGTCCCTTGGTCATGTCGTCGTCTTCACCAGCAGCTTCCAACTCTACTTCATACTCCACCGTCCTCTCAGCCTCGGGAAGTTCGGAAACCTCCTCGATCTCAACTTCCTCCACCACCTCCTCGTTCACTTGGAGATCCTCTTCTATCGCTTCCTCCATTGTTTCTTCTTCCTCCTCCGCCGCTTCTTCTCCTGCTTCAGCATCTTCCGATTCCTGTACTTCAATTAGCTCTTCTTCTTCCTCCAACGCCACCTCTTCTTCTTCGGTAGCCTCTTCCCCTTCAACTTCTTCAACTTCATCCTCACCATCACTTTCTCCTTCTTCCTCGGCAGGAGGCTCTTCTATCTGCTCTTCCACGTCTTCGGCACCGTCTTCCGCCTCCGCGGCTTCCTCTTCCAGCTCTTCTTCAGCAGCAGCCTCCTCCTCCATTACCTCCTCGTCGGTGGCCTCCAGGGCTTCCTCCTCCGCCACCGTGGAGTTGTCAGCGTAATCGTAGTCCTGATATTCGACCGTCCCGTTCTCCGAACCGCCGTAGTCGCCATCATAGTCGCCGTCCAAGGTATCGTTGTAGTCACCTCCGTAGTCACCTTCCAAGGTGTCGTTGTAGTCCCCGTAGTCGTCCGACTCCTGCCGCTTGAACCTCTCGTAAAAGAGGCCTTGGTTATTGTCAAGTAGTCTCGGTGGCGGCAGCGCCTCCACCAGAGACCTCTGATGCCAGTGCAGGCCAGAGTCAAAACCGCACAGCAGCACCAGCAGCGCCGTCAGCGCCGACGCCGTCGTCGACGGCAGCGGCAACGGCATCTTGCCGTTCAGGCACAACCTCCGTAACGTACGGCTTGCAGAAGCGACACTGAATACTTTCGCTTGCGTGTGTACAAACGGCGGAAAAAAAGAAAATTTAACGAAAAAGAGGAGGAAAGCGTGCGAGGTCGGCGGATGGAGTGTGGAGGATGACCCAAATTTCTTCCCCCCGGTCGTGCTCTTTTTCGCCTTTCTAGTAGGTATCTACATCTCCGTGTCCATCCTCGGCCGGGGCCCCCCCCCACCCCCAAAAACCCCCCAACCACCAAACAAACCCACCGACCCCCCCCCCCCCAAACCCCCGCACCCACCACCGGGGGGGGCAAAAAAAGATTAGG
>JAAUYJ010098541.1_pt1 | contig 11186 bp, 11 predicted proteins | sample 7278031 | NCBI WGS metagenome assembly JAAUYJ01 (sample SAMN14350222, study PRJNA611818) | marine sediment metagenome | isolation source: surface marine sediment (1.8m) | place: French Polynesia: Moorea | collected 2018-08 | reverse complement strand
TTCGCGAAATCTAGGGATTACTTCTGTCATTTATCATTTAACATTTATCTATCATCATGAAAGTTAGGGAATAGGGACTGAGAGAGGAGGGGAAATAATACTTATTACTTATTACTTATTACTTTATTCCTCATCCCTTCAATTATCCCCTAGAATGAGTAATTCTCCAGGTTAATAAAATAACAGGAATAATCCCCACTATAACTATTGCTAGGGCTGGAGCGGAAGCTTCAATAAGTCTTTCGTCAGAAGCATATTGATATACTCGAATGGCTAGAGTATCGAAATTAAAAGGACGAATTACTAATGTTGCTGGTAATTCCTTCATGACATCCACAAAGACTAACATAGCAGAAGTTAATAAACCGCCAGCCATTAAAGGGGCGTGAATTTTTACTAGGGTAGGAGTAGCAGTGTAACCCAAACTACGGGAAGCATCATCGAGACTGGGAGTAATTTTATTTAAACTAGATTCAACGGAACTAAAAGCTACAGCAAGAAACCTAACAATATAAGCAAATATTAAACTAAATACTGTCCCAGAAAGCAATAAACCTGTAGAAATACCAAAATTAGCTTGCATCCAGCTATCAATACTGTTATCAAAATTCCCTAAAGGAATTAATATTCCCACCGCAATTACTGAGCCTGGAATAGCATAACCCATAGCAGCAATTCTGACGGAGATACCCATTATCCAATTAGACTGTAATCTTTGTCCATAAGCCATAATCAAAGCAATAATTACCGCAAGAGCAGCAGTGGCAATAGCTAAGATAAAACTATGTTGTGCTAAACTCCAAAAATCATTATCAAAAGTAGCATCCAGATTATTCAGAGTCATCTGTAACAAATCCCAAGCAGGAATTAAAAAGCCTAATATCACAGGAAAGATACAAGCTATTGCAGCTAAGATACCTCGCCCTAAACCCAATTCATATTTAGGGAGTTTTTTTCCAGAAGCAGCAGTTTGATAATACTTAGCTTGTTGACGGGATAATCTTTCTAAAACAATTAAAGCCAGAATAAACAACATTAAAAAAGCAGCTAATTGGGCTGCTGCTGCTCTTTCTCCCATCCCCAACCAAGTACGATAAATACCAGTAGTAAAAGTTGTCACTCCAAAATATTCTACTGTGCCAAAATCATTCAAAGTTTCCATTAGAGCCAGAGCCAAACCAGCCATAATAGATGGTCTAGCTAAGGGTAAAGCAATAGTAAAAAAACTGCGCCAAGGGTTACAACCCAGAGAGCGACTAGCTTCTAGAGTACATACCGACTGTTCTAGAAAAGCGACTCGCGCCAGTAAATAGACATAGGGATATAACACCAAAATTAACATTACCATTGCACCCCAAAGGGAGCGAACATTAGGAAACCAATAGTCTTGGAAACTCGTCCAACCAAAGATATTCCTTAATGTTGTTTGTACTGGACCAAAATAGTCTAATAAGTTGGTATAGGCATAAGCTAGTAAATAAGCAGGTGCAGCTAAGGGTAATAGCAATAACCATTCTAACCAGCTACTACCCCTAAAACGACACATCGTAACCAGCCAAGCTGTACCTACACCAATAATTAAAACCCCCATTCCCACTCCTATCATGAGCCAGAGGGAATTAGTAATATAGTCAATTAGTACAGTATCTAGTAGGTGTTGCCAGATTTGTGCAGCATTAGTAAATACACTACTAAACACGAAGATTACTGGGGTAGCAATAATTAATGCGATCGCACCTACCGTAATAATCCAACCCTTGAACAAATAACCCTGTAAAACAGTATCAATATAACTTTTCATAAAATATAGAATACACTTTAGTTATGCTGTATGTGTAATTAACAAAAACATGGGGAATAATACTAATTAGAGTCCAGACAATAATTACGTAATAATTAAATTACAAGTGCTAGTATTTAGACACTTTAAATTTAAAGTTAAATTTATAGATTGTGCTTATTTGTTTTTAAGCTTTACTTTCCCCCTCTATGATTAAGCGTCGTTTGTGTTTCTTATTAGCTTTTGGGATAACCTATTGTGGTTTTATTGTTGCTGGTGCAGCAAAAACCCTAGAACCTAAGCCGACAAGCTTCATTGTGGCTCAAAATAGCAGTATTGAAGCAGCAGACAGTGATACTATAGAAGCCATCAGATTAAGTTATGATGCCTTAATGCAAGCTGGTTATACTGCCGACAAAGACCGAGACTATGTTACTGCTTTAAAATATTTTCGACAGGCTTTAAACCTGCGCCCTAATGATTCTTGGGCAAATAAAGCTATTAAAAATATTACCACTTATGCTTTCGATCGATATATGCAAGTTGGTTACAAAGCAGATCTTAATCGAGATTACCAGAATGCTTTAACAAACTTTCAAAAAGCCTTAGAAATTAACCCCAATTCCCCCTATGCTCAACAAGCAGTTACTAATATTTCCCAATATTTAGCGGTGAACTCTCAAGAGTCTGGGAATAATCAAGAGGGTGATAGTTTTAACTTGTTATGGATTATTATAGCGATCGCTGGCACTGGGGGAATATCAGCAATTTTATTATTTTTCTTATTTCAAAAAACTAATAGTATCAATTTAGAATCAGCAGTAAAAGCACCAAAAGACCAGGATTTCATAAATTCAGCCACTCCTACAGTCCTAAACCCACCTTATGGCAATACCAACCAAGCAACAGAAGAAGACGATTTAAAATTTGCTGAAGATGAAACCATAATCACCCCTTTACCTACAGAAGAATCTCAACCAGAATCAGAAGCCAAAGAAGTACCACCACCACCACAAGCAGAAGAAAATCAGAGTCAAGAAATTGTGGCTACTAGTAGCCAGATTTCTAGATTAGATATTGTTCCCGAATTAATTAAAGATTTAGAAAAAACTGAACGCAATGTTAGACAAAAAACTATTTGGGAATTAGCACAAATGGGTGATTCCAGAGCAATGCAACCTTTAGTAGAGTTAATGATTAAAGTTGACTCTCAAGAAAGAGGCTTAATTTTAGAAGCCATGACCCAAATTGCTAGTCGCACTCTCAAACCGATGAATAAAGCGCTGATGATGACCCTTGAGGATGAGAATTCTCGTGTCAAGCAAAATGCAATTCGGGATTTAACCAGAGTCTATGAACTGATGAACCAAGTAACTAAACGCTTATCTCAAGCAGTGGAAGATTCTGATGAAGAAGTCCAAAAAACTGCTGAATGGGCATTAAAAAAACTCAATAAAATGCCACAAGTCCCATTTTGGCAAAATCATAACATGAGTGAAAATAATCAAGATGTATCGTCAAACTGATATTTAGTTATCTATGCTGAAATTATTATTTATCTCCACTCCTGTTGGTGCATTAGGTACAGGACAAGGGGGAGGTGTGGAATTAACCATCCAAAATGTTGCTCAAGAATTACAACAGAGAGGATACAAAATAGAAGTAGTTGCGCCAGTAGGATCAGTTTTACAAAATATTCCAGTTACAGAAATCTCAGGAAACTTACAAATTGCGGTACAAACTCAAGGAAGAGATATTCCCATCTGCTTACCTTCCGATTCAACATTAGCTAATATGCTAGATTATGCCCGTCAGGTGCAACATGAATATGACTTGATAGTTAATTTTGCTTTTGATTGGCTACCATTTTATCTAACTCCTTTCTTCCATTTTCCTATTGCCCATTTTATTAGTATGGGTTCGATGACTGAAGCTTTGGATCAAATTATGACCCAGATAGCGACAAATTATCCTCAGACTATTGGAGTCTATACCAAATCTCAAGCGGATACTTTTCCCTTTGCAGATACCTGTACAATTCTTAGCAGTGCTATTGACTTATCTCTCTATCAGTTTGTCTCGAACCCAGGAAAATCCCTCGCTTGGTTAGGGCGGATTGCTCCAGAAAAAGCCCTAGAAGATGCAGTAGCAGCAGTTAATATTACGGGTACTCCCCTCAAAATTTACGGTAAGATACAAGACCAAGATTATTGGCAACAAATTCAACAGGATTTTCCTAACGCTCCCATAGAATATATGGGTTTTCTTTCTACTCAAGAGTTACAACAAGAATTAGGTCAATGTCGCGCTTTGTTAATGACTCCTCGTTGGATCGAAGCTTTTGGTAATGTCGCTATTGAAGCTTTAGCCTGTGGTGTCCCTGTAATTGCTTATAGTCGTGGGGGTCCCGCAGAAATTGTCAAAGATGGTGTAACAGGTTTTTTGGTTGAGCCTGATAGTATTGAAGGACTAGTGAGAGCTATTAATCAGGTTGATTTAATTGACCGTCATAAGTGTCGTCAGCAAGCAGAGACAGAATATTCCTTAACTACTTTAGGCGATCGCTTTTCCGCTTGGTTCAACCAAATTTTAGCAACCACCTCATAAACTAACCAGCCTCTCGGTGGGGCTAATTAGTACTTAAATACTAAATACCTCTTCTAATCAATCTGGTGACATACTCCCAACATACTCATAAAAGATTACAGCGTGGGACTTATAGCTGGTCAAACTCCTCAACAGTTAAAAAAATCAGAAGATATTAGTCAGAAAAATAAGAACTGTTTTAAAGTAATTTTTTTTAGTGTTGTTCCAGAGAAACTCTTGCATTGCAAGGCTCTAAAGCCCAGATTCTATCCCAGAAACAAAGTATACATCGATATATTAACTGATAATTTGCCATAAATGTTAGCTTTTACAATGATGTAATCTAAGTACATATACCAAGGGATGAAATACTTATGGGTCAGGACAAGTTAGGTAGTACCGCATTACTATCATCAAGGGAATTAGAAATACTAGAGTTGGTTGTTCAAGGTTTGAGTAATTATAAAATTGCTCAAGAGTTGGACATCAGTAAGCGGACTGTTGACAATCATATTAGTAATATCCTCAAGAAGACTAACGCAGATAATCGAGTTGAGTTGGTACGCTGGGCTTTACAATGGGGCAAAGTTTGTATTGATGAAGTAAACTGCTGCTCTTTACCTGCTCCTGCTGAATCCAAAGAAACTAATGAGATGGTATCTTAAACTAAGACAGAAACGCCATTTTTTGATCTTAGTGGGAATAGCGCTCGCCATAACTAGCTGCGGAGAATCAGGTTATGTAACCCCACCCACTATCGACCTAGGAGCTACCCTCAACACCAAAGCAGCAGAAACCGCACCTCATTTGTCCCACGATGGTCGTTATCTAGTCTTTACTAGCGATCGCGACTCTCAAAGAGGTATTTTTCTTTATGACCGACAAGCTAATAGTCTGCTGTCTCTTCCAGGGCTAAATCAGCCCCAAAGTATGCAATATCAAGGAGATATTAGTGATGACGGTAGATACATAGTGTATGTTTCCGAACAACTGGGTAAAACGGATATTTTTCTGTATGATCGTGTTGCCCTACAATCGGAAAATATTACTCAAGATTTTATCGGGGAAGTTCGCAATCCTTCCATTAGTGGTAATGGGAGATTTATCGTGTTTGAGGGTAATCGCTCGGGACAATGGGATATTGAAATTTATGACCGTGGTTTAGACATCCCTTTATCTTTACCCTCGGCAGAATCAACGAGTAATCAGGAATAAGTAAGAAGGATTCTGGATGAAGGATGAGGAAGGAATAAGTAATCAAAAATTAGCAATTAGCAATTAGCAATTAACAATTAACAACTAACAACTAACAACTAACAACTAACAACTAACAAAATTTTTGGTCTATCCATCTTTTAGCTTTTCTGATCGCATCTTTTGTAGTTAAGGCTTTAGGTACTGCTACTGCACAACCTTTATCATAGTTGACCCAAGCAGCATAAATACATTGTCCGTTTTCTTCATCGCGATCGATTTCAATTTTGCAGCCACGATAAGCAAAAGAAAGAATAATTCGAGGATAGTTAGGCTCTATCATTTTTGTTTAATGCCCTAGCTAAAAATAAAAAACAGGTTGGGGAAATTAATACCCAACCCCAGTTAAACTCGTAATTAAGCAGCAGCTAAATTTTCAGCTACAAAATCCCAGTTGACGAGCTTAGAAAGAAAATCATCAATGTAAGCAGGTCGTTTATTTTGATAATCCAAATAGTAAGCGTGTTCCCAAACGTCCATTGTTAATAGAGGAATTTGTCCACTTGTTAAAGGATTATCTGCGTTGAGAGTTTTAGTTACTTTCAGGGTATCACCATCAAGCACTAACCAAGCCCAACCGCTACCAAATTGAGTCGCACCAGCATTTTTAAATGCTTCGACAAATTTCTCGAAACTACCAAAATCAGCATCAATTTTTTTGGCTAATTCTCCTGTAGGAGTACCACCGCCACTGGGTTTCATACATTGCCAATAAAAGCTATGATTCCAAGCTTGAGCAGCATTATTAAATAATCCCGCTTTGCTAGAATCACCTGCTACTGCTTTAATTACTTCCTCAATGGGTTTACTATCTAGGTCTGTACCTTTAACCGCATCATTGTACTTGTTGACATAAGCAGCATGATGTTTGTCGTGATGAAATTCCAAGGTAGTTTTGGAAATAGATGGCTCTAAAGCCGTATATCCATAAGGAAGAGATGGTAACTCGTAAGCCATAATGTTCGTCCTCTCACAAAATATTTGATTGGAAAAGTTAAAAATATTAAGTCTGATCCTAGTTTTATTGACAGTCGATAGCAGACTCAGAATTATTCTGAACTTCCTTGGAGATACTATCGCAGTTTAGAAAAATGCAACATCCTCATCCCAGGGAGGGGGAAAATTGATATTTAAGATAAAAAGGTTTAGATAGGTATGGGGAGCAGGGGGAGTAGCAAGTAGCAAGTAGCAAGTATCCGCAATTCATGAATTGCGGATACTTGAGTCGGTGAGTCGGTGAGTCAGTGACTTGTCAATTTTTACGCTTCAGAAGTTGGTTCAACTAACTCAGGGGGTAAGATTGGTAAAGAGATTGTAAAGATAGAACCTTTGCCTAGTTTACTATTAACAGAAATTTTGCCATTACAGCGTTGTACTAGTTGCTGCACAATAGTTAAACCCAAACCAGCACCCATAATAGGTTCGTCTCCGATTCTCCTGGTACGATAAAAACTGTCAAATATGTTGTTAAATTCTTTCGGATCAATTCCTTTTCCCGTATCACTAATAATGATTTCCACAAACTCATTTTTTGAGGAAGCTTGGACAAACACTCGACCTTGAGCAGGAGTAAATTGCAAACTATTATTAAGTAGTTGCACAATCATCTGTCTTAACCAAGGACGAGGACATTGTACAGGGGGAAGATGAGAGGGGATGGTATAACCTAACTGAATCTGTTTCTCATTCGCTAGGGGTTGATAAGTGCTGACAATACCAGGGACTAATTCTTCTAAATAAACAATTTCTGATTATACAGAGTTATCTAGTTGCAATAGGGCTAATAAACCACTAACTACGGAGTTTTGACGCTCACATTCTCGCTCTAGCATTTTTAGATAACGCTGACGCTGTTCTTTTTTGAGTTGCTTTGACTCTAATAAACTCAAAGCAGTTTTCATGTGAGTAATGGGCGATCGCAATTCTTGTACTAAGTTGTTCAGAAAATTATTTTGTAGTCCTAGGGTGGTGGAAAAAGTTTCTTTATTAGCAGATTTATGAGTAACTTGATTCAGAGTTTTTTGTAAAGATTCTATAATTTGTATCTGTTTAGTGAAGAGATGACTTTTTAATTGAGGTTCTCCTGGTGCAATGGAGATTAAATCTATTTCGGGAATAGAAGCATCGGCGACCCGCTCCGCGGTTGCCTTCGGCACCGCATTTTTCAGTCCTGAAAGAAATACTTGAATAGTACTCGGCTCAAAACTAAAAACCATTTGCAAATAAGGTTGCTGTAGTCTTTTACCTGAACTTTCTACTGTTATTTTTCCTGTTTGCCACTGAGCCAGAATCAAGCAGGAAAAAGCTTCTGATAAAATCGTTAAAAAGCATTCTCGCTTTAACAAAGAGTTTTTAACTAATTTAATCGGAATTAGAGAATTAAGGGCAACAGAACCAGCTTTACTCCCATAATTGGGTTTATCGCTACATAAATAAATTCTTGCTTGAGGAACTGTTTGTTGATATTGTTTAATATCTTCTAACCAACTTTGAGACTGGGGGGTTTTAACCAAAATAGTAGGAGTTAATTGCTGTTCTCGGACTAGTTCCAAGACTGTTTTGACGCAAGTTCGCAGGGTAATGGCACTTATCTCGACAGAAGGTAGGGGAGTTCCATTTTCTTGAACTATTTGATATAGAGATAAATTGCTAATCATGCTTAAGTTCATGGAGTAAAACAGAGTTTCTGTTATTCTCTATAAGTTTTACACAACCAAAGGAAATTATCGCGACTGAGAGATAAACCTTATTGATATTCTGCCTCTATTAGTTTCAGTAATTTTAAAAATACTATTGGCTGCAATTTAGATTTTAAAGGATAATTTTGCTACTGCTAGTTGCTAATTGCCAATCTTACAACATCTTCGCGAGTGGCCCTATCCGAGCGCGAAGCAGGGTAGGGAGGGATACCGCGGTGGTCGCTCCCCGTGCCTTCGGCAGGACGAGGCTATCGAGCTAAAAGATGTATGAGGAATCACCAATCATGGTATGATATTCCCAGCGAGGCATAAATGTAATAAACCCGCAGTTGCTACTTAGGATGTCCAACTTCTGGCTTAAATGCCGACTGGCAACAGGAAGCTCTGAGGCTACCCTAGAACGATACAGTTAGTGGCAGTATCCCGAGTACAGAACCATGTGATTTAAGAGAGAGCGAAAAAATAAGCCTCTTAAATATTCTGGCTAACCGAATATATTAGCCACGGCGTTAGGAACTAACGTCGTCAGACGTGGATGGCGAACCTCTATCCAGTAGAGCTTTCGGGACTCGAAAAGGTAAGTTTACAGTGCGAAGCGTCAGAAGCACGATCTGTGAGATTGAATTTGGAAACTCAAATCTCAGGGAAGCAGATTAGAGTAGTTCATATAACTGGCTAAAGTAGCAACTACTGATTGTCCCAAGGTTTCTAAATGATAACCCCCTTCTAAACCAAACAAAACTAAATTGGTAATTTGTGTTAAATATTTACTAAACAATCCGTAATCTGATGGTTGCAAAGATATTCCTGCTATGGAGTCTTCATGATTAGCATCATAACCAGCACTAACAATTAATAAATCTGGTTTGAATGTCTTAAGAAAAGGGAGAATTTCTTGCTCAAATAAAGGCTGATAGTCTTTGATGGTGCTACCAGGAGAGATAGGTAAGTTCAGAATATTATTATAAATACCGCGTGAGCTTTTGCTTCCTGTCCCTGGATAACAAGGATGTTGATGCAGAGAACAATAAGCCATATTGGGATAGTCTTCTACAATAGCTTCTGTGCCATTACCATGATGCACATCCCAATCTAGAATCGCTACACGATTAATTTCTGGTTGTTCTAAAGCATAGTAAGCAGCGATCGCAGCATTAGAAAAAAGACAAAATCCCATAGCTTCATTTCTTGTGGCATGATGTCCAGGGGGACGAGCTAAAACAAAAGCAGGATTTTGATGAGCTAATACTGCGTCTATCCCATCTAACCAAGCAGCAACCGCTAATAGTGCTACATCGTAACTTTGAGAGGAAATGGGGGTATCTCCTTCCAGATAACCACCACCTTTGGCTGCTACATTTGCAATTCTGGTAATATGTTGTGGGGTATGAATTTGCTGAATATAGGGTAGAGGATTTCTGTCACTAGGCGATCGCCATTCTAATCTTGCTTGCCAAGGAACTTTATGTAAAGCTTCGATAATCGCAGTAAGCCTTTCAGGTCTTTCAGGATGACCATAGCCAGTCTTGTGTTCTAAGAATCGATCAGAATAAATTATAGTTAATTGTTGATTGTTCATTGTGGATTGTTAGTTACTCCTCCTATCCCACCATCTCTTACTATTGTTAGTGGTTGGTGGTTGGTGGTTAGTGGTTAGTGGTTGGTTACTCCTTATTCCTCATCCCTCATCCCTTATCCTTCATCCCTCATACCTCTATCCCTTACTTTTGTTTCGGCAATCTGGGAAATTTAGAACTAATAGGACCTAAAATTTGATTCAGTTGTCGTAATTGTTCTGCTGTCCCCATACAAATTAGAGCATCTCCTTCTAAAATCAGTGTATCCCCCATTGGTCCTGCAATTAGATTACCGTCAAAACGGCGAATTGCTAGAACTAATGCTCCAGACTGAGAGCGTAACCTAGCATCTCGCAGACTTTTACCCACATAAGGGCAAATTTGACCATCAATTAAAAATTCTTCTAGATAGTAAGAGCGATTCGAGCCTGTAATAATACCATCAACAAAATCCATTACTTGAGGTCTGAGGGCTGCTGCTGCTAGTCTTTTACCTCCTGTGATATAGGGAGATATTACCGCATCTGCTCCTGCTCTTTGTAGTTTTTTAACGGCTTCTTCATTACTGGCTCTGGCGATCGCCCTAATTTTCGGATTGAGAGTTTTAGCAGACAAAACAGTGTAGAGATTTTCTGCATCAGAAGGCAAAGCAGTAACTATACAGACAGCCTGAGCGACTTTTGCACGATTTAAAGATTCATCTAGGGTAGCATCCCCAAAAATTACTGTATAGCCTAGTTGTTTGATTTCTGCTACTTCTTCTAAATTGTCATCGATAATTATAAAGTCAATACCTTCTGCTTCAAACTCTCGCGCCACGTAGCGACCAGTACGCCCAAAACCACAGACAATATAGTGTTGGTCGAGAGAATCAATCGCCTGTTGCTCTTGTTTCATTTTAATTCCTTCTTGAAAATAATCTTGAATTAAGGCTTCAGTGAAGCGATTAACGATATAACCAATAGTTATTACGCCCATTAAAATTAAAGCGATGGTAAATAGACGACCGCGAGTGCCTAAATTTCGTACCTCAGAATATCCCACAGTAGAAAGAGTGATAATGGTCATGTAAGCAGATTCTGACAAAGGCCATTTTTCTACTAGTCTGTACCAAAGTGTACCAATTAGCACAACTCCAGCCAAAGCTATCATACCGCCGATTAATTCTTGGCGTAAGCGTCCATATTTATCCTCAAAGCTATACTTCCGCATTCCGAGATTTATTATCTATTATTTGTTATAAACACTTACCAGGAGTAATTTGTGAGAGAGTCAACCATAATTGAGAGT
>JAAUYJ010114062.1_pt1 | contig 11190 bp, 14 predicted proteins | sample 7278031 | NCBI WGS metagenome assembly JAAUYJ01 (sample SAMN14350222, study PRJNA611818) | marine sediment metagenome | isolation source: surface marine sediment (1.8m) | place: French Polynesia: Moorea | collected 2018-08 | reverse complement strand
CCCGTCCAAGACCGTGCCGGCATTGCAAGGCTCGCCCTACAACACTTCCCTGACCAGGAAGGGCTCTCTACCTGCCGCTGCCATCGCGTCTCAGGTACCATATAACAATAACACGAATTCCTATATCTACTCTTACAATAACAAAACTTTAACTCCAGCGCCCCCGCCGCAAGGCTCGCGTGGGCAGCGGCAAGACGTCCAGGCTGGAGGTCTCCTTGACAGACGCCGAATTGAGGAGCAGCTCAGACCGCGAGGCGGCGGGTGGAGGAGGGAGGAGGAGGGCGGCGGCGGCGACCAGGGGGAAGCACAAACAGGAGCCGAAGGAGAAGTCGCCGGAGAGGGTGCGAACATAAATATTTCCCATTAGAAGAGGGAATTGACAACGGTGAATGTTCCAGACGTCCGCCGACGAGTCCGACAACCAGAACAGCAGCAGCAGCAGCGGCTCCAGCGGCAGCAACGGGACCACCGTCAACAGCGGCGGCGGCGCGACCGCCACCACGGCCGGCAGCAGCAGCAGCCGCGCCAAGTGCGGCGTGTGCGGGAAGGAGTTCGGCAGGGTGTCCATCAAGTTCCACGAGCCCCAGTGCCAGCGGAAGGCCCAGGCAATGAAGGAGAGGCGGGAGAGGGAGGCCAGGTGAATGATGGGCGCTGTCGTAGATGCTGCTGCTGATGTTACTGCTGTACTGACAATGGCGTCTTTCAACTTCTCTTTCTTTGGACAGGGAGGCCGAGGCCCTTAGTCGAGACAACGCCACCTACTTTGTGGCTGAGGACGACGAGAGGCCGGCGGCGGGAGAGGGAGGAGGAGGAGGAGGAGGCGGTAGCGGGGGCGAGGAGGGGTTGGAAAACAAAGGTAAACTGCTTTCCCTCGACGGAATCATAAGAAAATGCATATAAAATATGCCTTTTCCCTTCTTCAGACGGCCCCTCCCCGTTCGACGACACCTTCGACGCCATTTGGGAGGCGCACGTCCAGCAGCTCGTGCCCTGTCCGGTGAGAAAATATTCGAAAAGTTTCGAAATGCTTCCACACAAAATGTCAAATCACGCGACGTCACTTTTGTCCCGCGGTGCAGATGTGCAAGCGAACCTTCTTCCCCGACCGGATAGAGGTGCACAGAAAGTGGTGCAAGGGCAACGCGCCGGCCAAGTCAAGGTACGTAGAAACATGGAAAATTTTTTAGAATAATTTACAGGCCAAACCTTTTCTTCTTCTTCTTCCGAAACAGTTCCGTGATAAGCCTCCAGTCCAACAGCGGTCCCTCCCCTACCAAGAAGTCTCCCACCAAGGGCGGGGGGGGAAGCAAGGGAGCCAACAAAGGCGGCGGCAGCATCAACAACAGCACAATTAGCGTTCGGACCACTGCCGGAAAGGTAACGTCAACCGTCAACAGCGAAAGAAAAAATAGAACTTTGCCGAGAAAATAAGTTTTTTTTTGGCCATGCAGGCCGCTGTTCCTGCATCGGCCTCTCCCACCCGCGCCGCGGCCGCCGCCGACGTGGGGGCCTCGGTGGTGGACCTGCTGGACGCGGTCAGCAGCGGAGGAGGGGGAGGGGGAGGAGAAGCTGAGGGAGGAGGGGCTGCCAATAAGTAAGTTTCTACAATCCGTACGCCATTTTTTGTACAATATTTAGACGGATTTTTTTTTTGCTCAGATTGGCAGTCGACGGATTCTCCGCAATCCAAGAAGAAGAGAAGTCGGAGGAAAAGCAGAGCTGATTGGGGACGGACAAAAAGTCTCTTGGTCAGCAGTGCCTTAACCAAAGCTGCACACCTGTTGAACAATCGGACAAATTGAGTCATGCTACCTGAGAAAGATGAAACAAACATGTGCAATGTACGTAGAGTAAGGAAGAAACCGCACTGAAGGAAAGCCAATTGGAAATGTGATCTTAAACAAAATTTGAGCGCTGAAAGAAGCGCCAGATAGCCACAAATACGAGAAATTTCAAAAGTTTTTTTCTTCACGAAGCCACTTTCATATCTGTCGAAATAAATACTAGACAAAAACAAAATGGACGGTGTGAAAATTTAAATCAGGTCTTTAGAGCAATTTCGTAAAACTCGTCTGGCGTGTAGCCAAACATGTCGAATTCCTGGAAAACCGCCATTGTTTTAACGTAAAAATATGACCGACAATAGACGAGGGCACCTTCTGAAAGTAGTCTGCCAACTTCCGGACCTTTTCCAGGGGAACGCTGGAGTAGAACCGCCTCTCGCTCTCCATGGTCATCACGGTGGGCTCCTCGGAGAGGTTCAACTTGTCCTGGCGAGGAAAGGAGGATTCTTTTGTAACCAAAGGACCTTCCTTAATAATATATTTTGCGTGCAATATTGTTGATTGGCAATTAAAAGCAGACCTTTATCCCCAAAAGGTCCGTAACAAAGGCGAGGTCCTGGTTGAAGGTCTCCATCTTGAGGATGGCATCGAACTGAACCTAAACAACCAAGATTGGGCATTCACATCAATTGCGGCTTTTTGGGGGAAAGGCGGGTGGGGGTTCGTCTCACCTCACAGAAGCTGCACAGGCTCAGCATTGGGGAGTAGTGTCCCCAGATGCCGTCCAGGTTGCCAGCCAGGAGATAGTCCACCAGCTCAGTAGGAGTAGGTCTGGAGAGCATAACAATATACGGTGGGGTCCCTTTTTCGCCATGCCTCCAACTCACGTCCTGTTTCCCAGCTTTTCGTACAGAGGCCTGATGGAGCCCGCGACGCCCGGGCGGTTCCCGCCGAAGCCGCTGTAGTAGGCGGAGGGGATGCGGGAGAGCGGGTGGCGGACGGTCACGAAGACAAATGTGGAGGGTCTGAGAAGGAAGATAAGAAAAAATTCAACTCGTTTCAACGACTTTCTTGAGCTGCTTCCACCTCAAGTTTGGATCTAGCAAGTCCCTCCTGGTGATTCCTCTCTTCAGGTTCTCGAAGCTGTAAAACATCTCTCTCACCGTCTTCCTCTGGTTGAACAGGACCTCGACGTAACCCACGAATTTCCTGGTAAAAAAAATCACGGAATTGAAGTCTAAACAAAGTTTGTTTGGGTGGCTGCACAGTTCAAAAATGGAAAAAAAATTGGGCATGCATCACTCGTTTTTTTCTTTCTAACTTGATGTCCCGCCCCTGGTTGCCTTGCTTCAGAGGGGCCAGGAGGAGGTTCTTGAAGTGCCTGGTCATGGCCGTACTGCCGGTCTGAGAATGGTGGGAACGAATGTTAAATGAGGAAGCGTTCATTGTGCTGGTACTCTAAAATACACACATACCTTGTACTGGATGCAGAAGAGAAAGTTGTGTTCTTCCGAGTACCACCACCGGGCATTGGCTTCTCCCTTGGGCACGGTGCTACAAAAAAACGAAATGGCGTAAACATTGGTGCAGAGCGTACACATGAAAAGGGTGAGACTGACTAGGTCGGCTCTTTCCCGCAGTACTTTCTCAGCCTCCTGAGCCTGGACTCAAACCTTGCCCTGGTCACGTGAAAAATAAAGATATGTCGTCATTGTCCTTGACACACACGACTGTTTGCAGATGTTTGAAATACAAAAAAACCTTGATAGCAACTTGGCTGCTTCCATGTTGACGGAGGAGCCGCTTCCGCCGCTTCCGTCTTGCATTTCCCCGATGATGGTGATGTTGTCCAACTGAAAATGTTGTCTTGCTGTAGTGACTGATCCATGATCTCCAAAAAAATAATAATAAATGGCCAACTGAATTATATACGACATTTTGTCACCTCATCAACCTGCCTGAACTGAACCCTTTCTCTGTTCAAAGAGAGGGAAAAAGTGCTTTTATTGGCACCAAATAGAGTTGAAGGATGTTCACCTTGACGACAACTTTTGCAAGTTAATGTTGACGTCGCTGCTGCTGCTGCTGCTGCTGCTCTCGACAGACATTTCTCCTTTGTCAGTGGCGCTATCATTGCCCGACTGCAACTGTCATACTTTAGACATGAAGTAAGTTCTTTCACTCAGAAAGAATTGAAAATGTCCACCTCCGAAGAGCAAGGACACTGGCAGTTTTCCTGCGTGTTCGGAACAGCGGTGGTGGAAGTCGTAGTTCCGGAGAGGATCGTAGTTTCCAGAGCCTCGAGCGACTTTTGCTGTTGGTCCTCCACGGCGCTTCGTCCGCTAGATTTCTGTATTGAAATTGATTTTTTTTAAAAAAAATATCCTTGTACCCAACCACCGGATGGCGCAAAAAACGGATTTTCGGTGTTTTCAAAGGTTTTTTTCACTTATGTGCGCCGCAAAAACGCCGCAAATAGGACGTTGCGGCCCTTTTTGGGCAGCGCAAAATCAAGACATAAAAGGTACCGCAAAGGCGACACAAAATTAAAATTTTGATTTTGCGGCCCCTTTTGCGTCACCTTTCTTTTTTTTCTTTTGCGTCACCTCTAAAACGACGCAATATCTCACGAAGTGACCAATTTGCGGCGTTTTTGCGGCGCGTATAAGCTGACAAAAATAATAATCCGTTAACTATTTCGTTGGGTAGAGACAGGATATGGATATGTTTGTACCGTCAGCAGCCTGCTCTGGAAGAAGGCTAGCAGCGCCGTCACCGCGAGGATGCCGACAATGATCTCCCTCTTCATATTGCTTTGATGGAGGCGGATCGATGACAATCTACGAAACCCACCGCAAAAGACCGAGAATAAAGACACATTTTTATAAAATACGTTCCCTCGTGACTCTCATCTCTTCCACACTTGAGGTTATAATTAAGTTGATGCAGGTGGAGGTGGCTAGCTAACCTAGCTAATTAGCTCGGCAGAATTCCCTCCTTCTTCCGTCCCCTTTTCTAGCGAAGAATAGCGAAAAGCGCACATGGGCAGAAGTAAAATGATTTTTTTCCATTTCAATATGTACCACAACCACTATGAAGTAAGAAGCACAACGATGTGCCGTCCGTTAGAAAAAAAAAATCTCGAAGAAAATATTTGAGGTTGAGTGAATTTTCGTGCAAAACGTTGCCAAAACACGAAAGGCACTGATTGACCACGAATCAAAACAAAACAACATTAGTGCAAAGTGCAATTGCAAACAACGCCGGCTGACCGGCTAACTCTCTTTGGATTTGGCTAATTCGTTAGCTTAAGTGAAGACAATGATTTGTGACAGTTTGGACTTGGAGTGAATCAGTACTTTGTGAACCATTCCCAAAGTGTCCCTTCCTTCGCCACCGACATTGGCGACTTGACGCCAAGGGAGAGGGACGGGCGACAGAGGCAAGAGGTAAGACAACACAGCAGGAGGTTTATTTGCACTAGCATCTCTCTTTATTATCTTCTATCTCCTTTCATGCTTCTGACAACTCGTCAGTCTTTCTTTGCCTCCCGTCTTGTCAGACTAGGACAGATCCGCCGCTGGTCGACCGGGGCAGCTGGGGAGGAAGATGCTGTTGCTGTTGCTGCTGGGGATGTGGCGGCACGTGCTGCTGCTGCTGCTTCCTCCCACGGTGATGCGAAGACACAGCGTACAGCTGCTGTTGTTGCTGTTGCTGCTGCTGCTGTTGGAACTGCTGCATCTGCCTGTGATGTTGCTGGGCCTGAGCCAGGTTTTGCGGCATCAGGTGGGGGTAAATCTGGAAAAAAAAGACGCGTTTAAGTGTGGAAGGATTGTTCTTTGAGATTATTTTTTTCTAACTTGATGTGGCTCCTCCACCGATTCCAAGTCCCCTTCCTCCTCCTCCTCGTCGCCGCCCTCCTCCTCGTCGCTGGTGGAGAAACCCACGAAGCGGCGGCCGTCCGAGGTCTGGAAATGTATTTCGAATCAACACGTTTTTTCTCTCTAGTTTTCTTATCAGTCTTTTCCGCTCACTCTGACCACCTCCACCACGTTCTGGTAGAACTGCTGCTGCTCAGACGAGGCCGCCTCCGCAGCCGCGATCTCCATTGACCTCTGCTGCGACTGGGTCCTTGGAGGCGGCGGCGGCGGCGGCGGTGGAGGCGGCGGCGCCCCCTCCAGCATCTGACGCTGGAGCTCCATCAGCTCCTCCTCCGTCTGGTTGGATCTGTTGTGCAGTATTGTGATTGGCTTACCTTAAAATCATGTAGCAAGTCGGAAATTAGGAAATTTTTTACTTGAGCGTGTCTGTTCGTCTCCTCTGCTTCCGTTGTTGCTGTTGCTGCTGCTGCATTTGAGGCTGTTGCTGCGGCGGCTGTTGCGGCTGCGTCGTCGTAGGGCACAGCTTCAGCATGCCGTTCTCCAGGACCAGGGAGTTCTGCAAAATCGTTGTCATGAAAAGTTCGACAAGTTGACTTCTAAAGTTCCTAATTTCGCGTGCCTACCTGTTGGGGATGGGCCCTTGCCTGTTGTTGTGGCTGCTGCTGCTGCCTGTCCGGTTCCAGGGCCGGGGTGGGGTCCGGCGGAGGGCGGCGGCCAAAGATGGTGCTCTGCGAAGAGCTCCGTTCCTGGTTCGACGGTCCGTTAGCGCTCCTCCCGACCGTCCCTCCCCTCATGGTGCTGGTCATGGTCTGGGAGGAGGACCAGATGGACGACTGGTTGCTGCCGTAGTGGTTCACCCAGCGACCCCCGCCTCCTCCTCCTCCTCCTCCGTTTCCGCTACCGTTGGCACTGTCGTAGACCCGCTGCTGCTGCTGCTGCTGCGACCTGCCGCCGGTGCCGGCGTTCCTCTGCGATCCCTGGGAGGAGGCGTAGGGGACGTTGGCGAAGCTGGCCAGGGTGGCGTAGCTGCCGGCGCCCCCGAGGGTCGTTCGCCGCGCCGCCGCCGCCTCCCGCATCGCCTCCTCCTCCCGTTGCCGAGTTAGCGTGGCCCCAGTGCCCGCCAGGCCCATGCCGCCGTTGAAACGGTACTGGCGAAAAAGGAGATTCAATAGATTGCTTCCATTCTTCCATTTTTAGAAGGAAAAAAAGAAATAGCTCTCACTTGTAGCACCAGCATTTTGTGTACAAGATGTGGGGCCTGATATGGGGCCATCAAAAAACAAACAAACAAACTCTCACTTGTCCTCCTCCGGTCCTCAAGCCTCTAGCTCCCCCGGCGGCTGCCACGGCCTTCTTCCGGATGAAATCTGACGGAAAAAGTATCATATGCAACATATCTGTTGTATTGACTCTTCCTTTTTCTCTGTACCTGCTGCATAGTGCGGCGGCGGGTTCCCCTGTCCACCTGACGAAGCCGCCGCCGCCGCCGCCGTCGCCATCCTCATCATGTCCTGCCCACCCCTGTGGCTGAGGTGCGGGGGCGGAGGGGGCGGAGGGGGAGGCAGGCGCTTCTTGCCAGTGATGTACATCACCTGCGGTGGTCGCCGTGCGATTTCGTTCAAGTTCATAATAAAAGATTTTTTTCAATTTACATTGCCCTCACCGCTAGCAGTATGAACATGAGGGCGACCGCGCCCGCCGCTGCCCCCAGCGCCAGGGCCGTCGTCGAGTTGGGGTCGGGGAAGACAGAGGAGCTGTCTTCGTCGTCGTCGTCCTCGCTCCCTCCGCCGCCAAAGTCGAAGAGGATGTGCCCGCTGTTGCTGTTTGAGGCCGCCGCCGTGGTGCTGGTGGCGGCCGCCCGCGTAGGAGGGGGAGGCGGCGGCCGGGGCGTAGTCGTCGTGGTTGTAGTCGTGGTTGTCGACATTGTCGTCCACCTCACGATCCGTATGGGGCCCTGCGCAATTTCCCCAAGTGTTTTCGACGAAAGCAATGTATGAAATTTTATTCTCTTACCAGCGTGTGCCTCGGAGGAGGAGCCGCGGTAGTTGTTGTTGCTGTGGTGGTGGTTGTGCTCGATGAGGTAGTGGAGGCGGTCGTCGTCGTTGTCGTGGTCGTCGTCGAGGGCGTGAAGAGCGAGCAGATCTTCTTCCCCTTGAGGTTGACGCTCTCGCTCCCGGTCTCGTCAGAAGAGAACTTGATCTGGAAAAGAGATATTGAGGTGAGAGAGCTACGTGGCCAATTTTTTGCAACAAGGAAAGGCTGAAAGACCTCCATTTTGCTCGCAAAGGGATCCTTGGAATGGCATCTCTGAATTTTCCGCCACATTAAGCACAAGAGGTTTTTGTGGCAATTTTTCTCTTCCCCTCTGACAGCATTGTCATAAGTGGGCCAGGGACATGGTACAAATGTTCACAATTCGTTGTTTCCCCTTTCCCCTTTTTCTTGAGTGCTGTAGAAGAAGTACTACTAAACAAATACAAAAGCCAGGACGGCAGAAGTTGCCCTCTAATTTTCTCGTGTGAGAAAATTGGTCACCTTTGTCCCCCCCCCTCATTTCGCCCACGTATAAAAGAGGACAATCCTAGGGCGGCCTTCTCCCATTCTTGCTCTTTTTAGTAGGAGATGAGCTGCTTTTATGGCCTTCCTCCCTCCTTTTTCCTCCCTCGCTTTCGCCCCGGCGAAATGAAAAAAAAGTGTTGTTTCTCTCTGGCCTATTTTTTTGCTCCTCCCTCCCCCTTTCTCTTTCTGCATCTGTCTTTCTGTCTCTACCCTTTGGCGACGTGGGAAGGTAGTCCGCCAGAGGCTTTGCTTTCTGGGTCACAGGCGGATTTCGCCACACTAGTCGGTCCCCCCCCCTTTTCAATGTCCGAACGCCAATGTCGTACGATGACTATGACCGGAATATTCAAATTTGGTGAATCCCGTTCACAAAGAGCCTTCCCTCCCTTTAGTGCCATATAAGGCCCCCCCCTTTCTTTTCTATCTCTTTCTTTCCCTTTCTCCCCCCGGGGGGCCTGAAACTTCCTTTTACTTCCCAGACTCCCGAGGACGAAAGAAGGACACATGTACGGAACACGCTAGCTCCGTACTACGGTACGCTCTACATACCTACTCTACCTACGACCACACCAGTACTGCCACATATTGCTGACTGAAATGTACTACACTCGAAAAGAACGCAGGCCCGAACCAAATGAGATTGTAAAATGCGGAAAACCATAGATTCCATTGTAGGTTTTACTATTTCTTTTTTGATGATGCAGATTAAGAGGTTTGTGACAAATCAGTGGTGCACTTTAGGTGGTACTGAATGTGATCCATCGTTCCTTCGCTTTTTGTGCCATTTTCAACAGTTGGAGGATCGCCCCTAATTTTTTGTCTTTCCCAAGAGCTTAAGAAACATTCCTTCAAATACAAGGAGGGTCAGTGCCACAATTGCTCCCCCGAGAAACACCATGGAGGGTAAGAGCATGTTGTCATAGCCAAGAGATCTGGACAGATAAATACTGTTCATGAATATGTGCAAAGTTTTGCAGAAGGGTCTGTACCTGGCATTGTGATTATCTGAGTAGTCCCTACATATACTTTGAGGTCTCCTGTTACCCAGCCACTTGCTCATGATGAATTCCAAAACCCCAGACTGGTACATCTGGATCATGTTGTGGTTGATGAGCTCAAGATACTCAGATTCCTTCTGCAAGGCAAAAGCAAGATGGTCAGGCACGGCTTCATCAAGTCCCTTGAGGCCATAAAGTCCTTGAGGTGACACATCTCCCTTAGCCAAGGATGAAAAACTGACAGTGGTGGGATCACTTGCTGTGATATCATCCATGGTGGCTGGGCTCTCTACTAAGGCTTTTGGGTTATTTCTTATAAGGGCTTCATAAACCAAATTCTTTGCAGTGCCAGGTGGTGCCTTTTCAAATCCTTCCAAATGCACTGATTCTTTGACCAAAACCAACTTGTGCCCCGTGACTAGTATGTCAGCAATGGACTTTATTTTAGGAGGAGGCACTTTCACAGTCAGATAGGATGTTAAAAGGCCTTCGTAGTGTGACAAAATGACAATAGGAAACATAGCTGCAACCCAATATATTGCTTTGTTTGATATTCTAGTTTGCCTAAAACTTTCAGTTATTGATAGATTGAGCAAGCTTTCTCCAACAATCACGCAAGACTTTCCTAGCTGAAAGATACGTGACTTTTTGTCTGATGAAAAATTTAGAAAAGCAATAAATGAAGCAACTTCTAAAGCCAAAATAATCAGCAGACCAATCCACGCATATGTAGTAAACACAGATAAATAGCCTGTGAAATTCACTGCCCCTTCTGGGCCCCTGAATGTATCATCTGTTACTTGCAGAGTTGTCACCATTTCCAGCCATGAATGTGCATAGCTGATAACTTGGCTTCTGCTTAGAGATATTGACAACATGGCAGCAGACATATCAACTTGGCCTTGTTCTAGAAGACCAACCATACCAGTCCAGGATCCATCAGGATTTTGTAAGCCATATGCTCCATCAGGTGGTATAATCCATTGAGCAGAGAAGTTTGACATCTTTTCCATCCCTTGTAAAATGTCCACTATAACACCAGTGAAAATTCCATCATTGTTGGAATCCCACACAAACCTTGTGTTTGGCACTGTGGTCACCTTGAGTGTCAAACCATGCAGTTTCCTCCTATCCCATTTGTTAGTTTGGAATTGTAGCCCATCTTCAATGCTCCAAATGCCAACATAATCAGAAATAAGTTTTCTTTCCAGTTCTTCATGTCTGGTCCTAACTTTGTACCAGTCATAGAGGCTCATAGACCCATTTTGGTTTAACCGAGCTACAATAAAATTGCTGTCGAATCTAAGATCTTTGGGAGGTTTTGACAGTCTGGTCATTGACTATCCAGTGAATGTCTGAGCTGAAGTAGGACTGCCCTTGGACTTGCTTAAACTCACCATGCAAATCAACCAGGAGGGACTGTGATAAATCATCCTGCTCTCTCAAAAGAGCCGTGTCTAGAAGTTTTGCACCAATTTGCCTTGATTCTGAAGAGATTGCTTCGAACAAAGCAAGATCACCATCCAAGGGCTCTTTTTGGTAGAGTACAACAATTGTGGCCACCTTTAGATGCGCCGCCAATGCTGCCACAAGCGTTGGTGGCAACATTTTTACCGGGGGACACAGATGTATCCGTATTTATACTGGTGGCAGTGCTGTGCATGAGGCTGAGCTTTTTGTAAAGTTCATGCGTTTGAAAGTTTATCATAGGTAGTCACAGTGTAGAAGGCATGTAGGGTTGTTTTATCTTATTTAATTTGGACAGATCATTTCAAGGTAATTCTTGTCAGGTTATCTACCGGTAAACAAGAAAGTCTACCAAGTTGCCAGAAAAAAAATCTTGTGCTGAACTATGCTGAAAAAAAGTCATGTGTCAATGGGCAGGGAATACAGTTCCTCTGTCATTAGCATGACATTGGCTTTTTATTGCTCGCTTAAAAAGAAACACCGCCCCTTGCATGACAAACT
>JAAUYJ010001861.1_pt1 | contig 11190 bp, 11 predicted proteins | sample 7278031 | NCBI WGS metagenome assembly JAAUYJ01 (sample SAMN14350222, study PRJNA611818) | marine sediment metagenome | isolation source: surface marine sediment (1.8m) | place: French Polynesia: Moorea | collected 2018-08 | reverse complement strand
GCGCACAGTTCCGGGACGGCCTGCGGCTGCTTGAAGGCCTCCCGGAGCTGCTGGGTGCCCTCGGCGATGGCCGCGTTGTCCGGCAACAGCAACTTGTCGATGATGGCCTCCATGGCAGGAGACACGCACCTCACACACACGTCCAACGGCCACGACAAAAAACACACTTTTAACGACTATTTAATTTCGCACAAAAATAGAATAGGAAAATTCAAACTTTCCAAACTGTCTAAAACATGATGATCTTTCCCGCACGTGGAGGGCGACGGCGGCGGCGTAGGGCGCACCCCGGCTGAGGCCTTCTCCTTCTCCTTCTCCTTTTCTAATGAAGTTGCGAGAATTTCTTTTCATTTTTCTGCCGAAAACAGAGAAAACAACATTGAGAAAAGGCGCCAAAGACAAACAAAAATTAAGGGGAAAAGGTTGACGGTTGTTGACCTGGGGAGTGGGGTCCAATCAGGAATTTAGGATGGGTTCCCAGGGCAAGGAATCCCTGGCTCAGGCCGACAAACTCGTGTCCAAACTGTCTGTGTCTCCGCGGGGAGACGACCTACAACTGGCAAAACTTTTTTCCCCGCACCCAAACCTGGGGGCGTGCCTGGGAGTCAGGGACAGGCGCAGGATCTCCGGGGAGCTCCTGTCCGCTCGTCCCGGCCTGTGCGCCCTGCACGCCGCAAACAGATGCGGGGTGGACGCATTCGACACCCTAATTGAGGACGCACTCCGGGACGGGTGAGCTCGGACATATGTACAGTATAATTATTGCCTGGGTGGGAAACAGACTAGTTCAGTAGTTCTACATACACTACGTAAGTGTACGTGCTGTACCAGGTACCAGGCTATATATATCTATCTCACCACCCCAGGAGCTCCGTCCCGACCCGTCTCTCCGCCTCCTTGGTACCTCTCTTCAGGAGCGACGATCCCGACCTCCGCCTTTTAGCCGTGCGATGCCTCTCAGACCTCATCTTGGCGTGCTACGACTACCACGGCGTCGAGAGCGCCTCCTTCCTCGTCCTCCTCCGCGTGCTCTCCGACCTGACCCGCCAGGGCGAGGCGGAGGCCTTCAGGCTGCTCAACTACGTCTCCCTCCTGGACGACGACCTCCTCAGGAAATGCTACCGACGGTGCCTGACTTTGTTTGTCAGGGGCGGTGGAAGCGACGGCCGCAGGGGAAGCAACCATTTCGGGATGCTGGTTGAGCTGATGGTCCCCTTCGAGGAGGAGGAGGTGACAGAGGTCCTGGAAAAGTCCCTTTCGTCTGCCAAGTCGGTGCACGGGAAGAGCCTGGGCCTGACGGCGGCCGTATTTGCTGCCTGCTACGGAAAAAACGGAGAGAAGCATCTGAAAGGTGCGTTGATTTTTTGCCACCCTCCGAGATATAACTCAAATACAAAAACATGGCAGAAACATGTGTTATTCAAATCCCCTTTTCCCCAGGCATGATCTCCGACTCGATCGTCAAGAGCCTCTGCGATTGGGACGAGCCCCTGTTCCACCGCTCCCTCTCCTTCGCCCAACTAGCGGCCTCCTGCTCCTGTTCCTCCTCTTCCGGCGGGGGAGGCGGGGGCCGATCGCTCTACGGAGAGTGGTTCTGCGCCGCCTTCGGCCAGGAGGGATCTTCCCTTGTCGTCAGGGCAGGAAGAAGGTTCGGGCCCTTCATCCAGATGCTTACGGCGATGGTCGCGGGCGACGGCTCTGCCTCTTTCGGTGGCGGAGGCGAGGAGGGGGCCATGCTCACCGCGCACGTGGCCACCGCCAACAGGCCGTTCCTACCGGCCGCGCACAAGGCCGCGTGGGAGGAGTACAGGCACGACTGAATTGCGATATTTCAGCAGCAGCTTTATTGTAAATTCATTCTCCTACACATTTGCAGGGCCGTTGCTAGGAGAAAGCTATCAGAAATGGGCCTCAGAGGAAAAGGGAACTCTGCTACCATTCTCACCGCCGCCGGAGGCATCATTGGCGGCAAGCGAGGTGCCAAGAAAAGGGAAGGAGACGTTGCCGGCGATGCCAAAAGGCCAAAGCTGCTGGAAGAGCAATGCGGAACCGAGGCCGAGAATCTAGTCAGAGAAATTATTCGAGAGTATATGTCCGAGCGGAAGATCCCGCAAAGGGTCTTTCTCATGTCCGCCTGCCGGCCCTCCTTCTTCTCGGGGCGATTCGTGCCCAAGTTGGCGGCGTTCGAGGGAGAGCCCAAGATGAAGGAGGCCAGTCGGAGGCTGTTGAACAAGCTGAAGAAGAAAGGCATTGTAAGCAACTCAGTCGCTTAATCTATTCCTGGGATATAAGTGAAAACAATTAGACAAACTGCACTTTGCTGACGCATTTATTTACACTTCAGGCTACACACACGTGGCATTTTTTTTTCTCGAAATAATTTAATATGGTGCCTTTCATTCATCGGTCACAAGGTAACTAAGGTTGCTCAGTGCTGAGAACGCACTTGGAGAGAAAAACAAATAAGCCGTTTTTGGAAGCACCATCCTCAAAAGGTTTCTTTTTCGGTGGCCACTCTTGTTTGTATGAGCTTTGGGCTCCCTGTAACTTGTTTGATATGGCAACAATTGTACGCTCTGGGTGAGGCGAAAAAAGGATTTTTTTGAGTTGGCCGTGGGGATTTTTGAGAAATCATTTATACAAAAATAGGTGACCATCCTTCTTTAACAAGGAAAGAGTATAATTTTTAAGATGATCGACAGCTTGTGTGGAAGGCACTTTTGCGTATACTTGGACAGGGACGGAAGGCAGATGATAATGATTGTTCTTCTTTTCCAAACGTATTTTTTAAGTATGAAGTCGCCAGTCAAACTTTGTCTTTTGCGGCGCTGTATCTATCACAGACACGGGCTCCCCTCTTAAGCTGGAGGCACCTTTTAAATAGTGAATTGGAAGGAATACGGTATACGATAAGGGGAAGAACTTTTTTTGTGTTCGGCTTGGTCCCTCCGCGGGTAAAAAAAGATTTGTCTTCTTCATGGCACAAAAGTTGCCTTTCTAATGCTCGGACAAGGTAAACGGGCGTCCTCCATTTCTATCAATTAGGCGCCTTCAGTTCACACCCTTCGCTTTTCTATTATCCGGTCTTTTTCGGCGAGAGTAGTTATTTTCTTCACTTTTTCATGGAGGAAGAGAGAGAGGCGTTCCCTGGCAGGGTGGAGGCCTTCTGCTGCGCCGCCGCCGCCGCCGCCGCCGATCCCGAGGACGGACCCTTGTACGACGACCTCATGGACTCCTGCGGCGAGACCCGGGATCCGCCTCCTCCCGTCACCGACGTCATTGATATGTCGGCGATGCTCCCCCCCGCGCCGACGGCCGCCGCCTTGTAGCCAGACTTTTGTATCCTCTTGGCCAGCCTTGCCACCCAGGCCTGCTGCTCCTCCAGCGTGGTGGCCATCAGCAGCATCTCCTTGGCCGTCGTCGGGTCGTAGTTGACCTTGCAGGGGGCCACCCCTTCGCCGCTGCCGCCAGGCTTCACGTGGTCCTTGTGGTATTTGGCTCGACAGCCTGAGAGAGGAAAACGAGCCGTGAAATCAAATTAACTGTTGGGCTATTTTGTTTCTCACGTTTGCACTCCAGCGCTGGCGGCGGCCTGAAGGGGGCCCACAGCGGCTTGGTGCACCCGTCGCATGATGCCGGCATGTGGAAGGAGATCTGGACGAACTCGTGTCCCTTGAGGACGACCCCGGCGCTCTTCCCGTCCTCGAACGCCTGGATGGGAGGAGTGGCGTTGTCGTCAGGCTTGCGAGATTCACCCTCTCCGGCGTAAAGCACCTGCGGGAAAACGTCCTAGTCCTCAAAACAACTTCGAATCAGCAGGAAATATACCTGGAAGATCCTGGGAATGTCTTTCGCCTCAGCCCTGATTACATCTCCTTGAGTGACTGACCGGACGTGGAAAACTTTGCTGTAAAGAAAACAAAAATATGTCTGGAATATATTTCGATCATATTTGATTCGTCGAACTTACCTCAGGTCGAGTATAAGGGTCGGATCGGCATTTTGCTTCTCTGTCTCGGAATTAAAGAAAATTATCTTCTTGCTGGACACCACGACGTACAACTTCTTCCAGCCGTGCCTCCGGATGTTCTGCTTGGACGGCACCTGCAACCAGCCCTCCAGGTTGTGCTCTATGTCCATGTTGTCCTGGTCGCCCGTCCCGGAGCTCAGGCTGGCAGTGTCTATGTTGACGAGGGCCATCTTGCTCTGCAGTCCCTCCAGCTCGCTCTCCTTCGTATCAAGCTCCATTGACAGCTTCAGCTTGGTCTGAGACTCCTCGTACAGAGTGGCCTGGAGGTCCTGCAGGTCCTTCTGGTACTTGGCCACCATCTGGTTGAACTTCTCCTTTTCCATGGTGAGCTCCTGCTGCAGGCGTCTGTTCTCCTTCTCTTTCTTCCTCAACTCCACCGAGGACGCCTTGGCCTTGGTCTTCTTGTCCTTCTCCTGGAAGTCTTTCCTGTTCATGATCTCGGCCAGCTTGTTTACAGCCTGTTGCTTGAGGATCCTCTCGGTCTCCAGGAGCTTCTGCAGTTTGCTCATCTCGTCTCCGTCCGCGACGTTGTTCTGCTTCTGCGTCTGCTGGTCCTGGAGGTCCTGCATCTCCTGCAGCACCGCCTGCAGCTTGGACTGGAGGTCGGCGTTGTCCTTGGACATCTGGTCGATCTTTTGCAGCAGGTCTCCCTCGCTGTCCTTGAGCGCCGCCATCTGGAGCTCAAGGTTCCTTGCGTCGGCCTTGTGCTTGGCCCCCACGTCCTTGAGCTCCAGCTCGATCATCATCTTCTCCTTCTCCAGCTCTGCGATGTCCTCCTCGGCCACCCTCCTGCTGAGCGCCTCCGAGTCGGCCCTAGTGGTGGCCTGCTGCAGCTGGTGTACCGCCGCCTCTTTCTCCCTCTCCAGCTCCGTCTGTCGCTCCTTGCCCTCGTCCACTTCCTCCTGCAGCTCCCGAACCTGAGTCTTGTACAGGGTGGAGAAGTACTGCTCGGCCTCCAGCTGGTCTTCCAGCTCCTTGCGCTGCAGGTCGTCCACGCTGCGAGCGGCCTTCACTTTGTGCAGCTCCTCCTCCAAGGACTTTGTCCTCTCCCTGTAGTCCGACAGGTCCCGCAGCAGCCTCTTCTCGTTGGCCTTGAGCAGGGTCACCTCTGACTCGTGCATGGAGAGGTCCGACTGCATCAGAGACTTCTCCTCGCGCAGGCGCTCCAGCTGCGACGAGGCTGCCCGCGCCCGCTCCGTCTCCTGGCGGTTGTCGCCCTCCATCTTGTCCAGCCGGTACTGCAGCTGCTTGTAGTCCACGGTCAGCATCGACAACTCTCGTTCCTTCTCCTGGCGGAGGGACTCCGCACGCTGGCGAGCGGTCGTCTCGTCAGACAGCTTGGACTCGAGATCTGCAACAGTGGTACAGAAAAGTGTGTTCCAGATATGCCAAATGATTGAAAACTCACTTTTGACTTGTTCGAGACTGGCTTCCTGGTGATTGTTTATCCTGGCGCTCTCCTTTGCTTGGCTGTTCTGCGCCATGACTAGCTGGTCGTGCCGGACGCTGAGCGACCTGAGCTCCATCTCGTAGTTGGACTTGACCTTCTCCAGCTCGGCCACCCGGGAGGACAGCTCGGCGTTTTCCCGCACCTTCTGCTGCTCACGCTCTCGGACTTCGAACTGCACTTTCTCTTGAGCCTGGATTCGGTCTGAGGGGAGAATAAAGATACATTTCTTCCATACATAAGGCCGAAAAGCGACGATGGATAAAAGAAGCGACTAGAAATTTGCGTACCTTGTAGCTCTTTCGCTTGGGCGCCGGCCTCGCCCCTGTGGTTCTTCTCCAGCTGTAGCTGGGACTGCAGCTTGGCTGTCTCCCTCTCCAGCAGGTTCCGGTCCTCCGTCAGGGAAGCCACCTTGTCGTTGAGATCGGAGACAGCCGCCTGAGCAGCGGCCCTGGCCACCGATAGCTCGGTGGAGGCCTTCTTGAGCTTGTCCGTCGTCTCCGACTCCTTCTTAAGCCTGTCCGCCAGCTCCCTCTTCTCCTTTTCCAGCGCGGCAATCTTCTCCGTGACATGGTGATTGTTGTTCTGGAAAAACAACCAAGAATAGCTATTATATAAGATTGCCCCACATCGCCGAGACAAAACCGACATACCTGTTCCCTCGTCCTCTTGTTCATCTCGTCCTCCAGCCTCTTCCTCATGTCCGACCTCTCCCCCTCCGCCTTCCTCCTGGCCTCGGCGTCCAGCTCACTCTTTCTCTGCAGCTCCTTGATCTCGTGCCTCACCAGCGCGATCTCCTTCTCCTTCTGCCCCACCTCTGTCCTCAGGCCGGCCTCCCTCTGGCCGGAGTCAGCCAGGTCCTTGGCCGACTTGTTCAGGCGGTTGTTCAGCTCCTCTGCCCTCTCCCTCTCCCGGAGAAGCTGCTCCGCCAGGATGCCAGTGTCCGGACCAAGGTTGATGGACGGCCGAGTGCCTTGCTGCAAATGGAAAAGCAAAGTCCATAGAGCAAGGCAGGTTTCAAATTATGTATCTGCGTTTGTTACTTACAGAAACTTGTAACCTGGGTAATAACAGCTCCCAGCAATCTTACTCGGGGCCGCTGATAGGGCTCCGCAGGTCGGGTGAATCGGGTCCAAGAAGAGCTACTAGACCGCTGATTCTTTTACCTTCGGGTTTTTTTCAGCACGTTGGTAACCAATACGCCAAAACTAAAGCGATCGGTACGTAGTTGTGCTTGCATAATGTATCTACCGGTAAAGAATCTAGCTATTTGTAGTAGCAGTCGGTCAACTTACTCTAGGAGGAAGGTGCGGCCTCTGATCCTCTGCCGCCTGCCCGGAAAGGAGCTGGTAGTCCTTGGAATACGTGAAGCCAATGAAGGGGAGGTGGTTGCCAGCGAAGGCCTTGGGGGTAGGGAAGTTTTCGTTGGGCGCCTCGTTCTCTACGTCGTCAAAGTTTCTGGTGTCGTCATCTCCACTCAGATCGTGCACAATGGGAGGGACGCAGTTGCGGATGCTGGAGAAGTTCCACTGGTCGTTCTTGAAGAACGGGTGGGACTTGACCTCCTCGGCTCCTTTGAAGCCCAAACGGGACAGCCTAGCAATGAAAAGATAAAGAAAATTTAACGAATCTCGCCCAAAACAATCACTATTACACATAACGCATATGCGGAAAACTGTGAGCCCGAAAAGATGTCAACCTGCCCGGTCTCACAGGCGGGCCGACCCGATAAGCAGGCAGAGCAACGTATCATTGCCTTCTCTCAGCACCTTGTTTTGACCCCGAAGAATCTCCGCACACTAGGTCATTTACTAGGCTGCTGCTGCAACGCGTCTTAAAAGTTTCTCTGAGCCCAAGGTTTTACCTGTCGGTGAGGAAGCCCCTCATGATGTTTTCCGCCGCCGGGCTGACCTCGACGTCGTCCGGGAACGCCAGCGCGTTCTTGTGGTCCATAATCTTCCCGTAGGTCCCCACCAGGGACTCCGCGTAGAATGGTGTCTCTCCGAAGAGCATCTCGTACAAGACGACGCCCACCGACCACCAATCGCACTCCTTGCCGTACTCTCCCTCGCCGCCCTGGGAGCGAAGCACCTCTGGCGAGATGTAGTCAGGAGTGCCGACCGCGGTCTCGGACCGGACCAGCCCGTCAGAGTCCATCTTCATGCAGGTGCCGAAGTCGGCCAGCTTGAGGTGCCCCGAGGCGTCCAGCAGCATGTTGTCCGGCTTGACGTCCCTGTGGATGAACCCCATTCGGTGAATGGCCTCCAGGGCGAGGACGACCTCGGCCGTGTAGAATCGCGCCCACTCCTCCGGTACGTCGTAGTTGGACATGAGGTTGACGAGGTCGCCGCCGGGCATGTAGTCCATCACCATGTAGAGGTAGCGGGAGTCCTGGAAGGCGAAGTGGAGCTGCACCAACCACTCGGAGTTGGCGTGGGCCATGATGTCGCGCTCCTCCCAGAAGAAGGCGCTGTCGCTCCTCTTGATCTGGAAAAGCAATTACACGTACAAAATTTGAATGAGAATGATGAGGCTCTTCAAATTAATGAGTACGTTCGGCGATCAAAGCGACCGTTACCGACTGGCCAACAAAAACGGCCGTTGATCGGGCAAACAGAGAGGAGGAAGGAAGGACTCTCACCATTTCGTACTTGCTGAGCAGCTTCATGGCGTACACCTTCTTGGTGGACTTGTGCCGGACGAGCTGGACCTCACCGAAAGCTCCCCTGCCGATGACCTTGAGCATCCGGAAGTCTTCGGGCTTTATCCGGAGGTCGGCCACGGACGAGCAGATCTTGTTGTCTGTAGCGAAGAGCAAACATTTCCCTTAAGTGCCAACCAGTGCAAAAAAAAAATAATTATGAATTCCCTACTCACATCTGGACACGAATGCGTCCACGTTCTTGATCTTCCGAATAGCCGGGTGGTCGCAGTCCCCGAGGAGTCCCTGCACGGCGTCCAGCAGGCAATCCACGTTGAGGATGGAGCGCGGGTCCCGCATCTTGTTCTCCAGCTCTGCCAGGCGCCGCCGACGGTCCTCGTCCGCTGGCCCAGAGACCCCGCCCCCGCCGTGGCTGTTGGTGGCCATGGCGCCGGCCGCGATTGACGCCTGCTTGTCAAGTCCCTCACGACCCCGGCGGATGAATCATCCTCGCTCGCTCGTCCTGGAAGCAGGGGAGAAACAGACAGTAAGACCGATAAAGCGCACAATTCGGACGAAGATCAGAAATCCCCCCTCAGAGAGTTCAACAAGGACAGCCAAGGCCAAACCTGGGACTCTTTAGCTATGCCTTGTGGCCTTCCTGGCCACCTGTTGCATTCTGACAGATCATGCAATCTTGCCAAGCAGACCTGACATAGGCCAAGGCGGCGAACTCACCCAAAACTATTGGGGTTTGTCCACGGAGGAATTTCAAGACTTGAACTGGCCCCCGGCTCTCCCGTGGGTCTGACCCGGAGGGAAGAGGGTTGGGCGTGGCCCGCGCGGCCCGGAGGAGGACAGAGGAGCGGCGGCGGGGCGACCCGCCCTCCACAAAGAGAGAAGGCCTCGACTCTTCTTGGGGCGTTGGCTGAGCAAGTACCAGATCCTGAGGCTCCAGACCGACACCGACTCTTGAGCGGAATCTCCTCCTGGCCGTCCTGGCGTTGGACCTCGGTCGGGTCCTTGTCCTCGGCGGCCTCGATGGCCGGAAAGTGCTCCTGGGTGACCCCGTCCTCCGACTCCAAGTTTGGTCGTTTGCTAGTGATGTACCAGACACGACCTTGAGCTCAAACGCTTTTGAAACTACATACCATAGTTTAAACTAATAATTCTTTGGGCTATAAAACAAAGGCGGCCTATTTTTCACATATTCGCAGGATTAAATTATTCTACTACTGGTCTGGCCCTTGTTGACCCGGCTCAATTCCTTATTTCCTTAGTGTGTCCCCTGCCTACTGTCTTGTCAGCCGCCCTCTCCTCCCTCTCAAGGCTCCTCCGCCGCCCTCCGCGCCATTCCGCCCTCGTCTGCCAAGCGGCCAAAACAGGCGAGGAAGAGAAACCCAAGGGGGGCACGAGCAGGAGGAGGGGCACCACCAACACGGGACCTCCCGGAGAGGATCCGGGCCTCCCTCCGGGCGGGAGAGAACCCAGGAATAGAAATAATACGTGGTCAAAACAGCCTTTTTAAAACAAAGTTCCTGTTCCCCTTTGGCCAGCTCGAATTAAGGATGCGGCCGCAGAGGGGAGGCTTACAAGGGGGGAGCGAAGGGGAAGGAGAAGGGGTTGCAAAAAGTGCGCTCCCTCCTCCCCATTGCCCATTCCAATCCTGGATGGACTACGGAGGAGGGGGACGGGGGGGAAGGGAGGGGGGCAGCCAAAGCCGCGGCTTCCACCACCTCCCTTGCCTTCCTTCATGTGGTGGTGGTGTGCATGGAAGTCTTTTTTGGGCGCTGCTCCCACCCAGCCACCCACCTCGCTCCAGGATGAGTGGGGCGAGGGGCCAGGCGAGGGCGAACGAACCTTCCTCTTCCGCCGCCGCCGCCGTTTTTCGCCCCTCAATCTTTTTCGCCGTCTGAGATGTCAGTGCGTCCGGGATAGAGCAGGGGTGATGCCACGGCGATAAAGGAGCGGAACAAAAACTTTTAACTTTTTTGTGATTTCTAGGCAACTTATTTTTTTATGTATTGTACACTAATAATGTACAGGCCTGAACAAACTAGCAGGTTTCTGTTTATAAAAATGTTTCTGCAACAAAAAATATCGTTACTTCACTGTTTCTCAAGTGTCTACTTTCCCTTTCATTGATTGCTGCATATCAATTGTTGCTGTTTCTCTTATTGCTGTTGTGTTGCTGTTGATTCTACGGTATTGTTATGAATAACTGCTTTTCTTCCGTTGGGTTTTTTTGCTGTGCTACTCTTGTCTTGTTGCTATTTATTGTACTGCACTACTGCTGCTGTGGCAGGTTTTTCCCCAACATGGTATATCTTGTTGCTGCTTCTCCTACTTCTGCCTCTCGATACTTTTGTTGCTGTTGTTGTTGCCGCTTCTGATTTTGTTTTTGTATCTGTTGCCTTTCTTCCGTTGGGTGATGGTAGGGTGTTGCTCTTGTTGCTATTTATTGTACTGCACTATTGCTGGTACCATTTTTGTGACTGCAACAGTCGTTTTTAACGTGGTATACATATCTTGTTACTTTTACAGGTTCACGTACTGCTGCCTCTCGATACTTTTTGATACTTTTTACCGTAGCTGTTTTTGTTGTTGTTGTCGTTTCTGCTGCTGCTGGTTCTGATTTTGTTGTTGAAGTTGTTGCTTTTTCCCTCCAGCTACTTCTCTTGCAGTTTTTGTCGTTCTTCATGTCCGATTTCGTCGCCACGTACTACTTCTCTAGTTTCGACACTTCGGACTTTTTCCAAACAGTGTTTATAGCGAAATATTACGTTCTTCGAAAATAGTTTTAACCCTACGCATGTGTATCGCCTGTTGAATGCAACAGAAGCTGCATACGTACATGAGAGTAGTGCACCGCTGCCGCCGCGCGATCGATCGATCCCAAGAGAGAGAGAGAGGGAGAGAGAGAGCAGAGAAGTCCCTTTTGACGGAGAGGCTCCTCCTCTGCGGCTGTACGTACGTCCTCCACTGCCATCGGAGGCTGCTGGCAAGCTGGCGTAGGAGAGGAGGCGGAAAAAGGAAAAGAGAGAGGCCAGCCGTCCTCTGTAATGCCCCCCT
>JAAUYJ010223284.1_pt1 | contig 11191 bp, 17 predicted proteins | sample 7278031 | NCBI WGS metagenome assembly JAAUYJ01 (sample SAMN14350222, study PRJNA611818) | marine sediment metagenome | isolation source: surface marine sediment (1.8m) | place: French Polynesia: Moorea | collected 2018-08 | reverse complement strand
GTGCGGAGAGAGAGGGCGGGAGTGGTTTCATAGAGCCGCTGTTTCAACACCGACGCCAATCAATGTGCGGCACACAATGTTGGAGGAATGGTGAGAAACAATTAAAATTGATGCGCAAGAGTTATCCCGCACATTTGATATTTTTCCCAAGGATAGAACCAAGGAAGGAAAACGGGCGCCGTAAAACTATATGAGGGAGAAAATTGCGCCGCAGCAACAGAGGATCTGCGCCGCTGGTTCTTGACACTGCTGCGCCCTCCCTCCCCGCCCAGAGACAGAAACGGTCCCTCTCTCTCCCGCTTTAATTTAGCGGGCGCCTGTTACGCCCCGGGGAGGAACAGCGGAGAATGCGGCAGGGAGGAAAAGAGATTCATGGCAGTCGGCAGGGCGAAAAAAGGCCTGTCTTTCTCCCCCAATTTTTCGGCAAAAAAAGTTTATTCACTTTCCAAGGGAAATGGTGGTGAGGCAACCATGTATCACGAAACGACTAACGAAGTCCGCTGGGGCCCCAGAATTACACCTAAAGGGACTGCAAGCTCGGACCCTTCTTGTCCAATTAGCTAGCTGTAAAATCGAAGGCACTGTAGTGGAGGGACCCGCCGGTTTTTTCTGCACGATACTGCGAAACACAGCGGAAGGTTGGAAATTGGTAGCATGCAAGGTTTGCTCCAAGGTGAGGATAGGGGGATCCCAATTTCCTCCCACATTTTTTCTTGGCATCTAGATTTGCCTGCTTCCACCATATCTTCCCTCCTCTTCCCTGGCTGAAGTGGGAAGAGAAGAACCCTTTCGAGTACACATTGCCCCAACTTCCGAAAGAAATATTACTTTTGTCGTTTTTTGCACGGATCTTTTGCAAAGAAGCGGCGAGTCCCAAATTCTCCTCCCTCTTTTCCTCCCCAATTTCCCCTCCCCCCCTTTCTTCCCTACCATCCTGAGTGGAATCGCCTCCTTTATCTTGCTTTTCCGGCGACTGGCAACCAACCTGCATCTGCCGGTTGTTTCTCCTCTCTCTTTTCTCTCTCTTTTCCCCCACCACCAACTTCCTCCCCTACCTTTCTACTAAAGTAGGTATCCAGAATATGTCCCGGTCAATTTTTGGTCTTCTGCAAAGTCATGTTGAAACGGAAAGGGTTAAAGTCCTACGGTTCAGAATTTTAGCGGCATCGGTGAATCCCGCTGAGAAAAGGAGAGGCCGTCCAACCCCAGATAACCGGCACAATAGGGAGAAGGGTTCACAAAAGAGGGGAAAAGGGAGGGGAGGAAGAGTCAGTTGCCCTTTTCCCTCTTCTCTCCTTTCTTTTGATCGGAAAAGGACTTCTTTAGGAAGGGTAAGATAGGGGACAATTTTACCTTTCCGATCCTATCTCTTCCCCGCTACTACCGAAGAGACTTAAGCAAAATTTTGCTAAAATGCAAAAAATGCGAAAGAAAAAAACTTTTGCGACGGCAAGATCTGTTTTGCAATGTTGAAAAAAAATTGCTGCGGCCATTAAAGTCAATCATCAGGTTCTCCGTGAAACTAAAAATTACACCAAAATGTCCTCACCGAATATCCCCATGGTGAAGGTTCTTGTTTGCTGCGAGTGAAGAGCCAAATCCTCTTATTTTTCCCCCCTCTCCCCGCCCCCGGCGATGATGTGGGATGGGGGGCGTTTGCGCGGAGCGCACAGCGGCACAAAAACACGACACAGAGGCCCTTCCTCCTCCTCTCTCTTTCTTCTTTCCTCTTCTTGTTGCTTCTTTGCTCTGTAACCCCCGAAAAATATCGAATACCAAAGGAGGTTCACCCTCACTTTATTCCCCACTTTTTTTGAAAAATGGATGATCGTCAACTTCACTTCTTCCTCCTCCTGTTGTTAAGACTTTTTCGATATTCTTTTTCTTATGTCAGTGCTATGGCTCCTCCTTATTATTATTCGATCTCTTCTTTGCCGGGATCCCCCCTTTCCTCCTTCCTCCTTCCACGGAGTGGAAGTGAATGTGGAGGGCCGGGGGAAGAGGAAGAGGAATGGGTGAAGGAGGAGGAGGAGGAGAGCGGCGGCACGCACAAAGGTCCGATGGGGGGAGGGGGGAAGCGCTTTCTACTCTTCCCTCCCCGGTGACAACGACGACGACCAGAGGACCAGTTGTACAGACTTGGTCTTTCTCTCTCTCTCTCTTTCCGCACCAAGTACAAGCAAGTGCGCTCAGGCGAGGCCAACGAAGCCGCCGCCGCCGGCGGCGGCGGCGGCGGCGGCCGGTGGCTACGCAACTTTCTTGGGCGTGTGCGGCGTGCGCTTTTTCGCTCGGTCTGTTGCTGCAAGGAGGGGGAGCCAGCGCTGCTGCTCCTGGTCTTGGTAGGCTGCTGCTTTGGTCTTTCTCTCTCCGCGGTTCTCCAAACGCAAACTTGGCGGCACCGCGACCGTTGCATGTTCGTACTACCGAAAGAACCGGGGAATCACCCATGACCCCATAGAAGTGCCGGTTCCCTTTTCAGAATATGGACGCCAAACCATCATAAAAACAGTATAAATCAAGATCAAGATATGGCTTTGTTGAATATCGAGAATCGCCCCGCGAAAAAGCAAGATGAAAAAGGCCCGGCCGCCGACGCAACGACGCCCCCCTTTAATTCTGCCTCTGGACGGAGAGAAAAGGCGATTTCGCTGTTTACGACGAAGGAAAAAGTTTTTCTCCCTTCTTCTTCCACAGCAGGGGAGAAAGGGAAAGGCTTTGCGGCAAGTCTTGCTTTGCTTTTCGGAAATCGCGTGTCTAGGGATGACTTTTCTTTGAATCGCTGTTTTTTTTTTAAACAATCACAGATAGAGAGCGGGGGATGCCGGATGTACATGTAGCATGCAGTAAACACCCTGGTGCACCACAAAGGTCTTTGCAGCTTCGGGTTCTGCGTTTTCATGTCGCATAAAAAGGGGAATAGGAAACGGTTATGGGGTGTAAGCGAGGGCCGTTCCCCGCGGGAAAAACCGATGGAGGATCGAAGGGGGGGAAAGGGGAACAAAAGGGTATGAACGAACGAGGGATGTTGGGAGTGGAAGGCTGACGAAGCAGCGTCCGTGAGAACAACATCAGCACACTGTGCACCGTCACCATTGCACGATCGGAACGGCGGCGATCGAGCGATGCACCCGAGGGTCGGCGGCCGGTCGCCGTTATGGGGCCGTGAACACGGAGCTCAATTTCGAGGAAAACAGATCCATTATGTTACAGCTAGTGTAGCATGCCGTAATGCGTAAGGAAGAGTACGTGTTTACCGTTGTGGGAATGGTACGCACAGGAGGGGGGGGGGGGGGGAATAGTGCTGATTCGCCTTCCTCTCCCCCTCTTCCACCTCCTTCTCTGGAGTCATCCGTTTTTAAGGTTTTTTTCTGTCGCAAGGTATTTCTACTGTACAAGAAAAGGTTGACATGGATGTTCCTTTCTCACACAAGGAGGACGAATGGTACTGAGCGGCGCGAACAGATGGGCTTCGTCTTCGTTTCCCTCTCTTTCTTTCTTTCTCCCTCTCCTTATCATCCATCTCATTTCCTTCTTCCTTTTCCTTTTGGCTGCGGCGACGGATATTTTCCTTTCTCCCTCCTTCTCCTCGTCTTCCTTCCCCTTTTCCAAAGAAGGAGATCCCCAGATGAGAAGGGCCCTCTTCTCTTCTGTGTGTGTTCGGCACCATCTCTCCGAAAAACCCTCACTTTTTACCCGGCGAGACGAGCCCAAAGGTCAAGGAGAGGAAAGGCTCCTTTTTATCTGCAGCATATGAGGGACCTCTTTGGGACAATTTCTGCTCTAGAAATCCTTTAAATTGTGCTGTGAGTAGTTCGACTCTGTTTCCTTTCTTGTTTGTCCTTCGTTTCCCCAGCCTCCCTCCCTCTCCCAGCGCTGTTCCCGCAGGACATGTCACTCAGGGGCCGCAAGGGGACGGGAGGGTCTGAAAAGGCGCCGGGATATAACGTACGTACGACATGTCGCCAGAGCCGGGCACAGACACAGGAATTCCTCATAAGGTACTACTGTAGGACCCATGCCATGTTCATTGCTCTGCTAAGGGATAAAGAATGGGACGGGCTTTTTCTTTCGTTTGGATGTCTGGTGGTAGCACGGCCGCCACGGCGTTTCTTTTCTGGTGTCTATCACACTACTATATTGCGGCATTCGTCTTTGTCTGTGCCTGGTACGTACAAAAAGCGGTAGGATGAGGGAGGGAATTCACGTCAGAATTTCAATATGGTCCAACTTTTTTTTCTCGCAAACTTCTCGATACAATTAAATCTGCACAGTGAATTCAGCAAAAGGAGCCGCATTGCAGCGGGAAAAACGGCGAAGGGGAAAAAAGGAATGCGGAGGAGGAGGATAATTGTGGAGGCGGTTGTTTCCTTAGTAACGGGAGGAGGAGGGAGAGGGGCCCAGCCTCCAATTAGCCTCGCCGCACGGTTCCTTCTTCTTCCCAGAGGGGGGGGGGCGAGGGGAGGGGCAGGGGCAGCGGCAGGGGGGCGGGCCCCCGCGGTCTCCTTGCTTAACCTCATGGCATGTACAGCATTCAGTTTCGTATACATTGTCCTATATACCTAGCGACGGAAAATCTAGAAGTATTCGTAGACTGAAAGGACGTCCAGACGTTTTTACCGTAATATACGTATGTAACATTTCTTTGAAGTTGGCGCTGGCTGAACTCTGATCTCGGACATTTTTACTAACTGACTTGCTCTATAGTTCTAGCATATACAGTATGGACATCCCTAGTTTTGTCTGCATGCAAAGAGAAGACTTATAGTAACTGCTGAAGCCCTCTTGGACAACTCTGTCAGCAGACGACAACGCACACACACAAAGAGAGGATTGCAAGATAGGAGACTGCGTTGCCATGCCATGGACGGAGAGATCGAGAGTGTCATCTGCGGGCCTGTCTGGGACGACTTTACGTGATATTTATGGAACGCGATGAGAGGTCTTTCTCCTACAAAGCCCATAAATAATTCGCACTCCTCCTGATCGGTGGCACTAGCCATCGGGAGGAGAAAGAACTATTGTCTCCCTCGTGTGTGAATATTTCGCACGGACTTGCTGTCTTTCCTTCTATCTGTTTCTCCTGTGTGTGTGGATCCGTCACTGCTTTCGCCTCGCTCCGCCACTCGAGTAAAAGGAGGCAATGTGGCCGAGGAGTAGGAGTAGGAGGATGGGTGTGGGATTACCGTCCGTCTCTCTCTCTCGCTCCATTGGAGAAGGACCCTGCCCTTAACGAGGAGACCCTCCACTTCCCCTCCCCCCTCTCCCCTCTCCTCCGCTATCTCCTCCGGCGCGAGAGGCAGAGTCGCCGTACCCGAAGTACAACACGTCCGTCCTTCCCCCACTGGAGAAGGACACACGGAGGGAGGAGGGCGAGGTCAGTCAATCTTATGGGAACCCCCACCACCACACCAACCAACCAAGTCTTCTTCCTCGATCACTCCTGTGACCAGAGGGCGAAGCAAGGACAATGCCCTGCGGCAGCACTGTACACACTGCGTTCAACAGGATGCCTTTACCTAGCTCCGCTGGAACTTTTCTTCGGCGGAGAAACGACGTGAGAGATTCGCCGTTCCGTAAATGGGGGTGGCAGTCGAAAAAAATTCCCCAGAAGAAGTCTTCTTCCTCCTGTCCAAACCAACCAGCCAACCTCGAGCCCCCACTCTCCCGAGACGCGCCACCAAAAAGTCCCCTCCGCCTCCCGCCGTAGCAGGAGCGGAGGAGAAACTTGTAACTTTTTTTCCGCCTCTCGCTCCAACCCTGCGTAATTCCTCTCCTCCCTCCCTCAGGCAGGTGAATGGGCGGGCTGGCAAGCGGGCTGCTCCTGGCAGGAGGAACGTAGGCAAGTCACCCAACGAATGAAATATCCCTCCAGCTCCCCCCCCTTAATGTAGGATCCCAACTGCCTGTGGGAAATTAAGTTGGATTTTGAAAAATGTCTTTTAGTTCCTTTTCTTGTCCTCCTCCTCCTACTTCTGTGGCGGGGGGGAAGCGGTGAAAAAATGATTGAGAATCTCCCGCGAAAGTTCTATTCCGCCTAGCGCCTAATTTTTGGAAAGGGGGAAGAAGAAAGAGGAGGGGGGATGGGGACGGCGTATCCGAAAATAGAAAGTGGGGAGGCGAGGGGAGGGGGAGGAGGGTTGGCGGGCCGAGGAGGGGAAATTTGAAACTCAGGGGGAGGCGGAGGCCAACGGAGGCGCGCAAAAGGTGGGCGGAGGCATCGGATGTTTGCTGCAGAATCCGTGTGTACATGCTTGAAATATCACTGGAAATGTAAAAAGCATTACATGGTATGTACTCGGGAATCGTTCAACGATCATCCCGTATATAGGAGGGTGTCCATCAGCAACCCACAGTATATTTAAAAGGGACGAAAAAAGAGCGTCAAGCTCATTTTTTCATAAAAGGTAAACTTTAACTCCCGTGTGTGCCGGTGTGTGCCCCTTGCTCCGTCCTCCTTCGCCTCTTCCTCCCTCTCTTCTTCCATCTCCCCCTCCCCTCTTCCTCGAGCCCCATGGCGACAGAGTTTGCGAAGAAAAGACCGGTCTCCCTCGTCGGAAGGATGAAAGAAGGAGGGGAAAACTTTGCTTTTGGTTTCTTAAGTACCTCCCTCCCTCCCTCCTGCTTGGCCCTCCTTCCTCCGTCCCTGGGTTGGTTTAGTTCGGTGAGGCGTGAAAGAGAGGTTTGGGATTATGCCACTGCTGTGGCGGAGAGGAGGAGAGAGAACCTTATGCATGCATTCGGAGCTCTTTTGAATGGGATTCCTCTTCGGCGGGGATCCGAACCACGGCGGCGGTTTCCCCCATATATTTGACAAACCTCGCCTTTCACGGAGCAGACCCGGGTTTTGAGGTCAACTTTTGGGAAGTTGGTACACGTGGTCACTTTTCTCCCCTGGCCAGCTGGGGGCCGCCCGCTCTCCCGAAAAAGGAAGGAAGGTTGTCGGACAGGTTCGAAAATTGGAGGCGCAACTTTTGGACGCGGTCGTTCGTCAGAATCGCGGGGAGGATCGTAGAGTAGAGAAAGCTCTAGGGACACAGAACGTCGCCTCCGCCGGAGGAAAAACTTTCTTGGCACCCTCCCTCCTTCTTCCCCATTGTTTCTCGAAACGACTCGAAAAGAGACCTCTGTATGTTCCTACCTGCAACGAAGTGTAGGAATACCCATTCTTTCTCTCTCTCCCTCCCCATTTTTCCTAATCTGCGAAAATGGAGGCGACAGTGTACAGGCAAAATGGAGAGGGAAGGCAAGTTTTTCCGGTGTCTGCAGACAGCCAGCAACAGTGGGGAAGGAAGGGGAAAGAAACGAGATCCTTCTGTTATTATCTTCCGGGAAATGGAATTGAATCCGGCCGAGGGAGGAGGGCAGGGGCTTCCGCCTTCAAAGCAGGCGCAGATGAAGCGGGGAAGGGGCAAATAATTTAATTAGAAGAAGGTACGGTAGAGAGAGAGAGAGAAAGAAGGGGAAGATCCTACTGTTTCTGCTCCTCGCTCTGCCCCCTCCTCCCCCTTCTGTCTACCACGTTCCAACAAAGTTTTCTTCTGCCTCCGCGATGGCCTGCGGTTTACCTGCTTCTTCTCCCCTTTTCTCTCGAAGTTCCACTACAAACTCTGGGTGAGGAGGGGAGGGGAGGGGGAGGGGGAGGGACTGTGGGGAAAGCCGAGTGGAGCTGAGGAACAGTCCGCGGGGAGTGAGATAAAGCCCTTCTTCTTTGTTTTCTCCCTTTCCCCCTGGTAATCGCCTCCCACCCACCTTGTCATTAGGCAAAGGACGGGAGGGACACCCTACCTCAAGTCAGACGCCTACGCTCCACAGGTCCTTGCACCCAATGAACAGTACGTGGTGAAGCAGGAGACGCCGAGAGGATAGCGTTTAAAACACAGTCTTTTTTGGACCGCCTGGACTGCTCATGCTAGCAATAGGAGGCTCTTTGCTCGGTTGATGGTTTCAATGCTAGTGTGTTGTTGCAGCTCCTATGAGGCTTTCTTCAGTTCCTTGTTAGAATTCACCTTCCTGTTTCCTCCTCCACTTCTTGCGAATGGCCAGAAAAGAAGGCGGTGGGCCCGTCGTCGTGGAAAAAGTAAGGGAGGATCAAAAGAGAAGGGTGGGAAATTGAAAAGGCGTCCAGCAATTGTCGACTCCCTCCCTCCCCATCGCCCAAAACCATCTCGCCAAAGTCTGAAAAGCCACAAAGAGGAGTCTCTCCCACACATACCAAAAAAGCCGTCGTCTTTTCCCACCCTCTCTTTTCGACTTTTCTCCCTGTTATTTGCACTCCCCTCTTCAACTGTTCCTCCTCCTCCTTTTTCTCCTCCCCCGCGGGTACAGTAGGTGGGGGAAGGGACTTTTGCGGGGGGGGGGCTCGTAAACCGGGCGATCGGGATTTGCCGACTTCTCCACTCTTTGCAAAGAATAAAGCGCGTACCAGTTCGGATTGGGTAAATGTCATACCTCTCCTCCATTCTGTCAACGTCCGTCTCTCTCCCCTCTCCATTGGCTGGAGTCACGCTTCTCTCCTCCCATCGCCCTCACCACCACCACACCAAGGATGGAAGGCAGGACAACATACAGCAACTTCCCAGAAAATGACCTCCTTTCTCCAGCCGCCCCCATCTAATATTGTTTGGAAATGCTTACGTGGTTTACGAGGCGGAAGGGATGGTTAAAGCAAGGGGTGAGTCTGTGCGACCTCCACCGCAAATGGAAGAGGGCTTTTTTTTGGCAAAGAAGCAACACCGTTGGTTCCTTGCCCAGAATCGGCGTTGCTGTGCTCTTTTTGACGCGCAACGAAAAATATAATACTTTCTCACGCTCCCTCTCACTCGGGCCAAGGAAGAAGGGCAAACCGACGCTCTCTCGCAGAAGAAAATTGCTTCCACTTCCTCCCTTTGCCCCCCCCTTTTCCTCACACTTTTTTTGCGCACGAAGAACGGCTTCTTCATTCCGTGCAGCCCCGGGCCGGAGTGGGAAGCCTTCCCGGCCCGCACTGCAGAGCTAGGGGGCGTGGCGGAGGCGGAAGCGGCAGGGATGGCTGAATGCGAGGAATTTAATTTCACCCCTCCACCACCAGCATCAGACCTTCTGGGGCGGCCGCCGAGGTCGGGCGGTGGTATAGAACGGACGGGGCGGACGACAGACCGCTGTGCTGTGGGATAGCGAGGTCTAATTTATTTTCATACACTTTCTCGACCCTCTGTTAGGCTTTTGTAGTTAAGAACATATAGGAATGGCCAACACTTGGATAGTGGATATTGTAGGCCAGATACACACTAAAGCTCAGAGGCTGCGGAAAGGATATTAGTAGGAAAGGCAATATGTTCCTCGAGAAACTTTTTTCTCTTTGATCTGACTGGGAAAAGGATCGTTCAATTTTCCGGTGGAGTCGCGCCTTCGCCCGGGCACGTAATTAACTGCCATATCTCTCAGGCCCATCTTTCTCTTCCCCTCCCTCGCGAAAGGGCCTCTTGTGCGCTATCGGGACGCTCGTAAATTCAGCGCACCCAGCGCCAGCGTTGCTGGAGAAAGGAGGAGGAACTGGGGTCCCATGAGCACAGTTCGTCGTCTGTTCCGGACTACAAGAACGCGATAAACCTTGTTACAACAACAGCGTCTTCGAAATCGAGACAGAGGGGGAGGAGCATGGAGGAGAACAGAAAAGTTTGCGAGAGGAAAAAAAGTCCCAAGTTTGTATTTCATTTCCACTGCAGCAAGAGAAAGAACGCGGGGGGAGATACTTTCGATAACGAAAGAAGACAGGGAGGGGCGCTTTCTGCTTTGTCCTCCCCCCTTTTCTCTTAACATAAACTTTCCCCTTGTCTAGCGCTATCTCCAAGAAAGAGGAGGAGGAGGTCCATTCCCGCCAGGCCTCTTCTCTTTTCTCTGCCTATCTCTCTGGAGAAGAGCGGTGGTACCGTAAAGAGAAAGAAGACTTCTGTAGTGGCGGCCTCACCCTTCTACTCCCCGCGCCAGATTTCATCAACTCGACCAATTGTTTCCAAAGAAGAAGTCTCTTTCCCCCGCTGTGAGACCGATGCTTTCCTCCCTTCCCCCTTTTCCGCTTCCCCCCTTCGACTCAACGCCGCCGGCGCGGAGGCCGTTCTAAAAATAGAGCGCGCGGCCTTCGCGCGGCCTTCGCGCGGCGGCGGCGGCGGCGGCGGCCCCTCGGGCGCCGGAGGAGGAAGCAGAAAGCCTTCTTCTCTCCGAGCGGCGAGGGGAAAAAAGGAAGGCGGCCAAAGTTGGGGAGGGGCCCACTTTCCTTCTCCTTTTACATCCTCCCCGAACGAAAAAAGAACGTTCGTCGTCCGTCGCCGATGCGCTATATAAAGTATGCTGGATGGCTGCTGCCGCTTTTCCTCCTCCCCCCGGCAAGTTTCCCTCCCTCCCATATCCCCAGAGGTGACAAAAATAGATGCCTTTTCCTTCCCTCTCTCCTAAGACTGACATCGGGGTTCCTATTTTCGGAAAGGCAGGAAATTCCATGCTTGCCGCGGTTTGACACATTCCAAAAAAGGAAAAATTCCCAGAGGTAGATTGGAAGAAGAAGCCCTACTAGACTGAACGTACTCCTCAAGAGATACACGGAAGGAGGACAAAATTACACTCACTGGCTGCTGTCAAGACTGTCAAGACATAGGAGAAGAGGACCGCTGTCCTTTGCAGGCTTCCTTTTTGTACCAACAACATCTTACTCCTCTTCCTCCTTTTAATTAAGCCTCCGTCTCCTTCTCACCCCCTCTTACCTGGGCGGGCGTATGGTGTCCGTTCCGGTATCTACGGAAGAGGGAGAGAAAGAGGAAAAGACAATAAGGTAGAGAGACGGAAAGGGCTTCTTCCGTTTTCCTTATCGTCTTCCGCGAAAGGTCCTTCGCTCGAGCCGGAACGAGCTATCGCGATAAGAGGCTCCTTTTATCCTTCGAACTTTTATGCCAACATGAAGAACATATTGTGTCCAAAGACCGGCTGGGGAAAAACTGAATTGCGATTTTTGTATTCCGCACTATGCTCTCCATCGCTTTCCACTACGAGTTCCAGACAAACCTATCAGAGATTAATAAGGTACATTGCCGAGACGTGCAGACACACATAGTCGATATATATGATATTAAATTGAGTCTTGGATCGATCGAGGCAGAGACTGGAGCGATATGGGGTCTGTGGTCTCTCGCACGCAAGGCAGAGATTACCAATCTCCTCC